>Ga0080064_1001925_pt1 | contig 38397 bp, 34 predicted proteins | sample Subgrocontami54m_FD_69260 | JGI IMG/M metagenome (GOLD analysis project Ga0080064, IMG submission 69260) | Subsurface groundwater microbial communities from S. Glens Falls, New York, USA - GMW46 contaminated, 5.4 m (SPADES assembly) (version 2) ...
CTATCAGCCCATGCCGCTTTACCATTCCGTGTTCGGAGAAACGCTTTTGTATAGCTTGTTTTTGATTTCTAGCCTAAAATACCTGCGCTCTGAAGCGACCGCCCAAAAAATTAACGCAAAAGAAATAGCCGCCATAGGCCTGCTGTTATTTTTTGGCACAATTTTTGAAGTTTATATGATGCGCGATTTTTCCGTAGCCTTCAACGTAGTCCTCTCCGGCATTCCCATTACAATTTACTCCGTTTATGATTTCAGCAAAAAAACCATTAAACTTTCGCCGCAAAGCATTCTGGCTTTATTCTTGATTGTTGTCGGTTTGTTTTTGGCTAAATCTTAGATAGCCTACCGTTCGGTTATTAGTGCTTCAGAATCGCTGTTCTTCGCAAGAAAACCATTTAGTGAACCTCATAGGTTTTTCTCCTCTTGTCTAATAAAAATAATAACACCTAGATTGCAAATCCACAATATTTTGAAAAAATCATAATCAATGCTAAAATAAATTTTATGATTAAGGTTGAAAGTTTAAGCAAAAAGTTCGGGGAGTTTACCGCGGTGAATGATATCTCCTTTAACGTCAAAAAGGGAGAGATTTTTGCTTTTTTGGGGCCGAATGGCGCGGGCAAATCTACCACCATTAAAATGCTCACTACCCTACTTCATCCTACAGCCGGAAAAATTGAGCTGGACGGACATAACCCGGAAACCCAAGCAGACGCAGTAAGACACTCTTTTGGCATAGTTTTTCAGGATCCAAGCTTAGACGACGAACTAACCGCCTGGGAGAATATGGAATTTCACGGCATCCTTTACAAACTGGATAAAAAATTACGCCGCGAGAGAATTGAGCAACTGCTTAAATTTGTAGACCTCTCTGACAGGAAAGACAGTTTGGTAAAAGAATTTTCTGGCGGAATGAAGCGCCGCTTAGAAATTGCGCGCGGGCTAATGCACCACCCCAAAGTTTTATTCTTGGACGAACCAACTCTTGGGTTAGACCCACAAACTAGGAACCATATGTGGAATTATCTACAAGAATTGAACAAAACAGAAAACATTACTATATTTTTTACCACCCACTATATGGAAGAGGCTGACCGCATTGCAGGGCGCATTGCAATTATAGACCACGGCAAAATAATTGCCTCCGGCACCTCGCAGGAATTAAAACAGCAGACCGGGACTTCCACTTTGGAAGACGCTTTCTTAAAATTTACCGGCACAACAATTCGGGATGAGGAAGCGGGCACCGCGGCGGGAATGCGGCAGATGCGGCAGATGTGGACGGGAAAGAAAAATTGACCTAATTGATCTAATTGTTCCTAATTAACCTAAAAAATGTCCAAGACCCAATATCCCAATTCCCGATAAAATACGAAATTCACAAATGCTTAAATTGGACATTAAATCATTAAAATTTTATTGGTAATTAAAAATTGGTGATTATTTAGGGCACTTAGGTCAATTAGAATAATTAGAATAATTTTTATGAGCACTATCTATATAATGTGGCTTCGGGAACTTAAGCGGTATTTCCGCTCTAAGTCCAGAATTGTTGGCTCTTTGGGCCAGCCTTTGCTGTTTTTGTTGGCTTTGGGCTATGGCTTGGGTTCGGTTTTCCAGAAAGCCGGCCAGGGCAGCTACGTAAATTTTTTGGTGCCCGGCATTTTGGGCATGAGCATTATTTTTACCTCCATTTTTTCCGGCATCCAAATTATTTGGGACCGCCAGTTCGGCTTTTTAAAAGAAACCATGGTCGCCCCGGTCTCTCGCTTTAACATTATGATTGGCCGCACCTTGGGCGGCGCCACCATTGCCGCTTTTCAGGGTATTATAGTTTTTTTGATTGCCTTAATTCCGGGCTTTAGGCCCTTTAACTGGTTTTTAATTTTGCCGGCGATATTGATTATGCTTTTAATAGGCCTGCTGTTTGCCGCTGTGGGCACGGCACTGGCCGCCCGCTTAGAAGATATGCAAGGCTTTCCGCTAATTATGAATTTTTTGGTGATGCCCTTGTTCTTTCTTTCCGGCGCGCTTTTTCCTTTAAATAATTTACCCAAAGCTATTACTGTTATTACCCGCCTTGATCCCCTAACTTACGGCGTAGACGCCTTAAGAGCCTTGCTGATTAACTCTTCCCACTTTGGTTTGGGCTTAGATATTTTAGTGCTTAGCGCAACAACAATATTTTTTCTTTTGATTGGCAGTTATTTGTTTTCTAAAATTCAAATTTAAACTTATATTATTGGTCGGTATTTGACATCAATAAAAAACTAGCCACCAGCTTGAGCTGGGGTTTAGATTTGGAAATTAAGTCGCCATTGGCCGTACGGTTTGCACGAGTCCAAAGAATGATTCTCTTGATCGAGCAGGATTCAAAAAACGAATGCCAGAAAAATCATTAGTCTCGTCGTCCCGATGCCGACGTTGCCGGTACTATTTATAGCCACTCGTTGAGAATTATTAGTCCACAATCCTATTGCTTTGTTGGCATTATCAATTTCAATATAACGACTGCCACCATTGCCACCGGACAAACAAACTTTGTCTATAGCATCACACCCAGGAGCAACACTAAAACCGCTTGAATAAGTTGAATCCCACACAACCAGTTTGCTGCTTACGCTAGTCGTCCCGATGCCGACGTTGCCACCGGATATTATTGACATCTTCCTTGAACCGTCTAGATTAAAGCCTATTCCATAGCCCGCGCCTGCTTCTATTACTCCGTAACTACCATTCGTGTTAGAAAGACCGATATTAATTCCGAGAGAATCAATACTTTGTCTTGCGCCGTTTGGGTTTTGGATAGTAATTACATTGGCAGAATGTATAACACCTCCAACCAGACGCATATTCCCGTTCACATCAAGAAGATATGCCGGAGTGCTCGTCCCGATGCCGACGTTGCCGGAGCCATCAATCAAAACTTTATTTGCGCCGGAGGTGCCGGTCTCAAAAGATATCGGCTGATTTGTGCCCCAGTTTCTAAAAATCAAGCCATTCGTTGATCCGTTGGCGTAAATGCCCGTATCATAACCAGTTGGACTGTTGGCAGTATCAGTGAGTTGCAGAATATAATGTGAAGTAAATACAGAACGATATGTATATGTTGATCCAAGCCAGATATCACCAACAACATGAAGTTTACTGGTCGGTCCTGTCGTCCCGATGCCGACGTTGCCGCTTCCTAAAATAGTCACCAAATTTGTTGTATTATTTTGAACTTGCAGGACAGTTTTAGTATTACCGAGCGTTGTTGGACTAGTCCCTCCACCTTTTGCTGCTCCCTGTATCAGGACTGCTGGGACTGTATCAGTCGGATTGGTATTGCCAAAGATACCAAATATATTAAACGGCGTTTGTCCTGCGGTTACTGAACCTCCAATAAGATAGGCACCACCATTTGTCCCACTATGACCGTAAACGGCGGCGGCAGTCGTAGGCAATATATCCGTAATACCATGTGCTAAACCCGTTACGGTTAAGTTAATATCTCCATCCCGCACATCAAGTTTGCTTCCCGGCCCACTCGTCCCGATGCCGACGTTGCCGTTGGCTAAAATTCTTATATAATCCTGATAGGTTGAACCATTGTAACCCTAAAAGTAAACCAGCTAAAGCTGGAGGTTTATATGTAGAACACAAAACAGGCATCCCGGCTAGCCGGGATGCCTGTTTAATTACTAACGACTACTGTTCCGAGTTGACCTTAGCGCGGGTGGCCGCGTCTAACTTGCCACTTTGGGGCAGACCAGCGGCTTTTTGGTAATTTTTCAAGGCATTTCTGGTAACGGCGCCGAACAAGCCTTTGGCTGCATTTTTAGGCATCACCAATATGCCTTTGCCTTCCAAGAAAGTTTGCAAGGCCGTGACATCCGCGCCCTTGCTTCCTACTGCCAAATTTTTGGCAAAGCCTGAAGCGGGAGGAGCAACTGCAGGCGGAGGCGACGAAGGAGCCGCCGGGGCCATTTGGCTTTCGGCTTCCACTTTGGCTTGGGTGACGGCGTCAAAATTTCCCGTAACTTTTAACCCCGCCGCTTTCTGATAATTTTTCAAGGCCTTCTGGGTAGCAGCCCCAAACAAACCTTTGGCAACATTTTTAGGCATGACCAGCAGGCCCTTGCCTTCAAGGAAAGTTTGCAAGGCCGTGACATCTGCTCCTTTGTTGCCTACTTTTAGGGCCTTAGTGTAAACAGACGGAGCAAATGCGGGAGCGCTTTGCTGGTTGGTTGTTGGCGGAGTTATAGAGGGACTAGCAGTAGATGCGGCAGGCGTGCTAGGTTTAACAGCAGGCGCAGTAGTGGTCGGAGTTGTTGTAACAGTTGTGCCTCCTCCGCCGCCACCTCCGCCGCCTCCGCCGCCTCCGCCTCCGCCGCCACTACCCCCAATTGTGTTAGACGGAGTAATTGAAACTGCCGAGGTCGCCGCGGATTCGGCCCCGCCGGAACTTACCGCACTTATTTTATAATAATAAGTCGTGCCGGAAGTCAAAGCGTTGTCGGTATAGGTCAATAAAGTTTCATTGCGGATTAGAGGGAAAGTAGAATTGTCGGTGGAACGGTAAATATTATAGCTGGCGGCGTCGCTAACAGAACTCCAGCTCACAAGCGCCGCGTTGCCCCCGCCTTGGTTGGCAAGAGTCAGGCCGCTTGGCGTACTCGGAGCGCTGCCGCTTGACGGCACTAACGGCGCGAAGTCGGAAAAGTGGCTCACCGTGGCGGTTAAGGTGTGCGCCGTGGTGTCCACCGTAGTCGGCAAGGTGTCGTAGTTTTGGGTAGCATCATTATACACGCCCAAAACTAAAGCGGTTTCAGAAGATCCCGCGGGAATAGCAGTCGGGTCGTAAGGCACCACAATCGTCACGCTGTCGTTCAAATTTTTGATTGGGGAACCGGTAGAGTCGGTTGCGGAAATGCTAACCGCGTTTTTGGCAAGAATAGACCCGGTAGGCGGAGTAGGCAAAGCCGTATTGGACTTAGTGGTAACGGTGCTGGCATTGGAGCCGGTGCCTAAAGCATTCGCCGGAATGTTTAATTTAAAATTATTGCCAATGTTAGAGTTAGTCAAGAATCCTCCTGAAGTTGGGGTAACAGTCTCCGGCTTGTCCGCCGTAACCGTAAAGCCGGCAATGGCGGATAAAGCCACATTCTGTCCTGTTCGGCTGCTGCCGCTGACTGCCACAGAGAGCGGGCCGCCCTGATAGCCCTGGCTATGAGCCCTGACATTCCAGGTGCCGTTTCCGACCGCCAGGCTGTAAGCGCCTGTAGCGTCGGTTTGGGCCACGGCATAGCCGCCGGCTCCGTCAGAAGCGTCCACAAAAGCGTTGCCCACACCGGTGCCGGAGAGGGTCACTGTACCGGTAATGGTAAGCGTGGCGCTGACCAAAGCGACTGTGCCCGCGGGAACTGTGGCATTGGTTACTGTAACCGTAGCTTCCGCCGGAGCTTTATAGCCGGGTTTGTTTACCCGCAAACGGTAGATGCCGGCCGGTACACTAATGGAAAAGTTGCCGCTACTGTCAGTCTGCGCCCCTAAGAAGACCGGATTAGTCTGGCCGGTCGGGGTGCCGACTAAGAAAGCCTGCGCGCCGGAAAGTGCAGTGCCGTCGCCGGTCACGCTGCCGGTCACGGCAAAACTCTGTCCTGCTGTTGCACTAACGGTAATTGACCTGGTGGTATTTACGCCCGTAGTTGTGCTAATAGGGCCGTAAGCCGGATGCCCGACGCGCACGCTATAAGTGCCGGGCGGGACTTTAACCGTATAGACCGCCAGTGAAGCGTTGGTGCTGGAAGCCGTGCTGGAATTAGTAAAGTTGCCGCGGCCATTTGCGTCCCGCACATCCACCCCGGCGCCGGTAATCGGGTTAGTGCCGTCGGTGACATTAACGATAATGGTAATAGGAGCGCCGATGGTGAAATTTTGGTTGGAGGTGGTCGTGTTGGCCGTAACTACCACGCCTGTAAGCGGCGTGGCCTCGCCTTGACCCGGAACAAAAGCGGTTACTGTATAAGTGCCGGCCGGGACTTTCAAAGAATAAGTGCCGTCCGCGGCCGTTGGGGCCATATTGCCGCTGCTGCCGCCGGCAGTTTCGGCGCGGACCATTACGCCCTGCGTGAGGATGCTGTTAACCGTGGTAGTACCGGTAATAGTACCCATGTTTAAACTTTGAGCCGAAAAATCCTGCCCGCTAACGGCTGATGAACCGACAGTAATAGTTTTAGTGCCCAAACGCCCAAAGCCCGGAGCAAAAGCTTCTACTACCCAAGTTCCGCCTGTAACATACAAAGTATATGCACCATTAGCGTCAGTGGGGCCGCCGACAAAGTTGGAAGTATCGCCGCCTACCGGCGTGGTGTCGGAGGTGGAATTGACTTTGCGCCCGGAAACGCCAGCGTAAGGAATGGCATTGCCGCTGTCGTCCTTAATAGTGCCTGTGATGGTTAGGCCGGTGCTGCTGACGCCCAAGATAAAAGTCAAGCTGGCCGGGGTATTGCTGCCGGAAACAGGCACGGTAATTTGCTTGTCCGCGGCCGGCGGCATGCCAGGCTTGAAAACGCCGCAAAGGTAAACTCCCGGAGTAACATTAATGGTAAACGCGCCTGAAGTGTTGCTCTGACCGCCTGTGCCAAAACCGGTAGTCGCGCCGCCGCTGGAAGTTTGCGGCGGGCGGCAGAAGATGCCGGTATTGGAAATGCCGGCGCCGTTGGAATCCTGCACCACGCCGGTAATGGTTTTACTGGTAGAAGTTAAAGTAAAGTTCTTGCCGGTAATATTGGAGGTGACTACCGCGACCTGCAAATTCGGAGGCGGCATAAAATTAAATGTCGGCGGCGGCGGCGGCGGAGCCCCGGGAGTGTAAGAAGATTCGGGAATTGAAGGACCCACGCCCACATTGTATGTAGTGTTGGTTTGCACCGGAATTGAGTAAGCGTCGGCGCCTCCGGTTAAGGTAAGGGTAGTTTTGGCAAAACCATTATTGCTCGAGGCAAAGATATCAACTTTGGTGCTGGCCGGCCCGGTCACGGTGCCGGCAATGGTAATGGCCGCGGCGCTGGAAAGAGCGAAATTTTTGGTAGTTGTGCCGCTGCCGGCCACGGTAATTTGCTGCGGCGCGGAATTAAACGCCACGTTAACCGCTGAAGTCGGCTTGACTCCCACCTGGTAAGTACCCGCAGTCAAGTTAGAGAACGTGGCCACGCCGTCAACGCTTACTGTGGTAGTGGTAGCTTCTTGACCTCCCGCACCCGGGCTGAACAGGAAAACCGTAGCGCCGTTAATCCCCTCGCCGGAGTCGTTGGTGCCGTTGCTATTGGCGTCTTTGAATACATTAACCACCAGTGTGCCGCTGCCGCTTTGGCCTAAAAAGAACGGGGATGTGGTTTTGCTTTCTAAGACTGCCAAATTGTTGCCGGCAGTGTCCCTGGTTTTAATGTCAACCGTGTAACCGGCCGAATTCGGCACCGTGGAATTTTTAATGCCGCTTAAATCCATGCAAACAAAGGAACTGGCCCCGGTGGCCGCAGTGGCGGTAGTGATGGTTACCGTGCCCGCTAAGGCGTCGCCCGCGACTGAGGCAATGGTGGGAGCGCCCGTTCCCGGGCCGTTTAAGTCCGCGTTGCAGAAACTGTTGGTCGTAGAAACCGCGGCGGCGGAAGAAACGTCAAAGCCCGAAGGAAAGGTCAGGACGACTTTGCCGCCGGAAGGAATGGAGGTCGCGGCCAGAAAACGCACTTGATAGTTTGAGGTAGCGCCGGCAGAACGGTTGGCCGGAATCACGCTCGTCGGATTCATACCCTGCTGGGCCGGGTCAATACTGCCGCTGCCGGGCCCCAGGTTGCCGCCGGTGGTGTTGGAATTTTGCACCGTGCCGAAGGCGGTGTTGTTAGCCGGCGTGCCTGTGGTATCCATGCCGTTGCCGGCTAAATCCTGAACTAAATTAGAAACCGTAGCTTTAAAAGTATTGCCGTTTTGCAGACTCAAACCGCTAATTCTCGCGGTCTTGGTGCCGCCGTCATAAGTTATGGACTTGCCGGCCAAAGAAATAGAAGTGCCTACCGGGCTTTCCAAAGTATAGTTGGCAATATTGTCAGCCCCGCTCGGCCCCCCGCCCGTGGCAACCGTCTTGGAAAAGGTAATCGCCACGCCAAAGTTGTCCGCGCCGGCAAAACCGACTTTTGGCGCCGTGGTGTCTGTAGTATTGTTAGTGGTAAATGTAGAAGTAAAATCAGACGCCAGCTGGTTGGCGGCCACGTCTTTGGCTCCGCTGGAGCCGGAGACCACGCGCACGGTGTGGGACTGGTTGCCGGCCAGCTGGGCCGAAGGCGTAAAGCTGGCGCTGCGACTGGAAGGATTATAGGTAACAGTGCCGGTTACCGAACCGCTGCCGGTTAAGGTAACGGTGGTAGTGTTGATGGTGGAAGGATCCATATCCTTGGAAAAACCGATTGTAATCACGCTGCTGCGGTTTATGGAGGTAGCGCTGTTAGCCGGCGAAACGCCCAACACAGTCGGCGCGCTGCTGTCCGTAGCCGCCGCGGTATGGAACTGCAGGAAATAAGGAGAAGGCAAAGGCGCGCCAGTGGAACTCTGCGCCGCTGTTAAAACCTGGACAATATAATTAGCATTTACAGTCAGGGAAGATGAAGGCGTAATGGTCACCGTTTTGCTAGCGCTATCATAAGTGTTAGTCGCGGAAACAGTAGTCCCCGGCTGGCCATTGACGCTCGTGGAAAGTTTAACGTTATTCGGATTAGTCACGGAGTTGGCGCCGCTTGTTCCGCCGGTTGTGGACATATCAACTGAAAAGGTCAGTTTAATGACCCCGTTTGGCGGCACGTTCTGGTTGCCTTGCTGCGGGATGGTGGACTGAACAGCGGGCGGCGTATTGTTGGTGCCGCCATTGCTGCCGGTGATAAAAGTAACGGTTGAGGTGGCGGCCATGCCATTGCCCGCCTGGTCCTGAACGCCCGGACCAATGGTCAAAGTGTAAGTGCTGGAAGTCGCCAGGTTAGAAGACGAGTTGTCCAAACGCAAAGCCGCGGCCGCCGTTCCCGTGCCCGGCGTGGTCACCAAATGGAAATTGTAAGCGCCGTTATTGCCGGCATTGGCCGTGGTATTGGCAAACAGAATATCGCCCATGCTCAAAGTAGTGGAAGTGTCGGTAACCAGCCCTTGCGCGCCGGGCGAAAGTTTGCTCACTTGCGTGCCGCTGGCTACTTGCGAAGCAGCGGCCGAAGCCAAATTGTCCAGAACTGCCGTGGCTTCTGTGGAAGTGGAAGAGATGTTGCCGGCGCCGCTGGCAATGTGCCAGCCATAATTGCCGCCGGCAATTTGCGCGAACACCAAATCACCCACTGAAACTGCCAAAGTTCCTCCGGCCGTGGGGCCGTTGTCCGTCACTGTAGCTGTTGGCGATAGCTGGGAAAAATTGGAGCCGGAAACATAGCCCGGCTGCGCTCCCGCGCCGTCAACCCGTAAGTTCGAGCTGTTCACCGCCGCGGCCGTAGTAACAATGTGCCAGGCGTAGCGGTTGCCCGTGGGGCTGGTGGCAATGTTAGCCACGAACAAATCTCCTAAAGTTAAAGAAGTGGCCGCGGTAACCGCGCCGGTGGCCGTGGCGGCCGAAAATTTGGAAACTGACTGGCCGCCAAACAGATTAAAATTATTTACGGCAAAAGTGCCGGAAGTCAAAGTAGCATTGGTAATCAAGCCCAACTCCGGCGGAAAAGTGTCATGCTGGAAGTAAACAATGTCGCCGGCGGCCGGCGCCGTGTAACTGCCGCCCTGGGGGAAGACCGGGTTGGTGCCCATCAGCTGAAAGTAGCCAAATGTGGTGCCGGCAACCTTGGCAAAATTGGAAGCTACGGCATAGGTCGGGGCCGTGGAAGGAATAATATTAACGCCCATGGGATAAGCGCTAATACTAACGCCCACCGCGCTGCCGCCCTTTGTTAAAGTAATATTGGTTGCATTAAGGGTATTGGGATTCATATTTTCATTGAATCCCACGCCGACAAAAGTGGAAATTGGCACCCCGCTGGAACCGTTAGAAGGACCGGTGCCGGAAATTGTGGGCGCGGCCGTATCCATAGAAATAGCCTGGGTGGTTACCGGCGTGATGCTGGGGCTGGAAGCGCTGGTGACAATGTCACCGCTTCCGGCGACGGCAACGGTAAACGCGTTATTATTGGTCACCCCGGAGGCTTTAGATTTTAAAACCACATAATAAATGTCGTTGCTGGCCAAAGTCGGAGCCGCGGCCGGAGTGATGGTAAAAGTATTAGACGCCCCATATTGAGGGGTGGAAGCCAATGGCACTACGGTATCGGCCGCCGGGTTAAAAGGCGGGGTGCCGCTAGTGCTTTTCCACAAAGACACTCCGCTGCTGGTGGCCGTTGCTAAGTCAGCCAATTCGGAAGACGTGGCCGAAGAACTAGTCCAGGTGGGCGAAGTGCTGCTTGCCGTAGCAAAAGTCACTTTAATGGAAGTTAAGGTTTTAGTATTTTCGTTGGTGCCGAATTGGACTCGCATAGCGGAAGCAGAAGCGCTTCCCTGCTTCAGCTTAAGCCCAAAACCCGTATCATCAAATACGGTGGTATTGGTAATGGCCTTGGCCGGAAGCACAACAATCAGGCTTACTATTATTAAACCCAAACCTAACAGACTGCCCAAAACATAACGGAGAGATTTTTGCATATTCCTCATATTATATTAATTTAATTAGTTTAATTTTTAATTAGTTTAATTTTGATTATAAAAAACAACAGCAGTATGGGCTATTGCTTAATTAAAAAAATAAATTTGATTTAACCCTAGCTTGCAAATGTCTTTGTCCCCCAACAAAAAACAAATTAAAAATTTTGTTTTCGGCCCTAGGCCGACCAGTCGCATATACGACGGGCATTGCTCTTTTATTTCAATCGAAAAAACTTATTATTAATATACCATAAGAACACCACTAGCGCAATTTTTGTCAAACCAAGTTTTCCACAGGCCTTAAAAACATAAAATTTGGATGAAAAATCAGCCTGCCGATCCCAGGCTCTTGAAAAAAGTCCGATTTTTCTATATTATTTGCTTTATCGGCAAACCCACCCGATCAAGGAGGAGGAAGCATGAGGACTTACCTGATTCTATTTTTGAGATACCTGATTTCCATTTTGGAGTTTCCAAAGCCCGTAAAGGCTAAGGCAACTCCGATTGACCCGGACACCTGTAGCTGGTTTATCGCCTTAGCAAAAGCGATAGACCAGGGAGGTCGCAAAATAACCCAGACCGAGATACGGTTCGCCTTACAGCATCTGGCAGGCTGCCCCAGATGCCAAAAAGTGATAAGCGACCTCCAGGTAGCAATTCGCATTTTGGAGGGGAAAGCAGAATTCCCTCCAAAACATAGGCATCTCAAAGAAGTCGGCTAGGCCAAACGGGTACCTAAGTTTGCTGCAAAGTGAGCCCAAGGTACCCGTAGCTCATTTTTTTCGATACAATAATTATATGCACCAAATTTGCTTTTCCACTCGTATAATAGGTATAATAAATCTGTTGGCGAACAAAAAATTAATCCTCAATTTTATGAAACAAAAATTTTTAGTTAATATCTTAAAATCTCCCATCATTAAAACCATTGCTGCGGCCGGATTCTCTTTGGCAATTTTTGGCCTGGCAGCCAGCGCCTATGCCGTGGCGCCTTCACTGATGTCCGCAAAAATTACCGGACCAAATACCGTTACAGTAACTTACTCCCAGCCCGTGAACACTACTTCCGCGGACTACCTTGTTTTTACCGGCGTGCTTTACGGCAGAACTGTTACCGCGCTCTCCGGCAGCGGCACCAGCACCATTACTCTTACTTTCAGCGGCAACCCTTTTGCCATTGACGCAAACGGCGGAATGAGCGTGGCCAACACGGTTACCAGCACGGCGGACAAAACTCCCTTTGTTGCCAACACCTACACAGTTGGCGACGGACAAGTGCCGGCTTTAATCTCTTTTATAATAGGTTCCAGCACCAATTCCCCCAGCAGTACTATGGCGAACATTGGCGATACAGCCACCATCACCTTTACTGTCAACAAACCAATCACCGCGCCTTTCGTCAGCATTGCCGGCCACCCCATTGGCGCCATTGGCAACGGCAGCGGCCCCTACGTTATCCCCTATACCCTGACTGCGAGCGACACCGCCGGGGTGGTTCCTTTTACTATCGACATGACCGATGTAGTCGGAAATAAATCAACCCCAATCAAGGGTACGCTGACATTTACCGGCTCTTTAGGCAGCGCTGCTCCTGCCCCGGCCGCAAGCAGCAGCATGCCCGCGGCAACCACCCCCAGCAGCCCTATAATTGCCCAAGTCACGCCGGTGCCCGCCGCTTCACACACCACCACTCCCGGCTATTCGTTTAGCTCAACCGCAGCCGGCACGATAAATTATAGCGGCGACTGCTCAAGCTCTACCAAGGCAGCCGTGGCAGGAAACAATAATATTATTTTTAACGCCTTAGCGGACGGCCAGCATTTTGACTGCAATTTTACCGTTACCGATTCTTCGGGCCGTGCCAGTAACACTATTTTTATTCCGGCTTTCACCGTGACAACCGGCGCCCCGGCTCCTTCTACCCCGCCGGCGGAAGAAACTGCGCCTGTGCCTTCAAGCGACGGTTTTAAATTCACCCGCAACTTTGGCATGGGAACAACAAATAATGACGTGTTGGAACTGCAAAAACGCCTAACCGAAGAAGGCGTTTACACCGGCTCGGTCACCGGAAAATTCGGCAGACAGACGTTTGCCGCGGTAAAACTCTTCCAAAAACAGAACGGCTTAAAGCAGCTGGGGTATGTGGGTCCCGGCACCAGAGCTTTGCTCAATAAGTAATAATTGATATTTATCAAATCATTAAAAAATTACTAACAATATGGACAAAGAACAACACTCAATGTGCAACTGCGGCGGACATAACCATCATCTTTTAAGATGGCTGCTCGGCATGCTAATTTTAGTGCTGGTATTTTGGATGGGAATGGAAATCGGCGAATTCAAAGGTTCTTTGGGCGGCGAAGGCTTTGGCGGCTCCCGCCATATGCGCTTTAACAAACCAATGATGGAAAACGGCTGGGACGCTCACAATATGATGTATTTTAACTCCCCCGCTGCGGCGCCAAAATCCGCAACGTCCACCAAAGCAAAATAACTGCTTCGGATATTTAAAAAGCCATCCTGTAAAATACGGGATGGCTTTTTTAAATGTTGATGGATGCCTTGTCTAAGGCAGCAATTTTGGCTAAAATAGACTGAGAATCAATTTTATGTCCGCAATCTTATTAAGCATTCTAGCTTTCATTTCCACCTTTATTGGCGGCTTGTTCTCCATTCGCTTTAAAGACAAGCTCCATTTGATTATGGGCTTTACCGCCGGCGTGCTCTTGGGCGTAGTTAGCTTCGACATTTTTCCGGAAATCATCAGCCAAGTCAGCGAAAATAATTTCAAAGCCATTGAACCGATGATAGCCCTGGTGGCCGGCTTTTTGCTCTTTCACATTTTGGAAAAAGTCATTGTCATCCACCACGCCCACGAAGAAGACTATGCCGACCACAAACATCCGCACGTGGGCGTGCTTTCGGCTTTGGCTTTGGCCGGGCACAGTTTTATGGACGGCGTGGGCATTGGCCTGGGATTTCAAATAAGCCCGGCCGTAGGATTGATTGTAGCAATAGCAGTTATTTCCCACGACTTCACCGACGGGATGAATACCGTGAGTTTGATGCTCACCAACAAAAACAGCACCACAAAATCTAAAATCTTTTTGCTTTTAGACGCCTTAACGCCAATCTTGGGCGCGCTCTCAACTTTATTCTTTAAAGTCTCGCCCCACTTTTTGGTTTTGTATTTAGGCTTCTTTGCCGGCTTTCTGCTCTACATCGGCGCCAGCGACATCTTGCCCGAAGCCCACAGCAAAAGAAGCTCGTTCAAACTCATTGGCCTGACTGTCCTTGGCGCGCTGTTTATTTTCACCATCACCAGGTTTACCTAAAAATACTAATTGGCTTCCCGCTAAATTTATTTAAAATCTACCTCCGGTTTAGATTACAAAAACCCCCACAAGTTAGGGGGTTTTTGATGTTTTTGGCTAGCGGAATTAAGTTTAATTTTGCACCCCGCCGTCCGGGTAACTTTGCAGCTGGCTGTCGCTCAAATAAATAAGGTTGCCAAACGACAGGCCTAAGCGGTAAAATACAGACAGGGAGGGTATGCCGTACTTTAAACCTCCGCGGATACGGTAAACTGTAGGATCAGAGGCTTTAACAATAGCGCCGTCAGGCAAGACAGGATCTATTGCTATAACCGAGCTCATCACTGCCCCATTCGGGCAAGTAACAATTAATTCCCCGAGCCCCGCTTGCGCGCTTTGGGGAATGCCTACAATCGCATTAACAAAACCATTAGCTCCTGTCTTGTTAAAAATTGAAGGCATCATCGCCGAGCTTCCGTTCTGGCTAAAAGTAAAGAGCACGCTCCCCCCTGCCGCGGCATTTGCGCAAACAGTGGAAATAGTGACTGAATCCCCAACTCTTGGGTTTTGGCTTAAACCAATTGGAGGAGAAACAGCCAAGGCCGCTTCTGAAGCCAGAAATAGCCCTAACAAACCAGTTATTAAATAACGCATAAATTTATTCTCCTTTCTCCTTATATATCGGCCAATACAAAAAAATTGTTTCTAAGATGATAAAACTCTGATTTGCAAAAATAGCAAAACTGTACTGTAACGAATCCGGAACAAATTCGTTATAATAACCAGCAAAGCCTACAAAACCTATGGAAATCCTGGAATTAGTCAGCAAAACTAAACAAGGAGACACCGAGGCCTTTGCCTCTTTATACGACCAGTTTGCAGATCGCATTTTTCGTTTCGTGAAATTAAAAGTGCAGAATCAGCAGCAAGCCGAAGACATTTTACAGGAAACATTCATTAAAGCCTGGCAGGGCATGGCCAATTTAAAATTAGAAGACTTGAATTTTTCGGCCTGGCTTTACCGCATTGCCCACAATTCCATAAACGACTACTACCGCAAAATTTACCGCAGCCCGGAAACCTTGGAACTCAATGAGAACATTGACGTTGAAGCGAATATTTCCCTGCCCGACCAGCTGCAAAAGGAAAACGACATAGCCGGCATTAGGGAAGCTTTGCGGCATTTGCCCGCCCAGTACCGGCAAATTTTGGAACTGCGTTTCATTCAAGACTTTACCATCAGCGAAACCGCGGGCATTTTAAAAAAAACCAACTTGGCCGTCAGAGTGCTCCAGTATCGGGCATTAAAAAAATTGCGGGAAACTATTTCAAAAAAAAAATATGATTATGGATACAACAAAATTTAATAAAGAAATTGAAAGCTTAAGGGCGGAGGCTGTAAACAGCGGCTCGGAACTTCATCCGCTGATTAAAGAAAACATTAAGCAGCGCGTCTTAAACGCGTCCAGGGCGGAGGCTGAAACAAAACTTCAAACAAAACGTTTTACCGGGCAAGAAAGGAGAAATAATTTTATGAAATATATAATCTCAACTTTGCTTGGACTGTCCCTCTTGGGAGGTACGGCCTTAGCCGCCCAGAACTCAAAGCCCGGCGACATCCTCTTCCCAATAAAAAAAGCACAGGAAAGAATCGCCGTCAGTTTTGCCGCTTCCGCGGAGCAAAAAGCCGCGCTTGAAGCTAAATTTGCCAATAACAGGCTGGAGGAATTAAATCAAATCCAAGCCCAAGCCAAGGCAGACGTTCAGGTTCAAGCCGAGGCTAAAGCCGAAAAAAACGGCAAAAAACCAGCCGTTAAAGCAAAAGCCGAGGCTGAAGCAAAAGCCGAGGTAAAAAATGCCATTAATGTCTTAACCCAGGTGCGGGCTAATTTGGAAGCTAAGGGTAATGCCACCGCGGCTTCCAGTGTCGGGGAAACTCTGCTAAAATTAAAGGCGAAGGAAAATGAAGATGCCGGCGCAAACGTAAATGTTGATGTAAACGAAGAAAACCACGGCCGGCAGAATGGCGCTAAGACTGAAGTTAACGCAAGCGGCGGCGCGGACAATGAAATTAAGGCGGAAAGCAACAGCGGCGGCGCAAGCGGAGTCAACGCAAGCGACGGCGCAAATTTAGGGGCCGGAGCCGGAGTGGAAACTGGCGGCAGCGGGGTTAATGCCAACGTCAATGCCAATATTAATGCCGGCGGCAATTTAAATTCCGGATTAAAAATTAAATAAACAGTTAATAAAACTAAATAAAACAATATGAATGACGTAACAAAAAAATACTTGGTTATTGGAAGCGTAGTGGTAATTCTTGCGGCCATTGCAATTTATTGGCGGCAAAACAAAAAGACTGCCGTGCCAGAGGGCTATACAAGCGCAACCGGGCAGCAGAACCAGAATGCCTCAAATAGTTCGGCTTCTTCAACTACCAGCTCCAGCAAAAATCCCAATCTGCTGGCCTATGGCAAGGCGGTAGACAAATACCCCTTCCGAATTCAATTCAACCAGTGCCACGCATTCTTTAATCTTCCTTCAGTAGGAACAATGGAAGTGGCCAAAGGCGTTACAATAATGCTTGATAACCGGGATAACGCCGCGCACACCTTTTCCCTTCTTGGCCATAGTTACCGCGTAGCGGCATACGGTTATGCCCTGGTTAACGCAAGCGCCAAAGGAGACTACAACATTTCCTGCGACGGCGGCGGATCCTTTGCTTTAAAAATAGATTAATTTCGCGCTTGCCTAATTTTCACAAACCACCGCCCGGAAAGGGCGGTGGTTTTTTTATTTGAAACAAAAACCCCAATCAGGCGTTTTACTTAATATGGAGGGATAAGACAATTAAAAAAGAAAGGACTTATTTATGAATAAAATCATAAAAATTGCCGCATCCTTGGCTTTATTGGCTGTATTGCCTGTTGCGGCGCTCGCGCATGAAGAAAGCCATGTTGGCGTAAAGGCCGACGTAAAAGCTGAAGTAAAATCCAACAACGGCTTGCACTTAGGCTGGCTTAAGGATCACAATGGGGATGGTGACGGAGAACACGCAGACAGAAAACTCGAATTTAAGAGAGGGGTTGTAACCTCTGTGTCAGTGTCAGGAAACAGCTTCGTAATGACGGCTGAAAACGGCGGCAGTTTTGCCGTCAATGTTGCCAATGCCAAAATTACCACGGCATTCAAAGGCAATATCCAACTGGCTGACATTAAGGTAAACGATAAAGTTTCGGTTGTGGGAGAAATTAACGGCAGCCAAATAACTGCCAAATTTGTGGTAGTAACGCCTGCCAACACTCACCCGGCCAGAGGCAGCGGAACGGTTACCGCTCTTTCAGGCAGCAGCTTTACCTTAAAGACCGAGCATGAAGGTATTGTCAGTTTCGTGACCGTGAATACCAATAGCAACACCACGGTGTTGACTAAAGACCACGCGACTACAACCTTAGCTTCCGTCCAAGTCGGTTCTAAGGTAAACGTTAGAGGATTGTGGGATGAAATCCTTAACGTGCTCAATGCCATAGTTGTAAAAATCAGGATGTAATTAACCTGCGCGCTGCTTTTAGAAAGTGCGAAAAGGTGGATCCTGTATGCCTTAAGTGGCCAGGATCCACCTTTTATTATTCGCATATATTTTTTTAAATTAACTCCGAGTATTTACAGCTTTTTACAATGCATCGGTATTTGGCAAATCCGCCGGAATAGCTATCCCTTCCAAACTCGCCTTGGTATGCAGGTAGTCCAAATTCGGCATCGGGTAGCAAATATAAATTATCGGGCTGTTTTTTGACTTCACTACTTTGGCTTGGTTCATAGGCGCTCCTTCCCAGTTAAACTTTTCTGGGTCAATAAAATTATTTATATTATTTAAATCTAAATTATGCTTGCTAATATCTAAATGCAAATGCGGGCCCGTACTTACGCCGGTGTTGTCGGTAATGGCAATCAGCTCCCCCATGGCCACATGCCCGGCTTTGACAAACTGCCCCAAATGCAAAAAACGGATGAGGATGTCCTGGCCGTCGGGCCTAAAAGAAATAGTTTTGCCGCCTTGCGGGCCAATGGAGGTAGTTACAATGCCGTCAAACGGGGCGAACAACTGGTCGTGGTCAGCAACGTAATCAGTCCCTAAATGAAAGCTGCTGTAAAAAGTCGGCTGGCCAAAAGTATACCCGCCAATTTGCCTTTTTTTGAGTGGAAACATAATAAAACGCCAAAATTATTTCATTCATTATAGCAAAAACTTTACGTAAAGCAAGGGCAAAAAAATCATTGACCTTTTCCGTATTTTGCGCTATAATATATAGGTAATATTAATGATATCTGACACAGCAGATATCGCCCCATCCTACCAAATCTGTGTAGGATTTTTTGTTCTTCTGATATTTGAAATTTGCCCTCAAAAGGCTTTATGGCGGCTATGGTATAATGGTTATTACACCGCTCTGTGGCAGCGGGAATTCGGGTTCAATTCCCGATAGCCGCCCCAAAAAAAACACCCCGCCGATGGCGGGGTGTTTTTTTATATAACTTCGTAGCCTGTACCAGAAATAATTTCTTTAATTTTTTCTAAAGTAAGTTTTTTTCCATCAAACCTCACTTCCACCTGCCCTTTAGCGTAACTGGTTTTGGCCTCAACCACTCCGTCCGTGTCTTCCAAAGCTCCGTCAATATTAATGGCGCAGGAAGAACAATGCATCCCACTAATTTTAAAAACGACCGATTGAATCATTATAGTTTATCTTTTCTGGTAGAATAATTTTATTGCTAAACGGGTAAATTTCTAATTATACTAATTAACCTAATTTCTAAATAAATCCCAATAACAAATTCCGAAATTGGTCATTGGTGCTTTTTTAGGTCAATTAGGAAGGGTTAATGTTACTTTCTGCCACTAAATTTTATCGATAACGCCCATTTTTGCTTGTCATCATTGAAGATTATAATTCAATTCTCAAAATTTAGTGGCAAGCAATAACAATAGCAGTTAAATTTCCAGTTTCACTTTTAGTTGCAACGGAAAACGATGATTACTGGTGGCAGAAGATAACAATTACCCTTAGGAATTAGAACAATTAGGTCAATTCACGTTTATGATGCCCCTATACATCCCCATACTGCACATAAAAGCCAACTGCCCTGGTTGGCTTGGGGCAGTAAAACTGATAGTGTCAGAAGTTCCCAATGGAACAATTTTTTGAATACCCAAGCGTGGAATAGTAAATGCCTGGGTGCAACCTTTACCGCCACTGTTAATTAAATGGACAGTCACGGACGACCCTGCCTTAACTGCAAAATTATTGGGGGTATAGCCATAGGAGCCAATAGTAATTGTTTGATCAGAAACCGTATTAACTGCCTGAATGTTTGTGGTTGCCCCACCATGATCATCGCAATAGGCTACAGCGCAAAGAGCGCCTTTGGCCATATTACCAAAGGTGTATTGGCTACCGGTTAAAGCAATAGCATTATTGATATTAAATAATGCCAAAAGGATAATTGCATAAGCGGCAAGTTTCATAAACTTTTTATGCCAAGTATCACCCAAGCGCGTGGCAAAATAGCCCAAGATAAAGAATATGGGAGATGTCCCCAAAATAAAGGCAAACATAATTGCCGCACCTAAGAGCGGACTGCCAGAAGCAATCGCTAAGGCCATAATAGCTTGGGTAGTGCCGCAGGGAATAAAAACAGTGAACAACCCAAGCAAGGCGGGAGCAAAAATATCATTGCTCTTAGACTGATTTCTTACCAACCTTGTTAGAAATTTGGGAGGCTGGATTATAAAATAGCGGAATATAGGATGGACATTCAAGATACTTAAGGCCGTGCCAACCATAAAGAAGCCTACCGCAAACTGCATAATAAGCTTTACGGTTAAAGATAGCTCAAACAAAGAACCAAACCAGCCCAGTAATAAACCAAGTACGGTATAGGCTGCTAACTTTGCGGCCAAGAATGCCAGAATGGGCAATGCATTATTGCTCTTTTTTGTCTTTTCTTTCAGTCTTTCTTCTTCCCGCTGGGCAATGGTGGTCGCCAAAAGTCCGCCCTGCACCGCAAGGCAAGTCAGCGCTCCGGTAAATAAGCCTGTTGAAAAAATAACTAATAAGTTTGTATTTGTCATATATTGTAATTATAGCAAAAATTATAGGCCTTTTGGAAAATTGAAGGATTTGATTAAGGCAGGGGTTTGGTCGCTGGCTCCATACCAAATCTCAATTTCATCGTGAGGTTTTAGTATAATATTTTGAGGGTCTGGTACGGGCGATCCATTAAGCCCGACAACTAATTTATGGCTGGAATCGGTAAAATTTATCCCAATATGACTATTGTCAAAATCAATCCCCCATTCTATGAAAAACTGAGACAGCTTAAAATCTTTAACAACTGGTGACTCCACATGCAAAATGCCTGTAGTGTCGTGAGTGTGAATTGGGGAAATAAAGTTACTCCCAATACCAATATCTGCCGGAATTTGAGTATTCTGGCCGTTAATTACAAGATCCAAATGCTGATGAATATGCAGCACTGTTCCCTCGCTGTTCAGCACATCCAGCCCTGCGCTTTTGAGGTTGCCAAGCAACTGGGCGTTATCGGGGATTTTGCTGAAATCATTAGTAATAACAGGTTGTCCTGCCTGCTGCTGGGTTTTATTGTCTTGCAAAAACAGTACTATTCCAATTCCAACTACTGCCAATGTAATAACAACTATAGTAATAATTTTTTTCATATTATTGAGTCAATTGTTTATCAATAGCAGTTTTAAATACAGCGTATGGCTGGGCTCCCACAATTTTAGCGCCGTCTACTTCGCCGTTGCCGTTGCTTTTACCAATGAACCACGTTGGGGTGCCGGAAACCCCAACTTGAGAGCCGTAAGCAATGTCCTTATCTACCTTGTCTTTATATTTTCCTGAATCCAAGCAAGATTGAAATTGATTGACGTTTAACCCAACATCCTTAGCTATTGCCGGCAATTGGTCCAGCGCTAAACCTGTGCCATTGGAAGTAGTCTTGGTAAAAATTTCATCGTGGAATTTAAAGTAAGCAGTATCGCCGCCCTGGTCTTTCGCGCACAACGCGGCTTGTGCTTCTTTGTGGGCATTTTGGTGGAAGGGTAAGGGATAATTGCGATATACCAGTTTTACTTTGCCCGTATTAACATAGTCACTCTTAAGGCTTGGCAGCACATCGGTAAAGGAACGCTTGCAGAAGGGGCATTCGTAATCTGAAAACTCAACAATGGTCAAAGGAGCATTAGGGTTTCCCAAAACCGGTTCTCCGGCTACCGCTACCTTTGCTGGTCCCGAATCGGGCTGGGCAGGGGCGGCTTGCTGGGCAGCTTGCTTATTAGCCGGGGCAACATTACCGGCAACTTGCGGCGCTGCAAAGCTATTCGATATAAAATTGCTTTTAAGCAGAACTTTTGTAGAATAGGTAATAGAAACAGAAATAATGATGGCTGAAAGCACAACAGCCAAAGGCAGCATATATTCTCCGTTTTTTCTTTTAGTGAACTTATTCGGTTGTTCAATTTCTTCTTCTATGTGCCGTAGATGGAGTTCGTGTTTATTGTGTGATTCCATAATTTTTATTTAATTTAATAATTATTTAGAACCTGTTTAAAAAATAATTATTAGGCGAAATTTAGGAATTTTGAGCGGATTGGGTCAAATAAATTTTGATGTTTAGCCGGAGGCTAAGCGGATAAATTTTTTGGCACAAGACGCCAAAATTCCTAAATTGCAGCCAGGAAGGATTTTTAAAATAGGTTCTTGCCAACAAAAAAGCCAGCGAAAATATCTCACTAAAGAGTACTTTTCCGTAGTGAAATTGACGCTAGCTTAAATTAAGCGCTGTAAATTTTGGAATTAAGAATGCCGTCGGCAAAAGCCAGGCTTAGGTAGTTAGGCGGAGGTATAAAAGTATTTTTATAATAAAAAGATAACGACTTTTGAACAATACTTAAATCAAGCAAGCTTATTATAATAAAAGCTGCTGCCAGAAAAGATACACCGGCTTTTTCAGCAACTGAACTTTCAAAAAGTACATCTTTTAATCTATTGGAAACCATATGATGGCCGGAAGGCTCATTACCACAACATAATTCGCTTGGGGCAACAACGGAATTCATCTTAGTATCCATAGTCTGCATGTTCATGGCAAACATATGACAAAAAGTAAAAAGACTGCCTACAAACAAGGTTAATAAGGTAGCTATAAAAAATATTTTCTTAAAATTTAAAAATGTCATAATCTATTATGATTAGAGTATATCACAATTTTCCAAATTTTGACACTAGATTTTCTTATTTTTGAGTAAAAGCGAGTTAGAAACAACGGAAATAGAGCTGCTGGCCATGGCGACCGAGGCATAAATGGGATTGAGCAGAATGTGAAAGAATGGATAAAGAATACCCATGGCAACCGGTATGAGAATAATGTTGTAGCCAAAGGCCCAGAATAGATTTTGCTTAATTGTCCGCATGGTCTTTTTGGAAAGGGTGATGGCCGAAGCTACTGATTTAAGGTCTTTATTAATCAAGGTAATGTCCGCAGCTTCAATAGCCACGTCCGTGCCGCTGCCCATGGCAATAGCCACGTCCGCCGCGGCCAAGGCCGGCGCGTCGTTAATCCCGTCGCCAACCATGGCAACCTTTTTACCTCCTGCTTGAATTTTTCTCACCTCTGCCTCTTTTTGGCCAGGCAAGACCTCCGCCAAAACTCTGGCAATGCCTACACTACGGGCAATGGCTTTTGCCGTGCGTTCATTGTCTCCAGTAATCATTACTACTTCAATTGCCAATTTTTGCAAGGCAGCCACTCCTTCTGCGGCAGATTCTTTTAAAACATCCGCCACAGCAATGAGTCCAGCCAATCCGAAGGATTGGTCCTGAGCTTGCCGAAGGGCTAACACCATGACAGTTTTCCCCTGGCTTTCCAGTTCTTCGATTTTAGATATTTGATTATTTAACAGCACCCCTTCTTTTTCCATTAGCCGGCGGTTGCCCAAAATAATTTTTTGATTGTTCATTGCACCTTCCACTCCATGTCCGGGAATTGCCTGAAAATTTGTAATTTGATTCAACGCCAACTGCTTTTCCTCCGCCGCTTTCACAATCGCTTCAGCCAACGAATGTTCACTCCCCTTTTCCAAGCTCGCCGCAATTTGTAATATACTTGTCGCTTGATACTTGCTACTTACTACTAGAATATCCGTAACTTCCGGCTGGCCCTTAGTCAACGTGCCTGTTTTATCAAAAATAATAGTGTTAATTTTATGGGCAATTTCCAGACTCTCCGCATCCTTAATTAAAATCCCATGCTCCGCGCCTTTGCCGGTGCCCACCATAATCGCAGTGGGAGTAGCCAAGCCCATAGCGCAAGGGCAGGCAATAATCAATACGGCTACGGTATTAAGCAGGGCTTTTAATAAAGATTGATCGCCTCCAAAGACATACCATACGACAAAGGTTGCAATGGCGAGCATCAATACAATAGGAACGAAATAAGAAGAGATTAAATCTGCAATTCTTTGAATGGGCGCTTTAGACCCTTGGGCTTCCTGTACCAGTTTAATAATTTGCGCCAACATGGTTTCCTGTCCCACCTTAGTAGTTTTGAATGTAAATGTGCCGGTTTTGTTAATCGTTGCTCCAACTACAGTGTCATTAGCAGCCTTATCAACCGGAATGCTTTCACCTGTAATCATGGCTTCATCAATAGATGACTCACCCTCCACAATAATTCCGTCCACTGGGATTTTTTCGCCCGGCCTAACTCGTACAATATCTCCAATCTGGACTTGGTCAATGGGAATGTCTTGTTCTTTTCCGTCTTTAATGACCCGTGCAGTTTTGGCCTGGAGACCAATGAGTTTTTTAATGGCTTCCGATGTGCCTGCCTTTGCCCGCGCTTCAAAATAACGGCCAAGCAAAATTAAACCAATAATAATTGAGGCGGTGTCAAAATAAGGCGCAACTTCAATGCCTGCTTTTTGCACCATATCTGGCAAAACAGTCACAAACACGGAGTAGCCATAGGCCACGCTTGTGCCAATGGCCACCAAAGTGTCCATGTTGGCGGTTCTGTGTTTGAGCGCTAAAATGGCGGCGCGGTAAAAACCATAACCTGCCCAGAATTGCACCGGTGTTGCCAGGATTAGCTGTACCCAAAAATTCTGTAGTAGCATTGGCGCGGTTTTCATTAGGCCGGGAAAGCTGCCCCATAAAATTAAAGCGCCCAAAACCAGGCTCAAAAAAACTTTCCGTTTTAGCGCCTTAAGCTCTTGTTTTTTCTCGTTTTCTAAAACTTCATCTGTCCTCGCCGCGGCCAAAAAGTCCGCTTGGTAGCCGACGCTGTTTACCGCCTCCGAGAGATGGCTGTCGCTGCAGCGATCCGGGTCAAAACTTACAGTCGCCTGCTCCGTCGCCAAGTTCACGCTGGCCAAGCTCACGCCGGGAACTTTTTTCAAAGAACGCTCCAAAACATTAACGCAACTCGCGCAATGCATGCCTTTTATTGTAAAAAATTTTTTCTCATCTTGATTCTGTGCCATAATATACATTTTATCTGTTATTCTATCTGCAACTTTTAATTCCAAATTTTGTCAGTTTCAGATTTGAATTTTGATATTTAGCATTTGTAATTTGGAATTTATCTAACAATTATCTTGCCGTGATACATCCCCATGCCGCAGGAAAAAACAAATTCGCCTTTTTGTTTGGGAATAATTTCAATGCTAACTTTTTGATTCAAAGGCAAAAATTGCTTAATCTTAAATTCCGGCACAACCACTTCTTCCAGGCAACTGTTCTGATCTTTTCTCAAAAAATTTAAAACCGTAGGCGAGCCCTGCTTAACTGTTATTGCTGCAGGGCTATAACCGCCTTCGACAATGACATCAATAGCTCCGACAGCTGCAACTTCCTTGTCCCTTTTCATCAAAAAAAACCAATAGGTAAAAACCATCCCGATTACACCAACAATGGCGACTATTATTTTATCCATAATACTTTTGATACTAAATCCTTAAATTCTCAAGTATTTAAGGATGTTGTTTGACGACGCTCATAACTTCAGCAATAGCTTTCTTGTCTTTCCCCTGCCGAATAGCTTTGGCCACGCAGGTTTTAAGGTGGTGCTCCAATATTAAATTATCCGCTTCCTTCAAGGCTTGCTGCACCGCCTGCGACTGGTGGATAATATTAATGCAGTATTCGTGCTTCTCCGCCATTTCCACAGTCTTGCTTAGCTGCCCCAAAGATATTTTTAAGCGATGCACAATTCTTTCATGTACAGTTTTTGGATGGTATGCCATTGAAATTAGTGGTTAGTTTTGTGGTGTAAAATTTTAAATTTTGATCTTTAAATTTTACACTTTACTATATCTCCCCCCAGGGGATATAGTAACATAAGTAAAGAATCCATGTCAATAGGCAAAAAAGCGGCTTTGATGTTAGAATGATAAAATGTTAAAATGATCTTATGAATGTCATTTGTTTTGGCCAGCAACCGTGCGGTTTTTTTCCTAAGCGGTTTTTGGTTGCGAAAATAGAGACTGCCAGGCGCTTACAAAAAGAACTAGGGGGCAAAGTGGTATTTTTTTATCACGACAGCGACGCCGACTACCGGGAAACGATCACAATTTTTCGAGATAAGATAACAGGCGCGGAAGTGAGATTAAATTTTACCCAAGAAAATAAAATACAAAAAAAATTTTCCCCGCTTTATTTAAAAAGAATCCCAAAAGGCTGGAAAGAGGAGATTTTAAAACAACTCCCCCGCTTTGTCGGCAAGGACATGATGGACATCTTCGCATCAATCGATGCCACAAATACCGCGGACTTCTGTCTGGAAATGTACAAAAAAATGGGTTTGCTTGAGGGCATTGAAGTAGTCAGATCAAGCGATCCTGAATTTCGGCAAAAAGCAATGGATTTAGAAGAATACTTCGCGGACATAAAATACCAAGGCGAAATCGTCCGCGCCAAAGCCGAGCCTAATGTTTTATCTCCTACAAACTACCAACTACCAGCTACAAGCTCTTTCTCTCTCCACGAAGGCGGTGGGAAGTTCACAAAAATCCCCTTACCTGCTAAAATAGAGAAACGCCAAATTTCCGCGGGCGCAAATGAAAGGTTCGCCTGGATGCAGTCGGTTGTCCACTGTACGCATTACATTTACGGCGAAGGGGAAAAAGAATATTTGGATTTCGATGCACATCCTGAAGTTAAATTTATTCAGCGAGACGCAATCGATCAACCGAATTGTGCTTGGATAAATTGACCTAATTATTCTAATTAACCTAATACCTAAAAGCTAACACCTAAAACCTATGACAAAAATTCTTGCCCTTAGCCCCCATCCCGACGACGTGGAATTCGGTTGCAGCGGCCTGCTTATTAAAGAAGTGCAAAAAGGCAGTCAAATAAAAATTTTGTTTTTTTCCCGCGGCGAAGCCGGTACAAAAGGCACGCCCGAGTCGCGCGAGCAGGAATCGCGCGATGCCGCTAAGATTATTGGCGCTGAAGTGGAATTTTTGAACTTTGGGGGCGATTGCCACATAGAAAGCACGCCAAAAAATGCCATAACTATTGCCAAACAAATCCGCGAATTCAAACCCGATATTATTTTAGCGCCGCAGCCGGAGGAAAACCAGCATCCCGACCATTCTGCGGTGAGTAAAATTGCGCGCGATGCCGCCCGTTTGGCGCGCTACGGTGGTTTGGAAGAATTAAAAAACCTCCCCGCACATAAAATCACCGCCTTATATTTTTATGCCATTACACAAGACTTTGGCCAGCGGCCCGACATTGTAATAGACATTAGCGACGTATATGAACAATGGATAAAGGCCATTAACTGCCACAAAAGCCAAATGCAGGGAAAAAATTACCAAGACTTATTCACTACCCGCGCGCATACGTTGGGCTCTTCGATTGGGGTTGCATACGCCCAAGGCCTTTGGGTTAACGAACCGTTAAGATTAAATTATATTTCCGATATAAATCTTTCTGCCAGAAACTACTAATGCCAAAATCCTACAAACTACTCAACATAGGAATAGTTTGTTACCCTTCCGTGGGCGGCAGCGGCGTGGTGGCGACTAATTTGGGAAATGAGCTGGCTAAGCTTGGCCACAAAGTCCATTTCATTTCCTATGAAACGCCTTTTAAATTAAACTTAAAAGCGCGCAACGTTTTTTTCCATCGCGTCAACATCAACGAATACACGCTGTTTAAATACCCGGACTACACCCTGCCTTTGGCCGAAACCATAATTATGGTGCATGAAAAATATGGCTTGGATATTTTGCATGTGCATTACGCCGTCCCCCATGCCACAGCCGCTTTGCTTGCCAGCCGTATTTTGCTTTCTACTGGAATCAAGCCGCCCAAAATTATTACCACGCTCCACGGCACAGACATTACGCTTTTAGCCAAGGACCCGAATTTATTCACCGTCATAAAATATTCCATTGAAAAATCCGACGGCGTCACCACGGTTTCCGAAGACTTAAAAAAGTCCACGCTTAAAGTTTTAAAAACCAAAAAACCCATCCAGGTCATTCATAACTTTTTTACTCCCCCGCCCATAAAAAAATCCCGCAATGCCGTTCGTAAAGGACTGGGGATTAAGGATACCGATTTCCTTGCCATTCACCTTTCCAATTTAAGGGAAGTAAAACGAATTCCTGACTTGCTGAAAATTGCGCAAGTAATGAAGCATAATCCTAAATTTAAGTTGCTGATTTTGGCCGGAGGGTCTTTTGCCCCATTCTTGCCTCTGGCTAATAAATATAAATTAGGCAATCTTGTTGTAAAAACTCGCGTCAAAGATATTGAGAATTATTTAAACGCCGCGGATCTTGGAATTTACACCTCTTCCAGTGAAAGTTTCGGGATGGGACTCTTGGAAACCATGGCTTATAACAATCCCGTCCTGGCCACAAAAGTAGGGGGCATTCCGGAAGTTTTGCTGGACAAACAAAACGGCTACTTGCTTAAAGTCGGCGACACGAGAGGCTTCGCAGCGAAAATCAATCTTTTGATGCGAGATGAGGGGCTTCTGAAAAAACTTGGAGCGCAGGCAGAGCAGCGCGCAATAACGGAATTTTCCGCGAAAAAAATTGTCAAAGCCTATCTTAACTATTACTGTTCAATTTTGCAATGAGCAAAGGGAATCTTTGCACAAAGATTCCCTTTGCTCACTTTGCTTTTTCTTTACCGGATCTGTTATATTCCATCAATTCTCCGGCTTTAATCTCTATCGCATCAGCCTTTCTTAAATTACGGACCTGTCTGCTGGTTAAAATTTTATAATGCTTTATCTCATCTAAATAGTCCGGGATCTTAAACAAATTTTTTTCCGATGTTCGCCAATTTAAACTATTGAAATGCTTTAGATTAAATGCCCGGGAATATTCCCGTAAAGTTTTCCGTCCCTTGTCGTCAAAGTATTCGTGAAAATAAGACATTGCCAGTTCACGCACAGACTTATAAACCGGCTCGCGGTACCGCAAAACCGCGTGGTTAGTTTTGCTAATGGCGCCAAAGCAGCCAAACTGTTTAAAAACAGCGACTACGTGGTCAAAATCGTGATCCTCGGACCTTAGGTCCATCACCAAAGGCTCTGCCCCGTGGAATTCCAAAACCGCGGCGGACAACATTGCCCCTTCCATACAGTGGGCTGTTCTTTTTTTTATGACCACTCTTGGAGAATAACAGGTGTCGCCTTTTTGCTCAAAGTTAATTTTGAGCGCGTCCAAATAGTCCTGAATTTTTTTTGGCGAGTTGAGCCTTTTAAATAATTTAATTTCCTGGTGGGTATATTTTTCCATACTATCTACCATCTACTTTTTCTCCACGCTATGCCCGCCGAATTGTTTTCTTAAAAGCGCTACAATCTTGTTGGAAAACTTTTCTTGGTTTTTTTCTGCTATAGATTCTTTACGAACTTCCAAAGCATCTGCAATCACTCTAACATCCACGCCAAGCTCTTTTGCCGTATTTACCGTCCACTCCCCTTCCCCGGAAGATTCAATAAATCCTGACGTTTTACCAACTTCCTCATTCTCAAAAATATTTCGACACAAATCTATCAGCCAAGAACGGACTACGGAGCCTTGCTGATAAATTTTAGTAACTTGCAAGAGGTCTAAGTCGAAATCAGATGCATCTAAAACCCCATAACCCTCGGCAATGGCCTCCATCATTCCGTATTCAATGCCGTTATGAACCATTTTTACAAAATGCCCGGCGCCGTTTTGGCCGACTAAGCCATAATTGTCGCCTGATGATAAAACTTTAAAAATCGGCTCAATAATAGGCCACCGTTCCTTAGAACCGCCAACCATTAAAGCAAAACCGTTTTTCTCTCCCCACACTCCCCCGCTGGTGCCGCAGTCAAAAAAATGGATGCCTTTTTGTGAAAGCTCTTCGCCGCGACGGATGCTATCTTTATAAAAACTATTTCCCCCATCAATTACAATATCTCCCTGCCTAAGATAAAGCCCTAATTGATTCTCCAAAAAATCAGCAACGATTTTATGCGGCAGCATCAGCCAAAAAATCCGCGGCGCACTAGACATTGCTTTTACCAAGTCATCGACGGATGCAAAAACCTTGATGCCTGCCTTGGCCGCCTCATCCCTAGGCTCTTCTGAACGGTTCCACGCCAAAACTTCAAAGCCATTGCTCCGCAACCTCCTTGCAATCTGCATGCCCATTCTTCCTAACCCAAAAATTGCAACCTTCATAATAAATTTATAAAAATTACTTTAAACTTTATACTTTAAACTACTTAGTCCACCATTCTTTAATATCTTTCTGTATAAATTCATCCGCCTCTTTGGGTCCGTTGGTGCCGGGTTTATATTTATACAGAGACAATTTTTTAAATTCTGAATTTTCGGTAATGGAATCTACAAACTTCCATGCCGCTTCTATTTCGTCGCTGCGAATGAACAGGCGCTGGTCGCCTTCCAAAAAGTCTAGAAGCAAACGCTCGTAAGCCCCCGGAATTTCGCCCTTAAACGCCAACTTGTAGCTAAAATCCAAATTGGCCTGATGCAGTTTAACACCAAAGCCCGGAATTTTGTTGTTAATTTGCAAATACACGCTCTCATTAGGCTGAATAGTAAAAGTTAAAACATTGCCTCCGCAGCCTTCAAACAAACAGCGAATTGGCTCCCTGAAATGGACAGAGATTTGCGTCAATTTTTTGGAAAGCCTTTTTCCGGTTCTAAGGTAAAACGGCACACCCGCCCAGCGCGGCAAATTCACGTAAGTCTTAAGCGCAAAAAAAGTCTCAGTTTGGCTATCTTCATTCGCCTCTTTGGAATATCCCTGATACTGCCCCTTAACTAACCGCGATGATAATTTCTCTTTGCTTAAAGGCTCCAAAGCCTCCAGCACTTTGAGCTTTTCATTGCGGATAAACTCCGCGGTTAAATTGTAAGGCTCGTCCATAGCAATTAACGCCAGCATTTGCAAAATATGGTTTTGCAAAAAATCTTTAATCGCGCCGGTTTGGTCGTAATAATTTATCCTTCCGGCTGCGCTGTCTTTTTCCAGCACGCTAATTTCCACGTGGTCAATAAAACGGTTATTCCACAGCGGCTCAAAGAGGCTGTTGGCAAAGCGCACTACCATTAAATTTTGCACCGTTTCCTTGCCCGCGTAATGGTCTATGCGGTAGATCTGATCCTCTGAAAAATATCTTAAAAGCAACCGGTTCAAGGCGCGGGCGGATTTTAAATTAAAGCCAAAAGGCTTTTCTACCAGCACCCTAACTTTTCTTTCGTGCGCCGTGCAAGATCTAAGCAGGCCGGAAATTTTTAAAATTTCGGTGATAGCTGCGAACTGCTGGGGCTTGGTGGCAAAATAAAACAAACGGTTATAGCACTGGTGTTTAGGCAATTCCTGATCCGCCAAGGTTTTAGCCAGAGAAGCAAAACTTTGCGGATTATTAAAATCCCCTTGGTGATATATCAAATGCTTAAAAAATTTTGTCTTTTTTGCGGGACTTAGGCTTTTTAAAACGTGGGATTTTTTTAAAATAAAATTCAAATAGCTCTTGGCATTAAGCTCACGCCTCCCAACGCATACCAGCTTAAAACTTTTTGGCAACAAACCGTGCTCGTCCATATGAAGCAGCGCCGGCAACAGATAGTCGGCAGACAAGTCCCCGGTGGCGCCAAAAATAGTAAGGATGGTAGGCGGAAACGTGGGGACATAACTATGAATGTTCGGTGATTTTTCCATTGTCATCCAGGTAAAAATTATTTCTCAATATACGTTTTTAAATCAGTCCTATAAATGTCCAGTAAAGCCACAAACACGGCCATTAACACCGGACCAAACAGGAAGCCCAAAAAACCGAATACTTGAAACCCGCCAAGCACGGAAAGCAAAACTAACAAGGGATGCAGCTTCATTTTTTGTCCAATTAATCTGGGGCTCAGGACATTATCTACCACGCCATGCAGGGCCAAAACTACAACCACCAAACCAACTCCTGCGGCTGTGTGGCCGGTTAAAAACAAATATAGCGCAGCCGGAATAACTGCCAACGCCCCTCCGACCACGGGCACAAATGAAACCAGCATGGCAAACGTACCCCACAAAAAGGCTTGAGGCACGCCAAAAATTAAAAATCCCGCTGTGGCCAACCCGCCCTTGATTAAAACCATAAAAAAAGTGCCTTTAATTACGCCGTCAATCGCCTGCCCCAATTTTTCTATAATTTTAACTTCATTGGCTTTAGACAAAGGAAAAATATGGCTAAAAAAATCTTTTAGTTTGAACCCGTCCCGCAATAAAAAAAACAAACTAAAAAATACCAAAAAGCATCCAAATAAAAAGCTCATTATATTAGCTATCAGGCTTGCGGCATTCTCTACCGCGTAGCCGGTGAAAGTTTTTACCCATTGATAAAAATTTTCCAAAAAACTTTGGCCAACCGCCTGAAAGCTCTGCGGCAAATGGCTAATCATTGCGGCTTCGTCAAAAGAAAAACTCCCGGCATTAAAATTCCGCAACAAATTATTGGCTTCTAAAAACAAAAAATAGCCAATCAGTACAAACGGGATAATTACTATAATTAAAACCAATAAAGTAGCCAAAAGCGCCGACCATGAGGGAGACTTTAGGCGCGCCAAAATTTTTTGGTGCCACGGATGGAACAAAACGGCCAAAACGCCTGCCAAAGCCAGCACTTCCCAAAACGGCCAAAAAATCCTTACCGCGAAAAACGCGGCCACAGCTAATAAAATAAAAAAACCGATAGTTTGAAGCTTTTGATTTCGCATATTGATATTATACCAAATAATTGACTTCAATGATATTTTCAAGTATAATTTGCGTGTCTGCCCGGCATACGGGCAGTTTTATATGCAGAATACGTTTTATGCGAAGAGATAACATTAGGAATATAGCAATCATCGCCCACGTGGACCACGGAAAAACCACCCTGGTGGACGCCATGTTAAAACAAACCCATTCCGTTAAAGACGAAGGGGCGGATTTAATTATGGACAGCATGGACCTGGAAAGAGAGCGCGGCATTACCATTAAAGCCAAAAATGCTTCGTTGATGTATAACGGCACCAAGATCAACATTGTGGACACTCCGGGCCACGCCGACTTTGGCGGCGAGGTAGAGCGGACTTTAAAAATGGCGGACGGGGTTTTGCTTTTGGTGGATGCCAAAGAAGGCCCAATGCCGCAAACCAAATTTGTCTTAAAAAAAGCCCTGGAGCTGGGACATAAAGCAATTGTGGTCATTAATAAAATAGACAAGCCCGACGCCAATGCCGACGAGGCCTTAAATAAAACTTTTGACTTGTTTGTAAAGCTTAACGCCAACCATTTACAGCTGGATTTTCCCATTATTTACGCTTCCGGCGCCAAAGGCCTGACTGACCTGGATTTGGAAAATTTAAAATTAAAAATTACCAACTCCGCTCCGGCTGACGTCTCTCCCCTGTTTGATGCAATTATCAAATATATCCCTGCGCCCGAGGTAGAGCCGGACGAAACTTTTGCCATGCAAATTTTGGCCTTAACTTACGACAACTACAAAGGGCGTTTGGGAATTGGCAAAATCAAATTCGGAAAAATTAAAAAAGGCTCGAGTACTCTTTTAGTCAAACCAAACGGCGAAAAAATTACCAACAAAGTTTCCTCCCTGCAAATGTACGAAGGACTCAAGCAGGTGGACGCGGAAGAAGCGGTAGCCGGCGACATTGTGGCCGTAGGCGGCTTTGAAGACATCCACATTGGCGACGTTTTAACAGACCCATTAAACCCAAAAACTTTGCCGCCCGTGGAAATTGAACCGCCGACAATTAAAATGACCTTCGGCGTCAACACTTCCCCATTTGCCGGGCGCGAAGGCAAATTCGTTACCTCGCGCAATTTGCGCGACCGACTTATCAAAGAACTGGAAACCAACGTAGCGCTTAAAGTGGAAGGCTTGGAACAGGGCTCGGATTCATTTTTAGTTTCCGGCCGAGGTGAACTGCACTTGGCGGTGTTGGTGGAAACCATGCGCCGCGAAGGCTTTGAACTGCAAGTGAGCCAGCCCGAGGTAATTTACCATTACGCTCATCCCTCCCCTCCTCATAAGGAGGGGGCAGGGGGAGGTCCAAGCGCCTATCCGCCTTCGTCCCCTAATGGGACTTCGGCGGATGACCAACTATCTATTGAATCAAATAAGTTGGTCAAAACCGAACCTTATGAAATTGTCATTATTGACGTGCCAGGTGACCACCAGGGCGTGGTTATTGAAGAACTGGGCAGGCGCGGCGGACAGCTTCAGCATATGGACACCACTCCTTCAGGCGAGCTGCACGCGGAATATATGATTCCGACCCGCGGGCTGATTGGCCTAAAAAACTTATTGCTTACCCGGACGCGCGGCACGGTAATCTTAAATAATCTATTCGACTCCTATAAACCGGTGCACGACATTGACCTGCGCGGCAACGAACATGGTTCGTTAATTTCTTCCGAATCCGGAATGTCCAATGCCTACGGCTTGAACAACGCCCAGGAACGCGGAATTTTGTTCATCCCGCCGGCCGTGGAAGTTTACGAAGGCATGGTAGTTGGCAAAAATAGTTTAGATAGCGACATTGAAATTAACGTCTGCAAAACCAAGAAGCTCACTAATATGCGCAGTAGCGGCGCCGACGACGCGATTATTTTAACCCCCCACCGCGAAATGGGTCTAGATTTGGCTTTGGAATATATTGGCAAATACGAACTGGTGGAAGTTACGCCAAAAAGTGTGCGCATTCGCAAAAAAATCCTCTCCTCCACGGACAGAAAACGCCAAACCCGGCAGGAAAAAAATAGCTAAAAAACCCTCGCCAAAGGCGAGGGTTTTTTATATCTGATGGATGACGCTCATTTTAACAAATTCGCGAACTTGGCTCTAAACTTTTGCACTTTAGGGTCAATCACCATTTGACAATAAGGCTGGTTTTTATTGTTGGCAAAATAATTTTGGTGGTAATTTTCCGCTTCGTAAAATTCTTCCAAGGGCTTTATTTGAGTTACAACCGGCTTCTCAAAAACTGTATCCTGCTGCAATTTCTCAATAAACGCCGAAGCCTGCGTTCTTTGTTCATCATTTGAATAGAACACTACCGACTGGTACTGCTCTCCCACATCATTCCCCTGGCGGTTCATCGTGGTCGGGTCATGCGTGGCAAAAAAAACTCCCAATAAATCTGAATATTTAATCTGCTCTGGGTCAAATTCAATTTTAATTACTTCCACATGTCCTGTGTTCCCGCCGCAGACTTCTTCATAAGTAGGGTTTGGTTTGGTCCCGCCGCTATAGCCGGGCAAAACCGAAACTACGCCTCTTAAACTTTGGAATATGGCTTCCGTGCACCAAAAACATCCACCCCCAAACACGGCAATTTCTTTATTTGGATCATTCATGAAGATATTTTAGCATCTTTTTAACGCAAACAAAAATCCCTCCGCTACTTAAGTGGCGGAGGGATTTTCAGATCTTAAATTGATTACTGTCCGGAAGTTGTGCCTGTGGAGCCGGAAGTAGTCCCGGTGGTTGTGTTGGTTTGGGCAACCTTACAGACTTTCATACCGGCTTTCCTTGTTGCTTCCGCAGAGCTTTGTACAGACTTAAACGCGTCTTGCGCTGCTTTCCCTGCAGACTGGTAGGCCTGCCTAGCAGCTTTTTTACCTGCGTCATCAGTCGCGGCTTTCATTGCAGCCGCAAAATCTGTTCGCACTTTATCCATGGCAGCCTTTCTTACGTCCTGAGCGGCTTTGACGGCGTCACGAAAAGCCTTTTGCACCGCTTCGTTGGCCGTGCGGCACTGCTTCATGGCGTCTGATTTAGCTTGAGCATCGGCCTTCATTTTCTCTCGTTCGGCCTTTTGCTTGTCCATCATCGCCTGCCTGTCTGCTTTTTGCTTCTCCATCATGGCCTTGCGCTCATCCTGCATTTTTTGCCTTTGTTCTTTTGTTGTCTGGCCTGTCTGACTGTTGGCACCCGCAGTGCCGGCAGTACCTGAACCTGCAGCAAAGGCTGAAAAAACCGGCAAGACTAAGACTGCTGATATTGCCACAGCTGTGACAATTTTTACAAATTTACTTTGCATTTGTTTCCTTACTCCTCTTTTTTCTGCAGGGAATTTTCGCAGCAGAAACAACTAATTAATAATATTATAAGTATAGCAAATTTTAGAGTTGCTGTCAATAATTTTTATCCCCAATCTAAATAAAAATTTCCCGCTAAAATAACTGGGCTAAAATTAAATCCACTAAAACTTTAGGCGGGGTGGAGGAAGTCTTCAGCTCTTCGTCCAAAGCGGAAAGTTTGCCAAGGAGCCCTAAAATTTTCTCCCGGGTAAATTTTTGGGCGATTTTTTTCATTACAAACACACGCCCCGGCTTCCACAAAGTTTTTTCCAAAATGTCTTTTTCCTGCGCGCACCTTTGCAAAAAATCCTGCAGAGCGGCAACATTCCTAAACTGCTCGGCCAATAAAGCATTCAACTGGATTATGCTAATTTTTTCGTCAGCGGAACTCTGCTGGCTTAAATACTCGCCTACTAAATTTAAAGCCAAATTCTTATTGCCGTCGCCAATGGCGTTGGTGATTTCAAAAGCATCCACTTCCCCATTCTCGTTGACCAGCAATTTTACGTCCGCTTCGCTAATTTCCCTGTCTTTAGCGTAAGCTAATAATTTGTCAATTTCATTCTTCACTTGCCACAGGCTAAAAATTTCTTTCACTGAAACTACTTTTCCCCCGACTTTTACTTCTTCGGCATCATCCCTGCCGAGCAGGACAGCTAAGACTTCCGCGGCTGATGGTGATATTTTACCGCCCAAAGCCTTAATCCTTTCAGAAATCCACTTATTTAAATCTTTACCGTGCGGTAAGTTAAATTGTTTAATGATGATTTTTTGATTTTTTAATAGTTGCTTATTTTTTGCAAGTCTCTTGTCAACAGTTTCTTCTATTATAAAAATCTGATTCTGGCTAGCAATCAACCTATCTAAATCGCTCTCGCTAAAATCCAGTTGCGAAAGCAGTCCTTCCAAAATAAAAATTTTAGCTTTAGAAAATAGGTTTTGTTCTACCAAACGCAACACTCCGGGGACTTCATCCCCCGCCATATAAATTTGAACTTCGGCCTTTAGACCTTTTGCCAAACCATCCAAATATTCTTTTTTGGAAAAATCATCCGGCCCTAAAAATATTTGAAGCATAATTGTGCGGCGTCTCGCCTGCGAAACGACTCTCTATTTTTAAGCTAAACACCCATTGCACTGCTATTGGTTTGAGAACTTACGATTTGGTTCAGTAGCTGGTTCAAACTTTCGGCTTTTTCTACCGGTTGGCCAATAAGTGCAATACCGGCCGACCTGGCCATACTCCTCCCGCCAGAAAGAGAAAAAGATTTTTGGGCAACACCAACAAAAGCGGCATTTTCAATGCTGACCGTGGCAATACCGAGCATTCTTTCAATAACACCTTGTCGGTTAGTGACGTTCTGGATTGCCTTATAAGGTAAGTGATTTTCTGATCTGCTAATTACACCCGTGCGAAGCAAAATGTAGTCGGGTAAAAACTCAAAATAATACTGGCTCTTCCAAATCAAAACCCAAATAATCCTACCAAAAAACACAATCAAAAATAACAAAACAACATATCCAACCACACTCCCGCTATTTAATGAATCGATTGAAGACGATGAAAATAAACTTGCCACAATCCTGACAAACCAACTGCCTAAAATTAACGTAAGCAGGAAACTATAAAAGAAAGCGCCAACTATAGCGCTAAAGACCCATGCGCCGCTAATTGGGTAAGTTGCGCTTGAAATTTTTTGGCTGGACTGAAAAGTTATAGCAGGCCTTGGCGCTTGCGGAGGTTGTGGCGCTTGCGGGTTAGCAGAGCTAGCTGAAACATTGCCGCCTTGAATTTTAGCGAGCATAAAATTTTTAATAGCCTCGGCGACAGACTGCTCAACACCGTCAATGTGCGCCTCAATGCCGGAGGTAACGGTGGCGCTGGCAATATGCACATCGTATAGCCCCATCAAACGATCAATAAAATCTTGATCAACATACACGTCCTGAATTTTTTGGTATTGCACATGAATTTCAGTTGGAGCAAAAACGCCTTTTTTGATTGTCACGAATTGATCATTGCAATCGTAATAATACCTCTTAATATAAGTCTTTATATACCAGGCACGCAAAAAAATAATAAAAGCGTAGGATATCAAAATAGAGGTAAAAGCGTAGCCCATAAAGGATGCGGCCGAGCCGTTGCTACTACCACCGCCCCCGCCAAGGGTAAAAAATAAAACAGCCCCGATGCCGAAACCGGGAAAGATAGAAACTATTAAATATGTAAACAAACTTGGAAACATTTTTTTCCAAAATTTCTTCGGGCTTAAAGAATGCTGAATTTGAAAAGCAGTTGGCTGATTCATATATTTATTTTACTATTAATAATTTTATCTTAATGGTGGCACGCTAAGCGTGGTGGGTTGGGTGGGGATCGAACCCACGACAAGCGGCTTAAGAGGCCGCTGCTCTACCAACTGAGCTACCAACCCCTGCTTCGTTAAAACTTCGCAGGGCAAGACATTTTTCCATCAATTGATGAAATTTCCTTGTCTCGCCCTCCGTAGTCCCGACGATGGAGGGACGAAGGAGGGAGCTACCAACCCTAAAAAAATGATCTCTGATATTTTACAATATTCCTCAACTTTTTTCAATTATGAAGAGTGGTGCCCCCGGCAGGAATCGAACCCACATCACTGGTTCCGAAGACCAGTGCTCTATCCATTGAGCTACGGAGGCAAAAAAGGGCCGGGCTA
>Ga0080064_1001926_pt1 | contig 38342 bp, 29 predicted proteins | sample Subgrocontami54m_FD_69260 | JGI IMG/M metagenome (GOLD analysis project Ga0080064, IMG submission 69260) | Subsurface groundwater microbial communities from S. Glens Falls, New York, USA - GMW46 contaminated, 5.4 m (SPADES assembly) (version 2) ...
CCACTTGACCCAGTCGCCGGTGTCGTTGGCGTGGAGCAGGGTGTGATGGCTGAGATCACGCGGCGAGCGCAGCGCGCCACTTCCACGCATCAGCACCGGGCTGCACACCGGAAACAGCTGCTCCACGCACAGGCGTGTCACGTGCAGTCCGGGCCATTCACCCACGCCGTGACGGATTGCCAGGTCGATGTCCTCGCGGGCGAAATCGATATGCTGAATCGAGGCGCTGATGCGCAGGTCGATTCCGGGGTGCGCGTCGGAGAAGCGCCCGAGCCGGTGCACCAGCCATTTGGCGGCGAAATTGGGCGATGTCGTGACGGTCAGCACGCCCGAGTTTTGCCGTTGCAGCAGGCGTTCAGTGCCCGTGCCTATGCGGTCAAAGGCATCGCGCACCACCTCCAGATAGGAGCGGCCCGCATCGGTAATGACGAGCCGCTGACGTTCGCGGCGAAACAGCCGCACGCCCAATTCGGTTTCGAGTGACTTGACCTGCTGGCTCACCGCGCCTTGCGTCACGCAAAGTTCGTCGGCCGCCTTGGTGAAGCTTTCCTGCCGCGCGGAAGCTTCGAAGGCTTTGAGGGCATTGAGGGAAGGAAGTCGACGCCGCACGATTATCTCATTTCATTAGAAAAACTATGTCTTGTGAGAGAAACGATGCTTTGCGCAAGTACGCACAATACCTGAATATTCGCCTCGACGGTAGAGAAATATCCATAGTGGAAGTTGAACCATGATCAATAGCAATACTATGAATATACCGCCAAAAGCAGGCGCTCGGTGGCCGCCAGCGGTGGCCGGGCAACCTGGCCGGGTTTTTTGCAGACACCCGGCAGGCAAGGACGATCCCGTCTCAAGTGCTGCTCGGATGTTGGGAAAAAGGAGTGTAATCATGAGAAATCGAATCGTTTCTGTTGGTGGTTGGTTAACCCTGGTTTTCGCGGTGACTGTGATGGCGGGTTGCAGCAGTGAAAGAGTTTCGACCCAAGGCGCAACGGCGGGCGGCACGGGCAGCGACCATTTCCGGTCGGTGGCGTACGGGACAGACGAGCGCGATACCCTCCGGGTCAAGACCGACTCGGCGCGCGGCAGGCATTGGGTGCTCGGTCTCAATCGTATGCGCGTTTACGATACCGCAACCCGAAAGCTGATACGACAGATCGCGTTGCCGAGCTGGTCCGTTGTCCAGTTCGTCTGCATGCCCGATCTGGCGATTGACGGGGCGGGATCCGCGTTTGTCGCGAGCAATGTGCAACCGAGGCTATGGCGGATAGACGCGGACAGTTTCGAGCTGACCGAGCATGAAATCAAACTGCAGGGTAAGGAGCAGTGGGATATCGGATTCGGCGCTCTTGCGTTTAGCGCGAACGGGGCGTTGTACGGGATGATGTCCGCGGGGGGCTCGGTGTGGAAAATCGACGTCGCCGGCAGCAGCGCAAGTTTGGTTGAGCGTACCCATCCACCCTTGACGGGATGCGCACTTACATCGCAATTATTGAACAGCTTTGAAAGGAGTTGAACGTTATGAACGAGTCCATCACCGCAGCGGAACTCAAATCCGCATTGGCCGGAACCAACCCTCCGCTCGTCATCGACGTGCGTAAGTCCTCCACGTTCCGCGCGGCGCCCGAGATGATCGCCGGCGCATTGCGGCGCGACCCGGCTGCCGCGCCGTCGTGGGTAAAGGAATTGCCGCGTGCGAGCAGTGTTGCGGTTTACTGTGTGCGCGGACACGAAGTCAGCCAGAACGCGGCAAAGGCGTTACGCGATGCGGGAATTACGGCGCGCTATCTGGAAGGCGGTCTCGAAGAGGGCTGGAAAGCCGCCGCGGGTGCGCTTGCCGGAAAGCCCCGGGAAGGCTCGACCCGCTGGGTCACGCGCGAGCGCCCCAAGATAGACCGCATCGCCTGCCCGTGGTTGATAACGCGTTTCGTGGATCACGAGGCGGAGTTTCTCTACGTGCCACCAAAGGAAGTTCTGCGAACGGCAAATGAGAGGGAAGCGGTTCCGTATGACGTTCCCGACGTCGCGTTCTCCCACGTCGGCGAGCAGTGCAGCTTCGACGCGTTCGTCAATACCTACCGGTTGACGGACGATCCCGCACTGGCCCGGCTCGCGGTTATCGTGCGCGGCGCCGATACTGCGCGTCTGGACCTTGCGCCGCAGGCCGCGGGACTGGTCGCGCTGTCGCTCGGCCTGTCGCGCAATTTCAAAGACGACCACGAGATGCTGAAGCACGGGATGGTGATGTACGACGCGCTCTATACCTGGTGCAAGGAAGGACAGGACGAGGGGCACACCTGGAATCCTGCGGCGTATCGATAGCGCGATGCCGGGCTACCTTTTGTACTACGCGGTTGTTACTCGACCATCCCCAGCCGGCCGTTGTGACTGCCCATGTACCACAGTCTGCCGCCGGCATCGACGATCATCTTGCGGATGCCGGTGTTTTTCGAGGGCAGCTCGACCACGCGCATCTCGTCGTTGGCGGGATTGAGCCGCACCACGGTGTCGGTATTGATTTCATTCACCCACACCATGCCGCCGCCGTCGATGGCAACGGCATAAGGCCCGGCATCACCGGCGGGGAGTTGATATTCCTTTATTACTTTCATCGCCGCCGGATCGACCTTGGCGAGCTTGCCGTTGCCGTAGAGCGTGACCCACAGCATGCCGTCCGGCGCGGTCGCGATGCGGCGCGGGCGCGAACGCGGCCCGGTGCCCAGTTCGCTCATCTGCCCGGTCTTCGGATCGAGCTTGCCGAGCTTGTCGTCGCCCATGCGGCAGAACCAGACGTTGCCCGCTTTGTCGAGCGAGAGGCCATAGGGCCCGCCGGAGGTCTGGTATTCGGTGATCTGGCCGCTGCCCCGGGTGTCCAGACGTCCGATCCTGTCGCCGCTTTGCAGGGTGAACCAGATCACGCCTTCCTCCGAAATAACCAGCGTATGCGGTCCGCCGCCGCCGGACGGGGTGCGGTACTCGGTCATCCTGCCTGAGCCGGGGTCGAGCCGCCCAATGGTCCCATTGCCGTTGCCGGTGGTCCACACGATGCCCTGTTTATCGACGAGCAGGCCGTGCGGGCGGTGCCCGGAAGGCAGATCCCATTCCCTGAAAGTCCGCGTTTTTACCTCAAAGCGCGCGACCTTGTTGCCGCTCATCACTGAAATGTAGATATTGCCGTCGGGCCCGGGCGCCGGATCGCGCGCGAAACGCGGTGTCGGCACCGGCCATTCGGATACCTTGCCTGCGAGATTGGGGTGCGCACCGGGTGTTATGCCGTAGTTGGAGCCGCCGGCCGCGACGGTGGCGGACACGCTCATCGCGGCGAGTACTGTGAACAGGTGCGCAGCCTTTAGCGTGCGTCTCATTTCGTTACCTGTTCTCGGGGACGCGCGGAACCCGGGTCCTCTCCGCGCTGCAGCAAATCGTATATGGGATCGGTCCGCGGAATGTTGGCAGGAGCGGGTACGGGAACCGGGGCTGCCTGAACCGGTTTCTCGGCGCGCTTCAGCAGTTCCAGTATGGGGTCGGCCTGCGGCGTGGGAACTGGAGATGACCCGGCAGGCGGGACGGCCAGCGCCGGTTTTTTCGCGCTCGCGGGTCTGAAGAAAAAATCGCCGGTGAGCGAAGATTGCTCCCACGGCGTCTGCTGGTTTGCGGTCTCGGCTCTTACGCTTTCGCGGACGCGGCGGAACATAACCTCGATCGGCATGCCGGGGATCGGCATTTGCGTCAGCAGGTGCCGCGTATAGGTTCCATAATCAGAGTCGCCGTCGCGCGCCACGGAACCCGGTGCGGTTGCGAAAGCGATCAGCGTTCCGCTTGGCGCCTCCATTTGCGCGAGGCCGGCCTGGGTCGAGCGGAAATTGCGGACGAATGGATTATTCCGGCACGCATCCAGTATCACGATGTTGGTCCGGCTGCGCGCATACTCGAGTTTATCGAGAACCTGGGACACGTCCAGACTCAAGTACGGCACTTCGTCTTCCGAGCGGATATCCGCGTCGACCGGGATCAGAAAATTCCTGCCCTTGATTTGCACGGCATGGCCGGAATAGTAGAAGAGTGCGACGTCGCCTTCCTTGAGCCTGGCGCTGTACTCGCGCAGCGCTTCTATCATGCCCTTCTGACTGAGATTGGTTTTGAGCAGAACGTTGAAGTCGAGCTGATTCAGCGTTTTGGCAATGGCGCGGGCGTCATTGACGGGATTACGCAGTGGCGCGTTCGGGTACGCATCATTGCCGATGACCAGCGCCACCCGCTGCTCCGCCGCAGCAATCTGCGCATACCCCGGCACGGCGCCCAGCACCGCGCACGCCAGCAGGATTCGCTTCAGGACGCTGCCACTTTTCAGAATATTCGCCTCGCAAATGTTGCACGCCGGTTGAACGGAAACGCCGCTTATCGCCGCGCGGCCGACGGCGCATATTATAATCGAAGGGGACGATGTAAAGTTCCATCCTGCCCTTCAGGATGGCGCGCTTGGGCTATGATAGCCCTGTCATTTTTTCCGGCGGGAACGGCAGGTGGCGCGAAACACTGCGATAACGGGCTTGGTCTGCATCCTGCTCATCGGCGTGCTGGCGACGACTTTGCGTGCCGGCGAGCGACTGGACATCAAGCTGCTCGATTCGCAATTCCACGCGCTGCGGGCGTATTTCCCGCGCGCCGCACCGGACGTGGTCGTGGTCGGTATCGATGAGGCCACGGTCGCGCAATTTCCCGAGCCGATGTCGCTGTGGCATCCGTACCTCGCGCGGTTTCTGCAGGCGATGATACGGGCGAAGCCGGCGGTTGTGGGTATTGATATGGTGCTGCCCGACCGCAGCTTTGACAGCGTCGCTCCGGGTTACGACAAGGCGTTGCTGATAGGCCTGATCGAGGCGCGCCGCGAATTCCCGCTGGTGCTGGCGCTGACGGTGGATCCGTCCGGCAAGCCTCGTCAGATTCATCCGCCGTTTGCCGCTGCGGCCGGCGAAGACGCGACGGGGTACGCGTTGTTGCCGGTGGATCGCGACGGCGTGGTGCGACGCTTCGACGAAAAACTGGGCGACGACGGCACTACGGTACCGACGCTCGCCGGCCAGATGGCGCGGCACAGAGGGATCGTGCCGCGCGCGGGATACATCGACTTCGCGCGCGGCGCTGCGTTCGACTACGTGCCATTGCAGACCATACTGTCGTGGGCGGAGAGCGGTGATGGGAAGCTGGATCTGATCCGGCTGGACCTCGGCCTGTCTGATTCGAGTGGTGTGCTGGTGTGGCCGGAGACTGGCGGAGTCAAGCTGGCCGAGACATTCCGCGGCAAGCCGGTACTGCTCGGCAGCATGCTGCAGTTTGTCGACCGCCAGCACGCGCCGGTGAATCTCATGGCGGGCGATAACGGCGAATATTATACCCCCGGCGTCTTGCTGCACGCGCAGGCCCTGCGCACGATTACCGGAGGCGGCGTGATCAATTACGTCAGTTTCGCGATCCCGGCGCTGCTGGCGGTCGCCGTCGCGCTGCTGTGGCTGTGGCCGCTGGGTCCGGTTGCGGCGCTGAGCGTGTTTTTCATCGTGACTGCATCATGCGTAGCGGCCTCGACCGCGCTGCTGGTACGTGGCTGGTGGCTCCCTGTTTCCGGCGTCGTGTTCACGTCGCTGCTCGCGCTCGCCGGCCGCTACGGCGTTGGTACCATGCTCAGGCTGCGTGAGCGGCACAAGCTGCGGCACGCGTTTTCGGGCTACGTCAGCCCGGCAGTAATGGACGAAATCCTCGCCGGGCAGTTGTCACCCGAGCTCGGCGGAATGAGCAAATTCGTGTGCGTGATGTTCTCCGATATCCGCGGCTATACCACGCGCAGCGAAGGCATGGAGCCGCAGACGGTGATCGGGTTCCTCAACCGTTATTACGAACAGGTGGTGCAACTGATACACGCGCACGGCGGAAGCGTGGTGAGTTTCATGGGCGACGGCATCATGGCAATGTACGGCGCGCCGAAGCCGCTGGCGAACCCCTGCGCGGACGCATTCGCGGCGGCGTGCGAAATGCTTGAGTACGTGCGGCGCTTCAATGCCGATTTGCGCGCAGCAGGCGAAGCGCCTATCGAGATCGGGATCGGGCTGCACGGCGGTGACGCGGTGGTCGGGCATGTGGGGGCCACCTCGCGCCACGATTACACCGTGATCGGCGATGTGGCCAACGTCGCCTCGCGCCTCGAGGGGTTGACCAAGGAGGTCGGCTACCGTCTGGTATGTTCCCGGGTGGTGGCGGAGCAACTGCCACGCGCGGACGCGGTGGTCCCGCTCGGATTGCTGTCGATCAAGGGCCATTCTCCGGTCGAGGCCCGCGGTTATGATAAGGTGCTGAAAGTGCAAACCATGAGGGTGGCTCGATGACAAAGCGCCGCAGGTTATTGAACATGTTTCTGTTTGGCGTTGCGTTGGCGACGGCGGCGGAGTGGATCGTTGCGCCTGCGCGAGCCGAGTCGGTGGCCATGATCACCGACCTTTCAGGCAGGGTTTCCGCGCCGGGGGCAAAAACCGGGATTACGATACTTTCGGAGATCGAAGCCGGAACGCAGGTGCAGCTCGATCCGGGAGCGCGACTGGTCGCGATCTATCTCAGGTCAGGCGACGAATACACTGTCACCGGTCCTGCGACGGTAAATTTCAGTTCCGCGGAAGTGCTCGCGGTGAGGGGCGCAACTCCGGTAAAGCGCAGCAATCCTCTTGCCCAGGGCGGCGCCGCGATCCGCATCAAGCCGGTCGGCGTGATCCAGGCGGCAATGGTAATGCGCAGCATGCGGCCCTCGGCGCGAGTCAGACTGCTCAACTTGTCGGGCACCTACACCCTTGACGCGCAACCCGAATTCCGCTGGCGGGAACTGCAGCCGGGACTCAAATACCATTTCGAGATCAGCGACGACACCGGCCGCAATCTGCACGAGGCGCAGGTGGACACGACTTCGTACAGGCTGCCGGCGAACGTGCAGTTGAGGGAAGGCGTGCCCTATACGTGGGGAGTTTCCGTGCGGCTGGCAGACGGACGCAAATACACGAGCGCAGGTGACTTCAGCATTGCACCGGCGGCAATTCGCGCGCGCGCCGAGGCTTTGCGTCCTGCGGCATCCGCGCCGCTATCGATGCGCGTGACTTATGCGGCGTGGCTCGCGCAAGTGGATTTGAAAGACGAGGCGCGCAAGTACTGGCAGGCCGCATCGAGCGAGCGCCCCGACGATCCGCGTCTTAGGGAGCTTGCTGAGCAGTGAAGTGCCGTCGCACCTTCCCCTTTAAGGAAAACCTGACCGTCGAGGCCGGCCTCAATTGCGCTGCGGCCAGGGGCGATGTTCATCTGCGAGCGCCTCAAGCACGCTCTACGCGCGCATTCAAATTTCCTGTACGGCGGTAACGCGGTAACATGATGCATGAGCTCGAGTTTTCGTTTTGGCCACGCCGCGGGCAAGGACTGGCAGGAAGCCGCACGGCATTGCCTCGCGCAGCTCGGCGGCCCGCCGGCGAGCCTCGGTTTTCTTTATGCAACCGATCTGCTTGCCGACAATCTCACCGATATCCTTGATTTTTTCCGGGAGCGCACCGGCGTGCCGCATTGGGTCGGCACCGTCGGAATCGGCATTTGCGCCGCGGGCCGCGAGTATCACGATGAGCCGGCGCTGGCGGTGATGCTGGGCGAGTTTGCGCCCGACACGTTTCAGGTGTTCTCCGGCGTCAAGTCCGGCAACGATCTGGGTCTGACGAACTTCAAATGCGGCGAGCGCGGCGCAAACTTCGCGATCATCCACGCTGATCCGCGGAATAGCGAGGTTCCGGACCTGATCAGCGGAGTCGCCGGTAAGATGGAAAGCGGCTTCGTGGTCGGCGGACTTACCAGTTCGCGCGGGCGAAATCTGCAGATCGCCGACAAAGTCATCGCGGGCGGGATTTCGGGCGCGTTGTTTGCCGATGACGTGACGATAGCCACGCGCCTCACCCAGGGCTGCTCGCCGATCGGCCCCAGTCATGTGATCACGCAGGCCCAACGCAATATCATCGTCACGCTGGACGAGCGGCCGGCGCTCGACGTGATGAAAGAAGACGTCGGTGCCGCGCTTTCGCGCGACCTGAATCGTCTCGGCGGCCTGATTTTCGTCGGGCTGCCGGTGGCGGGCACCGATACCGGCGATTACCTGGTGCGCAACCTCGTCGGCATCGATCCGGCGCGGGGACTGGTGGCGATCGGCGAGGTGGTTGAGCAGGGCGCGCGGCTGATGTTTTGCCGCCGCGATACCGCGAGCGCGACCGATGATATGGGCCGCATGCTGGCGAGCATGAAGCAGGGGCTGTACACGCGGCCGCGCGGCGGCGTGTATTACTCCTGTCTGGGCCGCGGCGCCAATCTGTTCGGCCCGGACTCCGGGGAGTTGAAGCTGATCGCGTCCGCTTTCGACGGAGTTCCGCTGGTGGGATTCTTCTGCAACGGCGAAATCTCGCACAATCGGCTGTACGGCTACACCGGCGTGCTGACGCTGTTTGCATGAGCACGATCAACCACCTCGTTGACACGCTGCCGCTGCCCTGGCTCGACATGCTGGCGCTGGCGTGGTTTGCGGCGTCGTGGTCTGGTTATGTGTGGTACGCCGATTATCGCAACGCCCTGCGGCCAACGTTGCGCGGACAGACCAACTATTTCATTCGCGAGTGGATCACGCGCATGGTCGAGCGCGACAATCGCATGGTCGACGTCAATGTGATGCGCAATCTCACGCGCAGTTCGCAGTTCTTTGCCTCGACCACGATGTTGATTCTGGGTGCGCTGGTGGCACTGATGGGCTATGCGGAGAAGGCGGCCGGCGTGCTTGCCGAACTGCCGTTTGCGCAGCGGGTGACGGAACGCGTGTGGGAGTTCAAAATCCTGCTGCTGGTCATGATTTTCGTCTACGCGTTTTTCAAGTTTTCATGGTCGATCCGGCAATTCGGGCTGTGCTCGATTCTGACCGGCGCAACCCGCAAGCCGCCGCCGGATCCTGCGCAGTATGCGACCCACATTGACCGCGTGACCCTCATCGTTGAGTTCGCCAACGGCAATTTCAACAGCGGGTTGCGCGCCTATTATTTCGGCGTTGCCGCGCTGTCGTGGTTCCTGCACCCGGTGCTGATGATCGCGGTCACGCTCGGCGTCGTCTACGTGCTGCACCAGCGCGAGTTCCGCTCCCGGACGCTGCAGGCGCTGCTCGGCGTATGAACGCCGGGCCAGTCATGGGCATTCGCGCTATCAGGCGTGGCTAGTTCTACTGCGTTACAAACTCCCTCCCTTGCGCATAGCGCGGGGGAGGGTTGGGGAGGGGGCAGAATGTCCGATGATCTGCTACGCATAAACCCTAAAACGGTTGAGCCGCCGATAGACGCAGATGAACGCCGATGAATCGGTGTGTTCCGGGCGCTGACACATTCACCTTGTGGGTGATGGGCATGAACCATTGCACCGCTTTGATTTTTCGGCGTTCATCAGTGGCTAATCGCTTTTTCTAGGATGAAATCAACCCCCCCACCCTATGGCGGCACGGCGAGCGGTGAAAAATTTGGCGCAATAGCGTAAGCATTCTCGCTTTGGCTATCGCTCCGGCAAACGGGGTAGTTGTTTGTCTTGAGGCAAGGTAGTTATAGCAAAGCGGAGATGCATTGACATGAAGAACGAGGATCCGCAAATTCCGCCTGCTCCAACCGCGCGCTCATGGGTTTGGCGATGCAGCGACGAATCCATCGCGGCAGGCCAAATCTCCGCACTGGCGGTAGCCGAGGTATTTGCTGCAATTGCGCTGTACTGGTGGCTGGCCACTCATTTCGATAGGCTCTGGATGGCTTATGTCGCCCTCTTCGCCGCGCCCATGCTGCTCCTGCGTTCGCCAGAATCGGTCGAACTCGGGGTGGCGATGCTCGATCGGTATTGGAATAGAGAACAGGAAGACCTCTCTAGATGGGCGAAAGTTGCCATAACTTTGATTCCGATACTGGCTGCCGGGTTGGTGGTTTACTGGTTATCTGCGTTCTGGCTGCCCGGTTACGCGGGTTGGGCGTTATTCTGGCGCGCTGTAGTGGTTGGCGCGGGTGCGTTTACGATTGCGGGTGCGTTTACAATTGCGGTTGGGTTTGCGGTTATGGGTGCGTATGCCATGGCGGGTACCGCTGTGTTTGCGTTTGTGTTTGCGTTTGTGTTTGCGTTTGTGTTTGCGGGTTCGTTTGCGGGTGCGGGTGCGGTTGCGGGTGCGGGTGCGTTTGCGGTTGCGTTTTGGGTTAGGGGTGCGACTGTTACGCCTGGGATTGCGATGTCTGGAGTGGAAATGCTTCCGCATTTCGCGGTGTTGACCGGGTCTATGCTTCGCGGCTTGTTTATCCGCTGGTTCGCCACCTTGCGCTACCTTCCCGCTGGCCTGGCTCGTCTGCCGCAGAACTGGCGCGAGAGTCTGCTGGTGATCGACCCCCTTCACCCTCCTGAATTACTGCCCCAAGCCGGCCAGGTTTCTTCTTTGTATACCGTCAGCGGTCTTTGGGACGGTATGTTTGGTTTGGATGACCGTAAGAGATCGGCACCCTTGATATTCTTATTGTCGATATTCCTACTGGCTTTGTATTTATCCGCACTTGCTTATCGCTGGAGCCTGAAGGCCAGCGCGTGGCTGTGGTGGCCGTTGGCCCTGGCGCTTTCTTCTCCATTGGAAGGGCTGGATGGCCAAAGATCCCGCGAGAAGACCGCAATATCCGTTAGCGGGGCATGGCGGTTGCTGGTGCCGCTGATTCCCGGAGTGGTGTTTGCGTGGCTAATCCTTTCGGCTTTACCGGGGTTCGATTTTCTGCTGCATATATTGCCCAAGGAAATCGCCGTGCTCACGCAAGAACTTCTCGCATCGGTATCGCCACCCCTCCTTGGTGTACGTTATGTCACGCTTTGGATGGGTTGCGTTCTGGCGCTGGTTTTCTGGTGGTTTTCCAAGAACCTCAAAGCAAGCCACGGCAAGGTGCTGGAATCTCCCAAGGAGTTCAACGATCTTCCTGATGTAGATAAGGCGCGCTTCCTGCAATTAGCCCGCCCCATCGAAAGGCTCCGCCTGCTATTGATCGTTACTTTGCTGGTGCTAGGCGAAGCATGCGGGCTGAGCCTCTTCCATTCCGTTGATCCGCAACTGGCTGAGAGATTTTTTGCGCTGTGGCTATTGCGGGTCTTGTGAGGCGCGTAATTCCAATCCCGGATCAAACGTGCATTTATGTGGTGCGTGCTGCGTTTGAAAGGGACAGTTTGTCCCTAATAGGTTGCTCAGCATGGCATCCAAACTAAGTTGACGGTTGCTGCGAATCGCCCGCAGGTGGCTGCATCCCGCCGCCCGGCTGCTCGGGTGTAGGGGAATTAGGTTGGCCGGCCGTAGAAGATCCCTTCTCTAACTCCTGCCAGAAAGCTGGGTTCGGCGGTGTGCGAAAGTGACGGCTCGCGATGAAGTCCAGCCATCCGATTCCTGCACGGTCGGCCGAGGTGACGAACTGCGTTTTCGCTGGGGATTCCGTGCGAATCCTCCGAATCCGGGCGCACATTTCCTCTGCAGTTGGAGGCAGGACGATGGGCGCTTCCGTAATGCCAGTCTCTAGGGCGGGACCGGCATACATTACCTCCGCCGTCTTTTCGTCCGGATACCAAACCTGAAAGGAGGTTTCATTGAGGACCTCGTTCAAAGTCACCAACCAAGAATAACCCTCGTCGTCTTCAAGCACGGCCATCCACTCTCCGACCAACGGCACCATCCAGGACGTCGCCGTTAACTTCGCCAGATCAGCATTTCCGAGTTCCAAATCGACCAAATCGTCGAAGGAGTCTGTCGAAATTGGGAACCACTGACCTTTCTGGAATCCAAATGTGAGCCGACCCGTCAACTCCCGAAGCCAAGCCTTGATCGCATCCGTTTGCTCGGTGAGGAACAGAAACGTCAATGCGAGCGCGACGTCGATCGATTGTCCGTCGTAACAAGGGGAGCCCGATACTTGGTGGGATTGGAGAAACGCCGCCAAGCTTTTCGCTACGACCTCTGCACCGGTCACGTGTTCCTCATTCTCGGTGGCCTTACCCCAAAGATAGTGAGTAAGCCCTATCGTAGCGAGGAGGCCGATCTCTTCGAATACGCGCCCGGTGAGAAGCGCCGATTCCCGGTAATACCTGGCAAATGCATCCTGTGTATGAAGGTGAGCCTGAACCCTGTTGAAGTACTCTGTGGTCGTGCTGAGGTAGATCGCGATGATTCGTGTATACCCGCGAATCATGTTTCGGTTCTGCGTGAAATCTCGCCGACGCATCGCGTCCCATGCCCAAAGGAGGGACCGCTCGCACGCAATCACGGCATTCTTGAGATTGCCGTCCTGCGCTGCCCAGCGGCAGAGGATCCCCAGTGCCAAGCTGACAGTACGTATGTCGCGCAAGCAATCCTTTTCCGACTTTTCTACCTTCTTGTCCCCTTCCTCGACCCAAGTGAGGAGCATCTTGAGCAGCGTGTAGAAGTGCCCAAGTTCGTAGTCCGGCTCTCCAACGAGAGCGAGCGCTCTGCGCAATTCAGACCGCGCGGCCGCCGGAAGCGCGTATTCGTCGAGCAGGTAATCCTCCATCTTCGTGGCGACGTAGTCCCCATTCCAGAAAGCATACGTGCGTCCCGGCTGAGTGTTTGCGGCGGCATAGCCCGCGCGCTGTTGCTCGAAATCCTGCTTGAAATCTCCCGTCGTTGCCACAACGATTCGAACCGGAAGGCTTTGATATTCCGGGGCTACGTTGCTGCGCAGGTAGACGTCCTTGATCTCGTCCAGCGATTGCCTAACAGCTTGCTGCGCAGTGTCCCAGTCCCGCCGGGCGAGATCGCCTCGCTTGAGTACGAACAACCACAATGTCTTGACGCCCGAATCGTCCGAACCGACAGCGGCAAGATCGACTCCAGCTTGTCGTGTACCTATTTGCGATTTACTGATGGGGACGATATTCATCGCGAGCAGCAAATCGGGGAGAAGAATGTCAAACTCGCCGGATTCCCGCAGCATTCTTAGGTATTCAACAAGGACAAGCCTCACTGTGCGTCCTTGGTCGTCGTCTTAAATAGGTACCGTTCGCGGGCAGCCCCTGCCGGATCGGAGATTTCGCTTCGAGGCAATGCCATGCTGTGAGATATGCCCTTCAGCTCCGTAGGTTCTGTGTAACGGCCTTGAATGCTCTGGAAAGTTCGGCGCCCCGCCTTCAGAACCACATGCGACGTCAACTGGCGCCAGATGGAGTCTTTGCTCGCCTCGTCAAACGCTTTATTCATCTGCTTCCCGCGTTCCTTGGCGAAGCGGTGTACTTTGGCAGAAACAGGGGCGAATTCCTTTAGCCTCGGAAGGGCGTCCAGCGCTGCAAGTTGGGTCTCCAGTGCCGCAATGACTTCCCCGCAAAGCGCCCTGATGTCGCCATCGCTCTCCGCGGCTTGGCGCGCCTTCAGGAAATCCATGGTTTGATAAGGATAGTCGTAGCCTACGTGGTCTCGAAGCGCCACCATGACCAGACCGAGCGTGCGCGTCTTGGAATCGCGGGTCCGAACCAGTGAGAAGATCAGGGCGATCTGGGCATCATCGCCCACGATAAACCCGAGGATTCGCCTAACCAGAAATCGAATCTCGTTCGCCTCCAAGGTGTCGATTATCGCCGGATCTAAAGCCATCGATTTCGCACCTGGCTCGCGCAAGCGCGAAATCATCTGGAAAGCAACGGTCGGGTAACGCATATCTTCGTGGATCAGCCAAGCCGTTATGGCGCGGCTGAGAAGCGCCGGCTGCTCTCTCAGGTGGTGGAGGGTCGCATCGAAGAGTTTTTCCATCGTGGCATCTCGAATCACATCGAGCGGCTGGTGAGCGATCCAGCTATTCAGGAACTCCAGGGCTCGGTCCTGCCGCTCCGGGCGGCGTATCCACCCCATTAGCACCATGTCGATGTTGTCCAGGACGCCTTTGTGCTCCGCTTTCGCGGCGGTCAGGCGCAGATACAGTGGCCAAAACCATTCTCGGTCCCCCAGCGCCTTCTGTGCGCGAAACAACGCCTCGGAAAGCGCGTACAGTGCTTCCGGCACATCTGTCTTTGCAGCCTCCTCAAGCAAGGGGGCGATCCGTGTCTCTGCCACGGGAAGAAGACGCCCCAATGTCCGCGTAGCTGTTTCAAGCTGAGCGTGCCCTCGTGTGCGAATGATTCCGGCGCATAGTTCAATGACTCGCTCGAGCGCCTCCGAATGCGGCGGATTGTCGTAGTCGACCAATCCCAGCATATGCAACGCCGGTCCGCTCACCATGGGAGTGGGGCTGCGTGCGGCCTCCAAGGCGAGGGCGAACCCCTCATTGAAGCGATGGAGGATCAACCCATGGAGCGCACATCCATACAGGCTGGCACTACGCTCCTGGGGAGACGATTCGTGCATCTGCTTTAACGCCCGCGCAACGTCGGGAATCCTGGCTAGCCACAAAGGCAGCTCGACGTAGAGGATGCCACCAGCCAAGTCGTTCTTCACTCGTTCATAGTGTCCGGAGAAAAACTCGTACATTTCTGGAGCGCGCGCCGCATTGAAGAGTGGAATGGCACCCTCCATCACGTGTAGAACGTCGAACACGTTGACACCTGCTTGAATGGCTTGCCGTCCCCAAGCAAAAGCGTCAAGCCGCCCAGCGTTGTGTAATTCAGCGAGCACACAGCCGCTCACGCGATGCTGCTTACCGATCTCCCGCGTGAAGACATCGTGCAGCCGCTCAAAGCAACTTTGCGGTGAGACGAGGAGGTTTTCAGTGTCCGCGCTCAGGAAATGTTCCGTCGCGGAGAGCACCATGGCGTGCTCGTCGGCAAATCGAACGCCACGTTCATCCTCTAGGAGCCGTCCATCGCCGATCGCGGGCTGCAAAGCCGACCGTTCCCCAGGGTTGTTTACCGGCACAGGCGCCCGCTTTTCGTCCGCGCAGATCCTCCACGCGAGGGCGCCTACGGCTGGGTTTCGGTCAGGGCTCTGATTCATCGAATGCAATTTTGACAAAGCGGCACTGGCGCGCACATCCTGCAATTATCTCTGAGAACGTCGGCTTTGGGAGTGCGCCGTGATAAGGAGGCGCTTTCCAGTGGGTGAGAATCCCGCCCGGCGGGAAGTAAACAGGGTCATATTTTTAAGGCCGCAAGATCCTTCGCCTCGACCACGATGCTGATTCTGGGCGCGCTGGTGGCGCTGATGGGTTATGCGGAGAAGGCGGCCGGCGTGCTTGCCGAACTGCCGTTTGCGCAGCGGGTGACGGAACGCGTGTGGGAGTTCAAAATCCTGCTGCTGGTCATGATTTTCGTCTACGCGTTTTTCAAGTTTTCATGGTCGATCCGCCAGTTCGGCCTGTGCTCGATTCTGACCGGCGCAACCCGCAAGCCGCCGCCGGATTCTGCGCAGTATGCGACCCACATTGACCGCGTGGCCCTCATCGTTGAGTTCGCCAACGGCAATTTCAACAGCGGGCTGCGCGCCTATTATTTCGGCGTTGCCGCGCTGTCGTGGTTCCTGCACCCGGTGCTGATGATCGCGGTCACGGCCAGTGTCGTCTACGTGCTGCACCAGCGCGAATTCCGCTCCCGAACGCTGCAGGCGCTGCTCGACGGCTAAGTGCCGGCGGCCGGCCTGGTGGGTCAGCGCCGGGCCGATGCCGCCACTACCAAACGCATGCCGGGTTACTGGGTTTCGATGCCGACGTCCTTGATGACTTTCGCCCAGAATGCGTTTTGTTTTTTCATGAAATCGGCAAATTCTTCCATCGAATCGCTGGTGATCTGCTGGGCGCTCACCTTCTCGTAACGCTCGCCGACCCACGGGTCGTGAACCACTTTCTTCACGATATGAAACAACTTGTCGATGATCGGTTTCGGCGTTCCCTTGGGCACGAATATCCCCTGCCATGAGCCGAGATTCAGCTCGGGATAACCTGATTCGATCATGGTCGGGATATTCGGCAGGGCCGCGACTCTACTTTTCGCGACCACCGCAAGGATCTTGATTTTTCCCGAACTGGCATGCGGCGTGAGTGACGCCGTCGTCACCATCGTCGCGGCGACCTCGCCCGACAGCGTGGCAATCGTCGCCGCGCCCGCACCACCCTTGTAGGGAACATGCAGCAGCTTGATGCCGGCTTCCTTCATGAAATATTCGAACGCCATCCGCTGCGCGCTGCCGTACCCCGCGGAGCCGTAAGCAAGCTTGCCCGGATTGGCTTTCGCGTAGGCGATGAACTCCTTGAGGTTGCCGACCGGGAGACCGCCATGCACTCCCAGCGCGCCGGGGACATCCACCACCAGCGTGAGACCGACAAAATCACGCAGTGCCCGCACCGGGAAATTGGGAAACATGCTCGGGTTGATCCCCATGGAACTGACATTGCCGAGCAAAAATGTGTAGCCATCGGGTGTGGCTTCGGCCGCGGCCTTGACCCCGATGTTTCCCGAAGCGCCGGGACGGTTGTCGGCCACCACCTGCTGGCCAAGCACTTCGCTCAGTTTGGGCTGGAGGATGCGGCCGATGAAATCGGAGGCGCCGCCCGGCGCAAAAGGAATGATCATACGCAGCGGCCGGCTCGGATATTCCCCGATCGACTCCGTGGGCTGAGCGTACGCGGTCGCGACACTTGCGAATGCAAAAATCAAGAGACAGCGCGAAATCATTGCGGGTTTCATGCGGTTACCTCCTCGATCATGGTGACAATGGCACGGTATCCCCCGTGCTTGAATCGAGTATAACTCCGCATTGCCGGCAGCGGCTAACGCATGCGACCCCGTGCTATTTTTCTAATCCACTGCCAAATCGAGAATACCGGTTTTCGGCGTAAATCCCAATCCCGGCGCCAGCGGCAGCGTAACAGTTCCTTGCACCGGGCCCGGTGCGTTATCGAACAGCGATTCCACGCACTTCCATCCTTGCCAGTGATACTCGACGCGCCCGCCGTTCGGCGCTCCACCGTGCAGATGCATGTTCATGTGCGGATAATTCCCGCCCATGGAAAGCGGCACGTTGAATGCCTGCGCGATTCCCGCCGCTTTCAGCCCCTGCGTGTAGCCGCCGATGTCGCGCACATTGGGCTGCAGGAAGTCCACCGCCTCGTGTACCAGATACTCGCGCAGGAACATCAAATCGGAGGTGGCGGTGCTGCCCGCGGCTATCGGTATCGTCGTCTGCGCCCGCAGGCGCGCCATCAGGCGCGGGTCGCCCTGAAGCACGGGGTCTTCGAACCACGTCAGATTGCAGGGTTCGCAGAGCTTGGCCAGACGCAGCGCCTGCGCGTACGTTGCGCCCTTGTTGGCATCCATCATGAGTTCGATATCCGGGCCGACGGCGTCGCGCAGCGCGCATACCCGCTTCGCATCCTCCAGTATGCTGGCGTCGGTCGGCTGACCGAGGATCTCGTCGTGCTCATGTGCGCCCGCGGCGACCACCATTTTCAGACGGGTCTGCCCGTCCTTGATCAGCATGCGCGCCACCTCGATCAATTCGTCCATGCTGTAGCGCGGCAGCCCAAACGTGATGTAGGCGGGCAGCTCACTGTGCGCGCCGCCCAGCAGTTTCCAGATCGGCTGACCCAGTGCCTTGCCCTTGATGTCCCACAGCGCAATGTCGATCAGGCTCACCGCGCAGTTCCACGCGCCCATGAAATGCTTGCGTGCGGTGGCCCAGAACAGCTTGTTCCGCACTTGCTCGGGCCGCAGCGCGTCCATGCCCTCGACGGCAGGCGCGGCCTCGCGATTGATGAATTCGCGGATGCCGTATTTCAGCGGATAAGTCGAGAGCGCATGGCCCTTGAGGCCATCGTCAGTCTCCACTTCTACAAAATTCGCAAGCGCATACTGGGTTTCCTTCACCAGCGGAAACGTAAACGGAATGCGCAGCACCCAGCAGGTAACCTTGCCGATTTTCATGATGTTTTCTCTCGCGGTATGCTAGTCGGCGGGCAGCACGTGCACTTCGGTGGTCACCGAGTTGGCGATGAAGCATTCCTTATGCGCCTTGTCGTGCAGCCAGTCGAGGTCGGCCTGCGCCGGTGTTTTCGTACCGCTGAAAACTATCTTCGGATGCAACTCGACGCGCGTTACCGCGAGCTTGCCGCCGGCGTTTTTGGCGAGATGCCCGACTGCGTTGTCCGCGTAGTTGTCCACGACGAAACCCTTGTTGGACGCGAGCGCAAGAAAAGTCAGCATGTGGCAGCTCGATAGCGAAGCGACAAATGCTGCTTCGGGGTCGACCCGCTGCGGATCGCCGAGATAGGCGGGCGCTGCCGAGGCGGGCACTTCGACGCCGTTGTCGAATTGCCACGCGTGATTGCGTGAATAATTCTTGTAGCCAAAATCGGCACCGTTGCGCGCCCAGGTAATCGTCGCTTTATGTTCCGACATTTTCAGTCCCCATTATTCAATACCCGACCGCCTGGCCGTCGGTGCGCCGCTCGGATGCCGCGAGATAACCGCCGTCCATCCGGTAGATCACCTGCGCGCGGCCGAAGTCGGTGCTCCAGCGGTCGGCCTGCACGAGATGGTGGCCGCGGTGCTGGAGATCGGCAAGTACTTCGGCACTGAAGCCTTGCTCGACGTTGACTTCGAGCCCGCGGTCGATGCGCCAGCGCGGTGCGTCCACCGCCGCCTGCGGGTTCTGCCGGTAATCCGCGAAGCGGGACATCACCTGCGTGTGGCCCTGCGCCTGCATCGAGCCCGCCATCAAGCCAAAGCTCATCACCGGCCGGCCGTCGCGGGTGACGAATGCCGGGATGATGGTGTGAAACGGCCGTTTCCCGGGACCGACCTCGTTGGCGTGTCCGGGTTTCAAACTGAAACCGCAGCCGCGGTTCTGCAGGCTGATGCCGGTGCCATCGACGACGATGCCGGAGCCGAAGCCCTTGAAATTCGACTGGATGAAGGAGACCATCATGCCCGCAGCGTCGGCCGCGGTCAGATAGACGGTACCGGAGCCGGGAGGCAGGCCGAATTTCGCGTCCCGCACCTTTTTCAGGTCGATCTGCGCGGCGCGTTGCTTCAGGTATTCAGGCTCCAGCATCTGCTCAGGCTTGACGCGCATGGTCGCCGCGTCCGATACGTATTCGTAAATATCGGCGAGCGCAAGCTTCATCGCCTCTATCTGCACGTGCAGGCTGTCGGCGGAATCGACCGGCAGGCCCGCCATGTCGAAATTCCCGAGGATGCCGAGCGCGATCAGCGCGCCTATGCCCTGGCCGTTGGGCGGAATTTCGTGCAGCTTGTAGCCGCGGTACGGCAGGGCGAGCGGTTGCACCCAGTCGATCCGGTGCGATGCCAGGTCGTCCATAGTCAGCGCGCCCCCGTTTTGCTGCGAGTGCGCAACCATTTTTTCGGCGAGATCGCCGAGATAAAACGCCTCGCCGCGGGATTCGGCGATACGCTGCAGCGTGCGCGCCTGGTCCGGAAACGCGAAGATCTCGCCCGGCAGCGGCGCGCGGCCCCTGGGCATGAACGCCCCGGCGAAACCCGGCAGCATCCCCAGTTCCGGCACCTGCTGGTCCCACAGCCGCGCGATGGTCGGGCTCACCATGTAGCCGCCGGATGCGTAATCGATCGCGGGCTCAAACAGGTCTGCGAACGGCAGCTTGCCGTAGCGGCTCGACAGTTCGACCCACGCCGAGACGCAACCCGGCACCGTTACCGAATCCCAGCCGCGCACCGGCATCGCCTCCATGCCTTTGAACCGCCCGGGTGTCCACGCTGCGGGGGAGCGGCCCGAAGCGTTAAGTCCGCGCAGTTGCTTGCCGTCCCACAGGATCGCGAACGCATCCGAGCCTATGCCGTTGCTGGTCGGTTCGAGCACGGTAAGCGCGATCGCAGCGGCGAGCGCGGCGTCGACCGCGCTGCCGCCTCTGAGCAGCATGCGCAGGCCGGCCTGCGCGGCGAGCGGCTGCGAGGTCGCGACCACGTTGCGCGCGAGTACCGGCATGCGTTGCGACGGGTAGGGGAACTGCCAATCGAAAGGTTGCATGTGTTGCCGATGCCGGAGGCGTTTCGGAAATTCGAATAATACTACACGTCATTCGCGGCGCGGCTACGGGCGTAATACAATGAGTGCTCGCGAGGTTCGGGTGTGCGCAATTGATATGAAGTGCGGCGAGGTGAGGATGAATCGCGGAGAGCCGATAATCGGGTTGCTGCGCGGCACGCAGCGGCGCGTTGCGCGAGGGCGAGCGACGTGAGTGATAGCGCAGGGTTGGTGCTCGCCGAGGTGTCGGGCGGCGTGCTCAATGTCACCATCAATCGGCCCGGGAAGCGCAACGCGCTGAGCCGCGCGGTGCTTGCCGAACTGAGGCGGACATTCGCTGATTTTGCGGCCGCCGGGGAACTTAAGGTGGCGGTTTTACGCGGGGCGGGAGACCGCAGTTTTGCAGCCGGCGGCGATCTGCACGACCTCGCGGCGGTGCGCACGCCCGATGAGGCGCGCACCATGGCGGACGCAGCCCACGACGCGCTCGATGCGATCCGCGATTTCCCGCTGCCGGTCGTGGCAGCACTCAACGGTGACGCGCTGGGCGGGGGTGCTGAGCTCGCGGTGGCGTGCGATTTCCGCATTGCCGCGGAGCACATGCAGATCGGTTTCATTCAGGGGCGCCTCAACATTTCCACGGCGTGGGGCGGCGGCGCGGACTTGATGCGTCTGCTCGGCGTGACGCCGGCCTTGCGGTTGCTGGCGGTAAGTGAACGTCTTGATGCGCAGACCGCGCTCGCCACCGGACTGGTGGACGCGGTGGCGACAGCGCAGGAGCCGTTGCAGGCGGCGATCGACCGATTCATCGCGCCGTTTCTGCAGCAGGCGCCCCAGGTGCTGCGCGCATTCAAGGCACTGGCGCGGGCGATGCGCCTGGGCCTGCCGGCTTCCGAAGTGCGCGCGATCGAAACGCAGCATCTCGTTGCGACCTGGACGCATCCCGATCACTGGCAGGCCGCCGAGGGGATTCTCGGCGCAAGGAGAACGACTTGACGGCCCCGATTTCACCACGGCGCGCTGCAAGCGGCGACGAGGCGGCGCTTTCGCTCCATCCGGTGAGCAGTTCCGGCATCCCGATTCCGACGGTGGCTACCGCCGATCCGGCCGCGACGGCGCCGCTCGAGCCGCCCGGCGTCTATCCATTTACGCGCGGCATATTCCCTGACGGCTATGCCGGCCGGTTGTGGACCTTCCGCCAGTATTCGGGTTTCGGCACCGCCGAGGAATCGAACCGGCGCTACCGTTTCCTGCTCGAGCAGGGACAGACCGGGCTGTCGGTCGCGCTCGATTTGCCGACGCAATGCGGCTACGACCCGATCGACCCCATGGCGCGCTCCGAAGTCGGCAAGGTCGGCGTGTCGCTGTCCACGCTGGCGGATGCCGAGGTGCTGTTCGAGGGGATCGATCTTGCGCGCATTTCCACGTCGTTCACGATCAACGGCACTGCCGCGATCATTTACGCAATGTATCTGGCGGTTGCCGACAAGCATGGTGTGCCGCGCGAGAAGCTCACCGGCACGATACAGAACGACATCCTCAAAGAGTATGTCGCGCGCGGCACCTGGATCTTCCCAGTCAAGCCGTCGCTGCGCCTGATTGCCGACAGCATCCTCTTTTCCAATGACGTGACCCCGCGTTTCAACCCGATCAGCATTGCCGGCGCGCACCTGCACGATGCCGGCGCGACGCCGGCCGAGGAAATCGGCTACACGCTCGCCAACGGGCTTGCCTACGTTGACGACCTGAAGCGACGCGGCGGCGATGTCGAAAAATTCGGCAAACGCCTGTCGTTTTTTTTCTACGTGCACATGGATTTTTTCGACGAAGTGTGCAAGTTCCGCGCCGCACGCCGCATCTGGGCGCGGCTGATGCGCGAACGCTACGGCGTGCGCGACGCCAAGGCCCAGCATTTCCGCTTCGGCGTGGTGTGCGGTGGTTCGTCGCTGGTCGCAGCGCAGCCCTACAACAACATCATGCGCGTGACCATCGAGACCATGGCGGCGGTGCTGGGCGGCGCGCAATCGATTTTCACCTGCGCGTATGACGAGCCATTCCAGATCCCGACCGAGTTCTCGGCGGAGCTGGCGTTACGCACGCAGCAGATCATCGCCTACGAGAGCGGAATCTCCAAGACGGTCGATCCGCTCGGCGGCAGCTATTTCGTCGAGCAGCACACCGACCGCATGGAACAGGCAATACTCGCCGTGATGAAAGAAATCGACGACTACGGCGGCGTGATCAAGGCGATCGAGAGCGGCTGGATGCAGAGGCGGGTTGCGCAGCGCGCGCACGAGCGCAAGATAAAAGTCGACAGCGGCGATACCGCGGTGGTTGGCCATAATGCGTTCCGCCGGGCTGACCAGAGCGATGAGTTCGGCGAAGTGTTCAGGCTTGATCCGCAGGCATCCCAGCGCGTGATCGAGCGCTACGAGGCAGTCAAGGTGCGCCGTAATCCGGATGCGGTCGAGCGTACGCTGGCGCGGCTGCAGCAGGCCGCGGCGGAGGAGGGCGAAAACCTGATGCCTTGTCTCGTCGATTGCTGCCACGCCTACGCCACGGTGGGCGAGATGGTGCAGCGCCTGAAGTCGCGATGGGGCGAATTCCAGGAGCCGGTGCGGTTATGAACGCGACACGGCAGGCGTTTGTCCTGCATGGCAGGCGCATCCTGATTGCCAAGCCCGGTCTCGACGGCCACGACGTCGGCGCCAAGGTAATCGCACTCGCATTGCGCGACGCCGGCGCCGAGGTGATTTACACGGGACTGCGCAGAAGCCCCGCGCACATCGCGCGGGTTGCCCTCGAGGAGGGCGTCGATGCGGTGGGCCTGAGCGTGCTCTCCGGCAGTCACCGCGAGCTGGTCGCGCAGACCATTGCCTGCCTGCGCGAGGCGGGCGCCGGCGAGGTCCGGGTTTTCGTCGGCGGCACGATCCCGAAGGACGATTTTGACTACCTGCGCGGGCTCGGCGTGTGCGGCGTTTATACCAGCGCGATGCGGCTCGACGAGGTGGTAGCGTCGGTGGCGGAAGCGCTTGCGGATCAGCCGGCATGAGCGGGCCGCTGAGCGGCTTTCGCATACTCGAAGTCGGTCACATGCTGGCCGGCCCCTATTGCGGCATGCTGCTTGCCGATCTCGGCGCCGAGGTGATCAAGATCGAGACCGGCGGTGGCGACATCGCGCGGCGCCTCGGCAAGCACCGCAGCGGCGAGCACAGCGTTTACTTCGCGAGCCTCAACCGCAGCAAGCTGAGCGTGACGCTCGATCTCGCCGATGCCGCGGGACGGAGCGCGTTTTTGCGGCTGGCGGCGAGCGCGCACGGACTGATCACCAATCTGCGGCCCCGCGCAATCAAAAAACTCGGGCTGACCTACGACGATCTCAAGGCCTGCAATCCCAGGCTCGTGTGCGTCGCTCTTACCGGCTACGGGCTCGAGGGGCCGTATGCGGAACGGCCGGCCTATGATTACGTGATCCAGGCCGCGACCGGCGTCATGGAAATGACCGGGGAGCCGGGCGCCGCGCCGGCCAAGGCGGGATATTCGGCGGTCGACAACTCGGCGGGCATCATGGCCGCGCTCGGGCTCGCGGCCAAGCTCGCCGAGGGCAAGGGCGGCCAGCTCGACGTGGCGATGTACGACGTGATGCTCTCGCAGCTCAATTATGTTGCTGCGGCGTGGCTCAACGCCGGCGAGCGGCCGCAGCGCCACGCGCACTCGGCGCACCCCTTTATCGTGCCGGCTCAGGTGTTCCCGACGCGAGAAGGCTGGCTGATGCTATTCATCGCGCACGACGATTTCTGGAAGGCATTCTGCGTGGAAGCGGGCATGCCGGAGTGGCTGCGCGATGCGCGCTTCGCCACCATCGAGGGCCGCCGCGAAAACCGCACGCCGGTAATCGATGCGCTGAGCGCGCTGCTGAAAACCGACACCGCCGCGGGCTGGGTGGCGCGGCTCGCGCCGCGCGGCATAGTCGCGGAAGAAGTGGAAACTCTCGATCATGCGCTGGCGAGCGAGCTTGCCGCAGCGCGCGAAATGGTGGTGCGGCTGAATGGCACGGAGATGCGCGCAATCGGCAATCCGATCCGCAGTTCCGGACATCAAACCGAGTATGGGCCGCCGCCGCGCCTCGGCGAGCATACCGGGCGCGTGCTCGGGGACAGTGCGAAATGAAGACGCCGCTACCCACCGAGCGAAGTCCGCCGCTCGGTCCCGCGAGTTGGCCGCCGTACGCCAGTCTTCCGCTGACCTATCACCCGTATATGGACTCCTCCCGCGGCACAAGGGGTAAAAGCGCGATGCCGGCCGCGGATTCGCCTCACGCAGGCGGGTGAAAATGGCGTGGCGTTGGTCCGGGTTCATGGCGGATGGACGGTGCTTTCATACCACGCGCGCCTGAGGGGAGGGCAATAACCGGGCAAATTCATCCGCCGGCAGCGGCCGGCTGAAGTAATAGCCCTGGTACTCCTCGCATTCGAGTTTCGCCAGGAAGGCGAGTTGCTCCGCGGTCTCCACGCCCTCGGCAACCACCGCGAGGCCGAGGCTTTTTGCCATCGCCACCACCGCCGTGACGATGCCGGCGTCATCGCGGTCGACCGTTAGATCGCGCATGAAGGACTGGTCGATCTTCAACTTCTGCACCGGGAAGCGCTTGAGGTAGGCAAGACTCGAATAGCCGGTGCCGAAGTCGTCGACCGAGAGCTGCACGCCGAATTGATGCAGCTCTTGCAGTATGGCAATGGCTTGCTCGGGATGCAACATGATCATGCTCTCGGTGATCTCGAGCTCCAGGAAGCACGGTTTGAGACCGGCATCCTGCAGCCCCGCGGTGATGATTTCGAGCAGGTTCTTCTGCCGGAACTGGCGCGGCGAGAGATTCACCGACATCAGCAGCGGCGGATAGTCTTGCTCCTGCCACGCCTTGTTCTGGGCGCACGCGGTCCTCAGCACCCATTCGCCGATCGGCACGATCAGCCCGGTCTTTTCCGCCAGCGGAATGAACTTGGCCGGCGAGATGGACCCCAGCTCCTTGCTGTTCCAGCGCAGCAGCGCTTCGACGCCGGTGATGCGGCCGCTTTTCACCGCCACCTTGGGCTGATAGTGCAGCATGAATTCCTGCCGCTCCAGCGCGCGCCGCAGCAGGTTTTCCATGTCGAGGTTGGCGGCAGCATGCGCGTTCATCTCGGGTGCGTAGAACTCGTAGGTATTGCGACCCTCCTCCTTGGCGTGATGCATGGCGATGTCGGCGGTTTGCAGCAGCGCGTCGATGTCGTCCACGCCGAACGGATAGAGGGCAATGCCGATGCTGGCGGTGACATAGATCTCCCGTCCCTCGATGACGAGGGGGTCGGAGAAGATATGCAGGATTTTCTCCGCCAGCGCCCTCACCCGGTCCACGTGGGCGATGTCCTCCAGGATGAGGGTGAACTCGTCGCCGCCGAGGCGCGCGATGGTGTCGACTTCGCGCAGCGACTCCTTCATCACCCTCGCCACGGCTTGCAGCACTGCGTCCCCGGTCGTATGCCCCAGGGTGTCGTTGATTTCCTTGAAGCGGTCGAGATCGAGAAACATCAGCGCCAGCATCAAATCGTTGCGCTTGGCCCGCGCCATGGCGTGCGTCAGCCGGTCGCGGAACAGGCTGCGGTTGGGCAGGCCGGTCAGGGAATCGTACTGGGCGAGATAGTTGAGTTGCTCTTCGGCCTGCTTGCGCTCGGTGATGTCCTGGATCACGGAGATGATGTGGGTCGGGCGGCCGTCCGGTCCGCCCACGGGGGCCAGGGTGATATTCGCCCAGATGATCCGCCCGTCCTTGCGCATGTAACGCTTTTCGCGCGAGTAGGTCGTGATCTCGCCGCGCAGGAGTTTCTCGTTATAGTCGATCGCGACCTGCTGCTCCTCGGGCGGGGTGATGTCGACGGAGGAGAGCTGCAACAGCTCCTCGCGCGTGTAGCCGAGGATGTCGCACAGCTTCTGGTTCACGCGCAGCCAGCGCGGCTTGCGCGGGTCGATGTCGCGCAGCCCCATGCCGACGCCTGCCTGCTCGAACGCGGCGCGGAAGCGCTCTTCGCTCTCCGTCACCGCAACTTTGGCCTGCTTGAGCGCCGAGATATCGTGGAGAATATTGGAGGCGGCGATGATTTCCCCGGCGTCGTTTCTGATCGGGGAAACGCTGGACAGGACATCGATCACGCGTCCGTCCTTGGTTTTACGACGGGTCTCGTAGGGCGCGATTACCTCGCCGCGGCGCACTCGCTCGACGTTTTGCGCGATCCGGGCGCGCGCTTCGGGCGGGTGGATGAGCTCCTCGATCGGCCGGCCGAGCGCCTCCGCCGCGCTGTAGCCGAACATGCGCTCCGCGCCGGCGTTCCACGACAGGACCGTGCCGTCGAGATCGCGGCTGAGAATCGCGTCCTGGGAGAACACGACGATCGACGCGAGCCGCGCCCGGGCTTGCTCGGCACGTTTGCGTTCGGTGATGTCGCGCATGACGACCTGGACACCGGATTTGCCCTTGTGCGTGAACGGTGAAGCCGTTACTTCGACATCAATTACGGTGCCGTCAAGCCGGATAATCTTTTCCTCCAACGGCGACACGGGGCGGTTATCGTCCCGCAGCACGCGCAAGCGTTCCTTCACGATCTCCTGGTGATCCGGGTGGATAAAATCAAGCACCGGCTTGCCGATGAGTTCATCGGGAGTCGCGGCGCCGAGCAGTCTCGTGCATGCACCGTTGACGAAAGCGATTTTGCCCTCGCTATGGATATAAATGCCGTCGGGGGACAGTTCCACCAGCTGGCGATAGCGTTCCTCGCTTTCCCGCAAAGCCGTTTCCGCCCGCTTGTGCTCGAAGTCCTGCCTGTCGATGATGCGCTGCCCGCTGCGCACGATCAGGAACAGCGCGAAGTAGAGTAGCGCAAGCAGCCCGAGGACGATCGCGAGCAGCAGGTTCGCGTGCGCGTCCATCTTGTCTTGGTTCGCGGCCGCGGCCCGTTCCACCTGCGCCTGGTTTTCCGTCCTCAGCTTGCCGATCTGCGCCGAGGCGGCGTTGATCTGCTCGAGGAACGGCGTCACGTCCGAGTAGATCTCGAACACGCCGACGACCTGTTTGCCGCCCGGGGCGAGCACCGGCAGGTAGCTGGAGATCAGGTCGCGGTCCTCGACCACGCCCTCGAACGCGCTGAACTTGTCGCGGTGGGTCAGTTCGCTCGCGGGCTTGCCGGCCACGGCGCTTTTCCAGCCGGTGTTGCCGATCTTGTCTTCGCCGATCTGGTTGTGCTCGGACGAGTAGACCGTGATGCCGCGCAGGTCGTACACCTTGATCTTGAACACGGTGCTTTTCTTCACCGTGTCGAACACCTTGGCGTTGAGCGCCCGGAATTCCGGGAACGCCATGATCTGCTTGCCGATGTCGGCGTAGCAGGCCTTCTTTTCGTCTGGCTGCACGGTCTTGCCGCCGGCGTCCTTGACGTCGGCGATGGCGCGGCACTGATCGACCGGGATCCGCTGCACCTTGACGACGAACGGCGCGAAGTCCTTGTCCCACAGCACGTTCGCGAACATCCGCGTCAGGTTGACGCTGCCCGCTTCGTACACCCGCAGCAGGTCGCCGCGGGCGGCCGTGTCGTTCTGCTTTACGAAGTTGTCTTGCACTTGCGCGAAGAATGCGTTCTGCTCCTGCTGCACCTGTTTGAAGTAATCGCCTTCCCGGAGATTGAAGTACAGCAAGGCGACCGCGACCAGCACAAATGCGGCTAGGCTCGCCACGGTGAAATAGCGCACGAGCCGGAAACCTGGTGCCGGCGGGCGCGACGCGACCGCGGCTTGGTTCGCCGCCGCGCTCCGGGCCTGCCCGGGTGCGTTCGGTGCGCCGTCGGCGGGCGCGTCAGGCGCGCGTGCCGTGCGGCGCTTCCAGATATTCTGCATCCTGTTCCGTGAGTTTTTCGTCGTTAGAGAAAGACGTGGGCGACTGCATCATTTGACATGGGTGCCGTTCATGCCGCGACTCCGTTAGGGAACCTCTGAATAGGTCAGATTTGAAAAGATTTCGTCATTCCGGCGCAGGCCGGAATCCAGGAGAATCAACTTGTTACTGGATGCCGGCCTGCGCCGGCATGACGGCTATATGACTTGATCAGAGCTTCCTTAGTCGTTATCCCGGCCGGCGCCACGGATGCGGGTGATATCGGCTTCCGAGGGCAGGCTATCCTGGATCGGCCGGCGAAACGACGAATTATGCTCCTAATTTAGACCGGTTTATTTCGGAATTCAACGGCATTATATCGTATGAATCAAGGATATCCGCGCAATGGAGGTCCACCATTCATGCTTCATTACTCAGCATTGTCCTGGTGCACGGTACGCGCTCAATGCGCCAGTTCGCGATCGCCCACCGCCACAGCGGCGCGACCTCGCCGCTCGCTTCGCGCGGCGGCGCTTCCCTTCATCCCGGCGTGATGCGCTATCTGCGCGAAGCCGGAATCGAGCCGGTTTGACCGCCGTGCTCACCTTGGACATAATCCGTCCGGCTTCGCGCAGCGATCGTAATTGAGCGCGGACCTTATCGAGGAGATGACCGATGACCAGTTTCAATGTGAATCGCCGGCGACTGCTGGCGGGAGCGGTAGCCGCGGCAGCCATCGGCGGTGTGCCGATGGCAGGCGCACAGTCCTTCCCTGCGCGCAACCTGCGGGTAGTCGTCCCGACCGCTCAAGGCGGTGGCGCCGACCGTCTGGCGCGGGTGTTCGACGATTTCTGGGGGCCGCTGCTCAAAACCCAATTCGAATACAGCTTCTTCCCTGGAGCGGCCGGCCAGGTGGGCTACGAAATTTATCTCAACAAGCGCGAGAAGGACGGCTACAACCTGTTGTTCGGCAACATGGGTCCCGAGATGATCATGTATGCGCTGCGCAAGCCGAGCTATCGATTTCCGCAGGATTATCAGTATTTCTGCCGGATGGACGTCGATGACAGCATCATGTTCGTGCGCCCCGAGAGTCCGTTCAAGCGCATCGAAGACGTGGTTGCCGAGGCGAAAAAGCGCTCGGTGTCGGTGGCAGTCAGCCGCCTGCCGCACCCGGCGTCCATCGGTGTGCTGGCACTGGGCAATGCGCTCAAGGCGAGGTTCAACCTCGTGCCCTACGGCGGCGGCAATCCGACCACGGTCGCGGTGATGAATGGCGAGGCCGATTGCGGCGCGCTGCCGATCGCCGGCATCGCAGCGCTCGGCGACAAGATGCGCATCCTCGGCGTGTTCAACGACGACCACAAGATGGCGAAGTACTCGAATAACGCGCCGGCGGTGAACGCGGTGTTCGGCACCAAGATCCCGCCGCTGTATTCGTCGCGGTCGTGGGCGATCCATTCCGAGGTGATCGAGAAAATGCCGGAGCAGTTCGCGTTGCTGGAGAGGACCGCGAAGCAGGTCTTCGATATCCCCGCCTACAAGGCGGCTTACGCCAAGACCGGCGCGCCAATCGAAACCATACAGTACGGCGACCGCGCGCTTTGCAACCGCTATGCTCAGGGGATGATAGAACTGGCAAACGAATACAGCCCGCTGCTCTCGGCCAAGCGCAAGGCCTGACGCCGGAGGAATTGCAGCCAGGTATTTCAAACGCGGAGTTCGCTGCCGCGACGCAGAAGTCCTCTGCGCGCGCACCAGTCAACTGTTGCGTCTGTGCGGTTCCGGGCGCCATCACGGTTTGAGGAGGAAGGCATGTCATCGAGCGTATCATCCGGGAACAAGGCGCCGCTGGGTGCCGACCTGATCATCCCGGGGCTGGCGCTGTGTTTCGCAATCTATTTCTACTTCTCGATCGCCGATCTGGCGTGGGAGGCGAAGGCGAACGGCGTGCTGATCGGCGCCGTGCTGATCGTGCTGATCGGCATACAGCTGGTGCGCATCGGAGTGGCCGTGGCCAGGGGTGATGGCACTCTGAGCTTTGAGCGCGTGCTTGCACCCCGTGAGGCGTTGCCCAAGCGCGTCGGGCTGGTGCTGCTTACGGTGGCCTTCATCCTCGCGCTGCCATGGCTGGGGTTGTCGCTCTCACTTCTGCTGGCGATGGTGGCCGCGCTCTACCTCATGGGGGTGCGCAAGCGATCCCACCTGGTGTGGCCTTCTCTGGGTGTCGCCGCAAGTGCTTATCTCATGTTCGTCGCGTTCCTCGCCTCCGACATTCCGCACGGACCGGTGGAGAACCTGATCGCGTACCTGATCCGGGGATAGCCGTACATGACCTGGGAATTTCTGATAGGCCAGTTCGCCACGCAGTTCGGCCTGTGGTGGGTGATCTGGCCGGCGATACTGCTGGGCATCGTCGTCGGGATCCTGCCGGGGTTCAGTCCGCAGAACACGTTGATCATGCTGCTGCCGCTGACTCTGGCGGTGCCGGTGGAACAGGCGCTCGCGTTCATGATCGCGCTGTATTGCGCGAATCATCTCGCCGGCGGCATACCCGCCATTCTGGTCAAGATCCCCGGGTCCGGCGGTGCTGCCGCCACCACGCTGGACGGCTATCCCATGACCCAGAAGGGCCAGGCGCAGCAGGCCCTGGTGCTGTGCTTCACCGCCTCGGTTTTCGGCGGACTGATCACGACGCTGGCGACGCTCGCCCTGCTGCCATGGCTGTCGCAGATCGGTTTGTACTTGCGCTCGGTCGAGATGGTCATCGTCATTCTTTTCGGGCTGACCCTGATCGCCGTAATCGCGGCCAAGGATATGCTGAAAGGGCTGATCGCAGGATTTTTCGGCCTGCTGATCGGGGTGATCGGCACCGACCACATTTACAACACGCCGCGCGCGACCATGGGTTTTCTCGAGCTCTACGACGGGGTGCCGCTGGTGCCGGCGCTGATCGGCCTGTTCGCGATTTCCGAGGCGCTGGTGATGATCGAGGAGAAAATGATCGTCGGCAAGCAGGGACGGGCGGGCGCGATGGAAGCGCGCTGGTCGGACACCATGGACGGCCTGCGCCTGTCGGTGAAGTACTGGTGGCACATCGTGTGGACGGCTTTCGTCGGCCTGCTCATAGGCATAGTGCCCGGCGCCGGGGCGAGCATCGCCGCGTTTGTCGCCTACCAGCAGTCGCGCATGTGGTCGAAGCACCCCGAGCTCTACGGCACCGGCATACCCGAAGGGGTCATCGCACCCGAAGCGGCCAATAACGGGGTCACCTCGGGCACGCTCGTCCCGACGCTGGCGCTGGGCGTGCCCGGCGGTAGCACCGCTGCGGTGATGATGATCGTGCTGCAATACCACGGCATGGTCATGGGGCCGCGGCTGTTTGCGACCCATCCGGAGGTCGCATACGGCGTGTTCGTTTCCATGGCCGTTGCGTACATATTCATGATCTTCACCATCCTGCCGCTGGCGCGCTACATGTCCCGCATCGTGCTGATCGAGACGACCTTCCTTGCGCCGGTCATCGTGCTGGTGACCATAGTCGCGGCGTTCGGGGAGCGGCAATATCTCTTCGACATGGGGCTCGCACTGGTCTTCGGCGTGATCGGCTACATCGCGCACAAGACCAACTATCATGTCACGGCGATCCTGATCGGCGTCATCCTCGGGCCGCTGTTCGAGCAATACCTGGTGCGCGCGCTGCGTCTTTCCGAGGGCGATTTATCCATCCTGTTCTCATCGACCGTCGGTAACACGCTGTGGGGGCTGCTGGTTGTGTCGCTGGTGCTGCCGATGTGGCGCGGTTTTCGGCAGAGGAAAGCGGCGGCCGCGCAGTTCGCCGAATAGCCATTGGAATTCGAAGTCTATCCATTACCGTAATGGGCCGCGGGAAATTCTGAGGCACCTATGCTGAAACCTGTTGCAGCTGCTTACCGGCCGACCGTCATGGGGACACGGCACGTGATCGCGGCCGGGCATTATCTCGCCGCGCACGCCGGCTTCGAGATACTCGAGGCCGGCGGCAATGCGGTCGATGCGGGAGTCGCGGCGGGAATTGCCTCGAGCGTGCTGCAGACCGACAAGGTCAACTTCGGCGGAGTCGCGCCGCTCATGGTCTATCTCGCCAAAAAGCGCGCACTTTATTGCATTGACGGCGTCGGCGTTTGGCCGCAGGCGGTGACGCCCGATTATTTCGTCAGGCACCACGGCGGCAAGATTCCGTCCGGCGTGCTGCGCAGCGTGGTGCCGGCGGCGCCGGATGCGTGGATCACCGCGCTCGCGCGCTTCGGCACCATGAGTTTCGGCGAGGTTGCCGCCGCCGCGATCCGTTTTGCGCGCGACGGGTTCCCGATGTATCCGCTGATGTCGGAATTCATCGGCGACAATCGCTCCTTTTACGAGCGCTGGCCGTCGAGCCGCAAAGTATTCCTGCCCCGGGGCCGGGTGCCCGCGACCGGCGAGATCTTCGTGCAGGCGGAACTCGGCAAGACGCTGCAGTACCTGGCGGATGTCGAGAAGGCGAACCGCCGTAAAGGGCGCGCGGTGGCGCTGCGCGCGGCGCGTGACGCGTTTTATCACGGCGATATTGCAGCCGCCATCGTCAAATTCCACAAACAAAGCGGCGGCCTGATGCGCAGGGAGGATTTTGCCGGCTTCGGCGTCAAATTCGAGCCGACCGTGAAAGCGAATTTCAACGGCATTGAAATTCACGCGTGCGGCCCGTGGTCGCAGGGGCCGGTGTTGCCGATGACGCTCAATATTCTCAAAGGCTACGACCTGCTCGCGATGGGGCACAATTCCCCCGAGTACATCCATGTCGTGACCGAGGCACTCAAGCTCGCTTTCGCCGACCGCCACCGGCATTTCGGCGATCCGCAGTTCGTCAAGGTGCCGATCAAGGGTCTGATGTCGGAGGCGTATGCGGCGCATCGCCGCGGCCTGATCCGTCCCGACCGCGCGTGGCCGGAAATGCCGCCGGCCGGCGATCCGGCGACGCTCGCCAATCTGCCGCACCGATGGATGACGCCGCCGCAACCGGACACTGCGCCGGGGCCCGGCGATACCACTTATCTGTGCTGCATCGACCGCCACGGCAATGCATTTTCGGCCACCCCGTCGGACGGCTCCAACCATACGCCCATCATCCCGGGCGTGGGGATACTGTGCTCGGGACGCGGCACGCAATCGTGGTCGGACCCGACTCATCCGAGTTCGGTTGCTCCGGGCAAACGTCCGCGGCTCACACCCAGCCCCGCGCTCGCGTTCAGAAACGGCAAGGTGCTGATGCCGTTCGGCACGCCCGGCGGTGACGTGCAGCCGCAGGCGATGCTGCAGGTGTTCCTGAACGTCAACCTGTTCGGCATGGATGCGCAGAGCGCGATCGAGGCGCCGCGTTTCGCCAATTACAGCTATCCGGGATCATTCGAGCCGCACGATTATTTTCCGGGCAGGCTGTATATGGAGGCGCGCATTGCGCAGGCAACCGGCGGTGAATTGGCGCAGCTCGGCCACCAGGTTTGCTGGTGGGACGAGTGGACGTGGCTTGCCGGCGCGCCGTGCACCATCGTCGCCGATCACAAGACCGGCGTGCTGCACGGCGGCGCGGACCCGCGGAGGCCGGCTTACGTGCTGGGGTGGTGATGCGGCGCGCGGCGCTGCTGCTGTGCGCGCTGGCGCAGCCGGTCGCCGCCGCGAGCATCGCGATCGATGTCGGGCACTATCCGGAAAAGCCGGGCGTAATCAGCGCGCGCGGCCGGCCGGAATTCGAGTTCAATCTCGATCTGGCGCGCGAAATCGATGCGGCATTAAAGTCGCGCGGGCATACGACATGGCTGATCGGTGCAGACGGCACGATGAAGGAACTGTGGCGCCGTCAACGCGCGGCGCGCGGCGCGGACCTGTTCATCTCGGTGCACCACGATTCGGTGCAGGAGCGTTATCTTTCGGTGTGGATGCATGACGGCGTCGAGCGCCGCTACAGCGACAGGTTTTCCGGGTTCTCGCTTTTCGTGTCGCGCGAGAATCCGGATTGGAGCAAAGGTTTGCGCTGCGCTTCGATGATCGGCGCCGCGCTGATAAAAACGGGATTCAAGCCGTCGTTGTACCACGCCGATCCGGTATTGGGCGAAAACCGCCCGTTTGCCGACCGTGACAACGGAGTGCATTATTACGATCATCTGGCGGTGTTGCGGCACGCGACCATGCCGGCGCTGCTGTTCGAAGCAGGAGTCGTGGTCAATCGCGAGGAGGAAACCAGAATGAGCGACATCAAAGTGCAAAAACAAATTGCCGCCGGCGTTGCGGACGGCATCGATGGGTGTTTCAGGAAGGATAAACGATGATGGATGAGGAAAAATGAAATCGACGATAACGGCTGTTTTCTTGCTGTCTCTGTTCGCTGCTGCGCCTGACGCCGCGGCACAGCAATACCCCGACCGGCCGCTGCGCCTGGTGATTGGCTTTCCCCCGGGCGGGGCGATGGACATACTGGGGCGCATCGCCGCGCAACGACTCACCGACGCGTTGGGGCAGCAGATGGTGGTGGATAACCGCAGCGGCGCCGGCGGAATGATCGCAACCGAGATCGCCGCGCGTTCCGCGCCGGACGGCTACACGCTGCATTTTGTTTCACTCCCGCACGTCATCAATCCGCACCTTTACAAAAAGGTCAATTACGACGCGGTCAGGGATTTCGCGCCGGTCGCACAGTTTGTGTCGGTGTCGCTCGCGCTGGTGGTGCATCCCTCGCTGCCGGTGAATTCGGTGCCGGAACTGGTTGCGCTCGCCAAGGCCAGGCCCGGCCAGCTCAACTATGCCTCGGCGGGCAGCGGCTCGTCGGGGCATCTCGCGATGGAGCTTTTCAAGACCATGGCGGGCACGAATATCGCGCACATTCCGTACAAGGGCACCGGGCCGCTGCTCATCGACGTGCTCGCGGGGCAGGTGCCGGTCACGGTCGCGAGCCTGGTGGGCCTCATACCGCAGATCCAGGCGGGCAGGCTGCGCGCTCTGGGGGTAACTTCGGCGCGCCGCTCGGCGGTGATGCCTGATATGCCGACGATCGCCGAAGCCGGAGTGCCGGGCTATGACGTCACGCAGTGGTTCGGGATGGTGGCGCCCGCCGCAACGCCGGTTGCGGTGATCTCCCGCCTCAACGGCGAGATGAACAAGATGCTCGCCATGCCCGAGGTCAGGAAAATCCTGGCGGCGCGCGGCGCCGACCCCGCCGGTGGCAGCGCGGCGGATTTCGCCGCCCTGATCAGGAAGGAAGACGCGAAGTGGGCGAAAGTAGTGAAGGATTCCGGCGCACGGGTGGACTGATTGAAGCGACGCGCGGCCTTGAAAGCCGTGCAGCGGCTATAACCAGTCCTTGCGCTTGAGGTAGAGAATCGGGCCGAGAGCGACGATCAGCATCAGCGCCAGCGCCAGCGGGTAGCCGTAATACCACTCGAGTTCCGGCATGTGGCGGAAATTCATGCCGTAGATGCTCGCGATCAGCGTCGGCGGCATCAGGATCACCGATAGCACCGTGAAAATGTTGAGCCGCTTGTTTTGGGCGATATTGATCATGCCGAGCGCTGCATCCATCAGGAACTTGGCGCGCTCGGCAAGGAAGCCGGAAAACGTCATCAGCGAGTCGACGTCGAGCAGGATCTCGTTGATGGCGCCGGTTTGCGCGGCCGCCTCGGCGCTGTGCAAAAGGCTGGAATAGACGCGCCTGTTCTCGAGCAGCCCCAGTCGCGCCTTGCTGTTAATTTCCTCGATGTGCGCCAGTGATTCGAGCACGCTCGGCATGGCGCGCGCGTGGCTAAGAAAGATCGCCCGGCTCACCGGCTCAAGCTCAGTTTCCAGCCGCTCGTAGAGGTCCGCCATCATGCCATCGCGCGTGGCGATAATGCCGAGCATGATCGCGAGCGCGTCGTGGTGCAGCTCGGGGTTCCTGCCTGCCTGGGCATTAAAAGCGCGGAACTCGGGCAGCTCGTCGCTGCGCTGCGTGTAAAGGCGCCCGTCGCTGAGTGTGAACCCGACATTTACATTGCGCGCGATGCCGTCGCCGGCGAGCAGGAAATACAGATGCAGATGCAGCCCGTGCTGGTCGCGGTAAAAGCGCTCGCTCGCTTCGATTTCGCCGAGTTGCTCGATGAACTGCAGATCCTGCCGATAAGCCTGTTTGATTCGCTGCCGGTCCTGTTCGGTCGGAAATTCGAGGTCAAGCCAGATTACCTCGGCAGTGAGATCGGCGGGCTGCTTGACTTCGACCTTTTTGAGTGCGCCGTCCGCGATAGAGTATGCAGTCAACATGGCGTGGTTTCAGTCCGAATCCGCGAATGCGGGTTGCGTAACCGGAATTTTAACTTTTCCCGTCCGGTCGCGGCGTAGAATTTCGCATCAAATAGTGTGTTATGTTCGACATCCACCATGTCGGACGATTTGCCATACCGGAATCTCACGCCTGACCTGATACTCGACGCCGTCGAGACCTGCGGCTACCGCTGCGATGGCAGGCAGTTTGCGCTGAACAGTTTCGAGAACCGGGTCTATCAGGTAGGTCTCGAGGACGGACAGGCGCTGGTCGTCAAGTTCTACCGCCCGCAGCGTTGGAGCGACGCGGCTATCCTCGAAGAGCACGGTTTCGCGCTCGAACTCGCCGCGCGCGAAATTCCGGTCGTAGCCCCGCTTGCCGCCGCCTCCGGCGCAACGCTGCACCAACATTGCGATTTCCGCTTCGCGCTGTTTCCGCGGCGGCCGGGGCGTGCGCCTGAGCTCGAGAATTCAGACACGCTGCGCTGGCTTGGCCGCTTTCTCGGACGTATCCACGCCGTCGGCGCGCTGACGCCGTTCCGTCACCGTCACGCGCTCGATATCGTGAGCTATGGCGAAATACCGGCGCGTTTTGTCGTCGAGCGGGATTTCGTGCCCGGCGAACTCAAGACCGCCTACCAATCTGTCGCGGGCGACGCGTTGCAGCGCGTGAAACAGTGCTATCAGCGCGCCGGCGCGGTGCGCAATATCCGCCTGCACGGCGATTGCCACGCCGGCAACATCCTGTGGACCGAAGCCGGGCCGCATTTCGTCGATCTCGACGACTGCGGCAGCGGGCCTGCAGTGCAGGATTTATGGATGCTGCTGTCGGGTGACCGTGATGCGATGGGCATTCAGCTTGGGCACGTGGTCGGGGGTTACCGCGAATTCCATGATTTCGATCGTCGCGAGCTCGCGCTGATCGAGGCATTGCGCACATTGCGCATGATCCATTACTCCGGGTGGCTGGCGCGGCGCTGGCACGACCCGGCGTTCCCGGCGAGCTTCCCGTGGTTCAATACCCAGCGCTACTGGCAGGATCAGATCCTCGGATTGCGCGAGCAGTGCGCGGCGATGGACGAGCCCGCGCTTGAGCTTGCCGATTAGGATGCGCAGCATGTGGAATTTCATGGCCTCGGCGGCCATCGTATACGCGGTGGTCGTGTTGCTGGTGTTCGTGTTCCAGCAGCATCTGGTTTACTTGCCGCAGGTGGCGCGTGAGCTGGTGGCAACGCCGCGTGCCGCGAACCTGGATTTTGAGGAGGTGCAGCTGCGCACCGAGGACGGCGAGACGCTGCACGGCTGGTGGGTGCCGGCGCAAACCGCGCGCGGCGCGGTGCTGATCCTGCATGGTAATGCGGGCAACATTTCGCACCGAGTTGAATACCTGACGATGTTCAACAGCCTTGGCTACGCGTCGCTGATCATCGATTACCGCGGCTATGGCAGGAGCAGCGGGAGCCCTACTGAAGAGGGCACCTATCGCGACGCCGAAGCCGCGTGGCGGCATTTGACCGAAGCGCGCGGGCTCAAGCCGCGGGAAATTGTCATCATGGGCGAGTCTCTTGGTGGCGGCGTCGCGGCATGGCTCGCATTCAAACATCCGCCGCGGGCGCTGGTGCTGGCGTCGACCTTTAAATCAGTACCGGACCTCGGCGCGCAGATTTATCCATGGCTGCCGGTGCGGTGGCTGGCGCGCATTGAATACAACAACCTTGATCGAGTCAGGCAGATTGCCGCGCCGCTGCTCATCGCGCATAGCCGCAACGACGACATCATCCCGTTTACGCACGGCGAAGCGTTATATGCCGCAGCGCATGAGCCCAAGCAATTCCTGGTGCTGAGCGGCGGCCATAACGACAGTTTTCTTTTTATGCGCAGGGAGTGGGTGCGCGCGGTCGGTGCGTTTCTCGAACGCGCGGAGCATCAAACCGCAGTGCCCTGATTCTCCACCAGCGCGCGTACGTAGGCGCCAATCGCGAGCGACGACGTCAGCCCCGGCGACTCGATTCCGTAAAGGGCGACGAGGCCCTTGACCCCGTGGTCACGCTCGCCCTCGATCAGAAAATCGGTTACGGGCTTGCCGGGACCGCCGATCTTGGGCCGCACACCGGTATAGCC
>Ga0080064_1001927_pt1 | contig 38340 bp, 26 predicted proteins | sample Subgrocontami54m_FD_69260 | JGI IMG/M metagenome (GOLD analysis project Ga0080064, IMG submission 69260) | Subsurface groundwater microbial communities from S. Glens Falls, New York, USA - GMW46 contaminated, 5.4 m (SPADES assembly) (version 2) ...
CGCTGATGCTCGCGACCGCTGAATCGTGCACCGGCGGCGGAGTCGGTGCGGCGATCACCGCCGTGGCGGGCAGCTCCGAGTGGTACGAGCGCGGCTTTATCACTTACACCTACATATCCAAGCGCGAAATGCTCGGAGTCAAAGTGGAAACGCTGGATAAGTATGGCGCGGTATCGGAACCGACCGTAAAGGAGATGGCGCTCGGCGCGCTCGCCGCAAGCCACGCACAGGTGGCGGTCGCGGTCAGCGGCACTGCGGGTCCGGCGGGCGGTACGCCGGAAAAACCGGTCGGCACGGTGTGCCTCGCATGGGCGCTCAGGAACCACGAGCCCGTTGCTGAAACGCTGCATTTCTCCGGCGACCGCGAAGCCGTGCGCAGACAGTCAGTCGAGCGCGCACTTGACGGTGTACTCAAGTTGCTGACGGCCGGCCGGGTAACGCCGAAGTCGTAGCGGTGTCATCCGCAGCGTGCCTCCCCGCGTTAACGGCGTCAGGAGTGTGCGATAATCCGGGAGAATTAATTGGGACAAATCATGGACGATAACAAGACCAAAGCGCTGGCTGCCGCGCTGTCGCAAATCGAAAAGCAGTTCGGCAAGGGCTCGATCATGCGGCTTGGCGAAGCCGAAGTGGCGAAGGACATCGAGGCGGTGTCGACCGGCTCGCTCGGGCTCGACATCGCACTTGGCATCGGCGGGCTGCCGCGCGGCCGCGTGGTCGAAATATACGGCCCGGAATCCTCGGGCAAGACCACGCTCACGCTTTCGGTGATTGCGCAGATGCAGAAGCTTGGCGGCACTGCCGCCTTTATCGATGCGGAACATGCGCTCGACCCTCAATATGCGCAGAAACTCGGCGTCAACGTCTCGGAACTGCTGATTTCGCAGCCGGACAACGGCGAACAGGCGCTCGAAATCACCGACATGCTGGTGCGTTCGAGTTCGGTCGATGTGGTGGTGATCGACTCGGTTGCGGCGCTGACGCCGCGAGCCGAGATCGAGGGCGAGATGGGCGAGCCGCAGATGGGCCTGCAGGCGCGGCTGATGTCGCAGGCGCTGAGAAAACTCACAGCCAACATCAAGCGTTCCAACACGATGGTGATCTTCATCAACCAGATCCGGATGAAGATCGGCGTGATGTTCGGCAACCCCGAGACCACGACCGGCGGTAACGCGCTCAAGTTTTACGCTTCGGTGCGGATCGACATCCGGCGCGTGGGCAGCATCAAGAAGGGCGAGGAAGTGATCGGCTCCGAGACGCGCGCCAAGGTGGTGAAGAACAAGGTCGCCCCGCCGTTCAGGGTCGCCGATTTCGACATCCTCTACGGCGAAGGCATTTCGCGCGAAGGTGAAATCATCGAGTTTGGCGTGCTGCACAAGATCATCGACAAGGCCGGCGCTTGGTACACCTATGGCAAGGAGCGCATTGGGCAGGGCAAGGACAATACGCGCGATTATCTGAAAGCGCATCCCGAGACGGCGCAGGAAATCGAAGCAAAAATCCGCGTGGCGGTGAGTCCTGCCAAAGGTGCGGCGGCGCTCGCAGTCGCTGAAAAATAAACCCGCGCCCAGCCTGCGCGCGCCGGACGCACGCCAGCGCCCTTTGCGCTGAACGATAGACCTGCATGGCTGCTCCCAGGGCGAAACCGGAAGTGTCACTGCGGGCAAGGGCGCTCAAGCTGCTTGCCCGGCGCGAGTATGCGCGTGCGGAACTCGCGCGCAAGCTTGAATTGTTTACCGATGATCCGCTGGAAATACCGAAACTGCTCGACGAATTCGAGCGCTGCGGCTGGCTGTCGGAGAGCCGCGTGGTTGAGCAGGTGCTGGCCTCACGTCGTCGCCGCTTCGGTGCGCAGCGAATCGTGCGCGAACTACGTGAAAAAGGCCTGTCGGAATCTGCAATTACCGGCGCGCAATCGCGATTGCGGGAAAGTGAGCTTGAAGCGGCGCGCGCGGTCTGGCAAAGAAAGTTCGGTGCGTTGCCGGTTGATGCGCGTGATAAAGCGCGCCAACTGCGCTTCCTCCAGGGGCGCGGCTTCGGCCTCGATATCATCCATCGCGTGCTGCGTGACGCCGTGGATTAACCGGCAGCATGGAAATTGACACGGCATTTTGGTTTAGAATCAGCCTTTTCCCGCGCCTCTGGCACCACGGCGCCGCATAGGTCAGCTCATGAAAAGCAGTGAAATCCGCCGGAAATTTCTCGATTACTTCGCGGGCAAGGGCCACGCCGTGGTGGCGTCGAGCCCGCTTGTTCCCGGCAACGACCCGACGCTGCTGTTTACCAATTCCGGCATGGTGCAGTTCAAGGAGGTGTTTCTCGGCCAGGAGCAGCGTGATTTCGTGCGCGCCACCACCGCGCAACGCTGCGTGCGTGCCGGCGGCAAGCACAACGATCTTGAAAACGTCGGCTATACCGCGCGTCACCACACGTTTTTCGAAATGCTGGGAAATTTCAGCTTCGGCGACTACTTCAAGCAGGACGCGATTCGTTTTGCGTGGGAACTGCTGACCGTCGTCTACAAGCTGCCGCGGGAGCGGCTGTGGGTTACCGTGTATGAGACCGATGACGAAGCCTATGACTTATGGGCAAACGAAATCGGGGTGCCGCACGTGCGGATCACGCGCATCGGCGACAAGCCGGGTGGCACCCGCTACCAGAGCGATAATTTCTGGCAGATGGGCGAGACGGGTCCATGTGGGCCGTGCACGGAGATTTTTTACGATCATGGACCCGGGGTCGCGGGCGGCCCGCCGGGGACGCCGGAGGCCGAAGGCGATCGCTATATCGAGGTCTGGAATCTGGTTTTCATGCAGTTCAACCGGGACGAACAAGGCCAACTTCATCCGCTGCCGAAGCCTTCGGTCGACACCGGCATGGGACTCGAGCGTATCGCGGCGATATTGCAGGGCGTGCACTCGAACTACGAGATCGATATGTTCCAGGCACTGATCGCGGCGGCGGCGCGTGAAACGCACTGCGAGGACCTGCGCAGCAGTTCGCTGCGCGTGATTGCCGACCATGTGCGCGCCTGCGCGTTTCTGGTGGTTGACGGCGTGATCCCGGCCAACGAGGGCCGCGGCTATGTGCTGCGCCGCATCATCCGGCGCGCGATCCGTCACGGCTACAAGCTCGGGCAGAAGCAGCCGTTTTTTTACAGGCTCATGCCCGATCTGGTGCAGGCGATGGGCGACGCGTATCCCGAACTGGCCGGCGCGCGCGAGCGCGTCGCGCGGGTGCTCAAGCAGGAAGAAGAACGCTTTTCCGAAACGCTGGAGAACGGCATGGCAGTGCTCGAAGGCGCGTTGCGGTCGGAAGACAGGATGCTCAGTGGTGAAACCGTATTCCGGCTTTACGATACTTTCGGGTTTCCACTCGATCTCACCGCCGACATTGCGCGTGAGCGCGGTGTTACCGTCGATTTCGCCGGCTTTGAAGCATCGATGGGGCGGCAGCGCGACCGCGCGCGCGCGGCGTCGAAGTTCAGCGCGCAAAGCACGGTTGAATACAGCGGCAGGAAAACCGAATTTCACGGCTATGACAGGCTGCAGCTCGATGGCACGATAGTCGCAATTTACAAGGCGGGTACTCCAGTGCAGGGCATAGAGGCCGGCGATGAGGCGGTGATCGTGCTCGACCGAACCCCGTTTTATGCCGAATCCGGAGGCCAGGTCGGCGACCGCGGGCAACTGATGGCGAGCCGTGGCACCTTTCACGTGGCCGATACGCAGAAAATCCAGGCCGAAGTGTTCGGTCATCACGGCGTGTTGCATACGGGCAGGTTTGCCGTCGGCGACATCGTCGAAGCGAAAGTCGATACTGTCGCGCGCGCCCGCGCAGCCTACAACCATTCGGCTACGCACCTGATGCACGCCGCATTGCGCAAGGTGCTCGGGCTTCACGTTCAGCAGAAGGGCTCGCTGGTCGACCCCGACCACACGCGCTTCGATTACTCGCATCACGAGCCGCTGACTGATATGCAGATCCGCGAGATCGAGAATCTCGTCAACCAGGAAATCCGGCGCAACGTGCCGGTCGAGGCGCACGTGATGAAATATGACGAAGCGATCAAGGCGGGGGCGATGGCGCTGTTCGGCGAAAAGTACGGCGATGAGGTACGCGTGCTCAGGATGGGGGATTTCTCGACCGAACTGTGCGGCGGCACCCACGTCAGTCGCAGCGGCGACATCGGCTTTTTCAAAGTGGTGTCGGAAACCGGCATTGCGGCCGGCGTGCGCCGAATCGAGGCGGTGACTGCCGAGGGCGCACTGGAGTGGGTGCAGCGGCAGGAAGCGAACCTGCAGCACGCCGCCGCTGTGCTCAAGACGCCGGTGCAGGAAGTGACGCAGAAAATTGGCCAGATCGTCGACAATGTCAGGCAGCTCGAAAAGGAGCTGGCGCGCCTCAAGTCGAAGCTCGCCTCATCCCAGGGCGACGATCTCGCGACCCGGGCGGTAGATGTCAAGGGCATTAAAGTGCTGGCGTCGGCGCTCGACGGCGCCGACGCCAAGGCGCTGCGCGAAGCCATGGACAGGCTGAAGGACAGGCTCAAGCCATGCGCGGTGGTGCTGGCGTCAAGCGAAGGCGGCAAGGTGACGCTGATTGCCGGCGTCAGCAGCGATCTGACCGGCAAGGTCAAGGCGGGTGAACTCGTCAACTTTGTCGCGCAGCAGGTCGGCGGCAAGGGCGGAGGGAGGCCCGACATGGCACAGGCCGGGGGCAATGATCCGACCAAACTTGAAGGCGCGTTGGCAGCGGTGGCTTCGTGGGTGAGCGAGCGGTTATGAGTTCAGCATGTCGGGCCTTGCTGCCCGCTCCCGCAAGCGGGGCTGCGCCTAACGAGTCGCGGGCAGCGCCCCTCCATGGCGCAGGCGGGAGGAACCAATCCCGAGAAGCTGCCCGAAGCGCTACGGTCCGTACCGGCGTGGGTAAGCGAGCGGTTATGAGTTCAGCATGTCGGGCCTTGCTGCCCGCTCGCGCAAGCGGGGTTGCGCCTAATATGTCTTTTGCAGGCTATACTGACGATACCAAGTCCTTAAATTGATACGGGTTTCATTTACGATGCCAGTATTCAGCGCGAGTCGCTCTTCAACTTATACCCGGACCGGGATGCCATGAGACCGTTTTATCGTTCGCTCCTGTTTGTCGTGGCCGTGTCGGCATCCGCCGACCTGCTGGCCGAAGGCGCGGTGCTTCGCGTCGCCTGCGACGGCGATGCGGTGGACGCGGAGGTGCTGGTCAATGGCCAGTTCAAAGGCGAGTGCCCGTTGGACGTGCAGGTGCCCGCTGGCACGCTGAAGCTGCGGGTGCAGAAAAAAATCGACACCCTCAACGAACGCGTGTTCGAGCAGGAACTGCGCTTGGGCGATGGTGCGGTCAAGCGGATAGACGTGCAGCTCTCGCCGCCGCAGTTGACCGCTGAAGCCAAGAAGCGTGAAGCCGAACGGTCGCGCCAGGAGCAGGCTGCAAAAAAGCGGACGGAGGCGCGCCAGCGTGCAGTCGCCGAAAAACAGGCGCGAGCGCCAGCCCAAACGTCGGTTCAAGCGGCGGTCGAACCCAAAGTGCAGGGAATCGCCCTCGGCAGTGGCAGCGCCTTTCGCGATTGCACGGATTGTCCCGAGATGGTGCTTATTCCCGGCGGCAGTTTCGAGATGGGTTCGCCCAGTCACGAGGCAGGACGGCGTGACAATGAAGGGCCAATCCACCGCGTAACCGTCAGTTCATTCGCGATGGGCAGGAACGCCGTGACGCGGAGGCAGTTTTCCGCTTTCGTTACCGAGACCGGTTACGATGTCGGCGACAAGTGCTGGACCTTCGAGAACGGCAGAGGGGAGGTGCGCCAGGGTCGCAGCTGGCGCGACGTCGGCTACCCGCAGGACGACAACCACCCCGCAGTGTGCGTCAGCTGGAACGACGCTATCGCCTACGCCCAGTGGATATCGCTAAAAACCGGCAAAAACTACCGCCTGGCTTCCGAGGCTGAATGGGAATACGCGGCGCGTGCCAACACCACCACGGCACGTTTCTGGGGAGAGAGTCCCGACCAGGCATGCGCCTACGCCAATGTCATGGACGCGACCGGCAAGAGCCGGGTACCGGACGTGACCTGGGAAGCACACAACTGCTCGGATGGCCATGCTTATACCTCGCCGGTAGGCAGCTTCAAGCCGAATGCTTTCGGCCTGTACGACATGCTGGGCAATGTGTGGCAGTGGACTCAGGACTGCTGGCACGACAATTACAACGGCGCGCCGACTGACGGTAGTGCCTGGGCGGGAGGCGACTGCGGGAAACACGCAGTGCGCGGCGGTTCGTGGAATCTCGACCCCAGGTTTGTGCGCGCCGCCGTGCGCAGCGACAGCAACACCGGCGGGCGCAGCCGCAGCCTTGGTTTCCGCCTCGCCAGAACACTGCCGTGAGACGGCGGCACCTGTGCGTTGCGGGTCTGGTAGCATTGCCGGGACTCGCCTGCATGCCGGCCGCAGCCCAGGTGGACAGCAGTCTGCTGGAAATGCTCGACCGGCTCGATCAAATCGAAAGGCAGGATTTCCAGGCCGCCATCAGTCAGGCAGACGCCTGCATTCGTTCCCGCGATTTTGCGTGCACCAGTTCGCAACTGGACCGGGCGGCCAAATCCGCCAGCGGCGCCGGGAACAAAAGCGCCGTGGAGGCAGCCAGGCAGCGTCTTGCCGCCGAAAAGAAACTGGCCGATGACGAAACCCGGCGGAAAGCCGGGCAGTAGCGCTAGAAGGGCAGGGTGGCGTCAGGCATCGCCGCGAGCAGCACGCGGCGGAAATCCGCCTGTATGCGCTTCAAGGCGGTGTCGTTGTCGGCTTCAAAGCGCAGCACCACAACCGGGGTCGTGTTGGATGCGCGTGCCAGGCCGAAGCCGTCGGCATATTCGACGCGCAGGCCGTCGATGGTGATTACCTCGCGCGGGTTGTCGAACCGCGCGCTTTGCTGCAGCTTTTCGATCAGCGCGTAATTCTCGCCTTCGCGCATCTTGATGTGCAGCTCGGGGGTCGACACCGCGTCGGGCAGTGCGAGCAGCGTCGCATTGATATCGCGTTCGCGGCTCAGGTACTCCAGCAGCCGCGCGCCGGCATAGAGCCCGTCGTCGAAGCCGTACCAGCGCTCCTTGAAAAATACGTGCCCGCTCATCTCGCCGGCCAGCAGCGCGCCGGTTTCCCGCATTTTGGCCTTGATGAACGAGTGGCCGGTTTTCCACAGCAGCGGTTTGCCGCCGTGGCGCTCGATCCAGGGTTTCAGATTGCGCGTCGATTTGACATCGTAAATAACCGTGGCGCCGGGATTGCGCGACAACGCATCGGCGGCAAACAACATCAGCTGCCGGTCGGGATAGATGATGTCGCCGCGCTTGGTGACAACACCGAGGCGGTCGCCATCGCCGTCGAACGCAAGCCCGATTTCGGCATCGGTCGTGCGCAATGCTGTGATCAGGTCTTTCAGGTTTTCCGGCACCGAGGGATCCGGATGGTGGTTCGGAAAAGTGCCGTCCACTTCGCAGAAAAGCTCCGTCACCTCGCACCCCAGGCGGCGATACAGCTCCGGCGCAAAGGCACCGGCGATGCCGTTGCCGCAGTCGACCGCGATCTTCATCGGCCGCGCCAGCTTCACGTCTCCGGCAATGCGCGCGAGGTAATCTTCGGCAATGTCGGCAGTGCGGTAGCTGCCGGCGCCTGAAGCGAGATCCGGCTGCTCGATGCGCAGCCGCAACCCCTGAATCGCCTCGCCGGCGAGCGTGTCGCCGGCAAGCATGATCTTGAGGCCGTTATAGTCAGGCGGGTTATGCGAGCCCGTCACGATCACGCCGGACAGGCTGCCGAGATGATAGGCCGCGAAATAGAGCATCGGAGTGGCGACACGGCCGACATCGACGACATCGACGCCGGCGGCCTGTATGCCTTCGGCGAGTGCTGCGGCGAGCTCGGGACCGGACAGCCGGCCGTCGCAGCCGATCGCGATTTCCCGCACGCCGCGGGCGCGTCCCTCCGAGCCGATGGCGCGTCCAATGGCGATCACCATCGGCGGTGTCAGTGTCTTGCCGACGATACCGCGTATATCGTAAGCCTTGAAAATTTCCTTGGGCAGGCGGGTCATAATGGGCCGGGATAGTGAGTGGTTGAGTCCGCGTATTTTCGCATGTTCAATGCAGATTCCCGCGTTAATATCGTTGCATCGCAATGGCGGGCCGCAGGCGCTCAGTGCAGCGTTTTTGGCGCGGGCTTGCCTTCGGTTTCCGGGTTAGCGGGAGTGGGCGACGCGTGGTGCACGACCATGCGCCAGCCGCTGGCGGTGCGCAGGTAGATATTGGTCGCGATTACCGGATCGGGTGCCTGCGCCTCGCCGACAACTGCGATTTGCTCGTAGACGCTGCGTACCGCGAGCGTCATGCCGTTGAGAGACTGTTCCTGCCGTAGCTGGAAACGCAGTGTCTGGCCGTTTGCGAAAATCCGCCGCCACGATTCGCGCACCTGCGCCATGCCCGACAGCCGTGTGCCGCCGGGATGTACGCACACGATATCGTCGTCGTCGGCCCACACCGCCATCATGGCATCGAGGTCGGCCCTCTCGATTGCTTCATAGAACGCGGCCTCGGCGTCCTGCGGCGTGGTATAAATGACGCGCTTCATGACGACGGGATTTTATCAAATACGATCTGCTGCCAAACCCGGTCCGGCGTGAGTTGCATCATGCAATGGAAATGACCGAGCGGGCAGGTGCGCTCGAAGCACGGGCTGCACGGCAGTTCGAGCCTGGCGATGCGGGCGTGGGCGGACAGCGGCGGGGGGAACGCAGGGCTGCTCGAGCCGTAAATCGCGGTCAATGGACGGTCGAGCGCGGCTGCAACGTGCATCAGGCCGGAATCATTGCTGATGACGAGTGCCGCGCACGCCAGCAGATCGATTGCTTCGGCGAGCGTGCTTTTGCCGCAAAGGTTGATGCAGGCACTGCCGGCGGCGCGCGCGATTTCGCTGCCGATTTCGGCGTCGTTTGCGGATCCGGCAAGCCAGACGTCGTAACCCGAGGCCATGAGACGCTGCGCAAGCGCGGCAAAATATGCGCTGGGCCAGCGCTTGGCTGGGCCGTATTCGGCGCCGGGGCACAGGATCGCGACCGGTTGCCGTGGCGCGAGGCCGAGCCTGGCGAGCGTGGCTGCGCGCTGCGTGTCATCAACCCTGAGCCGGGCCGCGGCAAGCGGGCGTTTGACGGCGTCATCGGCCACCTCGGCGAGCAGCGCGAAGCGCTCGGCCATCAGCGGCAGCGCCGGTTTGTCCAGCCGGCGCGCGTCGTTGAGCAGGACCCAGCGCGCCTCGCCCACAAAGCCGGTGCGCAGCGGGATGCCGGCGAAGTACGGGACCAACGCCGATTTGAAGGAGTTGGGCAGCACGATCGCCTGATCGTAGCGCTGCGCGGCGAGGCTGCGGCCGAGCGCGTAGCGGCGCTTCAGCGCGATTTCGCCATGGCCGAACGGGCTGTCGACGCTGGTGCGGATTTCCGGCATGCGTGCGAACAGCGCGCGCGTCCATGGCGGCGCCAGCACGTCGAGCGCAAGGTCGCCATGACGCTCGTGCAGGCGGCGGAACAGTGGTTGCGCGAGCACCGCATCGCCGACCCAGGATGGGGCTATGACGAGTATCCTCGTCATAATTCATCCTTCATCCTTGGGCCGGCTATTGAGAATTACGTAACTGCGCGACACTTTTCCCTCATCCCCACCCTTCTCCCGGGGGGAGAAGGGCTTTGCATCCCTCTCCCTCCGGGAGAGGGACCGAGGGTGAGGGCAATATGTCGGAATCGTTATTCAGTGTCATGGGGTTTGGCAATACTCAATAATGGCCGGCCGCAGCGCCGCCCCTTAGGGTGTAGCGGGTACCGCAGTAAGGGCACAACGCCTCGCCGGTTTTCTCAATGGGCAAGAACACGCGCGGATGCGCGTCCCACAGCTTCATCGCTGGCTGCGGGCAATGCAGCGGCAGATCGGCCGTGGTGATCTCGATATTACGCTGCTGATTTTCGCCCAATTGCGGGGTCATGTCCCGGACCTTTCCCGACTTCAGGCGGCGACCGGCGTCAGCCAGTCGCGGTGTTGGTCGCTCTTGCCGTTCACGCAATCGAAAAACGCCTGCTGCAATCTGGCGGTGACCGGCCCTATCTTGCCGGCGCCGATGGTGCGCCCGTCGAGTTCACGGATCGGGGTGACTTCCGCCGCGGTGCCGGTAAAGAATGCCTCGTCGGCAATGTAGAGATCGTCGCGCGTGATGCGCCTGGCGGTGACCGCATAACCCATCTCCTGCGCCAGCGTGATGACCGACCCGCGCGTGATACCGATCAGCGCGCTGGTGAGTTCGGGTTCATAGATCTTGCCATCCTTTACCATGAACAGGTTTTCGCCCGAGCCTTCGGCGACGAAGCCATCGACGTCGAGCAGCAGCCCTTCATCGTAGCCGTGCTCGGTCGCCTCGAGGTTTGCCAGGATCGAATTGGCGTAGGTGCCGGAATACTTGGCGCGGCACATCGACACATTGACATGATGGCGCGCGTAGGAGGAGGTCTTGACGCGAATGCCTTTTTCGAGCGCCTCGGCGCCGAGATAGGCGCCCCACGGCCAGGCCGCAATCGCAACGTGCACGGCCACGCCCTTGGGCGACACGCCCATCTTTTCCGAACCGTAGAACGCGATCGGGCGCAGGTAGCATGACTCCAGCCGGTTGGCGCGTACCACCTCCTTGTGTGCTGCCATGATGGTTTCCCGGTCGTAGGGGATTTTCATCATGTAAATGTGCGCCGAGTTGAATAGCCGCTCGGTGTGTTCAACCAGACGGAAGATCGCAGTGCCGCGCACGGTGTTGTAGGCGCGCAGGCCTTCGAAAACGGCAAGCCCGTAGTGCAGGGAATGGGTCAGCACATGAGTGGTGGCATCACGCCACGGCACGAGCTTGCCGTCGTACCAGATGTACCCGTCACGATCGGCCATCGACATCTTTATTGCTCCGCTGGAAAAACGCAGATTTTAGCGTATTTCTTCCAGCGCCGCGCTTTGCCTGCGCGGATGCGCGTGAACTGCCGTGAGCTTCAGCGGGCCGTTTTTTTTGTCGCCGACCAAGACGCCGTCATACCGCCGGGGCGCCGGCGTGATCGATGCGTTCGCGCCGTGGCCGCGCGCGGCCGGGCGCCGGCGCCGCGCTCCTGTCGCAACGCCTGCGCCAGCGCGGTCACGCGAGCGTCAGCCGGCCACTCCTCCAGGTTAATGGGTAGTTTGCGTTGCCAGTTGGGGTACTCGGTGCTGGTCGCGGGCAGGTTGACCTGCTCGAGCTGCCCCAGCACGTCCTCCATCTGGACCATCATGATCTGCGCCGGGCTGCGCGCGAGATAGGTGTGGATCGCCAGTGCGAGTTCCTCGGACATTTCCTGTACCGACACAGGATGCAGTGTCACGCCGGCCGGCAGCAGGTTTTCGCGCTGCAGTGCTACCAGCAACCGGGCGCGGTCCTGTGCGCGCTCCACTACCTGCCGCTCCCGTTGTTCATCCGAGGGATAAAGTCCGAGATTTGCACGCAGTTCGAGGTCGTGCCCCGTCCAAAGGCTTTTGAGGGTGGGCAAGTCGTGCGTGCTCGCCGCGGCAAGTGCCTGTGCGGGATACGCCGCCGGTGCCTTGAAGCCGCCGCCGCTCTCCCGCTCGAACAGCAACAGCCGGTAGGACAGCACGCCGAGGGGCGCAAGTTGTTCGCGCAAGGTGTCGGATACCGTGCCGAGGTCTTCGCCGATGACGAGGCAGCGGTTGCGCTGGCTCTCCAGCGCCAGCACCCCCAACAGGTCCGCGAGCGGATAGTGAACGTAGGCGCCGTCGGCAGGCTTTTTCCCGGGCGGAATCCAGTAGAGCCGCATCAGGCCCATCACGTGATCGAGCCGCAGCGCGCCGGCGTGCCGCATGTTGGCGCGCAGAGTCGCCACGAACGGCGCGTAAGCGGACTCGGCCAGCGCTTCCGGGATGAATGGAGGCAGGCCCCAATTCTGGCCGCTCATGTTGAATTCATCGGGAGGCGAGCCCACGCTCACGTCATTGGCATAGGCGCTCTGCCAGGCCCAGACCTCTGCGCCCGCACGATCCACGGAAACCGCCAGGTCCAGATACAGGCCGACGCCGAGCCCGAGCTCGGAGGATGAGCGCGCGCAAGCGGCGAGTTGTTCCTCGGCGAGCCACTGCAGCCAGGCATAAAACTCGACCCGCTCGCGGTTTGCCTCCAGAAACTCCTGAACCTGCGGTGAGCCCGGATTGCGGTACGGTTCAGGCCAAACCGGCCAGCCCCATATGTTCTCGTCTCGCGCATGAAATTTCTCCTGCAGTGCCTGAAACAGCGCGAAGCGCAAGAGGGTGTCGCCGCCGCCGCGCAGCCAGTCGAGGAATGCCTCGCCGCGCCCGCTGCTCGCCGCGAGATGGCGCTGGCGGAAATGTTCGTAAAGGGCGCGCAATGTCCGCAGCTTCGCTTCCGCCACGCCGCGGTAGTCAACCAGTTCTGCGTCGCGCAGCGCTCGCAGCCGCGACTGAAACTCGGGCGTCGCCACCGCGGTGCGCGCGGTTTCGCACTCGGCGAACTCCGGCACCGCCTCGACGTCGATATAGAGCATGTTGAAGAAATTCCGGCTCGAGGGGCTGTAGGGACTGATGTGGCCCGGGTCGTGCGGAAAAAGCGCATGCAGCGGATTGACGCCGACGATGCCGGCGCCGGCGCGGCCGGAGATTTTCATCGCGGTGCGCAGGTCGGTAAAATCACCGATGCCCCAGTTGCGTCCGCTGCGCTGCGCATAGAGTTGCAGCGCAGGGCCCCACACGCGCTCTCCGCTCCCCAGTATCGGGGGCGTGTAGCAGCACTCCGGCACGATGATCAGGGTGAGAACCGCGGGAGCCGTGTCCCCGGGCGGATGCAGCGTGAAGCGGTGATAGCCGAGCGGGAGGCGCTCCTGCCATTCAAACGCGACCTTGACATAGGGCACGCCGTCGACTGCGTGCTCGGCGCGCCGCGGCAACTGGCCGGGCTGGAATTCGCCCGTGCGGTTCTCGCCGGACTCAAGTATGAGGCTCCAGCGTTGCGCGTTTCCGCAATGCTTCTTCTCGCAGCAAATTTCCCAGCGATACGGCAGCGCTTTCTCGCGCAGCACGGCAGCGGCAGGCAGCGCGCGCCGCCACGAGCGGTCTTCGCGTTTCCTGAGTGCCGCTTCCACTCCGGCGGCGTTCGCGACGATGCCCATCGCGCGCAGCAAGGTGATGCGCGTCTTGTCGGACGAACGGTGTTTCTTGTCCCAAATGTCGGTGTACTCGGCAGCGATGCCGGCAAGATCGCACAGCCGATTGAGCGCTGTAGCCTTCACGTCATTGCCCCTTCGCCGCAATGAAGCAGGCCGCGGAATAACCCGGCAGCCTGCGCGCGGCGAGCGCTGAAGCGGCAGCGGGCGGTTCACAATCAAGCAGCGCGCCTTCGGGTTTTGTCGTGAGCGCCGCCGAATCGCGGCGGTCCATGGAAAGATCGGCGCGCGCATGCCCGATCCGGTAGCCGAAATTCACATCACTCCATTTGATCGAGCCCGCCAGCGACTTCGCATAGGGATCCAGCAGCAGCTTGTTGGGATTGAAGTCGGGACTAAGCGGCGCTCACGGCTCGTCCTTCGGCCGGCGTCGTGGCCACCAGCGCTCGAGGAGCCCGGCCGCCCAGTGCTGTCCGCCGATGCCGAACGCGAGCGCGAGCGCGAGCACGATGCCCCCGAGGATGATGAGGAAACTCTGCCGGATGATCGCGCCGCCGACATTGACCTGGTCGAGCGCGATCAGCACCACGAACACGACGATCGCATACTGCGCGAGCCTGCCGAGCAGGTCCGCATCCTGGATGCCGACGTTCTTGCAGTAAGTGACCACCGTGTTTCCGATGAAGGCCGCGAAGTAGGAGCCAAACGCAAGAATTACCAGCGCTACAATCACCTTGGGCACGAACAGGACCACCTGTCCCAGCAGGTCCGTGATGTAGTTGAGCCCAAGGCCGTTAAACGCGATGACGAGGGCCGCGAAGATCACCAGCCAATACATGAGCAAGCCGAAGATGTCGGTGGTGTCATAGCGCATACCGCCCTGCCTGAGAAAGCCGTCCATGCCGGCGCGCTCGGTCAGCACATTGAAATTGATCGCGCGCAGCCCTTTGATTACTGCGAACTTCACGACTTTCGCGGCCAGCCAGCCAACGATCAACACCATGACCGCAAGCGCGAGCCGCGGCAGGAACATCCCGATCTGAACCAAAAACGCGCGCACCGGTTCGAGATACATATCGACTTTGTCCATACCCGCCTCCTGTGTTGTTAAAGATACGCTTTTCTATTCGATCCGGTCAGCGCCCATCAGCGTCAGTATGCCCTGCAACGGCACGTGGACCCAGGCCGGACGGTTGCTGATTTCGTAGCGCAGTTCGTAGAGCGCCTTCTCGAGCTCGAACATCCCGATCAATCCCTGAACTTCGGCAAAAGACCCGTACAAGCCGCCGTCGCGCGCGGACTCGTCGTAGGCGCGCAGAAAGGTCTCGCGGGCCTGGCGTTCCCACTGGTGCGCGAGGGGCGCAAGCCTGGCCCGATCCGCATCGGTGTAGGTGTCGCGGAGCACAGCGCTCCAGCGCGCGTAATCGAATGAGCGCAGCATCCCGGCGACATCGCGCAGCGGCGAGTGCTTCATGCGGCGCTCGGCCAGCGGCCGCGCCGGCTCGCCCTCGAAGTCGATAATGATAAAATCGTTGTTGCTCACCAGCAACTGGGCCAGGTGGTAGCTGCCGTGGTAGCGGGTCTTGAGGCAAGGGCCCGCGGGCATTCCGGTGGCGTCGATCTGCGCCAGCAGCTGTTGCCGTTGTTCGAGCAACTGGCTGGCGTTTGCTGCCACCGGCGCGGAAAACTGCGCCTGGTGCTGCTCCAGCAGCGCGAAGGTGGCGATCACATCCTGGTGTACGCGCTGTTTCCACGCGGCGACATCGCCCGCTTCGAGCGGCTCGGGATCGAACGCCGGGTCACCCGTGCGCAAGGCGAGCGCCTTGTGCAACTCTGCGGTGCGCGCGCCCAGCGTGTGCACCAGCGACAGGTAGGCGCCGTGAACATCGGGGGGTGGCTCCGCCGAAGCCGCGATCCTGTTCTCGAAGTAACGTTCCAGATAGTCGAGCGTGTGCGACCATCCGTCGCCCTGGTTCGCGACATAACCCTGCAGCAGCGCGAGGCTCGTTGTCGTGCCATCCGCGGCGACGTATTCGAGCGCGCCCGCCAGCGGGACACAGTTCGCGAAGCGCGCGACTTCGGTCAGGAAACGGCCGACCTCGAGCTCGGGGTTAATGCCGGCGCGCAGGTGGCGATAGCCCTTGAGAAACAGGCGCTCGCCGAGCGTCAGCACGGTATTGCTGCCCTGAAATTTCGGGCGGCCCATCAGCAGCTTGCCGGCCGCACCGCCGGCGAGACTGGCAAACGCAGCGGTCGGCGCGAAGCGCAGCTTGCCGTGCGCGCATGCCACTTCGCGTCCGGCGCCGATCGCCTCTACCACCGCGCGGCAGAAGTTCTCATCGGCAAATGCGTCCGCGAGCGCACCCACTTGCGACTGCTGGCGCACCCGCGCCAGCGTGGATGCGGCCATGGCGCGCAGATGTTCTTCGTCACCGTCCTCCCAGGCGAGGCACATCGGCAGGAAATACGTGCTTTGCTCCGATGCCGCTTCGACCTGCAAAATCGCTATCAGCCAGGAAGACCGGACCGGTTCCCACAGCACCCAGTCGCTCAGCGCCGCGCGCTTGATCGGCACGCCCTTGGACGCATACCAGCGCTGCGAGGCAACGTAGCGCGGCAGCACCTCGGTCTCGAATTGCGCGCGCAACTGCTCGGCCATGCGGATGCGCCACGGCACGACGCGATCGCGGAAGAGGCTGGTCCAGCCGTCGAACAGCACCAGCACCGGCCGTTCTTCCGGCGCCAGGCGCTCCTCGTGCCAATGCGGCACTTCGATATCGGCGGCGAGCCGGAACCAGTAGAAGCCGCAGGCCGGCAAAGTGAGCAGATAGGGCGGTTCACCGATCGGCGGGAATGCGGTGCGGCCCATCATCTCCAGTGGCACCCGGCCGCGGTAGCGAGCCAGGTCGAGCTCGACCGGCTGCGCCGAGCGGCCAAGATTGGCCACGCACAGTATCGTCTCCTCGCCATACTCGCGCAGGTAGGCGAGGATTTTGCGGTTGCCGGGATTGAGGAACGACAGCCGCCCGCGCCCGAACGCCTTGCTGCTCTTGCGCACCGCCAGCATGCGCCTCATCCAGTTGAGCAGCGAGGAGGGGTCGCGCGTCTGCGCTTCCACGTTGACCGCCTCGTAGCCATACACCGGATCCATGATCGGGGGCAGGTACAACCGCTGCGGGTCGGCGCGCGAGAAACCGGCGTTGCGGTCGGGGCTCCACTGCATCGGCGTGCGCACGCCGTTGCGGTCGCCGAGAAAGATGTTGTCGCCCATGCCGATCTCGTCGCCGTAGTAGATGATCGGCGAGCCCGGCATCGACAGCAGCAGGCTGTTCATCAGCTTGATGCGCTCGCGGTCGTTTTCCATCAGCGGCGCGAGCCGGCGCCGGATGCCGAGGTTGATGCGCGCCCGCGGGTCGGCCGCATACATGCGGTACATGTAGTCGCGCTCCTTGCTGGTCACCATCTCGAGCGTCAACTCGTCGTGGTTGCGCAGGAAGATCGCCCACTGGCAGTTCTCGGGGATCTCGGGCGTTTGCTGCATGATTTCAACCACCGGGTGGCGGTCTTCCTGCGCGATCGCCATGTAGATCCGCGGCATCAGCGGAAAGTGGTAGGCCATGTGGCACTCGTCGCCGTCGCCGAAGTATTCGCGCACGTCCTCGGGCCACTGGTTGGCTTCGGCGAGCAGCAGCCGATTCTTGTAATGCGCGTCGACCTGCGCGCGGATCTGGCGGATTACGGCGTGCGTCTCGGGAAGGTTCTCGTTGCTGGTGCCGTCACGCTCGATGAGGTACGGAATTGCATCGAGCCGGAACCCGTCGACACCCATATCGAACCAGAAGCGCATGACGCGGATTACCGCTTTCAACACCTTCGGGTTGTCGAAGTTCAGGTCCGGCTGATGACTGAAGAAGCGGTGCCAGTAGTACGCCTTGGCGATCGGGTCCCACGCCCAGTTGGATGATTCGGTGTCGGTGAATATGATGCGTGTCTGGTCGTATTTGCTGTCGCTGTCGCTCCAGACATAGAAGTCGCGCTTGGAGGAGCCAGGCGGCGCGCGGCGCGCGGCCTGGAACCAGGGGTGCTGGTCCGAGGTGTGGTTCACCACGAGTTCGGTGATCACGCGCAGGCCGCGCCGGTGCGCCTCGCGCACCAGCGTGCGCACGTCGTTGCGGGTGCCGTACTGCGGATGCACGTTGTGATAATCGGAGACGTCGTAGCCGTCGTCCTTCATTGGCGAGGGATAAAAGGGCAGCAGCCAGATGGTGTTCACGCCCAGGTCGCGCACGTAATCGAGCTTTTCGATCAGCCCCGGAAAATCGCCCAGGCCGTCGTCGTTCGAGTCGAAAAACGCCTTGACGTGCAACTGGTAGATGACGGCATCCTTGTACCAGAGCGCCTCGTTCCTGGCGCCCGGGTCCGGTGCGGTCTGCAGCCGCGTTTCGGCGGGACGGAGTTTGACCGGTTTATCCATCGGGCGTTCAGGGTTCGTTACAGGAAGTCGTCGAAATTACATTCGGTCCGCACCTTCCGCCGCAGCGCGAACACGTGTGCGGGCGCACGTTGCGCCGCGCCTTCGATGAGACTGGCGCCGGCGAGCGTGATGCGTTCGATCACCGCGCGCATGCGCTCGTCGTTCACGTTCGTTCCCGGCTCAGTCATGCGCCGCCGCCCCGCTTTTGAACATCAGCACTGCCAGCGGCGGCAGGGTGAGGGTGAGCGAGTGAAAGCGGCCGTGCGCCGCGACTGGTGCGGCCTCGACGCCGCCGAAATTGCCCATGCCACTGCCGCCGTACAGCGTCGCATCGCTGTTGGCGAGCTCGCGCCAATAACCGCCGCTCGGCACTCCGACAACGTAGTTTGTGCGCGGCACCGGCGTAAAGTTGCACACCACCAGCATCTGCGCGCCGCCGCGCGGCCGGCGCAGGAAGGTGAGCACGCTTTGTTCGCGGTCGTTGCAATCCACCCATTCGAATCCGGATTTATCGAAATCGACCTCGTAGAGCGCAGGCTCGGAGCGGTAGAGCCGGTTCAAGTCGGCCACCCAGCGCCGCAGCCCCTCGTGGTCAGGATACTGGAGCACGTGCCATTCCAGGCTCTGCTCGTGCGTCCATTCGCGCCGCTGGCCGAATTCGCCGCCCATGAACAGGAGTTTTTTGCCTGGATGTCCCCACATATAGCCGTAGAGCAGGCGCAGATTCGCAAACTGGCGCCACGAGTCACCCGGCATCTTGCCGATCAGCGATCCTTTTCCGTATACCACTTCGTCGTGTGACAGCGGCAGCACGAAATTCTCGAAGAACGCATACCAGATCGAAAACGTAAGCTGATCATGGTGGAATTTGCGGTGGATCGGATCCTGGCTCAGGTACTTGAGCGTGTCGTGCATCCATCCCATGTTCCATTTAATGCCGAAGCCGAGGCCGCCCAGGTATGTCGGGCGCGACACCATAGGCCACGAGGTCGACTCCTCGGCCATCGTTTGCGTGTCGGGATGATCGCGATAGACCGACTGATTCAGCAAACGCAGGAATTCGACCGCTTCGATATTCTCCCTGCCGCCATGGCGGTTCGGCACCCATTCACCTTCGTTGCGTCCGTAATCCAGATAAAGCATGGAGGCGACACCGTCCACCCGCAGCCCGTCCACGTGGTAGCGGTCGAGCCAGAAGAGCGCGCTGGAAACCAGGAATCCCCGCACCTCGTTGCGGCCATAGTTGAAAATCTGGCTCTTCCATTCGGGGTGAAACCCCTGCTTCGGGTCGGCGTGTTCGTAGAGGCAGGTGCCGTCGAAGTAAACCAGTCCATGTTCGTCGCTCGGGAAGTGCGATGGCACCCAGTCGAGGATGACGCCGATGCCGTGCTGGTGCAGTGTGTCCACCAGATACATGAAATCCTGCGGCGTGCCGTAACGCGCAGTCGGCGCGAAGTAGCCGGTGGTCTGGTAGCCCCATGAGCCGTAAAACGGATGTTCGGTGACCGGCATCAGTTCGACATGCGTGAACCCCAGTTCGCGTACATATTCGGCGAGCGGCTGTGCGATTTCGCGATAGCTGAGGAAACGGTTGGCGTCCTCGGGCACGCGCCGCCAGGAGCCCAGGTGCACTTCATAAATCGAAATCGGCGCATCGAGCGCGTTGACGCCGCGCCGCGCCGCCATCCACGCTGCATCGTCCCACTCGTACTCGAGACCCCACACGCGCGAGCCGGTTCGCGGCGGCGCTTCAGCGAAGAAGGCAAACGGGTCGGCCTTGTCCGCCCGATAGCCGCCGCTACGCGATTCGATGCGATACTTGTACGCTTGTCCGCGCACGACCCCCGGCACGTATCCCTCCCACACTCCCGAACCATCGGCCCGGGCAGCGAGTGGATTCGCATCCGCGCTCCAGCCGTTCCAGTCACCGATCGCCGAGACGCGCTGCGCATTGGGCGCCCACACGGAGAAATGCGCGCCGGCGACGCCATCGCGCTCGGCAGGCTGGCAGCCGAACTTGTCGTAAAGCCGCGCGTGGGTTCCTTCCTTGAACAGATAGATGTCGTGCGCCGTAAGCGGGCCGGCCTGATCTGGTTGATGTTTTCGCATGGAAATCGTCCCGGTGATTTTTACGGACGAAATATAATATGACAACTGGATTATGCCGTGGTTCCTTGATCCTGACTCACCTACAGATTGTTCACGCGTCAGGGTTCGGGACCGGACAGACAGCGGCCGAGAATTACCGGTTTTTCGCGCTGGCCGGCTCCAGCACGCTCGTCCACAGCGTTTTCACCGCCGCGATTTCAGTCTTGAGCGCGGCGGTTTCGACGCGCGCGTACTTGTCGTTTTGCAGACGCCGCGCGTGCTGCAGCTGGCGCAGGCGCCGATAGGCGTCGTTCGCCGCTACAGCCTCTGCTTCCGCGATCAGGCCGAGTCTGGCCGCGAGCCTGAGCAGCGCCAGATTGCCGATATTGCCGGTCAATTCGGCGTGGCGGTGCGAGTGGCCGAGCACCAGGTACTGGACGATGAATTCGACATCGATCAGCCCGCCGCGGTCATGCTTGATGTCGAAGTGGCTGCTGTGATTGGGGTGCGCGGTGAATATTGTTTCGCGCATGGTGACCACTTCCGAGCGCAGCTGCGCGAGGTCGCGGCGCTTGCGCAGCACCTCGATGCGGATCGCTTCGAAGCTGGCACCGATGTCGCTCGCGCCGGCGGCGAAACGGGCGCGAGTGAGCGCCTGGTGCTCCCATACCCAGGCGCGCTTTGCCTGGTATTCGGCAAACGCCGCGACCGAACTCACCAGCAGGCCGCCGCTGCCGTCCGGCCGCAACCTGAGGTCGGATTCGTACAGCGCGCCGGCGGGTGTCAGACTGGTGAGCGCGTGGTTGAACCGCGGCGCCAGCCGGGCATAGTTTTCCTGAGCCTGCGGCGCCTCATCGTCATACAGAAAAATGAGGTCGAGATCGGAAGCGTAACCCAGCTCCTTGCCGCCCAACTTGCCGTAGGCGACGATCGCGAAGCGCGGCTCATCGCAATGTTTCGAGCGCAGTCCCTGCCAGGTGAGACGCAGCGTTTCAGAAAGTATCAGATCGGCAAGGTCGCTCAGATGGTCGGAGAGTTTTTCGAGCGGCAATTCGCCCGTCAGGTCCTGCGCCAGCAGCCGCATGGTTTGGGCGTGCTTGAAGTGGCGCAGCGTATCCATCTGGCGTTCCATGTCGCTGCCGGCTTCGTCGAGCTGGGCGCGCAGTTGCGCGCCCAGCGCTTTCCAGTCAGGTGGCGCGTAAAGCGCCGTGGTGTCGAGCAGTTCATCGAGCAGAATCGGATGCCGCGTCAGGTATGCCGCCGCCCACGGGCTGGCGTCGGCGAGCTGCGCGCCGCGCTCGATTGTTCCGGGAAACTGCAGCAACAGCGCGAGATAAGCTTCGCGCCTGCTGATACTCTCGAGCAATTGCAACATGCGCTCTAGCGTTGTGTCGGGGTCACTCTGACGCGCTGCGATCTCGATCACCAGAGGCACCAGGTGTTGCATGCGCGCACGGCTGGATTCAGGCATCTGGCGCAGGCGGCTGCTCTCGCGCAACGCGGCGATGCGCTCCAGCGTTTGCTGCGGCGTGCGGTAGCCGAGCCCGTGCAGGACATCAAGATCGTGTTTTGCGTCACCGCCGCGCCACAATTCAGCCAGCGAATGTGCGTCATCCCGAGATGCGGCGAAGATGCTCACGAAGTGGCTCGTGACGTTGCCGCGATGATGCTCGAGTTGCGCGCGAAATTGTGCGTAACCGGCGCAGCCCATGGCCGCGGCAATCAGTTCCTGGTCGTCGCCATCGCCGGGCAGCGTTTGGGTCTGCTTGTCATCGAGGTATTGCAGCCGGTGCTCGAGATTGCGCAGGAACACGTACGCGTCTGTCAGCTCCTGCACCGCCGCATGCGGCAGCAGATTGCGTTCACTCAACAGCGGCAGTACCGTGAGCGTCGGTGTCGCACGCAGCGCGGCGTCGCGCCCGCCGCGGATCAACTGGAACAGCTGGACAATGAATTCGATTTCGCGGATGCCGCCGGGACCGAGCTTGATATTGTCGAGGATGTCGCGGCGTTCGACTTCGCGCCGCACGTCGCGGTGCAGTTCCCGCATCGACTCGAACGCACTGTAGTCGAGATGGCGGCGAAACACGAACGGTCGCACCAGTTCTTCGAGCAACTCGGGCGCGCGGTCGCCGCATACCACGCGCGCCTTGATCCACGCATAGCGTTCCCATTCGCGGCCCTGCGTCACGAAGTAATTCTCCAGCATGCCGAAACTGCACACGATCGGCCCGTCGGCTCCCAGCGGACGCAAACGCATGTCGACGCGAAACACGTAGCCATCGGCGGTCATTTCGCTCAAGAGGGCAATCAGGCGGCGCGCGAGACGGACGAAAAACTCGTGGTTGCTCAGGGGCCGCGCGCCGCGCGTTTCACCTTCTTCGGGATAAACGAACACAAGGTCGATGTCGGAGGAGACATTGAGCTCGCTGCCGCCGAGCTTGCCCATTGCGACCACGTGCATTTTCTGAGTGAGTTGGCCGGCTTCCCCGCTCGGTTCCCCGTATTCCGCCGCCAGCCGGCTTTCGAGATGAGCGACTGCAGCCGCGATTGCGATGTCGGCGAGCGTGCTGACAGTGGAGATGACTTCTTCCAGCGTCGCCAGCCCGCACAGATCGCGCGTGATCACGCGCAGCATCACGCGCTTGCGCAGATCCCGCAACACGCGCATGAGCGCGGTCTCGTCGGAGATTTCCGCGGCGAGCGCGGCGCGCATCTCGTCCGCGCTGAACGGCGCGTGCAAGCTGGCCACCGGCAACAGGCCGGGTTCCTGTTCGAGCACCCGGCGCGCGTAGCGCGACATCCCGCTCGCGCGCCCGATCAGCGTGTCGGCGCCGCTCGCAGCGCCGGTGTCAGGCGAAGACATGCCGCATGCGATTAATCATGTCAACGGTTCTCCGGGTTACAATTGGCTGAAATATAGGACATTTTATTGTTTTAACGACCCACGTGCCGACATTTCCCATCTTCAGGTGGCTGCAATTCAGTTCGCTCTGGACCTACCGGCTGGCGACCTGGGCGGTGCTGATCTGCGCTTTCGTTTTCGCGCTGATGGTTGTCGGCGCACGTTTCTGGCTGCTGCCGAACATCGAGGACTACCGCGAAACCATAGCGCGTGATCTGAGTGCGGCGATCGGTCAGCGCGTCACCATTGGCAGGCTCGAAGGCCGCTGGAGCGGTTTCAACCTGCAACTGACGCTGGTCGGATTCGCGGTGTTCGACCGCGCCGGGCAGGCGGCGCTAAGGTTCGAACGGATAGACAGCAGCCTGTCGTGGTGGTCGATGATACATTGGGAGCCGCGTTTCAACTCCCTCGAGATCAGGCGGCCCGAACTCAACATCAGGCGCGACAAGCGCGGCGTAATTTCAGTTGCCGGCATCGAACTCAGCGGCAGCACCGATGGTGGCGGACTGTCGGACTGGTTGTTGCGCCAGGAGGCAGTGGTGATTCGCGATGCGTCGATCACCTGGCGGGACGAGCTGCGCGGCGCGCCGGAACTCGCGTTGAAGCAGGTCGATTTTCGCCTTGAGAATGCCGGCAGGCATCACCGTTTCGGCCTGCGCGCGGTACCGCCCCGGACGTTGTCAACGCCGCTTGATGTGCGTGGTGATATCACCGGCAAAACGGTCAGGGACCTCGCGCAATGGAACGGGCAGTTATTCGCGCAGATCGACCATACCGAAATCCCGCAGTGGCGGGACTGGTTACATTTCCCGGTATCGTTTCCGCGCGGCACGGGCGCGGTGCGGATCTGGCTCGACCTCAAGAATGGCGCACCTGCCCAAATCGCCGCCGATGTTCAACTGTCGCAGGTCAGGACCCGTCTGGGCGCGGAGCTGCCGGAGCTCGAGCTCGATACTCTCAAGGGGCGCGTGGGCTGGAAACTGCTCGAAGACGGATTTGAAGTCTCGACCTCGGGACTTGAGATGGCGGCTCGCGGGGTAACGTTGCAGCCGATGGATTTGCTGCTGCGCTACCGTAATGCCGGCGAGCGCAGGCCGCCGGGCGGCGAGTTGCGGGCGAGCACGCTCGAGCTCGGGCCGTTGGTCGGATTTGCCGGCCATCTGCCGCTCGACGCCGGGTTGCGCCACGAACTCGGCCGCTATGCTCCGCGCGGCAATGCTTATGACGTGGCGGTCAAATGGAGCGGCAGCTGGCCGCAACCCGAGCAGTACAGCGTGAAAGGCAGTTTCGTCGATCTCGGCCTGAATGCGGTCGGCCGTCTGCCGGGATTCGTCGGCATCAGCGGCAACGTCGACGGCAGCGAGCGCGGCGGCCAGTTGCACCTCAACACCCGCAACGCAACGCTGGATCTGCCGCGGGTTTTCCAATCCAGACTTGGGTTTGATGCGCTGACTGCGCAGGTCGGCTGGCGCGGTTACGGCGGGCAATACGAAATCAAGCTCAACAACATTACGTTCTCGAATCCCGATCTTTCCGGCAGCGTATCCGGTTCGTATCAGACGGTGGCAGACAGTCGCGGCGTGATCGATCTCAGCGGTAGCTTGACGCGCGCCGAGGCACGCGGCGTCGCACGTTACATTCCGTTGCAGGTGGCGGAGGGTGCCCGGCGCTGGCTCGACCGCGCGTTCCTTGGCGGAACCTCGAAGGATGTCAAGCTGCGGCTCAAGGGCAATCTCGACGATTTTCCTTTTCCCGCGGGCCGGGGGGGCATATTCCAGGTCGCCGCCCGCGTTTCGGGCGGAGTGCTCGATTACGCCAGCGGCTGGCCGAAAATTGAAAATATCGAGGGCAACCTCGCGTTCCGTGGCACGGGCATGGACATCGTCGTGCGCGAAGCCTCGATTCTGGGGGCGAAGCTCACGCGCGTGCGCGCGCAGTTGCCCAATCTCGGCGCACCGGGTCCGGTGCTTACCGTCAGTGGCGAGGCCGACGGCCCGACCGGCGAGTTCCTGAGTTTTATCGAGCACAGCCCGGTGTACGAGACTATCGATCGCTTCACCGAGGGCATACAGGCCGAGGGCCGTGGCAAGCTCGCGCTCAAGCTCGCGATCCCGCTCGATGACACCCGGAACACCAAGGTGGCGGGGGGCTACCAGTTCATCAACAACCGGCTGCAAAGCACGGGAGTTTTGTTTCCGTTCGAGCAGGTCAATGGCAGGCTGGAATTCACTGAAGCGGTGGTGCGTGTGCCGAAGGCGACCATGAGCGTGCTCGGCGGGCCGGCAACCATTACCGGCGTGACGCAAAGCGACGGCGCCGTTCGCCTCAATATGGCAGGCCGCGTCAACCTGGAGAAATTTCGCCGTACCACCAGCGCGGCGTGGGCTCAGGCGTTGCAGGGTGAAACGGACTGGCGGACATCCGTTACGCTGCGCAAACGGCGCGCCGACATCGTGTTCGAGTCAACGCTGCAAGGCATTGCATCGGAGCTGCCGGCGCCGCTCGCCAAAGCTGCCGCCGACAGCCTGCCGTTCAAGTTCGAGCGACGCGTTACCGGTGCGCAGCAGGACCGGCTTGCATTCACGCTGGGCGGCGTAATCTCGGCACAACTGCAGCGCCGGCGCGAAGGCGAGAACTATATTGTCGAACGCGGCAGCATAAGCCTCGGCGGCGCCGCCGCAGATCCCGCGCGCAAGGGCGTGTGGGTGAGCGGCAGCCTCAAAAGCCTCGATCTCGATGAGTGGTTGGCATTGCTCAAGTCGACTCCGGTTGCGGCCGGGACCGTCGAGCTTGGCGGGCTCGATCTCAGATTGGGCTCCCTCGACGCGTTCGGCCGTCGCTTCGGCGAACTGGCGATCACCGGCAGTGTACGCGGTGGCCTCTGGCAGTCGGAACTCATCGGGCGCGAACTGGTGGGCGAGGTGACTTGGCGCGCGCAGGGCAAGGGCAAAGTCATCGCGCGCATGAAAAAACTGGTGATTCCGGCAGCAGTTCCACGCCGTACTATCGCGCTTGCCGACAAGGACCAGCCACTCGAGTTGCCGGAATTGGATATCGCCGCCGATCATTTCCAGATCAATGACAAGTCCCTCGGCCGGCTCGAACTCACCGCGCTGCCCGAGGGTCGCGACTGGAGGCTCGAGCGACTGCACATCGCCAATCCCGATGCGACTCTGAAAATTGACGGCCTGTGGCAGAACTGGCGCACCCAACCGCGCACCACCGCCAATGTCAAACTCGAGGTAGCCGATATCGGCAATCTGCTGCTCCGGCTCGGTTACCCTGAGGGCATCAAGCGCGGCACTGCCACCCTCGAAGGTCCTCTGTCGTGGACCGGCAATCCGAGCGAGGTTGATTACGCGACGCTGTCGGGCAATTATGTGCTCCAGGCGCATAAAGGCCAGTTCATGAAGCTCGACCCCGGTATCGGCAAGCTGCTTGGCGTGCTCAGCCTGCAGGCGCTGCCGCGGCGGCTGACGCTGGATTTTCGTGATATCTTCAGCGAAGGCCTTGCGTTCGATGAAATCGTCGGTACGGTGCAAGCCACCCGCGGCGTGGCCGCCACCGAAAACTTCCGTATTCAGGGCCCGGCAGTGCGCGTGCAGTTGAGTGGCGAAGTCAATCTCGGTGCCGAAACGCAGAAACTGCGCGTCAAGGTGTTTCCGAGCGTCTCCGACAGCGTGTCGGTGGCTGGCGCATTGATCGGCGGTCCGCTTGCAGGCGTCGCGAGCTTCCTGATGCAAAAAGTACTCAAGGATCCGTTCGGCCAGATGGTGGCGTATGAATACGGGATCACCGGAACCTGGGCCGATCCACAGGTGTCGAAAATCGAAACCGCACAGGCCGAAAAATGAACCCGCGATCCTCACCGGTGTCTGACCACGCACGGTCGGATATGAAAAGTCAGGCGGCGGTGCGTATCGCCGGTGTGCAGATGGCGTCGGGCCCGAACGTCGCCGCCAATCTTGACGAGGCGCGGCGGCTGATCGGTGTGGCGGTCGAGCAGGGCGCGAAGCTGGTTGCGCTTCCCGAGTATTTCGCGATCATGGGTATGCAGGAACAGGACAAGGTCGGGGTGCGCGAGGAAGACGGCCGGGGCCCGATCCAGCAGTTTCTCTCGGGGATCGCGAGTGAGCACGGCATCTGGGTGGTCGGCGGCTCGGTGCCGCTGGTGGCGGACGACGCGAACAAGGTGCGCAATAGCTGCCTCGTGTATGACGCCCAAGGCAGGCGGGTCGCACGCTACGACAAGATCCATCTGTTCGGTTTCGATATGGGGACGGAACATTATTCAGAGGAACGCACGATCGAGCACGGCCGTGATGTCATGGTGGTGGATTCACCGTTCGGGCGTATCGGGCTGTCGATCTGCTACGACCTGCGTTTTCCCGAGTTGTATCGCGCAATGAAGGAGGTCGACCTGATCCTGATTCCGTCGGCGTTTACCGAAACCACCGGCAAGGCGCACTGGGAGACGCTGGTGCGCGCGCGCGCGATCGAAAATCTTGCCTACGTGCTGGCGCCGGCGCAGGGTGGTTATCACGTGAACGGACGCGAGACCCATGGCGACAGCATGATCGTCGATCCGTGGGGGGTGGTGCTCGACCGTCTGCCGCGCGGCTCGGGCGTGGTGATCGCCGGTATCAACCCTGAATACGTGCAGCGGCTGCGTGCCAGCCTGCCGGCATTGACGCACCGGTCGATACACCGGTGCTAACCTTAGAGCCCGTAACATAATGAAACACACGTGCGTTTCATTATGTTACGGACTCTTAATCAGCAACCAAGGATGACTCGTGCAATCAGAAACTTCAGACTTCAAACCGGAAACCAACCTCGCCACCGCCAACGGTATCCTGCTTGCGCCCAACGCGCTCGATGACCATGCGTTGCAGCAGGTGTTCGGCCAGATCATGACGCACCGGATCGATTACGCGGATCTGTATTTCCAGTACAGCCGCAGTGAGGGCTGGAGCCTCGAAGAAGGCATAGTCAAGTCCGGCAGTTTCAACATCGATCAGGGAGTCGGGGTACGCGCGGTGGCCGGCGAAAAGACCGCCTTCGCCTATTCCGACGATATCAGCCTTACGGCATTGACCGTGGCGGCGCAGGCCACCCGCGCCATCGCGCACCAGGGCGCGGCCCTCGCCACACAGGTTGCGAAGCGCGATAGCGGCCACCACCTCTACCTGCCGCAGGACCCGCTGGCGAGCCTTGACGATGCGGCCAAGGTGGCGCTGCTCGAGAAAATCGAGCGCCGCGCACGCAGCCTGGATACGCGCGTAACGCAGGTGATTGCGCATCTCGGCGGCGAATATGAGGTGGTGCTGGTAACGCGCAGCGACGGCGTGACGGCGGCCGACGTGCGGCCGCTGGTGCGGATGTCACTGCAGGTGATCGTGGAGCAGGACGGGCGGCGCGAGCAGGGCAGTTCCGGTGGTGGAGGGCGGTTCGATTACGCTTATTTCACCGACGCCATCCTGGATGATTACGCGCAAAAGGCGGTGTCGCAGGCGCTTGTCAATCTCGACGCGCGGCCGGCGCCGGCCGGAATGATGACGGTTGTACTTGGCCCTGGCTGGCCGGGGATTTTGCTGCACGAAGCGATCGGGCACGGCCTTGAAGGCGACTTCAACCGCAAAGGCAGCTCGGCTTTCAGCGGCCGCGTCGGTGAGCGGGTGGCGGCGCCCGGGGTGACGGTAGTCGACGACGGCACCATACGCGAACGGCGCGGCTCACTCAACATCGACGATGAAGGCAACCCGACGCAGAAAAACGTCCTGATCGAGAATGGTGTGTTGATCAATTACATGCAGGACAGCCTGAATGCCCGGCTGATGGGTGTTGCGGTGACCGGCAACGGCCGGCGCGAATCGTATGCGCACGTGCCGATGCCGCGCATGACTAATACCTACATGCTGAACGGCGATAAAGATCCGCAGGAGATCATCGCCTCGGTCAAGCACGGGTTGTACGCGGTCAATTTCGGCGGCGGGCAGGTCGATATCACGAGCGGAAAATTCGTGTTCTCGGCCGCCGAAGCCTACATGATCGAAGACGGCAAGGTCACTTATCCGGTCAGGGGCGCGACACTGATCGGCAACGGTCCCGACGTGCTGACGCGCGTGGCCATGATAGGCGACGACATGACACTCGATCCGGGGGTGGGCACCTGCGGCAAGGAAGGCCAGAGCGTGCCGGTCGGCGTCGGTCAGCCCACGCTGAGGATCGACGGGCTGACCGTCGGCGGCACGGCATGAATGCGCAAACTGGCTGACATCGAACGCGCACGCGCGGATCGCAACGACGACGCGGGCGGGGATAGTCCTGCGCACCGCGCCATAAATTACATCACGCCGTCGGGCTACACACGGCTCAAAAACGAACTTACCCGCCTGCTCAACGAGGATCGTCCCGAGCTCGTCAAGGTTATCGCGTGGGCCGCATCCAACGGCGACCGCTCGGAGAACGCCGATTACATTTACGGCAAGCGCCGGCTGCGCGAAATAGACCGCCGCATCCGTTTTCTCGGCAAACGTCTCGAGATCGCGGCAGTGATCGATCCGGCGCGGCAGGGACTCGCGCAGATATTCTTTGGCGCCACCGTCACCTGCCGCGACAGCAAGGGCGTCAAGCGCACGCTCAGCATCGTCGGCGAGGACGAAGTCGATCCGGCGCGCAGTCACATCAGCTGGGTTTCGCCGGTCGCGCGTGCGCTCAACCAGGCGCGCGTAGGCGATGTCGTGACGTTCAGGACGCCGGCGGGGACCGAACAACTGGAGGTGATAGAAATTCGTTACGTTGGGTTATAATGCCCTGATTTTGCTGAATTTGAGAGCAAGTGATGCAGAAAACCGATGACCTGCGCATCAAGGAAATCAAGGAACTCGTGCCGCCGGCACACGTGCTGCGCGAGTATCCGGTTTCGGATCCTGCGGCGCAGCTTATCTACGACACACGCCAGGCCGTGCATCGCATACTGCACGGTGCCGATGACCGCATGCTGGTGATCATGGGGCCGTGCTCGATCCACGATGTAAAGGCGGCGAAAGAATACGCGGGCAGGCTCAAGGAAGCGAAAGACCAACTCGCCGATGACCTGATGGTCATGATGCGCGTCTACTTCGAAAAACCCCGCACCACCGTCGGCTGGAAGGGGCTGATCAACGATCCCAGGCTCGACGGCAGCTTCAGCATCAACGAAGGCATAAGCATTGCACGCGGGTTGCTGCTCGACATCAACGAGCTGGGCGTGCCCGCAGGCTGCGAGTTTCTCGACATGATCACGCCGCAGTACGTCGCCGATCTGGTGTCGTGGGGTGCGATTGGCGCGCGTACGACCGAAAGCCAGGGTCACCGCGAACTTGCGTCGGGCCTGTCGTGCCCGGTCGGCTTCAAGAACGGCACCGACGGCAACATCAGGATCGCGGTCGATGCGATCCGCGCCGCGCAGGCGCCGCATCATTTCCTTTCGGTGACCAAGGCCGGCCATTCGGCGATTGTCTCGACCACCGGCAACGAGGACTGCCACATCATCCTGCGCGGCGGCAAGCAGCCCAACTATGACGCGGCGAACGTTGATGCGGCAGCGAAGGGGCTTGCCGAAGCCGGTCTCGCGCAACGGCTGATGATCGATTTCAGCCATGCCAATTCGAGCAAGAACGCGCAGAAGCAAGTCGACGTCGGCCACGACGTCGCACGCCAGGTTGCAGGCGGCGAGGACCGTATTTTCGGCATCATGGTCGAAAGCCATCTCAAGGCCGGCCGTCAGGACCTGCTGCCGGGCAAGCCGCTGGTATACGGCCAGAGCATCACCGACGGCTGCATCGGTTGGGAAGACAGCCGCAAACTGCTCGACTCGCTCGCCGAAGCGGTGCGCAAACGGCGTGTCGCGCTGCTGGAAACCGAGCAGTAACCAACCCGGTAGTTGCGCGTTCGCTGCGCTTTGAGCATGTTGATACCCGGCCGGGCTTTTTCCGCAGTTTTCCTGTTAGTTCAATTCACCGCGCCCGCCGCCCACGCCGCCGAAATCACCGTCACTGACGACCGTGGCGCGACGGTGATACTTGCGGCGCCGGCGCAGCGCATTATTTCGCTGGCGCCGTCAATTACGGAACTCGTGTTCGCCGCCGGCGCCGGCGCCAGGCTGGTCGGAGTCGCGCGCTACAGTGATCACCCGCACGCTGCGAGGGGTCTGCCGCAGATCGGCGATGCCTCGCGCATCGATCCCGAGCGCGTGCTGAGCCTGAAACCCGATCTTGTGATCGGCTGGAAAAGCGGCAACCCGGCAGCAGAAATCGAGCGCATCGAGCGGCTGGGATTCAAGGTCTATGCCGCCGAACCCGCGACCCTTGCCGCGATACCGCGGCTGCTGCGTATCATGGGATTGCTCGCCGGCACGGGCGCCGCTGCGCAGGACGCGGCGGATGAATTCGAACAGGGAATCTCCGCGTTGCGCCAGCGCTACGGCGCGCGCGCCAGGGTGCGCGTGTTCTACGAAATCTGGCATCAGCCGCTGATGACGGTCAACCGGCGCCATATGATCAGTGATGTGATCAAGTTGTGTGGCGGAGTCAACGTATTCGCCGGGGTTGAAACGCTGACGCCGCTGGTATCGCTCGAAGCGGTGATCGCGGCGCAACCCGAGGTGGTGCTTGGCGGCAGTTCGGCGACGACTGCCGACGCATTTGCCGCGCAGTGGCGTGGCTACGAGGAATTCGTCACGTTGCGCAACGTCAAGGCGTTATACGTCGATCCCGATCACATCCAGCGCCAGACACCACGCATACTCGAAGGCGCGCAGACGGTATGCGAACACTTGGAGAAAATTCGGGGGAGCCGCCGCTGAGCGCCGACAAACGCCGATGGAAAAAACCCGGCGTAGGGTGGATGGAGCGAAACGCAATCCACCGATTATTGGTTGGCGCGTCATAATCGACCGTCGAGTCAGGCACGGTCAGGCAGTGTGTAGCCAGTTCTCGATGGTGAGACCAGGAATGCGGAGAAAGTGGCGCATGTTATCTGTGACACAAACGGCACTCACTGCAATGGCCTGAGCAGCAATAAGTGGATCCATGCGTCCGCGTCGCGAGGCGGCGTGTACCACGCTCGCAACCCACGCGCGAGCCCGCTGTGGCGCTGCGCGTAGCGCCACGGCAAGGAGCTGCGCGAAGCGGGTCGATTTCAGCGCGCGGTGGAGAAGCGCGCGATCGAACGTTTCATCGCGTGTGGCGATCCGCACCACGGCTTCGCACGGATCTACTGCGATGCCTGCGGGCACGACTACCTGCTCGCCTTCTCCTGCAAGATGCGCTACTTCTGCCCGAGCTGTCACCAGAAGCGCGTGCTCCTCTATGGCGAGTGGGTCGAGGAGAACGTTCTTGCGCCGGTGCCGCACCGGCAGTACGTCTTCACCGTGCCCCGGCTGCTTCGGCCCATCTTCGCTCGGCGCCGCGAGTGGCTGGGAGAGTTGTGCCGGATCGCGGCTCGGCTGCTCGCCGATGCTTATGATGAGGCACTGCCCGGCGCAAGGCCGGCGTTGATCCTCTTCGTTCAGACCTTTGGCGACTTGGTCAATTTCAATCCGCACCTGCACGTGCTCGCCGCGGACGGAGCCTTCCTTGCCGATGGGCGCTTCGCTGCACTACCGCCCGTGCCGCAGACGCTACTTGCCGAGGGGTTTCGGCGCGCGGTGCTCGATTTTCTCGTGAAGAACGAGGCACTCGCTGACGAGCTTCGTAGCCGCATGCTCGCCTGGCGCCACAGCGGGTTCTCGGTGCACAACGCGGTGAGGGTGCCGGCCGAGGATGCCGAGGGGAGAAAGAAACTCGCCGGCTACATGCTGCGCGCCCCGATGTCCCTGGAGAAGATGACCTACGACGCGGCCACCGGCACGGTGATCTATCGCTCGAAGATGCATGCCGGCCTCAAGCGCAACTTCCAGGTCATGCCCGGTGCCGAGTGGCTGGAGTTGCTGTGCAAACACATTCCCGATCGCTACGAGCACTTGGTGCGCTATGTAGGGTGGTACTCGAACCGGGCCCGGGGCGAGCGGGCAAAGAAAGTTCTCACGCAAGCCGGTGCCGCGCTCCTGGTGCCGGCGACCGAATTTATCGCTCGCGCAAAAGCCGCTTGGGCGCGGCTCATTCGCAAGGTCTATGAGGCTGATCCCTTGGAATGTCCCAAGTGCAAAGGGCCGATGCGGGTGATCGCGCTGATAGAGGATCCGGGCGTCATCCGGCACATCCTGGAACACTTGGGGCTGTGGGCGCCGCTCCCCACCGAGCGAAGTCCGCCACTCGGTCCCGCGAGTTGGCCCCGGTACGCCAACCTGCCGCTGACCTATCACCCGGTTCCAGACATCGCCTGACCTGCCGCACGAAAAACAACGCCTCGCCGCCGCCGGGGTGCGGGAAAGCGCTTGCCTCGCTCTGGCGTCTGGAATAGATTGCTCGGTAATTGACTGCTGATCCCGCTCACGACTCGCCCGGATCGCGGTCGTTTGCCGGGGAGGGAGAAGCCAGCATGAACATAAGGCCCATGATGCGCAGTCCGGGACATGTTCCACACCTTCTCCCGGCGCCTCGGCTCGGCGAACCGGAATTGCGCCGGGATCGATTTTCCTGTGCGCCGTGAAGGTGCACTTCACCAGCGGGTGCAAGTCCCGCCCGAGGAATTGTCGATGCACCTCGGTAGCTATCGGGCGAGGTCACGGTACCAAAGCGACCGTGGTTCTCGAAGCCCCGAGACAGAAGGCCTCTGAAAGGGGGTTGAGCAAGCACGCAGGCCGCAACGCGAGTGAAGCCTGAGCAGGTCCCGAGAGAATTGCTGCAGACGCCGACCCTTCAGGAATATGGGGAAGGCCGCTGTGCTGGGCGGGAGCAATCGACCGAGGAACGTCCAGTGGTCTGTCGGGGTATTTGGCGCAGCATGCGTGCAAGGCGAAGTGCGCAACACGGGAGACCTGGTTGAGCGGGATCGCAACCCGAACACGCCATCAGGGGTGGCTCGACCGGGAGTCGGAGGGGCTCATGGTACCGATGAAGCGGGTAACGACCGCGGAGGGACGGAGCCCTGGTTCAGGGTGCTTCGCAAGGAATGGACGAGCGGGAGATTGGTGATGAGCCTAACAGCCCAAATAAAACTCGAAGAGTTCCGAGAGAAGCTGTACGTGAAGGCCAAGACGCTCCTGAAGAGGCGGCATAAGCTGCCGCGCGCGACGAGCCGCTTCGGATACAATGAGGTGCATGGTAGCCTCGGCATAATCGAAGTCAGACGCCTCCTCTCGCCGCATGCTTGCACGTGAAACCTGTCCGAGAGCTGGATGCGGGAAATCCGCACGTCCAGTTCGATGAGGGCGTGGAGGAAACGGATCGTGGGTACGACTCGGCGAGATCGACATCGCGAGAGCGGTATCATCGCAGCAGGCGCCGTCAAACCCTAGCGGTACCGCGCCTCCACGCTGCCTCTACATCGTTCACTGATAATGGAGAAAACTTTGGGATCGGATTTTTCGCGCGATACGCGCTGGGTCCTTGCCGGTCTCGTGGGATTCAGCGCTTTGATTCGGCTGGTTCTGTTCGTCAGCTATCCGCCGCTTACTCACCCCGACACCGAAAGCTACATGGTGTTGGCACAGCAAATCGCCAGCCTGGATCTGAGTGCGTATGACGGCGGTAGGAGCGGCGGCAGGACGCCGGTATACCCCCTATTCATTATGCTGGGGGGGCTGAATGTGCATGGCGTTTATTTCATACAGGCGCTGTTAGGCATCGCCGCAGGCGTCCTTTTATTTCTCACGGCTCTCAGGTTCAAGCGCAGCCACGCACTGGCGATTTTGGTGGGTCTGATACCAACCGTCCTTCTTAATCAGCTGTTCATGGAGGCCAGTATCCTTTCGGAGCACTTGGCAGGAGTCCTGGCGGTCGCATCGCTGTATGTCGGCGTGACGATACTGATGCGCGGCGGCGGAGCGGGTAGCACAGTAGTGCTCGGGCTGCTGGTTGCCGCGACCGTCCTCGCTCGACCCGCCTACGTGGCGCTGGTTCCAGTCTACGCGATCGTGGCTTTTCTGCAGGCGCAGCAAGCACGGTTCACCCGTACCGGGCTCTACCTGGCAGCGGCGTGTCTCCCGATCGCCGCGTGGATGGCCGTAGTGGCGTTGACGGTAGGACAGTTCTCGTTAAGTACCCGGACCGGCTTTGGCCTCATGAACCACAGCGGAGCTTTTATCGAGTACGCGGATCCGCGCTACACCACTATTCGGGACGTGTACCTGCGTCACCGGTCATTGGAGACGGACCCGGGCAAGAATGCCGTGACCATTCTGGACTATCTAAGAACAGTATCCTGGAGCGGTGGGAATGCCTCGGTTATTTTCAACGCCCTGGACGATCTATCGGCCGCGACCGGGCTATCCGACATCGAGTTGTCGCGAGAATTGCAGAAGCTCTCCGTGGACCTGTTCTGGCGGCATCCGGATCTGTACATGAACAGCGTATTCAAAGCATGGCTGAGCTACTGGACAGCGCCCAACTATTGGCAACCGGAAGCCATTCGGAGCCCGAATCTCTCGAGCGTGATGAAAGCACTCTGGCGCGTCGAGCGACCGCTGATCTGGCTCGCGAACTTGGCACTACTGCTAGCGGTGACCTGGCTTGTCCTGCAGGTTGTGGCGAGTGCCGCCAAGTGGCGCTTCTCGGCGATCGTTGAAGACCGTCACTTGCTCGCGCTTCTGCTGGCCGGAGGTAGCGTGTTCTGGTTCGCGATATTCCAGGCGCTGGTAGAGTACGGCGAGAACGGGCGCTATTCCATCCCTACCCAGCAAATAGCCGTCGCTTTCGTAGTGCTCTACGTCAGTTGGCTGATAGACCGGCGTAGGGCTGTACGGTAGAGTCGAGATGTGGCGCGGTGGCGGCAGGTCCTGTTTGTCTTTTCCGCCCTTTCGTCTGGCGGCGCCCGAGTAACGTCGCCGTAGCTCCGTTTCCACACCCCCGTTATCGAAATCCCGTGGTCAATCGCGCCGGCTACTCGGCCTTGATGTAGGCGCCGAATTCCTGCCCCAGCGCATCTGACGTCCTTTCGATCCCCAACGCATCTGCTCTTCAACGTTCTTTCGATCCCTGCCGTTGACCTGGATTCGCCCTTTGATTCGCCTTCCGGGTTGCGGTGTCGCGGGTCCGTGGTTCGCGCGTTTCATCCAGGATGGAACCGGAGTGCAAACCAGGGCGGCGGCGAGCCGCCTGCGCGCAAGATGGTGCTGCGCCGTCGCGAGGCGGCGTGTACCACGCTCGCAACCCACGCGCGAGCCCGCTGTGGCGCTGCGCGTAGCGCCACGGCAAGGAGCTGCGCGAAGCGGGTCGATTTCAGCGCGCGGTGGAGAAGCGCGCGATCGAACGTTTCATCGCGTGTGGCGATCCGCACCACGGCTTCGCACGGATCTACTGCGATGCCTGCGGGCACGACTACCTGCTCGCCTTCTCCTGCAAGATGCGCTACTTCTGCCCGAGCTGTCACCAGAAGCGCGTGCTCCTCTATGGCGAGTGGGTCGAGGAGAACGTTCTTGCGCCGGTGCCGCACCGGCAGTACGTCTTCACCGTGCCCCGGCTGCTTCGGCCCATCTTCGCTCGGCGCCGCGAGTGGCTGGGAGAGTTGTGCCGGATCGCGGCTCGGCTGCTCGCCGATGCTTATGATGAGGCACTGCCCGGCGCAAGGCCGGCGTTGATCCTCTTCGTTCAGACCTTTGGCGACTTGGTCAATTTCAATCCGCACCTGCACGTGCTCGCCGCGGACGGAGCCTTCCTTGCCGATGGGCGCTTCGCTGCACTACCGCCCGTGCCGCAGACGCTACTTGCCGAGGGGTTTCGGCGCGCGGTGCTCGATTTTCTCGTGAAGAACGAGGCACTCGCTGACGAGCTTCGTAGCCGCATGCTCGCCTGGCGCCACAGCGGGTTCTCGGTGCACAACGCGGTGAGGGTGCCGGCCGAGGATGCCGAGGGGAGAAAGAAACTCGCCGGCTACATGCTGCGCGCCCCGATGTCCCTGGAGAAGATGACCTACGACGCGGCCACCGGCACGGTGATCTATCGCTCGAAGATGCATGCCGGCCTCAAGCGCAACTTCCAGGTCATGCCCGGTGCCGAGTGGCTGGAGTTGCTGTGCAAACACATTCCCGATCGCTACGAGCACTTGGTGCGCTATGTAGGGTGGTACTCGAACCGGGCCCGGGGCGAGCGGGCAAAGAAAGTTCTCACGCAAGCCGGTGCCGCGCTCCTGGTGCCGGCGACCGAATTTATCGCTCGCGCAAAAGCCGCTTGGGCGCGGCTCATTCGCAAGGTCTATGAGGCTGATCCCTTGGAATGTCCCAAGTGCAAAGGGCCGATGCGGGTGATCGCGCTGATAGAGGATCCGGGCGTCATCCGGCACATCCTGGAACACTTGGGGCTGTGGGCGCCGCTCCCCACCGAGCGAAGTCCGCCACTCGGTCCCGCGAGTTGGCCCCGGTACGCCAACCTGCCGCTGACCTATCACCCGGTTCCAGACATCGCCTGACCTGCCGCACGAAAAACAACGCCTCGCCGCCGCCGGGGTGCGGGAAAGCGCTTGCCTCGCTCTGGCGTCTGGAATAGATTGCTCGGTAATTGACTGCTGATCCCGCTCACGACTCGCCCGGATCGCGGTCGTTTGCCGGGGAGGGAGAAGCCAGCATGAACATAAGGCCCATGATGCGCAGTCCGGGACATGTTCCACACCTTCTCCCGGCGCCTCGGCTCGGCGAACCGGAATTGCGCCGGGATCGATTTTCCTATCGTTTTCGAATGGCGGTGGATTGCGGCGGAACAGCACCGCCTCCATCCACCCTACGGTCCTACGATGAACTACTCACCAATCACCGATTCTTTCCCTGTTGCCAGTAGACATCATCGCCGCCGGAGTGGCGGTTTAACGTCCGCGCCAGCACGAACAGCAGATCCGACAGCCGGTTGATATATTGCAGCACGGCCGGCGGCAATTCCCCGCTACCGGACAGTGCAATCAGCGTGCGTTCGGCGCGCCGGCACACGGTGCGCGCGACGTGGGCGAGGCCGGCGGCGCGCGAGCCGCCGGGCAGGATGAATTCCTTGAGTGCCGGCAGTCCGGCGTTAAAAGCATCGATTGCGTTTTCGAGTCGCTTGCTGTGCGCGTCGCTCATGATGGTGTGGCCCGGCACGCTCAACTCGCCGCCAAGATCGAATAGGTCGTGCTGCACCCCGTCGAGACAGTCGCGCACCTCGCCGGGAACTTCCTCGGTGAGCAGCAGGCCGATCACGCTGTTTAGCTCGTCGATGTCGCCAATCGCCTCGATGCGCGGAGCGTTTTTCGCCACGCGCGAGCCGTCAGCGAGCCCGGTAGTGCCCGCATCACCCGTGCGCGTATACAGTTTCGTGAGTCTGTGTCCCATTGCCGAGCGTCGGTATTAACATGCGTAAGTGGATTATAGAAGCAGTTGTCAACGCTGGACAGCAGTGACCAGGGCTGCTATTACAACATAACATGCTGCCGCCCTTTCCCGACGCCCACGCCATTGCGGTTCTGGCCCTGATAGCCTTGGCGTTGTTCCTGTTTACGC
>Ga0080064_1001928_pt1 | contig 38340 bp, 23 predicted proteins | sample Subgrocontami54m_FD_69260 | JGI IMG/M metagenome (GOLD analysis project Ga0080064, IMG submission 69260) | Subsurface groundwater microbial communities from S. Glens Falls, New York, USA - GMW46 contaminated, 5.4 m (SPADES assembly) (version 2) ...
CTGGCGGCGAACGCGTTTCGTCGAGGCGATTCGCGCGGCCTCATTCCCTGTAAGCCCACTTCCGAGAGTGACGCCGCGTGCCGAACCAAGTTCATACAGACGTTCGGCCGCAGCGCCTTCCGGCGGCCGCTCGAGCTGGAAGAGGTCGCCCTGTACCAGGCAATCTTCAAGCGCGAAAAGACATTTCTCGCCGGGGCGCAAGCCGTGATCGAGACGATGCTGCAATCGCCCACTTTCATTTTCTGGCTGGAAGATACTCCCAACCCGAAATGGAAGCCGTATGCGAAGGCGTCACGGCTGGCGTATTTCCTCTGGGATACCAAGCCCGACGAGGCTCTGCTCGAAAGCGCCGGCAGGGGTGAGTTGAACACGGCGGAAGGCCTTGAGCGTGTGGCGCGCCGCATGCTCTACGACCCCAAGGCCAAGGACGGCGTGGATGAATTCATCTCCGAATGGCTGCGCTTTGATCGGGTGATGACAGCTTCGCGCGAGCGGCGCATCTATCCTCTGTTCAACCGGGAATTGGCGAAGTCCATGACGGAGGAGGCCAAGCGCTTCGTCGGCGATCTGGTGTGGAACGACCGCAATTTCATGGACGTCTTCACTGCTCAGTACAGCTTCATTAATTCGGACCTGGCGGCAATCTACAAAGTGCCGCCACCGGCTCACGACTTCCAGCGGATTGAGTTCCCTGCCGAAGCGGAGCGCGCTGGGGTGCTGGGACAAGCTCTATTCCTTACCCTTTCGAGCAAACCGGATGAGACCGCCCCCACTGGCCGCGGGCTGTTCGTTCGAGAACAGTTTCTTTGCCAGCAGGTGCCGCCGCCACCGCCCGACGTCGATACGAACCTGCCACCGATTGAGGAGTCGAAACCAGTGACCAATCGGGGGCGGATGGCGGCGCACGCCGCCGTAAAGATGTGCGCGGGATGTCACAATCTCATTGATCCGATCGGCTTCGGTTTCGAGAGATTCGACGCGATCGGGATGCGCCGTGAAAAGCTCAAGCTGCTGTTCTATCCGAATGTTGGCGGAGCGGCCGGACGGCGGGCAAAACCCAAGGAGATCGAATTGGAGCTCGATACCAAAGGAATGGTCGCCGGAATTCCGAACTCCGGTTTTACGAGCCCCAGAGAGCTCGGGGACATCCTGGCCAGGACGCCGCAATGCCAGGAATGCCTGGTGAAGCAGGTTTTCCGGTATATGTCCGGGAGGCAGGATACCCCGGCCGACAGACCAGCGATCGCGCGAGCCTTGGAAGCATTTCGCAAATCGGACTACAGATTCAAGGAACTGATGGTAGCTTTGGTAAAGTCAAAAGAGTTTTCAGTCTCAGGGAGGACTGTCAATGTCGCAAGTAATCACTAAACGCCCGCGCCTGTCGCGCAGAATCTTCCTTAGGGGCCTTACCGCGGCCCAAGCGCCAGTCCTTGTCGGCCTGCCGCCGTTGGTCTCGATGTTCAACTCACATGGGACGGCGTATGCAGCCGACGCGGTTCCGAAGACCGCAGCGAGTCCGATCGGCAAGCGATTCGTGATCTGGTTCAACGGAAATGGAATTCCCGAGCGCTACTGGATTCCATCGACCACGGGGGCAAACTACGACATCACGCCCTGCCTGACGCCGATCGGCCGTTTGAAGGACGACATCCTTGTCTTGAGCGGGCTCGACAATACATACGGCGGCAATGGCCATCCGCAGTCACTGTGCGCACTGATGACTTGTACGCAGCTCACCAACAGCGGTCCTGGCTTCCGTTCACTTGATCAGACGCTGGCGGGCAAGATCGGCGCCAATTCCCGTTTCCGTTCGCTGCAAGTTGGTGTTTCCCAGGAGTCGTTCGGCGGCCAGATACAGAAGAACATGAGCTGGGCGGGTCCCAACCGTCCGCTGCCTCCGGAAGAGATTCCGCACCGGTTCTTTGACCGGTTGTTCGGCGCCAAGGACTTGGGTTGGATCAACCGCAAGAGGAGCATCCTGGACGCGGTCGCCAAAGAGGGCGCCCTGCTGAGAAAGGGACTGCCCAAGGAAGACGAGTTGCGCCTCGATGAGCACCTGTCTTCCATTCGCGATCTCGAGCAGGCCATCACTTCCCTGCCCCCGGGCTATGAGAAGGTAACCGAGCCGGAAGAAGATTTCGACCTGAAAGACTGGCCGCGTGTGGCCAAGCTGCAGAGCGACCTACTGGCATATGCCTTTGCGACCGGCCAAACCCGCGTAGCCAGCTACATGTTAACCAAGTGTCAGGGCTTGGCCCGTTTCCCCTGGCTGGGCCATACCGCCGCCCGCCACCACGACTACACGCACAAAGACGGAAAGGCTCCGGGCGAGAGAGGCGAGGAAGGCCAGCGGATTCTGCGCGATATCTGCCGGTGGCACGTAGAGGAGTTCGCTTACCTGGTCGCCAAGCTCAAATCGATTCCGGAAGGCGACAAGACTTTGCTCGACAACACCGTTCTGATGTACGTGCACGAGCATGCCGAGGCCGGTCCTCACAAGACGAGCGGCATGATCGCGCTGGTGGCGGGAAGCAAGGATAAGATCGCACACGGACAACATACGAAGATCGCGGGCACGATTGGCGATCTTTATACGACTCTGTTCGATGGCGTGATGGGCGCTGGACTCGGCAAGGCTCCTACCGCCACCCGGCAGCTGACGGAGATCCTGACGTAGTAATGTGACCGCGTGATTCGATTCCCCGGGCTTACGCCCGGGGCTATCGCGAGGGTTGCTATAGGCCACCGACAGCCCCGCTCGTCAGAGCGGGGATTCAGTTGAAAATGTAGAATCCGCTCACCTGTTGTAGGGAGCGGGAGGGGGCGGTGGCGTGCCGCCGCTAATGATCTTGAGGCTCGGCTTGGCTGTTCGCAGTTCGGCCAATCCCCTCTCCGTAACGGGAGCCTCTTGTACATCGACGTATTTCAGGCTCTTCCATTTGGCCAGCTCGGCCAGAGCGGTATCGTCAACGCGGTTGCACCCCTGAAGTCCGAGTTTCTCGACTTTCTCCAACACAGCCAGGGTTCGCAACTGATCCGGAGTAATCGAAGAAAATCCAAGATAGAGCATGCGGAGGTCCTTGAGCCCGGTCATCGCCTTCAGAGTTTCTTCCGGTATGCCCAATCCGCCTCCCCCGCCCCGAGGACTATCCGGAGACGTGGGCCGCGCCCCGCTCAGATCGAGAAGAGTAAGTGTCGGCAGCATTCTTAACACGACCAAGCCGGAGTTACTGAGGCGGCCGCGCCCAACGGCGAGTTCCTTGAGATTGATGAGGGTGATCAAATTCTCAAGACCGACATCGGTGACCTCGGTGTGGGCAATGTCCAGAGCCTCAAGCCCGGTCAGGTGGCTCACGATCTCCATCGTCCCGTCCGAGATGCGGGTGCCGCGTACATCGAGGCGCTTGAGGTTCTTCCAGCCCTTGATTGCGGTCAAGCCCTGGTCGGTGACCCACTCGGAATAGAAGAGCTTGAGCTCCTTGATCTTCGGCGCGGGCTTCAGATTGAGCATTCCCTCATCGCTGATGCGAGTGTGCGACAGGTCCAGCCGCTCGAGGTCCGGCATCCGGGCGAGCGCGATCATCTCAACGTCGTTGATCCAGCTTCCTCTGAGATTCACCGCAACGATCCGGCCCGCGGGATCGTGCTCGACGTTCCCTCCCAGTCTGGCAATCCAGTCCGTGTCGGGGCCAACGGCGAGGAGCGGGGAGGCAATCAGGACCAGCAATAATCGGCGCGGCAACATAGGTTCAACTCCTATTGAGAGCGGCCCGGCCTGCGATTCGGGGCCGAGGACAGCTCGTCATAGAATATACGGCACTGGGGCAAGGAGGCCTGCAAGGCTTCGTAGGCCTTCTTGGACACAGGAGTGTGGTAGAGATCGAGCGACTGTAGCGTGGAGATGGACTGCAGTATTCGGGCTCCATGATCAGTGATATTGGTGTTATCCAAGCTCAATTGCCTGAGTCCCGGCAAGAGCTTCAGGCTCTCGAGGAGTTTGTCGGAAATTGTTGGGACATAGTCGAGGGTCAGAGCTTGCAAAGTCTGTACTCCCGCCAGAGACTCGAGCGCCTTCTCACTGAGACGGACCCGAGTGACCGCCAGACGCTCCAATTTTGGCAGAGTCGCCAATTGGAGCAGACCCTTATCGGTGAATCGGCCGTCGGCGAGGTTCAGCTCGCGCAAAGTTTTTGCGGCCACCAGCTTTGTTATGCCGGGGTCCTTAATGTCGACACCACGAAGATCGAGGATCGCCAGGTTTGGCAGCTTTCCAAGGGGCTCCATACCTTCGTCGGTGATGTCGGTATAGCCCAGCATCAAACGCTCCAGGGCGGCCATCTTTCCGATATACGGCATGGCTTCGTCGGTTAGCTGCGTGGACGTCAGATCGAGTTCCCGGAGCTCGGTCCAGCCGGCCAAGCTCGCAAATCCGGACCCGGTCACTTTCGTCCCGGCGAGCGTCAGCCTGCGAACATTCTTGAGAGGCGCCAGAGAATGCAAGCCACGGCCGGATATGGAAGTGAAGCTCAGGCTCAGGTCCCGTAAATTGGAGAGCTTGCCAATTGTTTCCAGACCGAGGTCGGTCACGTCGGTTCCGTCGAGGTTTAGTTTTTCCAGACCGGTGAGCCTGGCGAGCTGTTTCAATTGGGTGTCGTTGAAAGCGACCCTGGTCATGGAGACCGCCTGGATCTTACCTTCCGCCATGCGGACTTGGCCGCCCAGGGTCTGAAGCCAATCGGAAACGCCTTGCTCATTGGCTCCCGCCGGGGGCGCAAGGTTTTTTGAAAGGGAGACTGGCGGGACCGGCGCGACGAAGGTAACCTTGCAGTTCGGTACAGCCGCCCGGAAGGCTTGGACGCCGGCGCTGGTTACGCCGCTGTAGCGCAGATCGAGCGTTTCGAGCTTCTTCAGGGCTTGCAGCTTCGCCAGGCCCGCGTCGGTGATCCTGCTGCGGTAAAGATTCAAGTCGCGCAATTCCTTGAACCGCGAGAGAGTCTCCGCGCTCGCGTCGGTGACTTGTCCTCCCAGCAGGTTGAGCCGGCGTAAGCCGGTCATCTTACGCAGATGGTCCACGCCGGCGTCGGTGATCTTGACGCCATAGAGGTCGAGATCCTCCATCAGAGTGAGTTCCCGCAAGTGCTTGAGTCCTTCATCGGTGACCAACGTCCCGAGCAGGTTGAGGCGCTTCAAGTTCTTCATGCTCGCCAAGGGAGCAAGAGAATTGTCGAGCACATAGGCGTCACCGAGGTCGAGCGCCTCCAGATTGACGAGCGCCTCAAAGTCCTTGGGATCCTTGATGGTGGTGTTATTCATCCGGAGATGCTTGAGCTGGGGGAGCGGCGCCAATCGCTTCACGCCCTCATCGCCGATATCGAGCCAGGCCAGCGTGGTCAGACCGGCGCTGAATGTTTCCAGTTGCTTCATTCCCTGGTAATACTGAAACGATTCGTCGGAGAAGGGAGCCTTCACATCGCTGACCGGACTCCACACCCGGCCCGGAACGTACAGCTCGCGAACGTGTTCGAGCTTGCTGATCGCCTCGAGTTGCTTCGGCTCGATGACGCTGCCGTGCAGATCCACCATGACGATGCGAAAATCCCGATCCGGGAGGTTAAAAGGATCGCCAATGGGTTTCTCAACCCCGTCCACCATCACTTGACCACCACGCCTTAGGACCCACAAAGCGACTTGCCGCTCTTCGGTGAAAGTAATGTCAGCCAGGATGGGCAAGGAAAGCAAACCAAGGCTAAGAACAAGGAGAATTGGTTTTCGCATGGTATCTACATGGGTCTCTTTGACTGTACTCCAGCGGAACAGCCTTACGCTAGCCACCAACAAAAAGTGGAGGCGTTTCGGAAGTGCCCGAAAGCGCTGGCGCATCCTTGCGTAGATGCAGGCTCGGAATCCCCGCTCTGACGAGCGGGGCTATCGTCCCCCCAATCGCAAACCGCGCTAGCCCCGTCCCGTAAGGGCGGGGACCTTTTCCACTTTGATGTCGTACACCCACAAAAAGTTGCGTCCGGCTGCTTAAAAGCTCAACCTGGCGCCCAACTGCATAATTCTCGCGCCGCTGCCTGAATTCCGCAGGGAAAGAACACCGTTTCCGGTAGGGTTCTGGTTATTCGGGTGATTAAAGATATTGAAGAAATCCACGGTGAAGCGGAACGTCACCCGTTCGTTGATTCTTACGAATTTGAACACGGAAGCGTCTTGACCCCAAGTCCAAGGAGCGAGCTTGTATTGATTACGGAATGGATTCAGGTTGTCGTTGAACGTTGTCTGTTGGACGGTCCCGTTGCTTAACGGAATCCACACGGTATTCGTATCCCAGAACTGGGAGACAACCGTACCTGCCGGAGCGTTTGGGGGAAGCGCGGTTTGGCCCCACGGAATGACCGGAGCGTTCGACGGTTTATAGTTCGCGGGCACGCCCATGATGCCATTCGGCTTCCCGGTGGCATCGACACTGTTGATCCTGTTGGCTGGAATGTAACCGTTCCACCACAGATAGCCGGGGTAGCATGTGCCGCTCTGACAGTCCTGAATGGGGTATTTGTCGCCATAGATCTCGACGGGGTTAGACGTAGGATAGTTGCTGGTTGGGAGTTGCCAATACCCTTGCCGAGTGTTGCCGAGTCCAGCCACCTGCCAGCCGCCTACCAGCGCATTCACCACGCCCTTGGAATTGGCGCCAAACATCTTTCCCTTTCCGAAGGGCAGCTCGACAATAAAGTTCCAGCGAATCAGGTTCTTCGGTGTATTGGGATCGCGTTTGTAATTCAAGAAACGGTTCCGCGTATTGAAGTCGGCGGGCACGGCTCCGGGGAGGAACGTGTTTATGCTCGCCATTGCGTCGTCGGTCTGGGTATCATCGGTGTCGCGGTTCAGCAGGAAGGTATTGCCGACGTTATAGAAGATCTGAAATGAGTAACCTCTGGTGAAGCGCCGTTCCAATTCGAACTGAGCGCCGTTGTAATTGCCGTAGCCTGAGTTGGTATAAAGAGTGACGTTTCCGTAGGCCTGTTTGTCGTATGGCCGCGTGGCCACGCCGGCGAACGCACCCGTCGGCAGGGGCGTCTTCGTAGTCTGATACCAGATGTAGGCCGGGGTCGCATCGTTATAATGCACCTCCTGCTGCTGGTTATCGCCATGATTGCCGACATAGGCAATCCGAATGATCGTGTTATTCATGATCTCTTTTTCGAATGTCAGGTTCCAATCCTGCACGCGTGACTCCGTATGGTAGGGATCGAGGACACCGACGTTGAAACCACGCGCCAGCAAACGGGTGTCAGTCGTGTCAATGATCGTGTCGGGTGTATTGACGCCGGCGGTATACACTGGGACAGAGCGCAGTCCATAGTTCGGCAGTCCGTCCGGAGAAAGAGCGGTATTGCTGACTGTGTTCTGGAAAGTGGCCCCGACGGGTATCGAACCAGACTGCGAGCCCACCCAGTCCTGCAGTTTTTGGGGATAGTAAGACATCCTGTAGCCGCCGCGTACCACGAAGGACCTCTTCCCATCCAATGCCCGGTAAGCGAATCCCAAGTGCGGGCCGATTTCCTTCCAATTGGTGTGCTGGAGCTTCTGGGGTGCGCCCGCGTCCTTATAGCTGACGATATTGCCGCCGAAGCTTCGCAGCGCGGTCAGAATCGACGGTAATGTCTCGCCGAGCCTTACGAAGTTGTCCACATCCGTGCCGGTGACTAGAGCGTGCTTGGCAAAATCGAACCCGAGCAGTGTGCCATCCCGGTCGTAAAGCGGTGAGCGGAGCTCGTAGCGGAGTCCCAGGTTCAGGGTGAGGCGGGAGGTGACCTTCCAGTTGTCCTGGAAGTAGGGCGTAAACTCACGCCGCCGGAAATGGAACCAGCGGCGCCGGAACACCGCCTGGTAATTCAGGGCGCCCAGTTCGAGACTGGCCAATCCAAAGCCGGTCTGGTTGACCGCCACCGGGTTGACAGGGGTCGAGGCGGTGTTATAGAGCGCGGTAGCCTGCGTGTCTGCGCCAAACGCACCCGCGGTGGGAACGGCGGACTTGTCGATGAGTTCGTAACGCCCGCCGGCGCCAAACTGGAATTCGTGTTTGCCATGAATCTTGGTGGCGTTGTCCTGAAATATCGCATAGTTAGTGATAAGCCAGAACGGAGTCTGGCTTCCGAAGGGCCAAGCGCCTACCCCAGCACTGGTCACGCTGGGCCAATTAAATGCTCCAAAAGGATTGGGAAGGCCGAGAGAGGTGGCATAGTTGGTGTGACGATCGCCCGAGCCGCGAAAGTGGTAATCCCGCGAAAAGTTCACCAAAACCTCGTTGGTCAGGGTCGGAGAGACGGTATGCACCCAGGTAATCGCCGCCGTCGTATTCGGCCAGTGGCGGTTCGAGGTGATGAATGGTTGGAAGTCGCCAAGCGTGCCCGGCAGCATCGGGGTGATGTTGAGAAGGTGATCGTTTCTACCGCGAGTGAAGCGGCCAAAGATCAGGTCATTCGAGGAAAAGCGGTGGTCGAGGCGGAGCGTGGCGGTATCCTGCTTCGAGGGTGTGGCGACGGGAGTAATCAGGTTGAAATCGATCAAAGGGTTGACGTTCGGCAGGTTGGGCAACGGCGTCAGGTCAAACAGGGTTTTCGCCAGCTTCGAAATTCTATTGGGGTCGATCCTGTTTGTCACACCTTGATATGTCAACGGCTGACGCGACCAAGTCGATGTGGTGGTCAAAGGATCGTACAGGGTAATGCGCCGCCCGGCGCTGTCGATCAGGCCGGTGAAGTCTCCATTCCGCATGGCCTCCGTCGGCACGTTGTAGGAGTTGGTGGCATAGCTAAGACTGCGAACAGCCTCATAGGCGAAAAAGAAGAACGTCTTGTTACGTCCGTCGTAGAGTTTTGGAATCATGATCGGACCGCCGGCTGAAAAACCGTATTCGTTGCGGTTCAGGTAAGGCGGCTTTGAGAAGAGGTCCTGTCTGCGGCGCGCGACGCCATAGCCGCTGTTTCGATTGGTTTCAAACAGAGCGCCGTGAAGCTGGTTGGTGCCGCTTTTGCTGGTGAGCAGCACCGTGAGCGGGCGGGCGAACTTGGCTGACGAGTTATTGGTTTCGACGTGAATCTCCTCGAGCGCGTCGAGGCCCGGTACGCGGCCGAAATCCCATCCCTCCCAGACTTCGTTGATCGGGGCGCCATCGAAAATCGTCGTCGATGTGTTCGTCCGCATGCCATAAGCTTGCGGGATGCCGGTGGAATCAATGCCGGGCACGGTTTGGAAGAACGCCTGGTAGCCTCTTCCGTTAATCGGAAGCTGCTCGATGCGCTGACGCTCCACCGTGTGGGCCTGCGCCGAGTTCGAGACGTTGATCAGGGGCGTGACATCCATCACTTCGACCTGCGTCGCGGTCGTGCCCACCTGCAGCGTCACCTCGATCACCGCATCCAGCTGCGCCTGGACGGTGAAGGTGACCTCGTATTTCTGCATTCCCGAGAACTCAGCCGACAGGTTGTAGGGGCCGGGGAAGGAATTCGGAAACACATAGCCGCCGACCTCATTCGATTCCGTCGTTCGAGATACGTTGGTGGCGGTGTTGGTTAACTTGATCATCGCCTTCGGTATTACCGCTTGCGCTTGATCGCGAACCGTTCCTCGAACCGTGCTGGTGCTCGCCTGTGGCCACGCCGCAGTCACAGTCAAGAGCGCTGCAGCAATGTAAGTTCCCATGTGTTTCATGTAAGACTCCTGTCCCTACGCCAGAGATTTTCGAAATTGGATAGATTGTACCCGATAGAACAACACAACACAAGGGGTCCTCCCGGCCTAAGTTTTGGAACGATGATTTGAGGAATTTTGACACCTGTTTCGTGCAGAAAGGAACAGGAAAACGCCCATTTTGGGGATTACCGCAAAGTTCACCGCGAAGCCGAAAGGCCCCGGCGTTCAGGTACAATGTACGAACGTGGGCTATGAAGTGACTACCCGTTTTTACGCCCCAATACTACAAGTCTTAGTCAGCGGAGTCATTGTCGTGTCCCTCTCCGCCGCCCAAACTTCCACTGTCCCAAGCCCGGAGTATCGCTGCGAAACATGTCATCCGAACCAGTCCCGGCCGCAGCCGGCCACCGCGATGGCGCAGGCGGCCGCGCCCGCCATCGAGGCGCAGATCCTGAAAGATCATCCCACGATGCGATTTGCCAGCGGCGGCTACACCTATGCGATTGCCCGAGAGGCCGACCGCGTTACGTATTTGGTGAGCGACGGGGATAAGACTTTCTCCGCGCCCATCCTGTGGGCATTTGGATTTGGGAGCATCGGGCAGACTTACTTGTACTCCTATCGGGGCGAACTGTACGAAAGCAAGGTCAGCTTTTACCCGCCGATCAACGGTCTTGACATCACCATCGGTCAAGGAAGGCGGAAACCGGCGAGCGCGGAGGATGCGGCGGGGAGGCTGCTCTCAAAACCGGAAATGACCCGATGCTTCGGATGCCACACCACGGGCAGCCCCGATCAGGCCAAGGCGGGCGTTCAGTGTGAAAGATGTCACGAGAATGCGCAACAGCACGCCCGGGCCTCCAGTACTCGCACCGGTCCATCGATTGCACCCCTGAAGCTGTCGCAGCTCAGCAAGGAGGGGTTGTCTGAGTTTTGCGGCGGCTGCCACCGGACGCTCCAGGAAATCGTGGCCCTTCGTACTCTGAATATCAACAACGTGAGGTCTCAGCCCTATCGCTTAGGAACCAGCAAATGTTTTCGCGCCACTCAGGACAAACGGATCAGTTGCGTGGCATGCCACGATCCACATGAAGACATGGTGAAAGACTCCAAGTACTACGACGCGAAATGCCAGGCCTGTCATCAAACCGGAACGGCTGCGTCGGCCGTCAAACCATGCCCAGTGGCAAAGCAGGGCTGTGTAAGTTGTCACATGCCTAAGGTTGATTTCCCCGATGGGCACTCACGGTTCACCGATCATCGGATTCGAGTGGTCCGGCCGGGAGCCGCTTTCCCGGGCTGACGCCATGCTCGCCGCGCGCATGGCGCAATGAATCAAGACAATTTGATTCTGCTTTCTATTTTGGGTTAGAGTTGTGCGTCTAGGAGAATAGCCAGTGAAACAGTACTCGTCCACGAAGAGGGTGATTGCCCTCGGATTCGCCCTCGGGGTGTTGCTGTCATGCAGTGCCTTGGGAGCTGCCCCTGGCCTGGTGAAGATCGAATCGAAGAACATCCGAGTGGAATTCAACTCCCGGTTGTACAGCCACGTGATCGCCAAGTTCGACGGTAAGGAAACCGTGTTGGGTCCGTTCGAGCCATCCGAGTCGGTGACGGCCGACGGCAAGGAGCTTCAGGATTTCACGTTGAGCGACAGCAAACAGCAGAACGTGCGAGACCAGATCGGTCCGGGAAAGCAGACGACGCTCACCGGCGGTTCGGGCACTGTGCAGAAGCAGGCCGTAGTCACCGTATACGACAAATTTCCCGAGATGGCCTTCTTTAAGGTGCGCTACACCAACAAGGGAACCACCGAACTGAAGGTCACCGGCTGGGCGAATCACCGTTATTCCCTCACGGCGCAGGAAGGAGCCGCCGAGCCTGCATTCTGGTCCTATCAAGGCGGCTCCTACCAGAAGCGTCCCGATTGGGTCCTGCCCCTGAAGGTGAATTTTAAGCAGGAAAATTTCCTGGGCATGAACGCTACCGATTATGGCGGCGGCACTCCGGTGCTGGACATTTGGCGCCGTGACGCCGGTCTCGCCATAGGCCATGTCGAGATGACCGCAAAACTCGTTTCGATGCCGGCGGCGATGCCGGATGCCGGGCACGCCACGGTGGGCCTTACCTACAAGACAAATGAAGTGCTGAAACCCGGCGGCAGCATAGAGACGTTTCGCAGCTTTGTCTCGGTCCACCAGGGCGACCATTTTCAGACACTGAAGAATTACAGCGCCGTCATGCAACAGCAAGGTGTGAAGTTTGACGCAGCGCCCTCGAGCGCATTCGAGCCGATCTGGTGCGCGTGGGGGTACGGCAGAAACTTCACGCCAAGCCAGGTGGACGGCGCGCTGCCGGTCGTCAAGAGACTCGGCTTTACCTGGGTGGGCGTGGACGATGGGTGGCAGGACTTCGACGGAGACTGGGGCTTGATGAAATCGAAGTTTCCGAACGGTGACGCGGATATGAAGGGCATCGTGGACAGAATCCACGCCCAGGGATTCCGCGCCCAGCTTTGGTGGGCGCCGTTAGCGGCAAAGCCGGATTCCAGCTTGGTGAAGAATCGTCCGGAGGAGTTGTTGCTGAACGAAGGCGGATCGAAGCAGAAGATCTCCTATTGGAACGATTGGTATCTCTGTCCGTCCGATAAGGCGGTGATCGAGCACCATCGCCAACTTGTCATCAAAATGATCAGGGACTGGGGCTACGACGGGTTGAAGCTCGATGGGCAACACATGAACGGAGTACCTCCCTGCTTTAACCCCGCGCACAGGCATGCCCGGCCAGAGGAGTCCGTCGAAGACCTGGCAAAGTTCTTCAAGATGATCTACGATACGGCTCGAAGCATCAAAAAGGACGCCCTGGTTGAGTTCTGCCCTTGCGGCACGGCGTTTAACTTCTACAGCATGCCCAACTTCAATATGAGCGTGGCGTCCGATCCGCACAACTCCTGGCAGGTCCGCACCAAGGGTAAGTCGCTCAAGGCTCTGCATGGAGACGGGATGCCCTATTTTGGCGACCACGTTGAATTGAGCGACGGGCGAAACGACTTCGCTTCGACCGTGGGAATCGGCGGCGTGGTCGGAACTCAGTTTACCTGGCCGGTTGGTTCGGCGGCCCGAGCCAACTACGACCTAACGCCTGAGAAGGAAGCGATCTGGAAAAAATGGATCGACATCTACAACGAGAAAAAGCTGTCGAGGGGCGAATACCTGGGCGGGTTGTACGACATCGGCTACTACCGTCCGGAGGCTCACGCGATCCGCAAGCCCAATGGCATGTACTATGCATTCTATGCGCCGGAGTGGAAAGGGCCGATTGAATTGCGAGGCTTGGGCCGGGGCGTCTACACGGTTCGTGACTATGAGAACGGGAAGGACCTGGGCACGGTTCGCGGGCCATCCGGAACAATCGATGTGAAGTTCGCCAAACACCTTCTAATCGAGGCGAAATTAAAGTAGGGCGAGTCTCGAAATTTCACAAAACCGGCCGGGCGCAATTTCCCTCCCTTATGACTACCGAGTAACACGCGCAAAACGGAGCTGCCGTCCGCAGCGCTAACCCGCGTGTTTCTGGCCCGTTTGGGGGCGCGGACGGCGCCCTTTGCGCTAGCGCGCCAATCGTAATCCGGTCCAGTAGTTTCGGCGCCCGGCTCGTTCGCTATGGCGGAATGCCGGATCCAGATATTCGGCGGAGTCTGCAAATGCTCCGCCCCGGATGACGCGCAAACTATCTCCCGCTGCCAAGGATTCACGGCCATCGCGGGCCACATAGGGATACGGGCGAAACAGCGACGAGCACCACTCGGCAACATTCCCCTGCATGTCAAAGAAGCCGGCGGTGTTTGGGCGCTTGAGACCTACCTCGCGTGGCCGATACGCGGCGGCTTCCCGAAACCCGCCCGCCGCCACCGGGCCGGCCGCCGAGTTCTCGCGGAACCATGCATATTCCCCCAGCGCGCCGTCTGGCGCTCGCCGCCCTGCCGAGGCCGCCCGTTCCCACTCCGCTTCCGCAGGCAGCCGGAACCCACCACCTGGCACGCGGGCGTTCAACAGCGCTATCCATTGCTGCGCCTCGTCCCAAGTGATGCCATAAACGGGCATCCGTACTCCCTTTTCCGGGCTCGGATTCTCCATCCCGAGACTACTCCATTCCTGCTGCGTCACCTCATACTTGCCCAGATAAAATGGCTCCTCATACACGGAATGGACCGGACGCGAATCCGGCCACCGTTCCGAGCCGATATCCACTTCCCCGCCGGGGACCAGCTGCATCTCAATCCCAATCACTTGCACTCTCACCCGCAGGGGCAAACCTGACTCCGCATCGAACTCATCGCCCAAGATGGCAAGGCCCGGCTGCACCGGATCCAGCCGCCGCCCGGCCATCCGCAACCTCGCCGCCGCCCGGCGGTCGGCCGGCGCCACTCCTACGGCCACCGCAAATGCATCGCGCGCCGCACGCCAGTCCTTGCGCGCCACCTGCCGCTCGCCTTCCTCCATGTGCCGTCGAAAGAGGGCAACGCCCGGATCCTCGGTGGCGCCGGCGGTCTGGCGCAATTGCTTGTCATTCGGATTCGACAACGCGTGTGGGTGGTGGCAGCTTTGGCAACCGGTGGACTTCCCCGTTTTGGGACAGCCCGCCGCGTGGCAACTGGCGCACTGCAAGGCCACGTCTGCTTCGCGCCCGCCGCGCGGTAACCGGTCCGGCTTTACCTGGTTGCGTTCATTGGCCACATGGGCCTGGCTTGTCCCATGGCAACTCTGGCACAGGGGACCACCTCTTGTGTGCCGGGATGCAGACCACTCGAGCACCTGTACTACGTGGCATCGCGCACACACGCCAGCCTGTTTAAAGGAGGAGTCCTGTTGCGGCTGCGCGCCAAGCACAGCAGAAAAAAAGAAGACTAACCCTGCCAGCGTTGATCGAGCCATTGATAGTGTCGGGGAAGCCAAGCCGGGCCTATCACCGCGGCGGCACGCCCGGCCGCGTCCAGTGCGGCCCGTTCTTCCCGGCTCAGTTCCAGATGCCGCGTCAGCCCCGCGTAATTTTCCTCGAGGGTCTGCTCTTCAAACATTCCCGGCATCGCCGCCGTCATAAATGGACGCGAGTAGACAAACCGCATTGCCGCCTGGCAAAGCGTTTCCTCCGGCAGCTTCTCCAGACTCCTGGTCAACTCCGCCACCACCGCGGGCAGCAACGGCCGGTAAGTGGCATGGTAGAGTTGCACAAAGTCCCGCTCCGGGCGTGTGCCGCCTTTCGCATTGGGGTCCAGTTTCACAATCGATCCGGCCGCCAGAGGCTTGATGGCGATCAGCCCCACGCCGCGCCGTGCCGCCTCGGGAAGAAACTCGCTGTAGTCGGCGCGCGCATGAATGAAGTTGTACGGGAACATGAAGTAGTCGATCCCTTCCAACTCCTTCAACGCACTAAGCATGATCCGTTCATCGTGCGTCGATATGCCGATCGCCCGCACCTTGCCGGCTGCTTTGGCCTTCCGCATGACGTCCCAATCCGCCAAAGCCTTTCCATCCACCGCACTCCCTTCGCCGAGATAGATGCGGTACAGATCGGTATGGCCGAACAGCCGCGCGGCCTGGTCAATGTTCTCGCCGACGAACATGGGGAACTGCCGGCACAAGGAAACCAGAACACGATCGCGGCTCCCGGCCCGCACCAGGCGCGCCATCGGATGCCATTGGCCCTCGCTTTCGTAGGTGTCCACCAGATTGACGCCGCGGTCGAGCGCGGCGGCAATCAACCGGTCACGCCGCGCCTGCCCCTCTTCCACCAGAACGTTGCCGTTCTCCGCCTTCTTCTTATATAGCGGATCGGTATGAGAGCCGAAGGAAAGTAGCGATACGTAAAGCTCGGTCCGGCCGAGTTGCCGGTACACCATGCCGCTGCGGCGAATTTCGCGCACCGGAGGTATGGCAGCCGCAAAACCCGGTTGCAAGCCGGTAGCGGCGAGTCCGGCCGTGGCGGCCAAGAAAGCTCGACGGGTAGTATGCGGACACATAGTCTTGTGCCGTAATCTTATCATGCGGCATGATAGCGCAATGGCGTCGAGTCATAAACGCCGAGCGAATCCGGGCTATGCCTTTCCCGTCGCCTCCACAAGAAAAACATGCCGCAGACGGCGGGAGGCGAGGATCTCATCTCCCTCTTTCATGCTCCGCGTTTGCAATACGCCGCTGTGTTCATCACCGTATTCCGGATAGTAGACCATGCGCGGCTCGCCGCCCTTCAGCATCTCCGTCAGCTTCTTCCCGGTAACCGGGATGATGCTCGGATCCCAACTGACCACGGCTTCGAGGAATCCATGATCATGACCATTGGCAGCCTCACGATGCTCGGCGCGAAGACCGGGAATCCCCTGCAGTTCACGAACCAGAAACCGGACTTTGCTGTTCCACGTTTCGTGCACCAGGTGGCGGTCACGGGACAGATACAGTTCCATCGCCGCCACCAAGCCTACGATTTCCTCCTTACCCACTTTCATCCCACGCCCGACGCCCGTGTTCGGCGAGTGGTGCAATGCGGCCGCTGCGATCAGGTCCTTCCGCCCGGCCAGGATCCCGGTCGCCTGCGGGCCGAGGAGACCCTTGCCTCCGCTGATCGCCACCAGGTCAAAGCCCATTTTCGTGAAACGCGTCAGGGACTCGGGCGGAGGAATCTCGGCGGCTGCATCAATCAGCGTAGGTACCCCGGATTTCTTCCCGAGTTCCACGAACTCGGCAAGCCGCATGATACCGCGATCCTTCATCGCGGCCTTCTCGGTACTGGCCAGCGCGGCAATCATCGCCGTGTCAGGGCCAATGGCATTCGCCAGTTCTTCCCTCGTAGCAAAATCGCGAATCACCATCCCGGCGGTGCGGTAGGCGCGGTCATAATCCTCCCGATGCGCCTTCTGCATCAGGCATTCCCTCTTGCGCCAGGACGGATGTGGAAGCGCGTCGATCTTCTCCTTGTCCCCGCCGGCCAGACAAGCCGCCGCTCCCAGCACCATGGCAGAGAACGCTCCGGCCGTTACCATCGCCGACTCCGCTTCCATCAATGCGGCAATGCGCCGGCCCGCCGCCTGGTTCAACTCCTGCAAATCGACGAAATAGTCATTGGCCTCGGCCATGGCCCGCATCACTTCCGCCGGCATCAGCGAGCCACCGTACAAGGTTGTGTGTCCGCGGGCGCAAAGCAGGGGCCGGATTCCGAACATCCGCGCGTAGATGCTGTCGCCGCCATACACGCGGGACGCATTCGCGGCAGGCTCCGCCTGGGCCACCCCTAACCCACCCAGCGCCGCAATGAGCTTTCTACGGCTGAATGTGAACAGCCGGCCCAGATGGTTTCCTTGTGAACGCAAGCCTCACCTCCCGCTGCCCTAAAACTGGAATCGCAGCCCGAATTGCATCTCCCTGCCCAGCCCGGCGCTGGTGACCCGGCCGAAATTGCCGGAACTGATCTCGAGCGTCGGCGGGTTGAACGGAGGGGTGTTGGTGAAGTTATAGTTCTCCCACCGGAACTGAACCTCTTTTCGTTCGCCGATGTGGAAATTTTTGAACACCGCGAAGTCGAAACTGCTCAGCCCGGGGGCCGACAAAATATCCCTTCCGCTGTTTCCATAATGCCCGCGGGCCAGAAGGAATGCGGACGTGTCGAACCAACGTTGCAGCGTCCTTTGGCTCGCATCCAGATTCCCGTCGGCTAGCCGGTCCGGCCGGCGGTTGCAGCGCGGGCAGCCATCGTCAATCGGCGCCACGCTCTGCGAAGGATGCATCGGCAGCCCGGTCTCGAGGGTAAGTGAACCATTGATCTGCCAGCCGCCCAGCAGTTGTCCCTTCAGATCCCGCTTCCCGCGATAGAACGGCAGTTCCCAGAGAAAGGCCGTGGTCGCGCGTTGGCGCTGGTCGGTCTCCGCCAATCCCTTCTCCAGATTCCACGCGTAGGGATTGTTGTGGCGTTGTGCTCCGCAGCAGGCGAAGGAATCGAACATGGTCTTCGAATATGTGTAGGTTTGGATGAACGTAACACCTTGCGCCATCCGCTTCTCCGCCTTCATCAGCAGCCCGTGGTAGGTGCCCGCCGCGTCCAGTGAGATGTTTTCGATCGGGCCCCAGTTGGGATAGATTCGCCGCGTCGTCCCTGGCACATACGGATTCACCGTTCGGGGTGAATCGAAGTGAGCCGACTTCGACCCCATGTACCCGATTTCCACCAGCACAGTCTTGGGCAGCAATCTCTGGATGTTGAAGTTCCATTGCTGCACATCCCCCACGCCGCGTGTCCTATCCGCCGAGTTGATCTCTGAATTGATATTCAACGCCGCGGCCTGGTCGGCGGTGCGCATACGGATCCGGACCACACCCGCCGAGTTGAGCTCGTTGATGTTCAGATTGTTCGGAGGGTTGGCCGCCAATGCCGGCACAAACATGTTCATCATGTTCACGTTGTAGAAAATGCCGTATCCCGTGCGGATCACGGTGTTGTTGCCACCAAACGGACGCCACGCGAACCCGATGCGCGGGGCAAAAAGTTTCTTGCTCGGCTCATTCAGCGGCCCTTTGGTCAAAACGGCCGGAAACAGTTCCTGCCTGGTGAAATCGAAATTGCGAGACTGTCCACCGATGTCCTCGATCGAGGAATTGTATTCGTACCGGATGCCGATGTTCAACGTCAGCTTTGGTGTGAGTTTCACGTCATCGGTGATATAGGTGTGCGAACGCCAGAAGCGCGTGCGGGGAAACGTTCCAGGATCGGCGCCGGGCGGCAGTTTGTCGGTGAATCCGAGGCGCACCTGCGCCGGCTGATCCAGCAGAAAGTCGGCCCATGCCAGCCGCCCCCGCTCGTTCCCGGCCACTCCGGGAGCTGTGCCGGAATGAATCCCCGTAAAGTCGAACGCGCCCCGGACGAAACTGATGGTCCTTCGATCCAACCGGAGCAGCGTGAACTCGCTCCCCATCTTCACCGAGTGCTTCCCTTTCGTGAAGGTGATCTGATTGGAAACCTGGCGCGACTCGTCCCAGATCGTATTGATATCGGCGTTTCCAAGTCCGGAGACAATTCCTCCCAAGCCGATGCTCGGAAGGCCGGTATCGCTGGGCGTATTGGTCTGGCCAGGGATCCCCAGATCTTTCAGGATGTTGAAACTTGTGCCGCTCACATCGTCATTCGTCTTGAAAACATCCCGGTTGTAGGAGACTCTAAGCACGTTCAGCCACGTAGGACTCAGCACGCGCGTGTAGTTCGTCGTTGCGTTCTGCTGCCGGCGCGGACGGCGGTTGACAAAGAACGGGTGGGGATTGATGGGAAAGACCGGCAGGTTTACGGTCTCTATTCCATAACGTGCAAAGAGCCTGTTCTTGTCATTGAAGTTGTGATCGCCCCGAACAAAGTACTGGTCGTCGTTATCACTGTTCCGGCTCACCCCGTTGAAATTGTTCCCACCGGTGAACTCTGCCTGCCCGAAATTAGGACTTGGCCAGAACGGGGACAGTTTTTGGGAAATTGGCGAGATGCGGCTGGCCGGAATCTGATTCCCCGGAAACGGAACACGCGCATCCAGGTCCATGGTCGGTATCAAAGATCCGTCGGCCCGCCGGAAGAACGTTTCGGTGAGATCGCCACTCCTCATTCTGGTTGTGGGATAAATGCCGAACCCCTGCGTGCTGCGGCGTTCGCGGTATAGCTCTCCGTTGAATGTGAAAAAGGTCCTATTGGTTCCGTTGTAAATCTTGGGAATATACACAGGCCCGCTGATCACGCCGCCGAACGTGTTGCGCCGCAGCGGGGTCTTGTTCGATCCGGGCGGGTCAAAAAAATTGTGCGCGTCCAGGACGTCATTGCGCAGGAACTCGAAGGCCGTGCCGTGGAAAGCGTTCGTCCCCGGCCGGATGGTGGCCACGATCTGTGCTCCGGACTGGGTGCCGTACTCGGCCGAGTACCAGCCCGCCTCCACCCGGAACTCTTCAATCGCCTCCACCGATGGGCGCATCCTCACCGCTCCATGGATGGCTGTCTTTAACGGAGCCCCATCCAGGTAGATGGCGTTGTTGTGTACCTTCTGGCCCATCGCGGCGATCCCAAACCCGGGTCCGAATCCGCTGGTGGTCACGCTCGATGCCGGGCCGCGGCTCATTCCGGGCGCCAGCAACGCGAGCCGGAACAAATTACGGTTGCCGGGCAGCGGCAGTTCCCGGATCTTGGCCGCGTCAATCACCGTGCCGATGGTCGCATCGTCCGTATTCACCGATAGCGCCTGGGCGTTGACGCTGATCTGCTGCGTCACCTCGCCCACTTGCAGCTTCACATCGACACGCTCGCGCTGATCCACCTGCAGAGCGATGGAACGCACCGTCGTTTTGCGGAAACCCGCCATTTCGACGGTCACGTCATAAACGCCGATCTCCAGCGCCGGAACTTCGAACAGTCCACTGCCACCTGATTTGATGGCTCGTTTCTGCTGCGTGCCGGTGTTCAGAACGGTGACAGCTGCACCAGAGACGGCAGCGCCCGATTCGTCCGTGATGGTGCCGAGAATGCTGGATCGCCCCTGCCCGAACAGACAGGCGGCAGCGACAACGATGAGTAGGCCGAGCTTGGTCATAGACCCTCCACGTTTGATTTGGTGTCGATCATATCACTTTTTTGTGCCGAGCCTTTGTTTCACGTATTCGTCGTATTCCTTTTGGTTCTCCGGTGAAAGCGGTCCTCCGTACAACTCGCTCGCTTTATACTTGCCCGTGAGAAACTTACTCTTCGTCCACTCGTCGTGGATGTGAGTCAATTCCGCTTTCTCGACGATTTCCTTCACAAACTGCGGCGGTATGAACATAATGCCGGTGCGGTCCGCCAGAACCACATCGCCCGGCATCACAATGGCCTCCCCAATCTTCACCGGGATGTTGATTCCGATCACAGTGACCCCCGCCACCGCCGCCGGATGGCCATCGCGATAGTAGATCTGCGTCGGCATCTCCACCAGACCTTCTATGTCGCGTACCGTTCCATCCACTACGGCTCCCGTCCGCGTCGCTCCGTAAATTGCGGCCTGTAGATTATCGCCGCCGAAATTGTGCCCCGGAGCGGCGCCCATCAGGTCCACCACCGGCACATCATTGAGTTGCAACAGGTCAATCACCTTCTGGTTGGTGCCTGTGGGCAACCCCTGCGCCTTCGCATCGGCCGCCAGAACCTTTTCCAGGTCCGGTCTGGTGGGCAGGTACTGCGCCGTCACCGCGCGCCCCACCAGCTTCTTGCCCGGATGCAGCATCTTGAATCCGAACCCCGCGTGCTGATGAATGTAACCCTTATTCATCAGAATGCCCCAGGCTTCTTCCACCGAGAGGCCTTTCACTTTTTCCAGCAGTTCATCCGGAACCTTGGGCCTTCCATCCGGGAACCGCTCGAAGGGGTTCTCCGCTGTGAAATGGATCATCTGTTCGCGTGTCCAGCGGAACGGCTGCGCCGAGACCAGCGCCGCGGAAAGCAGAAAGAGTGGAAGGAAACGAATCATGCCAGCACCTCCAGAATGGTATTGATGTCCTGATCATTGTTGAAAACGGAAACCGAGAATCGAATATGGTTGCCGAAGCGCCCCACGGTCAAGGCGGAGTTGGGTCCGGTCAGCAGAATCTTCGCCTTGCTCGCCCGGATCTTGCGCCGCACCGCTTCTGCGTCCTTGCACAGGAACGTGACAATTGAAGATTCCGTTCCTTTCGGTGTGATCGGCGTGTAACCGAGCGGAGGCAGCTCCTTTTGCAGCCTGGCAATCAACCGGTTGGCGTGCGCACGAATGTTCTCCACACCGATCTTTGCAATGTATTCGAATGCGGCGTGCTGCGCGGCATAGGTGATCACGGACTGCGTTCCGCAATTGAACGCCGCCACTCCATCGGCGGCGTGATTGATCAGTCCGGCCGGGCCCGGCGCCGGCTTCTCCACCCACGGCGCATAGTTGAAATCAGGATGCCCGGTGAATTCGGTCGGCTTCACCACGCTCCCCAAAAGATCCTCCTTGATGTACAGGAATCCGAAGCCATGCTCGCCCTGCAGCCACTTGTACATGGCCGTGGAGGCGAAGTCGATTCCCATCGCCTGCACGTTAATCGGCGTTGAGCCGCAGCCTTGGATGATATCGGCAAACAGGTAGGCTTTGTGCGAATGCGCCAGTTCGCTTAGCTTTTTGATGTTTTCCATGTGACCGTTCACCGAGGAGACCAGCGAGACCGCGATGAGCCTGGTCTTCGAGTCGACCGCGCTCTCCATGTCCTTCAAGTCGATCACCCAGTCACGATTCTTCACAATCCGGACATCCAGCCCCTGCACCTGGCGGCGCGTCAGGTAGTTGGATAGGGACGCCGTGTAGTGCAGATCATTGGTCACCACGTTCCCCCCGCGCAGGTCCATGCCGTTCAGAATCGTGTTCTCGCCAATGGTCGTCGAGCCCGCGAAAGCAATCTCGGTAGGCTTGGCGTGAATCAGCTTCGCAAACATCGGCCTCACCTGCGAAAACCCTTCTTCCCAGAAATCCTTCCTTCCCTCGCCCGGACCCTTATGCATGAAATCGATATACCGATGCATGGCGGCCACGCAATGATTTCCCAGCGGATGCTGCGCCGCGGAGTTGAAGTAGGTTTCGTTCATCGCCCGCGGGAAGTCTTTGCGGCACTGAAGCGAAAGGTCCACAGGCACCGCCGCGGCCGCCGCGGCGGTAGCGGTTCCAAGAAATTCTCTGCGATGCATTATTGGGTCTCCTTCGCGCGCAGTTCGAACACCTTGCGCGCCTGTTGAAATTGGCCGAGAACATGGCTGCGCTCTTTTTCCGAACGCCAGCCGGGATGGGCTTGGGCTTGCCTGGTGATGTCGTCGATCCATTGTAGGAAGTACTCCGCGTCCTCCTTGGACCGGATCGGCTGGCCTCCCTTGTACACGTAAACCGGACTCGCTTCGCCAACGATGTAGCTGTCATCAATCGGATGCTGCGGCTTCGAATTCGTGGCTCGAACCGTGATCCAGCCGCTGCGGTCAATCGGAATCCGCTTCCGGATCGGGCTGCCGCCGCTCGATGCGATCACCTTCCCGTTGAAAAAGACCTCCAGCTTTTCGAGAGGCACAATCGATTGCACGCTGGCGTTCACCTCCACCGTTCCTCCCGCGTCCGGCAACCGGATCTCGTCTCCGGGAATGCGGCCATCCACGGTAAAGGCGAGCAGCGGACCATTCGTCACAAACGTCCGTCCCCGCCGGATCGCCTCCACGTAACGCGGCCACTCCAGCTTGTCCCCAAGGTAGGCATACAGGCGGCTCGATCCGATAATCGAGGTCGCGTGCAGACCCAGAATCGAATCTTCCCCGGCCGATGCCGTCACCCGGAAACCACAGTTCAAAGCCCGGTGCCACACCGGCGCGGTTCCGGTGAAGTGGCCCGCGCTGGTCAGCACTTCCAGGTACTCAAACGAGCCTAAAGCGAGGTCCACCGGAAATCCGCGCGCCACCGCATACCCGCTCCGCACAGGGTCACCGGACCAGGGATGGACATAGCCTCCGATCGCCCCTTGCTTCCGCCCGGCCAGGAACATGTCCGTATTGCTTGGATATAAGCTTTCGATCGCGGACCCCTCGTAACCTGTCGTGAACGGCGAGAGCAAGTGCTTGGTCAGATTGATGAAATTGATATGCCCGTAAAACGGCGGCCGGTACTCCTCCCCGAACGAAAGAATCTGTTCCGCGTTGGTGAGCGCATGCGGTTGGCCCGTGAAATATTGATGGTCAAAGATCCGGTGATCTTTGTTGCAGACCTTCTCCCCCACCACGTCCAGATCCTCGGCCCGCGCGATCATCATCAGGTTCTCCGGCGTGTTGTGCAGGTTGCCTGCGTAGTTCATGTGGACGTGATCGGATGCGCTCCACCATCCCGCCGCGTTCATGCTTGCCATCCGTTCCAGGTCCACTTTTACCAACGTCACCTCATCCTGCCGGATCGTCACCTTCTTCGATTGGGGAAGGTACTCCACGCCTTTCGCCGCTTCCAGTATTGCCTCGCCAACTGGAAGGTCCACCGTGAACCCCTTCTCGGCCTGGAAGAAATCGCGGTGCGAGGCCCGGCCCGCGACACGCTGATAGGCGGTCTGCGGCGAATACGTTTTTCCGTCCGCTCCCCGCAGGTAGAATCGAGCCGCCCCGCTGATCCGGACTTCCAGCTTGCCCATCGGCCTCCGCCAAACTCTCCGCTCGATCTCCACCGGATCGTCCTCGCCTCCGAATGTGCGTAGCAGCCGCAATTCGGAAATACCCTTGCGGTTGGAGATGTAGACGATCCGCTCTCCGTCCGGCGACCACCGCGGATCAAAGTGATCCCAGTCGCCAAAGGTCATCTGGTAGGGCTCACCGCCGTCCACGGGCAGCACGTACAGATTGTTGAACTGTGAACCCCGGTGTGAGCTGTACAGAATTCGTTTCCCATCGGGCGAAAACTGTGGCTGTGTGCGGTAGAGCGTCTCCTCCCGAAGAATCATTTTCGCCTTCGCCATCGCATTCGGCTCCACTTTCGCGCGCCAGATCGCCCCCGAACCCAGCGGAATTCCCCGATTGGAAATCAATAGCATCTCCGTCCCATCGGGCGACCAATTGGGAGAAATATGATCGTCATTGATGTCGAAATAAAGCCGGGCGCGGCCAAACGAATGCTGGGTTGTAATCTGCGTGGCTTGGCCCGTCTTTCCGTTATCGAAAGGCATCGTATAAATCTGGTAGCCGCGGGGAGGCTGGCCTTCCTGGGCGTTTACTGGCGCCGGGCCGCTCTGCGCCCCGCGCGCAGGGCTTTGTATCCCCCGCACGAAGGCGATGCTCTTGCCGTCGGGCGAAAACACGGGGTCGGTGTAGATGTCCCCGCCCCGCGTGAGCGCCGTGCTCTCGCCCGTCCCAACGTTCAATAGCATCAGGTTCACACCCTTCGAGTCTTCCCCCGTGTAGACGATGAATCTCCCATCCGGCGACCACGCAGGAGAGGAATCGTATGTCATGTTCGCCGTCAACTCGTAGGCTGTGGTATCGCCAGGCCGAATCTTCCATAACGATCCGGACATCCCGAATGCGATCTCCTGCCCGTCAGGCGACCACGCCGGTCTCCATGGAGTGCTCGCCGATTGCGGCACGTAATAGCTGTACATATAACCGGAGGCGAAGCGGGCGCGTTGCATTTGAGCCTGGGCCGCCATCACCAGCAGGAAAAGAAGAGATGCACGTTTCATCGAGAACAATTATAGTTGCTTACATGCTCGTGATTGATTGCCATGCGCATATCTATTCCTTCGACGAGAAGCGCTACCCGCCTCGCCCGAACCCCTTCCGTCCGCCCCAGTGGGTCGGATCGGTCGAACATCTGCATCACCTGAGCCAGGCCACCGGCGTCTCGGCGGTGCGCGCGATTCAGACCGTCACCTTCTATGGCTACGACAACAGCTACCTTTGTGACTCCACCCGCGCTCATCGCGATTGGGTCTGCGGCGTCTGTACTCTCGACCCTGATGATCCTCGCAGCCCAGGCCTTCTGCGGCAATTTGTCCGCGAGTATGGTGTCAAGTCGCTCCGCGGCATCCCGTCGAACAAAGCGAAGTCATTCGACGATCCCGGCGTCCGCGCCCTCTGGAAAGTGGTTGTCGATGAGGGTATCACGATTGATCTTTTCCTGATGCAGTACGCCATGGTCGAAAGCGCCTCAAAGATGATGAGGGAATTCCCCTCCCTCACTTTCGGCTTCTGCCACTGCATGGACTTGAAGCCCGGTCCAAACCTCCAGCGTGATCTGAAAGCCGTCCTTGACCTGGCCCGCTTCAAGAACCTTTACGCCAAGGTGGACTTCATCGGAACAGGTACCCAGCAGCCTTACCCCTGCCAGGACCTGCACGACACAGCAATGCAGGTCATCCGCGCCTTCGGAGCCGAGCGCTGCCTATGGGCCAGCTGCTACCCCAACGAGATCTGGACCCCTAAGATCAGCTACGCCGAGCACCTGAAAATTTTCACAGAAGCGCTGCCTCTCAAAGAAAGCGAACGAAAATTGATCCTGGGAGAGAACGCCCGCAAGATCTGGTTTAAGAATTCTGTTCACTTAGTGGCTTGACTGGCCCGCGTGTTACAAGTCGCCGTTTCGGACCAATCAACGGGATGGCGACTTTTCGCTCACGTGGCACCTATCGTCAGCCGGAGGCGCGTTTGGCGGGACTTATCGGCTCAAACGTTCACGCGCCTCACAACTGGACTTGAACGAAGCTTGAGAGGCAGGCGCTTGATGCCCCACCATTCGAAGGGCCGTCGAAGAGTGATGTTAGGGTCAAAAGGAGGCTTTTCAGGAAATATTGTTCGAGCAACACGATTCCAATTCACCTAGATGTTATGCCCCTGTACGTCGATACCTGACGGCCCTCCGCAGCCGGTATGCTACGTTGCAGCAGCGTTGCTGCGCACCGGCACGATCACCCGTAACGCATTCAGGTCAGCCGAGCCCACGAACAGCGCGTAAGCAGACCAGTCCCAGTATTCGGAGTTCAGAATTTTGCGCGCCTCGGCCATTGCCCCTTCCACTGTAAAACCGGCCAGGAACGACCGGTAGAATTCGCGTGTGAAGAGCATCGCGGCTTCATCTACCACAACCCGCATGGTTGCCACCACCGCTGGGACGCCGGTGTGTACCAGGGCTCCCGCAACGCTCGAGACTGCGTCATTCGTTGAGGAAATGCCCGTGTCACAGGCGTTGAGTACGGCTAGGAGGACATCGTTATCGTGCAGCAATACGGCCAGACGATCCGCCGCAAGAAGGCGCGGCCCAGCCTCTTGACTTGGGCCCGCGTGTTGTTCGAGCACCAATTCTCCTTGCTTCTGGCCATCCCGGTAAACACCATGGCCGCTGAAATGGAAAACGTGGGGCCGGAACTCGCGCAAAGTCTCGTGGAGTTCTTCCAATGTCGCGTGCGGCAGCATGCGTAATTCGACCGAGTGCCGGTGTACCACCTGGGAGAGGATTTGTGATTCCAACTCCACAAAGGGAAGAGGTGGTAAACCTTCCGGCCTGGCGGAAGTGAACAGGATCCGCAGAGTCCCGCCGATCGGCTGGACCTTCTCTGTGGCGGCTAGTGAGTTCCGCCGGGTGAGCGAGTACTTACGCGTCAGAGCGAGAAAATTTACAGGTGCGGTAGGTACATACAGGCACTCCCAGGGCACAACGTTGCTCATGGGGGTATCCCGGGCGCCTTCCCAATTGAGCCGCACGTTCTGGGTGCCCATGAGCATTTCCAGAAAAGCTTTGCGCAGGTCGGGCTCGTCTTTGGGAAAAAGCCGATCGTACACCAGCTCCATCCCAAGCATCTTCAACTGAGTGGCGAAATCGCGCGGGGGTGGCGGCGCTAACTCACGAACCGCCTGCATCGGCGGGTTGGATAAGGTAGGGAGATCGCGCGTGAAGCGCAGGGCATTCACCTGGTCGCGGATGTTGCTCCAGGGGAACGGGATGGCTTTGCTGGACTCCACTATTTTTCCGTCGATCGTCAACTTCACGACGTACGTGTCCGGCGTCGGAGTCGGTTCCAGTTGGATGGCCGCATCCTTATACTCCAGGAGCGGCGTTCCCACTAGGCCGGATTGCATGCCGTACACCAGCGACGTCCCTACTACCCCGGGTTGCGCAGCACCGGCCGCAGGAGGACGCGCCGCTTCCGCTGCCGGTGGAAGAATGGCAGGTGCAGTGGCAGCAGTAGGAGTGCCCAGCAGATCCCGAAAGTACGGCTGCAATTTGAGCAACCCGCGGAGGCGCTCGTCCGCCAGATAGACCTTCAAGTGATCCAGCTCCTCTTTCGTGCAGGAATCCGGCTGCAGCATCCGGCTTTCGAACCGCTGAAAGCTGCTCCTGTCACGCCTCCACAAGTCGGAGAGTTCCGGCCAGCAATGCTCCAGCGCATCTTCCTTGACGAAGGCGCGCAGCTTTTTCAGTTCGGTGAGGCAGTCCCAGCGGAGAGTGTAGCTTTTTGCAATGCGGGCTTTCTCCGACTCCGGTAACGTCTGCCAGGCCTGACCCGCTAGAATTCTTGCCTCGTCCACCGGGGAGGGCCGGAAACTGGGATCCATCCCCTTCTTCTGAGCGGGAAGCGCCGGCTGGATACTGTGATATGCAAGCACCTCCTCCGGAGTCATAGACGAGAACCGTGGTGCCGTTACGAAGATCGCGAAGGGACTGGTGCCATCCGTGCTCACCGGTTCGTCCGTGACCGCCTTTGCCAATTCTGCTGCGTCTGCCGACATCTCACCTGGAGTTTCGCCATCAAGCACTCTTTCGACGTCCGTCATAACACTGGCCCAATGACGCTTCTTTGCGATGTTGCAGAGCTTGGCTGCCAAGGTGGGAAAGAGCCTCTCCAACAGCGCGACTTGGGAAAAATCATCCAGAACCAACTTATCCAATATGTTGGCGATACTCGTCGCACCCGATTTCGAAAGGTCCAGCAGCCGCATGAAGACGGTGTCGCAGGTTCGGAACATGAGGAGCGGGTCCGGAGCTACGTCGGCGAAGCCAGCTCGAATGATTACGTCCTGCCGGTCCGGGGCGGAAAGCACGGGGTCGGCTTTGAGCAACGTGAGCAGGGAAGGGCTGCCTTGAAGGGCTTCCCACACAGCGGCGGCATCGGCCGATTCCGGCGGCCCCGCGGGCACCGAGTCCCACGCCTCGATCTGCTGGAGAACGGAATGGTATGTGTCCTTCCGCGCTAAATCGCGAATTGCCTCGAGCAGCGCGGGCTCTTTCGAACGGATGGCGACCAACTTATCGAGTAAGGTCACGGCGCTGCTCCTGAAGTTGTTTGACCATGCGCTCGTACTGCAACCGGTTGCAATACTGTTTCAACCGGCGTGGATTGCCGCCGATCGCGACGTCGATCAGGTCGCTCGCCGCGGTCCACTCCGGGAACTGCGCTCCAATGAATCGCTGGATCTCCTCGCGCGCGGGACGGGGCAGGTGCACGGGAAGCTGGATGATCTTCTCGAAGTACTCCCGACCTTTGGTGGTCAGAAACTCCTCCACATTCACCGACGTCTGGCCGGATTCGTTCAACGTCCGGAGCCGCATGCGCAGTCCCTGGCCAATCAGCGTTTCGTCCGCCGCAACCATAAAAATGCAAGGCGTATCGCGGAGAAACGTCTTGATGGCCTCCAGGGTATCGAGCGCCACGTCCGGCATGCAGCGGTCCAAGTCGTCCACGAAAATGACTACGCGGCGGGTCCCGGCATACTTCATAAACAGGTCTTTGATGATCTTCTTGAAGTCCTCCATCGACTGGATACGCTGCCGGGTCTCCTCGTTCCTGCCCTGGTTGAAGGCGCCGGCGCGGGCAGCTTCACTGTCGAGCCCGAGGAATCCGCGCAGGGCGCTCATAACGGGCGACATGGCTGCCATGGCCGCGAACGCGCTGCGCGCGGCGGACATTCCGGCTTCGCTGGCGTTGAGGTGTGCCGGAGAATCGGGGCTCTTGCTGATGCCGCCGTACAGCGCCGCATCGAGTTTTGCCGCCACTTCCAGGTACGTGGTCTGCGCTGGGGCCAACTCGTCGTCGCGAATGATGAGTGCATCGGCGGCCAGGAAGTTCTTGATTCGTCCGCCCAATCCGGCGGGCTTCGGCGCCCTTTCCTTCTCTGGCCACTCGGAAGGGTCGGTGACTCCCAGAAGTTTTTGTGTGATGCGAAGCATCAAAGCTCGCCAGACCTCGTCGGCTGTCCGGTACTGCCACGCGGAGAAGTCGATGAAGAGCACGGGGTCGGATCCATCGGCAGGTTTGGGTAGCAGCTTTCCCAGGTACGCAGCCACGAAGTAAACGAAACTGGTTTTCCCAGAACCCCATTCTCCGTAGACACCCGCCGTAAAGGGCGGACGTACCTGCGCTAGGCGCTGCGCCAGAATCTCGGCTCGGCGCGACACGCCGAGCAGATCGTCGGCTGGGTCCTTTAGGTGATCGTCCAGTAGTTCGTTGGTCATCTCAGGAACTCGAAGGTGCAGACGAGGAGGAATACCAGCAGTGCCGGCAGCAGCACCACCGGACGGCGTCCCTTGCCTATCTTCCGGTGAAGCGCGCCACAGACGAACCACAAGATCAGAAACAGCAGAGCCCACGATGCGGTTCCCAAAAAGACGGTCTCTATCCTCTTACGCAGCTCGAACTCCTCCGCCGCCTGCATGAATGCGATTTCGGCCTGGTGATGCGAGGCGAAGGCGGATTTGCCCGCCGCGACCACACGCTGTAGCTTCGCGGGTTTATTGGCATCCAGTTCCTGAATCATGGCATTGGCGATCGCCAGCGCTACGCGGTCATCGCGCGAAAGATCGGATGGGTTGACGCCCTTGCGATTTATCGCTGGCGGCGAGGCCTTGGCGGCCTGGATGCGCGCCGCCAGCCGGGCGGCTTCCATCTGCTGCTCGAACAGTTTCGCTTGCGTCGCTTTCAGATCGTCTTGTGCCATGGCGAGTTCGGCATTGCGCAGCGGGAACTGTGCCATCTGTTCATAGGTTTCCTTCTGCGGGATCTCGAGGCGGTGCCGCCACGTGATATAGCGTCCGGCGAATCCCCACAAGATCAGCCCGACGAATAGGGTTCCGATTAGCAGGAACACATCCAGCCAGCAGATAGCCGCTTTGGGTGACTGCGGAGCTGTTTCTGAGGCTGGCTGAGAAAGCTGCATACCTATACCGCTCTGAACATCATACTCCGTACCCTGTCGCCCTTTGTATGTCCCGGAAACCAGATCCTGTTGAACAGACCTTCCTTAGTTCTTCGCCCTTCACCGGGGTTGGGAGACTTGTTTAATGGAGCCTGAAGATGATGACTGCGAGCTGTGCGGCACGGCTTAACCAATTTCCCTACTACCACGAAGCGCCATTGGTCCAAACGGACTGCCAGCGGAAACGGCTTTGAGAGGTATACCTCTATGGGCATCCGAGTGCCCACACCGCGCGGAAATACCGAACCGCACGCGACCCGTTTGAAGGTTTGCGTAACTGATGCCGGGCTTGCGCTGGCGTAAATGCGAGTCGGCTTGTGTCTGCCGGTTTGCAGGATCCACCTGACCGTATCACGACTCGCGAAAGTGAGCGAAAACGTGAAGTCCGCTCTGTAAGGAAGGCGATCAGGTAGCCCACGTATTAACAGCATTGGGTTCAATTCCGCGTTCCTCTAAACCCGGCCGGCTGGGCCTTCCGGATTTCAGCCGCGTTTGGACTCGACGCGCTTCTTGAGGCCTGCAAGGCCTTTTTCCTGGTTGCCTCCCTGCTCCTTATCGATCATGGGCCCAAGCACAAGTTTCATCCAGCCGCCGATGGGTCCCATGCCAAAGGAGGATTTGTCCGTCCAGGTAACTTTGGTGCCTTCGCCCTGCCGGGAAAAAGCGATTCTCCTCCGCCGGTTCCACCGTCATCCGGGAGGTTCCGCGGCCGTTTACCAAGCATCGCGGTTTGATATCGTCACGCGGAAAAAGGGCTTGTCCTTTTCAGCCGGAACCATCGTGAATTCCTGAGCCGTCTTCGTCGGGTCGTAATCGCGCCAGAGCCAGGCGAGAGACTCCGGAAGATCCAGCGCCATCTGTGCGCCGCCGTGTGCGGCAGTACCGAACCGGAAATGGAAATCGTATTCGCGGAGTTTGAGTGAGTTGGCCATCTGGATGTTCTGCATCGGCCAGGAGCCGTGATTGTTTTCCAAATCGTCGGACCCGTCACTCATCCAAACCCGGATGTTACGCTTGGCCTCTTTGCGAACCTTGAACGGGTACACGTTGCCGCCCTCCAATTTCTCCTGTGGGCGCCATTGGATGGACGTAAAGCTGCCGACCGTAGAGTGTACGCGCGCGAATCTGTCCGGCATCAACCATGCCACGTTGAATGCGCAAATACCGCCCGAGGACGATCCACCGATCGCCCGGCTATAGCCGTCGGGCCGGAGCTTGTACACCTTCTCGACCTCCGGCAGCATCTCCTCGATCAGAAACCTGGCGTAGCGGTCGCTGACGGTATCGTATTCGACAGAGCGTAGCGCCCTTCCCTCAGGCGAGGTGCCCGGTTGAATCATCACGTAAACCATCGGCGGCAGGAGTTTCTGGTGCACCAGATTCTCCGTCACTGTCAAAAGACGCGAGCCGGAGAATTCTCCGATGAGGCCTTGTCCATCCTGCCAGACCATCAGCGGCGCCGGAGCACGAGGGTCAACTCCGGGCGAGGAGTAAACCCAGTAGTTGGCCTTCATGCTATCGAAGATCTTGCTGACGATGGTTTGTTTATCGCCGAGCTTGCCCTTGGGAATGCCAGGTTTCGGATACGAATCAGGATTGTAGCCGACCGCATCGCCACGCGCGCCCAGCGGTTTTCCGGCACTGAAGAATTGATACATGTGAGTGACCCCGGTGCGCATCTTGGTCAGCAACATCCATTCGTTCGAGCCGGGGATCTGCGCCAGCGGGACAGGTGGCTGCTGATCGATTGAGATTGTGACCGGTGAGGTAGACGTTGCGACGAACAGATAGTCTTGACCCCAGATGATCACGCCTTGGGCGCCGGATATCAATTTCGCGATGCGCACCTTGAGTTCCGGATTGGTGGCTCCGCTACGAGCGGCTTCGATTGCTTCCTCCAGTGGCGAAGTCTGCGAGCACATTGGCAAGCAGGCGAGAAGACAAACAGCGAGTGGTCTCATATCGTGCCAGTATACAGCCGAGAGAAGAAACGCATTCAAGCCGCTTAGGCCACCCTTAATTAATTACGGACCGTCCGCGCTCCCGCCGTTCTGCGCAAACAGACCCCTCAGCCGGCTCCCTATCACCCCTCTCGCCCCAGTGTCCTCCCCTCCGGCAGCGGATTGCATGCCAGGAACCAGATGATGGCCGGGATGTAGGGGAGATCCGGCTCCGAGCCATTAGATTCCCAGTTCCAGATGCTCGACTCCGTGGGCCTGAACCTCTTGGTGATCTGCGATTGGTTTCCGTGCCCTGTCTTTGCAACCCATACAGGCAATGGCAACAATAGCCAGCGCAAAGAGAGTGAAGAAGCGCACCGTAGCTTTGAAAATCTGCCCTATGCCGGCTTAAAAATCTCGCGTAGCCGGCCGAGTACTAGTTTGTGCTCGCCCGGTTGCATCATCCAGACGGAAATCTTCAACCGCCGTTCGCCAAAACCAGAGACGGCAATCGGAGGGTCGCCTTGCATTAGCCTTCGGGTCACCTCGCCCGTGTTCAGTAGACAGGCGTCTTCGGTCCAGTTCACCAGCACGTGCGGCACATGATTGGCGATCGGCGGCATGTAACGTTCCGTCGTCAGCCCGTCGATCCCCGCTAACCCATCGCGGATCTCATGGACACGCGCTTCCAACTCCCTCATCTCACCGTCGTGGTCCGCCTTGAGATAGCGCTCAATGGCCGCCAGCAGTCCGATCATCTCTTCTTTGCCGACCTTCATGCCCCGCCCGATGCTCGCGTAAGGGTTGAACCCGGGTAGCGCCGCCGCGATCAGATCTTTGCGCCCCATCAATATCCCGGAGCACTGCGGCCCGCGAATCGCCTTGCCGCCCGAAAACGCCACCAGGTCGAACCCTTCCTTCTGGTACTGGAAAAGCCGCTCTCTCGGCGTCGCATCCGAGGCTGCATCGTTGAAAGTGGGCACACCTTTCCGTTTGCCGACTTCAATCCACTCATGGCGCGTAATCTTCCCCTCGGGCTCCATTTCGTTATAAAAAAACAACATCGCCGTACGCTCGTTGATGGCCCGCTCCAGTTCTTCCTTCGTCTCCACCCAGACGATCCTTGCTCCAACCAACGTCATCTGCTGTTCGTAGCCGCCGCGGTGCCTCTTCTGCTGCACAATCTCGTTCTTCATCCCGGAAGTGTCCGGCAGCCGCTTCAGTTTCTCCGGGTCACCCAGGGCCACGCACGCCACTGTGCCCATTGTGATGGCCGAAGCGCACCCGCCGGTTACCATGGCGGCCTCCGCTTCGAGTAACTCCGCGATTCTGGCCCCAACCTTTGCCTGTAATTCGGTCAACGGCACAAAGCACCGCGCCGCGTCTTCCATCGCCCGGGTGACTTCCTGATGCATCAGCGATCCGCCTAAGTGAGTCACCACGCCCACTCCGTTGATGACAGGCCTGATGCCGAGCCGGGCATACACGTTGGGCGCCGGCGCGGAAGCGGCGGATGCGGGCAGCGCCCCGGTAGCCGCTGCTGCTGTTGTCGAAGCCAGAAACCTGCGGCGGCTTGTTTCGGTTTCCATGAAGCCTCCTGTTATCTGCGGCGATTTCCGCAACTGATCCGCTCGACCTTGTCCCATCCCACCAAAGGTTCGCCTGCGGCTTGCATTCCCCAGTTTATCCCAGTTCTTGCGCGGCCTTCAGTTTGAGTTGGCATAGAAAGCGACGGGGTTAGATAGTAGACAAATCGCCGGCTTCGCTTCCCGGCAGCTCCACCATCCCCGCCCAGAACAAGCTTCTCCCGCCACTGGTGTCCTGATCGTATTTCCTCGCGAACTGGAGTTTCCCGTCGCCTCCGATGCGGAACACCGACAGCCCTGCCGGCAGCGGCCGGACTTCCTCCTTGTCCCGCACCAGGACTTGTTCCATGTTGGCAACTACCAGCATCCGCCCGCTCGGGTCTATGGTGAACGTGCGCGGATGCACGCCGCGAGTATCGGCGTTCTGAATCAGCGTCGGTTCGCCGGTCTCCTGGTGAATTGAATAAACCGCAATGGAGTTCTCGCCGCCGGCAAAGACCTTCTTGCCTTGGAAATCGGTTGTGCCGCTACCCCGGTTGCCTAGATACAGGAAGCGGCCGTTCGGGTGAATGTGGATTGCGCTCGTAGCCTGGCCGGCAAGACGCCTCGGATCCGCCAGCGTCTCCTTGGTGTACAGAGGCGCGGCGCTAAGCGTCGGCCCGTCGAGCTTCCGATAGACCTGCAGCTTGTTCTGCCGCTCCAGCGTGATGAACACAAACGGCCGTGTCGGATGGAACTCGAGATGGCGTGGCTGGAAATTGTAGCCTCCCCCAGGCGCGATCGAGGCGCGATTGGTCAGCACTCCCTCCTTGTATCCAAACACCTTCAGCGCGCCCGGGTCCTCCGGTTTCGTCGCCGTCGGTCCATTGCCTCGTGTGACGAGGATCACCATCTGGTTGGACGGGTCCACCCGCACCTGGTGCGCATAGACGCCGAAATCGAGATTAGTCGCCTGGGGCACCGCCGCCCCTAGTAGCGTGCCGTCGGCGGCGATTCGGTGAACGGTCACTTCGCTCGGCTCGTTGTAGGCGACCACAATGTGGTTCCCGGGCATGTCCACCGTCATGAAAACTGACCGGGCAGCAACTGAAATCGGCTGGCCGTGCTGCTGCAATGCTCCGCTGGCGGGATCGATTCGAAATGCCGTCACACCGTGCTGCCCGGCTGTGCCTCGCAAGTTGTTGCTCCAGGCGACGTAAAGGTACCGTCGCGAAGGATGAGGCCACGCCTCCTGCACATTCTGGGGAAGCCTCACCGTTGCTTGTTTGACGAGGCTAGCTTCCTGCAAGTTCAATGTGTACGTTGTCAGTTCTGGCCCGGCCGCGGCGTACAGCGCCACTTCTGCTTTGGCTCGCGTCTGAGGCAGGACCACGGTCGCCGTGACCAGGAAAGCGCCAAGGATCATTAGCCGAATCAACATTCCCTCCGATCAAAAGGACAAAGCATCGGTATCAGTATATTGGGTTTCACGTTAGGTTCGGGCTCGACGTCCGGAACATCCAACTGGGCAAGCGGCGTCGCGCCGCATTTTTCATCCATGCGGAGCGTATTGGACGGGTCGCTCTACAATGTAAAGGTGCCGGCGCGAAGAACATTCAATCGATAGGGGCCGCCGCGGATAGAACATGTGGAGATACCCTTCCCCCCATTTGCCACTGGACCAGGACCCTACGAGACGAGCGAAGGGGCCAAGTTCAGAATATCAGCCACCTTCACAGTCGAGATCGACGTACTCGCGGCCCCTGGAACTCTAGTCCGTCTGGCGTCAATGCTATCTGGTCGGTTTCTGGGTACAGAGGCGCAGGCAGTCAAAGGACGAACCAGTTGTTCGGCCAGGGTGGTCGCTGGCGGTGCCGGGTTGTATTATGGGCTGAGATGAAATACAGCATATCGACTGGCCTGATCTTCCTCCTGGCTGTACTAACGGCTTGCAAAAAGCCTGCTCCCCCCGATCCGCTTTGCAGCTACGAGCCTGTGCCGCAAACCACGCGCCTCGAATCAGGGCTCGGAGCCGTGGAAGTGATTGGAACCACCGGCGAGTATTTCTACCTGCGCGACAGAGCAAACAAGCAAGTTGCCTCTGGCGCCCTGAACGGCGCCGTCGGTGTCCGGCCCGGCGAGTACACGGCGCTGCTGAACAACTCCACGCACGCGGTCTTTGTCGAGGAGGACAGGCTCACCAAGTGCGGCTGCGGTTCGGTTCAGGCGATCGGCGGCACCGTCGAATACTATTACGTGCTCGACAGCGCCGGGAAGCAATTGGCCTCGGCCACTCTCGGCAAGGCGATTTCGCTTTTTCCGGATTCGTTCACCGTCAAACTCAACAACACAACGATGCCAGTTGACATCAAAGCCGGCGGACCGGCAATGTTGCACGCCGGTCTGCTGGAGGTAACTGGAACGACCAATGAGTACTACTACGTCCTCGATTCCGCCGGCACGCAACTCGCATCCGCTACCCTCCAAAAGAGCACGGCGCTATTCCGCGGCACCTGGACCGTGAAGGTCAACAACACCACCGTTCCGGTCGAGATCAAGCCCGGCGAGACGGCGAGTTTGCAAACTGGAACCCTGATGGTTCGCGGCACAACCAGCGAGTACTACTACGTGCTCAACGACGCCGGGACTCAGTTGGCCTCGGCGCAACTGGACAAGGCGACGGCCTTATTGCCCGGCACATACCGGATCAAACTCAACAACTCGATCGCTCCCGCGACGGTAACGCCAAGCCAGGTAACTGACCTGGCGACCGGCACGGTGACCGCGAAGAAGGCGGGCAGCGACTACTACTATGTCCTCGATGACAAGGGCACGCAACTGGCATCTTCACAGGTGAACCGGCCAAGTGCATTACTATCCGGCCAATACACGGTGCGCGTCGGCGAGAGCAAGAAGCTGGCAACGGTGAACGCGGGCAAGGACACGACGCTGGTATTTTGATTCCATGTTCCTGTGATGGCGCTCCCGCTCAACCGTCCCCGCCTAGGTGTACGATGGAACCAAGATTTATGCGTTGCTCCCACTTCCTCGGGCTCATCGCGCTCACTTTGGTAGCTCAGCCACAGACAGGGGTGGGCGTGCAGAATCAGATCTTCACTGTCCCGGCCGGTTGGACTCGAAGCGATGCCGGACCCGGCGTCATCCTGACTCCAGACTCAGCGCCCAAGAACCTCGTAACATTGTTCCTCGCCGGAAGGCCTCTCTTGGGCGCTACCTTTCGTGCCGCTTTTGATGAGGACTTTCAGAGCCTCAGCCGGGGCCTGCGCGTCGTGAGCGCGGGCCCGCCCCAAAGCCGCACCGCAAACGGTGTCGAACTGCTCGCTGTAACGGCCGAGTTGCGAAACGCCTATGGAGTTCCTTCCTACCGGTATTATCTGGCCGCTGGACCGCCCGGGCGCATCGAAATCATGGTGTACTCCGCATCTTCTCCACAGTTGTTTCAGCGCTATTTACCCGCCGTCAACATTTTCGTATCGGGCTGGTCGTTCGCGAATCTCGCGGCAACGCCCCCAACTCCGGCGCTCTCCGCGCCTGCGTCCCCGACAACGCCGGCGCCAACCGCTGCGACTCCCGCCGCTCCTCGCCGGGGCCGGTTCGATGCCGTCTATTCAGCTCTCAAGGTCGCATCAACTTTCAGGTACGGCGTGGTCGTTGATACCTACACCTTCTTCGCCGACGGCACCTTCTGCCACTGCCTCCCGTTCAATGGGTTGAACGGTTTCGACATGGCCGCCGAGAGGCGTACAAGCCCTGAGTTCGTCGGCAATTATCAAATCGACGGCGATCAGATCACCCTGATTCTCACCGGTGGAACCTACCGTCGCACCGGCGTCCTTTTGGCAGACAGGATCATGATGGAAGGCCGCCAATACGAGCTTCTTGGCGACCCCGGCAAGCTTGGTCCGCATCCCCTGGATGGCGTATTCGTCCGCGACGATCCGGCGGCCGCCGACGTCGCCCGCCGCTTCATCCGGTTCAGCCGCGACGGCCAGTTTCAGGATCAGGGTTTGGTGGAGTCCGTAGCCACCACTCAGATCATCAACGGCAACCCTGTACCGGACCGTCCCAGCGGCGCCGGTACCTACAGCATCTCTCGCTACACCCTGTCACTTCGTTATTCCGACGGTTTCGTGCGCCAGGTTCCCATAACGGGCGAACTGGCGGACCTGGATAAGCAGAAACTGACGCGAGTCGCGGTCAATACCTACACGCTCATTACTCGGTGACGCTGCAAGTAGTCAATAGACAAACGCAGGGCCAGCACATTCCAATTGAAAGATGAGCCTGGAGGGGACGCCGGGATAACCGGGACCAAGTAAGGGCTCCTTTCCACAATTCGGTGTCGGCGGTTCGATATCGGAAAC
>Ga0080064_1001929_pt1 | contig 38318 bp, 38 predicted proteins | sample Subgrocontami54m_FD_69260 | JGI IMG/M metagenome (GOLD analysis project Ga0080064, IMG submission 69260) | Subsurface groundwater microbial communities from S. Glens Falls, New York, USA - GMW46 contaminated, 5.4 m (SPADES assembly) (version 2) ...
ATTTGAAGGACCACTCCACACCTTCCGAGGCCCAACGCGCCATCCTAAGCACGGCCCGCGAGGTGCTGCGGACCGAAGCGGGCGCCATCGGCCGCTTGGTCGACCGGCTGGATCGCAGCTTCGAGCGAGCCGTCGAGTTGATCGGCTCCACCTCGGGACGCGTCGTCGTCACTGGCATGGGCAAGTCCGGCTTGGTCGCTCAAAAAATCGCCGCCACCTTTTCTTCGACTGGGACGCCTTCGTTCTTCTTGCATCCCGCCGAAGCCATCCACGGCGACCTGGGCATGTTGGTGAAGGGGGACACCGTCGTGGCGCTGTCTTATAGCGGCGAGACGGACGAAATTCTGCGATTGCTTGACCGCATCAAGCGCCTCGGCCTTCCGCTCATCAGCATGACGGGAAACTGCGAATCGACGCTCGCTCAATCGAGCGACGTGGTTCTCGACGTGAGCATCGAAAAGGAGGCCTGCCCGCTGAATCTCGCGCCCACCGCTAGCACCACGGCCTCACTCGCCATGGGAGACGCTCTGGCCGTCGTGCTGCAGGAGCGACGCGGCTTCCGCGAGGACGATTTCGCCGAGCTGCATCCGGGCGGGGAAATGGGACGCAAGCTCCGCCGCGTCGAGCATCTGATGCACACCGGCGACCACGTGCCCGTGGTTTCACCGGCAACGCCCATGCCTGAAGCCGTTGAAGAAATGTCCCGCAAAGGATTCGGGATGGCCGCCGTCGTGTCCGAGGGAGGCCGCCTCGCCGGCGTTATCACGGATGGCGACCTGCGGCGTCTCTTGCAGACCAAAAGCAATTGGATGGAGATGACCGCCGGTGAATGCATGACCCGCGAGCCGCTCACCATTGGCCGCCGCGAGCTGGCCGCCAAAGCCCTCAACCAGATGGAGTCGCGCAAAGTCACCTCTTTATTGGTAGTGAACAACGAAGGAACATTGGAAGGATTGCTCCATCTGCATGATCTTTGGTCCACTCAAATGTTTTGATCCGAGCCACGACAGGGAACCGTCTACACCGAACAGATCCCAGAGCCCGAAGCAATCGGGAAATGAAGTAGAATTGCAAAGGTTGTCATATAGATAAAGGTTGTCATCCTGAGCGAAGCGAAGGATCTGTTGTTTCTTCCCACCTTCTGCTCCCGACTGCTTTTTACATGAAGAATAGATCCTACATTGCCCCCGATGCCAGCGACCGCGCCCGCCGCGTGGAATTGATTCTGTTCGACGTGGACGGCGTTCTCACCGACGGCCAGATTCTGATCATTCCCGATGCGCAAGGGACGGTCCATGAGTTTAAAATGTTCAACACTCAGGACGGTGTAGGACTTTCTTTCGCCCGCCGAATCGGCTTGCGGCTAGGAGTGCTGACGGGCCGCACTTCTGAGGCCGTTGCCGCGCGGGCCAAAGAGTTGGGTATGGAAATCGTCGAGCAGGGAAGCTGGAACAAGCTCGAAACCTACCAGAAGATTCGGGCGCAGGTTAACCTGGAAGACGCGCAGATCGCCTACATGGGCGACGACCTTCAAGACCTGCCCGTAATGCGGCGCGCGGGCTTGGCGATTGGTCCCGGCAACGCTCAGGAAGATATTCGGCAGTATTGCCACCTGATCACGCGGCGAACAGGCGGCCACGGCGCGGTCCGCGAGGCGCTGGAATTTATCATCCGCGCCCACGGCAAGTGGGACGAAATCATGGCGCGGTACTTGGCGTAAAGGATCGCTATTCCCTGCTTGATTTATTTCACCGCCTGGAGGAATTCCTCAATTGTAATCCCCGCCTTCGCAATCAGGCTTCGCAAGGTGCCGCGCGCGACTTGCGGATGATTTGGCACAGATAACGTGGCGATATGCCCGGGTTTCGTCAGGATGATGTGGCTGCCTTTTCCTCGATGCGGAACCACATTCCAACCCAATCTCTCGAATGCCTGGAGCACGTCGCGGGGCCTAAGAATGGGAACAGGCGGCATCAGACGGGAATTTCTACTTCACGAACGTCCACGGTAAGCGGCAGACCCATTTCCGCGCGCACGGCGAGGCATTCCTGGATTGCCTCTTGAATGTTTCGCTCGGCTTCGTTTGCGGTCTTTCCTTGGCTGACACATCCCGGAATGGAGGGGCACTCCGCAATGAACATGCCGTCTTCGTCCTGCGTGATGGAGATCAGGAACTTCATCGTTTCAGATAGTATAGCGCAAATGTCAGGGCCCGATCCCGGCGATCTTCACCCGAATCCGGTACAGCCCGGTCCGAGCCGTAACGTACAAGCTCTTCCCGTCGGCGTCGCCGAAGGCGAGATTGGCGGCCTGTTCTGGAAATACGAGTGTGCCGAGGTGTTTTCCTTCCGGCGTGATCACCCAGATTCCGCCCGCGCCCGTGCAGTAGATATTCCCCTTCACATCGACCTTCATGCCGTCGGGGTTCCCGGTGGCCTTTTCCCCGCTCATATCGACCAGGACGCGGCCGTTCTTCACCGTGTCGTCAGGCAGCACGTCGAACCGCCAAATGGTTCTCTTGGTCGTGTCGTCGACGTAAAAAACTTTTTCGTCGGGAGAGAGCGCCAGGCCGTTCGGGTTCACCAGGTCTTTAGCCAACAACGTGAGCTTCCCATTTTTCAAAAGAAACACTCCCTGGAACGGCATCTCCTTCTTCGGGTCGTCGATTCCTTTGGGAAGCGCGGATGGAGGGTCGGTGAAATATATCGCGCCGTCTTTCTTCACCACAATGTCGTTGGTGCTATTCAGGCGCTTGCCTTCGTAACGATCGGCCAGCACGGTTCGCTTGCCGTCCTTTTCAATTCGCACGATGGCGCGGTCTCCCATCGCATTAAAGACGATCCGGCTTTGACGGTCCAGCGTGATGCCGTTCGATCCATAGTTCAAAACCGTAACTTTGCCGTTGGTCTGCTCGCGTCCAACGCCGGTGCGGTCCGAGCCGGTGAATCCGCTCGGTTGAATGAGAGAAGTGACCTTGCCGCTTTTGGGGTCCCACTTGTTAATGACGTTGCCGGGGATATCGCTGAAGATGAGGTATCCGCCCTTGCGCACCCACACCGGTCCTTCCGAGAAGAGGGAATCTCCGGCCAGTTTTTCGACCTTGGCATCGGCGGAGACGATAGCATCGAGCGCGGGATCGAGCCGCAGGACGGCGTTCGGCGTTTGGTCCTGAGCGGCAACCGATAGCGCCACGGCGGCTGACAGCAATGCAAAGCAAAGAATTTTCATAGATGCACCTTTCGAAGCTGTTGCAAAAAACGCCTCGGATGCTTGTAAGGGCACGACTTCAGTCGTGCCGATCACAGGATGGTACGGAAGTGGGCTTTAGCCCCTGAGGTACGTTCTAGGCCCTCAGCGGCTGAAGCCACTGTTTCACCAATCGCTATCGGCACGGTTAAAACCGTGCCCTTCCATTTCCCTAAAACGGGCAGTGCAACAGCTTTTACGGCCGGATTCCCTCCGCCTTCAGGCGAATCCGATACACGCCTGTGCGAGCGGTAATATAAAGCGTCTTCCCGTCGGCGTCTCCGAACGCCACGTTCGACGCCTGTTCCGGCGTCAGGATGGTTCCAATGTGTTTGGCTTCGGGAGTAATAATCCAGATGCCGCCGGGGCCGGTGGAATATAGGGTTCCCTTCTTGTCCACCTTCATCCCGTCCGGCCCGCCAATCGCCGTATCTCCGCTCATTTCGAAAAATGTTTTTCCGTTAGCCGTAAGGCCGTCACTCAACACTTCATGTCGGAAGATCAGCTTTTTTGCCGTGGCATTCGAGTAGAGGTACTTCTCGTCCGGTGAAAACGCCAAACCGTTGGGCGCCGGATTATCCGTGATGGCGGGCTGAACCTTTCCGTCCTTGGCCCGGAATATCGCAATGACGGGCTTGTCGGATTCCGGCGCATCTCGGGGCGGGGGGTCGGTGAAGTAAACGGCGCCGTCTTTTTTGACGACTACGTCATTAGTGCGGTTCAGCCGTTTGCCGTTGTATTCCTTTGCCAGCACGGTCCGACTTCCGTCCTTTTCGATTCGCACAATGGCGCGGTCGCCCTGCGCGCAAATGACCACCCGGCCCTGCGGGTCCATCGCGACGCCGTTGCCGCCGGTATTGGGGTTTTCCTCGGCCTTGGCTTTCTCGATCGACGCGAATCCGCTGTGTTCGATGTATTTCGAAACCTTGCCGTCCTTGGGGTCCCATTTGTTGATGGAGTTGGAGCGAATGTCGCTGAAAATCAGGAAGCCGCCCTTGCGGACCCATACGGGACCTTCGGTGAAGCCCATGTCTCCCGCCAGCTTTTCGACTTTGGCATCGGAGGAAACAATGGCGTCGAGCGCCGCGTCCAGCCGGATCACGTCCGGCTTGCCTTGCGCCCGCGCTGCCGGCGTTGTCGCCGTCGTCGCGATGGCTGCGAATAATAGAGCGACGATGCAAAACTTTCTCATACTGCGATCCTTTCAACGGGAGAATCGAAACCACGCGAGGGTAGCGCGACGCAACCCGCCAACAGGTGGTCTTGGGATTATTTCTTTCCCGCCCGCGCGAGGGCCTTCTCCAGCGACCGGCTCGTAAACAAAACGGCCATTTCGCGCCGGTATTCGGCCGACGCGTGGATGTCGGAGAGCGGGTCCACGCCGTCAGCGGCGTGCCGGGACGCTTCCTCTATGGCGTGTGCGTCTGGCATTTTCCCTTGCAGGGCCTCTTCTACTTTCCGCGCGCGGTAGGGAATCGATCCGACACCGGTGACTCCGGCCCGCACGGATTCGACTCTGCCCAAGGGATCGAGCCGGACAACCGAGGCCACGCCGGTAATGGCGAAGCCCGATGCCTGCTGGTGCATCTTGACATAGGCGGAACCGGTCCGAAGTCCAAATTTCGGGACCCGGATGAGCGTGAGAATCTCGTTGGGTCCGAGCGCCGTGGTCATCAGGTCGGTAAAGAAATCCTGAGCCGCAATGGTTCGTTCCCCTCCTGGGCCTGTGACGATCATCTGTGCCTCTGCCGCTAACGCCGCAGCCGTTAAATCCGCCGCCGGATCGCCGTGCGAGAGGCTTCCGCCGATAGTCCCCCGGTTGCGCACCTGCACGTCGCCGATTTCGGCCGCCGTCTCGGCGAGCAGCGGGCACCCCTGCTCAATCAACTCCGAGGTCTCGATCGTGGCGTGACGCACCAAGCTTCCGATCTGAAGCGCGCCGTCGTGCTCCTCCACCCGCTGCAACTCCGTCAATCGTCCGATATCCACCAAATACTGAAACGACGCCAGGCGCAGCTTCAGCATGGGAATCAGGCTCTGTCCCCCGGCGAGAACCTTGGCGTCATCCGGATGTTCGTTCAAAAACCGCACCGCCTCGGCAATACTGGAGGGTCGAACGTAATCGAAGCTGGCAGGGAACATCGGTCACTCCTTATCCGCAGATTTTGCCATCACAAGGGAAGTTAGAAGCTAGAAGTTAGAAGATAGAATAGCCTTTGTATATGCGTTTAGGAGGCGACTCACATCATCTAAAAGGACCATCATGGCTTCTGTTTTTCCGTAATCCAGATCTTGCACCAGAATCAGATAGTAACGACTCTCCTCAAGGGAACCCTCTGCCGTATTCATAAATCGCGCCTTGTCGGCCTTTCCACGTTTTCGGAATCCCTCCGCTATGTTAGCCGCAACTGACACCGCAGCTCTTCGCATCTGATTCGAGAGCGCATAAACCTCATGCTTCGGAAAACCGTTCGTGATCTTATACACGGTCAAGGCAAATTCATGAGCCTTCCGCCAAACCACCAAATCGCGAAAATCCCTCGCAGGAATCCGTTCAACAGCCATTTTGGATCAAACCTCAAAATACTAAGAGCTCTTTTCCGTCTTCTAACTTCTAGCTTCTACCTTCGTGCCTTTGTCGTTCAATATTCTCCAAATCTTCTCCGGCTTCAGCGGCATATCGACGTTCTTGACGCCGTAGGGCGAGAGAGCATCCATCACGGCGTTGACCAGCGCCGGCGTGGACCCGATCGTTCCGGCCTCGCCCACTCCCTTAACTCCCAGCGGGTTCGAGGGCGACGGCGTTACCGTGTGGTCGCAAATATATTCGGGAAGCTGCGCGGCCTTGGGGACTACGTAGTCCATTAGGCTCCCGGTGACGAGCTGTCCGTTCTCGTCGTAGATCAGTTCTTCGAACAGCGCCTGTCCCAGGCCCTGCGCGATGCCTCCCTGCACTTGGCCTTCGACCGTCATCGGGTTGATGATGTTGCCGCAGTCGTCCACGGCTACGTATTTCGTGATCTTAATTTCGCCGGTCGGGCGGTCGATCTCCACCGCGCAGACGTGCGCGCCGAAGGGGAAGGTGTAGTTGGGAGGGCTGAAGAAGCTGGTGGTTTCCAGACCCGGCTCCATTCCGGGAGGAAGCTTCTTGGCGGTGTAGGCCGCCGCCACAACGTCCACGAAGGTGCAGAACTTTTTAGGATTGGTCTTCGAGACGAATTTGCCGTCCTTCAACACGATGTTCTTGGGATTGATCTCAAGCTGGTATGCGGCGATCTCCTGCATCTTTGTTTTGATCTTCCGCGCCGCGTTGTAGACCGCCGATCCGCCGAGCGCCGTGTTGCGGCTGCCGAAGGTGCCGACGCCAGTCGGAACCGCGGAAGTGTCGCCGTGGATCACCGCAATGCTGTCAAAGGAGACCGAGAGTTCGTCGGCGGCGATCTGCGCAAAGGTAGTTTCCTCTCCTTGCCCGTGCGGCGAGGAACCGCTGAGGATGGTGACCGTTCCGGATGGTTCGACGCGCACCGTGGCGCTCTCCCATCCACCTCCCGGAGGGTCTCCCGCGGCCGGTCCCAGAGCGCAGATTTCGACGTAGGTCGAAAGGCCGATGCCCGTTACTTTCCCTTGCTTGCGAGCCTTCGTTTGCTGCTCGCGCAGTTTCTTGTAATCGGCAATTTTCAGGGCTTTATCCATGCACGGTTTGTAATTGCCAGAGTCGTAATTCAGTCCCGACGGCGTGGTGTAAGGGAACTCGGTGGACTTGGGAAAATTCTTGGCGCGGATTGCCGCCGGGTCCATCTTCAATTCCGCCGCGGCCAGGTCGGTGATGCGCTCGATCAGGTAGGTCGCCTCGGGGCGCCCGGCTCCGCGATAGGCGTCCGTCGCCATTTTGTTGGTAAAGACCTCGGTGATCTCGAACGAAAGGGCCGGGATCTTGTAGCAACCCGTCGCCATAATGGCGGTTAGGGTCGGAATGGCCGCCGTGAGCAACTGCGGATACGCGCCGATATCGGCGATGGTCCGGACTTTGAGGCCGAGCATCCGTCCGTCCTTCGCCAGAGCCAGCTCGACGTAATTGATCTGATCGCGGCCGTGAATCATGGTCCGCAAATTTTCGCGGCGCGTCTCGATCCACTTCACCGGACGGCCCAGCTTCATTGCGAGGTAGGGCAGCAGCAGCTCCTCGCGATAGACATTGAGCTTGCCTCCAAAGCCCCCGCCCACGTCGGGCGCGACGACGCGCAGGCGGTTCTCGGGAACTTTTAGGAGCTTCGCGATGCGGGAGCGAACAATGTGCGGGATCTGCGTCGCGGTCCAGAGCGTCACGAGCTTCTCGCCCGCCTGGTAGTCGGCCTGCACGGCGCGCGGTTCCATCGGCATGGGAGCGATGCGTTGGTTCAGGAAGCGCGCCTTCACCACGTGAGCCGCTTTTTTGAAGGCGCCGTCCACGTCACCCGAGACCAGATTGAACGTTCCGGCCACGTTGCTATCCCATTGCTCGTGCACCACGGGCGACCCTTTTTCGAGCGCTTTTTCCGTGTCGACCACCACCGGCAGCGGGTCGTAGCTGACCTCGATCAGGTCGAGAGCGTCCTGCGCGATGTAGGTATTTTCCGCGAGCACCGCGGCGACCGGCTCGCCCGCATACCGCACCCGTCCGACGGCGAGCGCATAGTTATCGGGAGAGCGCATATCGGGCAGCGCTCCCATCGGCGCGATCGGATCGAGATGTCCGTAGATATCCGCCCCGGTCACCACGTCGATCACTCCCTCCAATGCCTTCGCCCGGTTCACGTCGATCTTTTGAATGCGTGCATTGGCATACGGGCTGCGCAAGAACGCCACGTGCGCCGTGTTCGGCAGATGGATGTCGTCGACGTAAGCTCCCCTGCCGCTGAGCAGCCTGGGATCTTCTTTTCGCAGCGTTCGGCTGCCGACATATTTCGCGTTTGACTTGGCGGTGTGTTTTGTCTGCGGCATGGCTTAACTCCTCGCTTAGGCGACAACGGGCTTAGTTGTTACCTGTAGCCGTGATTTTGCTGTTTTTGCCCCTGCTTTCACGGGTCTATTTGGCTTGCCGGCCGCTCTTGGCTTGTGCATCTTCTTGGCGGCGTTCTGGACGGCTTTCACAATGGTCTGGTATCCGGTACAGCGGCAGAGGTTTCCGTTGATGGCACGCCGGATTTCCGGCGGCGAGGGATTGGGCGATCGTCCGAGCAGGTCGTGAGCGGCCATTAAGAGTCCCGGTGTGCAGAAACCGCATTGCAGGCCGTGCTCTTCCATGAAGCCCTGCTGCACGGCATCGAGCTGGCCGTCGGCCGCCAGCCCCTCGACGGTCGTTATGGCGGAGCCGTCCGCCTGCACGGCGAGCACCATGCAGGACTTCACCGCTCTGCCATCCAAGTGTACCGTGCACGCGCCGCACAGTCCCGTTTCGCAGCCGACGTGCGTCCCGGTCAGTTGCAGGACTTCCCTCAAGTAATGGACCAGGAGCAGGCGAGGCTCCACCTCCGAACGGTGTTTGCGTCCGTTGACAGTGATTTCGACGGGTACTTTCACAATAGCCTCCGTGGTTCCGCGAATGACGTGAAGATGAATTTACGCTGGACCGTTCAAAATTTCAAGAGGAGCTAATCCAATCAATCCGAGCCGCGACCGAGAGGGAGCGGTCCTTGAGTTCTCTCACCGGAGCAGCGCCGCTGTGCTAAAATTACGGGTATGAAGTCAGCCGTAACAAAGACGAAGATGACCTATGCCCAGTATCGCCTCTTGCCGGACGACGGAAAGCGGTATGAGCTGATTGACGGAGAACTCTTGATGACCCCCGCCCCGTCCACACGACACCAGAGAATTCTTGGAAACCTTTTCTCGGAACTTAGGGCTTACGTGAAAGCGAACGGTCTCGGCGAAGTTTTCGTCTCGCCGGTTGATGTGGTCTTCGAGGAGAATCTCTTCCTTGAGCCTGACATCGTATATGTCAGCCGCCATCAGCAGCAGATCGTGGGGGAAGAGGCGATTCACGGCGCACCCGACCTGGTGGTGGAAGTCCTATCGCCCAGCAGCTTCTATCACGATCTCCGGCGGAAGATGGGTCTCTATTCTCAGTTCGGGGTCCAGGAATATTGGATTGTGGACCCGGAGAAGCAGACGCTGGACCTCTACCGGCGCGCGGGGAATGAACTGCAACTCTTCCGTCAGTTCGCCTCCCACGAAACCCTGGAAAGCCCCCTTCTCCCGGGCTTTCGCCTTGCCGTAAGCGATGTTTTTTCCGAGCCGCGATAGCCTTTCCGCAACGCAGCCGGCGGTCCGCCCGAATCCGACTATCCCTTCCGGTTCCAGATTTGGACGTGCCACTTCCACGCGCCGTCCTCCTGCTTCCACAGGACGACGTACTTGGCCGTGGCGCTCCGCCCGTCGCCCGCTTTCAGCTCCACGCGTCCGATCTCGAAGACGGAGTCTCCCTGGAGCTGGGCATCCAGCGTAAACAACTTGGCGCTCCTCAGCCCAATCCCGCCGATGGCAAGCTGCCAAAACGCCCTGATCTGGTCGAGGCCGGTGACCATATCGGAGCCGGGAGGCAGAATGCGCGCGTCGCGGGTGTAAATCTCGTCGAGTTTGTCGACTTTCTTTGCGGCCAGTACAGTGGTGTTGAACTTTTCGTTGGTCTTACGCATGGCGGCGAGCACATTTTCCGATACGGTCATCTCTGATCTCCCTGCGCCGGTTGCGCGGCTGCGACGTTCTTGGTGGCCGTGAGAATTGTATTATCCATCTGCCCTCAGTCGAGCAATATACACCTAACCGCCATTGCGGGAAAGCTCTCCTGGGGGAGTCGCGGCAGGCGAAGCGGAATGGCCGGGTATAGGATGAGGAAACAAGGCTAAATTTGCGCGGGAGCATTGCCGGCGGCGAGCAATTGCTCTTTGCGGTATATAAGCTGGGTGACGTTGTAGGTGGCTAGCTCGAAGCCGTGGCCGTGGGTAATGGCGTCGGTGGGGCAGGCCTCGACGCAATAGCCGCAGAAAATGCAGCGGTTGTAGTCGATGTTATAGACGGAGGCGTAGCGCTCTCCGGCGCTGATGCGGCGCTCGGCGGTATTCTCGGCCGCTTCAATATAGATGCAGTTGGCCGGGCACGCCGCGGCACAGAGGAAGCAGGCGACGCATTTCTCCAGACCCGCCTCGTCCCGCTGCAAGATGTGCAAACCGCGGAAGCGCTGTTCGAAGTTGGGCGCTTCGGTGGGATAGTCTTCTGTGACCGTCGGGCGGAACAGGTTCTTCAGCGTGACCTTGAAGCCCGAGGCCAGAGTCGATGCGGTTTCCGCAAATTCGCCAATGATGTTTGCCATAGCAGGGTCGGCTTCCCTCCGCCTCGACGAGACGGCGGCGCTTCCGTTCGGCGCTCCGATTCAAAGTGTAGCGCAAGTGAATTGCGAAGGTCAAAAGGCCGGAGGTGTTTCGGAATGGCCCGGGCCTTCCCGGCTATTTGCGGGTGCGTTTGTGCTTGGCGTCGATGCGGGCGAGCATCTGTTCGTACTTGGGCCTCTGCTCGCCGGTGAGCATCTCCCGGATGCGGTTCCGCCCTTTTTCCCGGATGGTCTCCTGCTGGACCTCATAGTGCGTGTACGCGGTGTGCGTCTCGTCCAGAATCTGGTTCAACTGCTTGGCCTGGTCGGGAGTCAGGTCAAGTTTTTTGGTGAAGCGCTCCACGGTGTGCTCCACCGAATACGGTGCGTCGGCTCTTACGGAGGTACTCCAGTAAGTCCACAGATTCGTGGCCAGAGTTCCGGTAAAGGCGCCGCAAAGGAAAATCAGCACGATAATTAGAGCAGCACGTTTTCGATCCGTCGACATCTTCAGGACCATATTCAATCCGTTTCTTCCACTAGGCTCACCATCACCATCTCCCGACTGTGGAGCCGGTCCGCCTCCGAAGAGATGGCGTCGGAGAACCGCGCGGGCGGAATACCGAGCACACCGGATTCGGTTAGCTCCGGTTCAAAGTCCATGGTCCAGGCCGTCAGGAGCAGCCCCAGAACCAGGAACAGCAGCGGGAACGCAAGTCGAGGACCTTGCAACATAGCGGCCAGATTCGGGAGCCATCCCGACGACGCTTTCCGTTCAATCGACCGCTCCAGCTTGCGGTAAAAATCCGGTCCCGGTCGCGGAGGAGCTTCCATGGGCCGCAGCCATGCCAGATAAGACTGCGATTCCCGCGCATCCCGAACCCGATTCGCGCAGGAGCGGCACTTCGCTACGTGATTCTCGAAGATTTCACGAGCGAACGGTTCCATCTCGTCCATCAGGTACTCTTCCAGTCGGTCGTGAACATGATTTTGCATGGCGCCCCCTGGTATCCTCGTTACTTTTTCCTGGGAAGCTTTTTCCGCGCAATCTGCGCCAGCCTGCGCCGGGCGCGGAACAGTTTGACCTTGACCGTGTTTTGGTTCCACCCGAATACTCGGGCGAGATCCTGAATTGAATAGCCTTCGACTTCCTTCATCATCAGAAGCACGCGTTCTTCCGGGGAGACTTTCTCGAGCAATAGGGAAACAATCTGACCCAACTCCGCCCTACGGTCCGGCGCCAGTTCGTGCGACGGAGACCTTTCCATCTGGCGGCACTCCGCCTCCGAAATCTCCGAGACGCTGAAGAGCCTGCGAGAGCGGTTCCTCCTCAGGTGGTCGTAGCATTCGTTGACCGTGATTCTATAAATCCATGTAATCAGGGCACAGCGAAAATCGAAATTTTGAATCGCGAAATAAACCTTCGTGAACACCTGCTGCGCAATGTCTTCCACGTCGGCCCGCGACCGCACCAGCGAATGCGCTATGGAAAAGACCCGTCCCTGATACCGCTCGACCAGCATCCGAAACGCCTCCGGGTCGCCCGACTGGCACTTCCGCACCAGATTGGTTTCCCAGCCGGACTCCTGTGCCGGGCGAATCCTCACCAGCACGTCCGGAGCCGCTAACGTCGCTTCCATGTCGTGTGGTACGTCCATAACCTTCTTTGGGTTACAAAAATTTTTAATTTGATTGCCGGGAGGCGTACTTCAAAGTACCCACACCTCTCTGCCAGATTGTATATCAGAATCGGTGGCGCGAAGCCATCTTTCTAAAATTTCTCCAAGCTGCCGGAAACCAGGATCGGTTTGAGGATGGACGGCCCGCCTGGAGCGCCCATTGTCCCGACCTTCCCGGTGCGCTCACTTGGGGATATACGCGGGAGGAGGCGCTCGAAGATGATCCGCGCGCTCCCTGGGATCATGGAGCCATCCGCTCCATCGCTTGCTAAATCGAATAAAGCTGTTTCAGGTCGAGGGAGAAACCGGGAAGCGCGTCAATAACCAACGCCTGACCTTCTTCGAAATATTGGAGGGGACGGTCGGGATAGATCAACTCCACCAGTCGCCTGTCCAGGTCAAACCAAACCTGAATCACAGCGCTTTCCTGATAGTCCTTCCGTTTGCGCTGGATGCGGCCGGGAGAGTCCGTAGGAGAGTGAACCTCGAATGCGACGTCGGGCGCGAAATCGGCCTTGGTTGGCAGTTCTCCTCCCGAGAAGCGCGCTCGCCGGACCAACGACGCGTCCGGCATGCGCCAGTTTCCGGAAGCCATCGTGAAGACACAGTTGGAAGCAAAGGAAACCCATTCCTGATGAGCTTGGCAGAATTGAGCCAGACCTGCACTTAAGAAAATGAGAAATTGTTCGTGCCGGAAGTTTGCCGGGGACATGAACTCAACCTCGCCATCGACCCACTCCCACCGCTGCCATTCTTCGCCCGCGGCAAGGAATTCTTCCCAGGTTATCGTGGTTCCGACGTGCATAGAATCGGTTTCCTTGCCGCCATTATCTCACATGTGGCTATCTTCTGGCCGCTCTTTCTTGCGCGCTACTCCCACTCAATCGTGCTCGGCGGCTTCGACGTGATGTCATAGACGACGCGCGTGATGCCGCGGACCTCATTGACGATGCGGTTCGAAATTCGTTCCAGCACTTCGTAGGGCAGGCGGACCCAGTCGGCGGTCATGCCGTCTTCGGAGTGCACCGCGCGCAGCGCTGCCGTATAGCCGTAGGTGCGCTGGTCGCCCATCACGCCCACGGTGCGGACCGGCAGCAGCACCGCAAACGACTGCCAGATGCTTTCGTAGAGCGAGGCGTCGCGAATCTCTTCGTAGACGATCTCATCGGCCGCGCGGAGCAGGTCGCACCGCTCGGGGGTTACTTCGCCCAGGATGCGCACCGCCAGGCCGGGTCCGGGAAACGGCTGACGGGTCAGAATTTCGGGAGCGATTCCCAGGTCCGCGCCGACGCGCCGCACTTCGTCCTTGAACAGCTCCCGTAGCGGCTCCACCAACTTCAGTTTCATCTTTTCGGGAAGGCCGCCGACGTTGTGATGGCTCTTGATGGTCTGCGACGGCCCGCGCACCGAGACCGACTCGATCACGTCGGGATAGAGCGTCCCCTGTACCAAAAACTCCGCCTCGCCGAACCGCGCGCTCTCCTCTTCGAAGACGCTGATGAATTCGTTGCCAATGACGCGGCGTTTTTGCTCGGGATCAATGACACCGGTAAGCTTCTGGAGAAATCGCGCCGAGGCATTCACCCCAACGACGTTCAGCCCCAGCCGCTGCAAGCTCGACGAAACCGCCGAGAATTCGTTCTGCCGCAGGACTCCGTTATCGACGAAGATACAGCGCAGCCGGTCGCCGATGGCTCGATGCACGAGCGTCGCGGCGACGGTCGAATCGACGCCTCCGCTCAAGGCGCAGATAGCCTGCGCGCCGCCCAGCGATTGCCGGACGGATTCGACCGTCTGCTCGATAAACGAGCGCGGCGTCCAGTCCGGCGAGGCGTGGCAGACTTCGAATAGAAAGTTGGCCAATATCTGATCGCCGTGCGCCGTGTGATGCACCTCGGGATGGAACTGCACAGCATAGATGTTACGCTCGGCGTTCTCGATCGCCCCAACGGCGGTTTCCGTCCGCCCGGTCAGGCGGAAGCCGGGGGGCAGATTCACGATCGAATCGCCGTGGCTGTTCCACACCGGCAGCGGCGAGGGTAGCGACCGCAAGAGACGCGAGCCGTCCAGGACCTCAAGCTGCTTGCGCCCGTACTCACGATGGAGAGACGGCTCGACTTTCCCTCCCATCTGCTCGGCGATCAGCTGCAGCCCGTAGCAGATCCCCAGGACGGGAACTCCCATTTTCAAAAGAGCGGGATCGGAGTGCGGCGCGCCGTCGTCGAAGACCGAGCTGGGACCGCCGGACAGGATGATCCCCGCGGGCTGGAGCTTGGCCACCTCGTCCGGCTTGATGTCGTAGCGGACAATCGCGCTGTGGACGTGATGCTCGCGCACGCGCCGCGCAATCAGTTGCGTGTACTGTCCGCCGAAGTCGAGAATGACGATGCCGCGCTTGAATTCCATTGGCAGGAAACGATCGGAACTTTCGAGTTATCTATTTTACCCGGTTTTCTTGCTTACGCCAATGGGCCCGCGGTGCTTGGCCGTCGGCTGCATGGCCACGCCCGGAAACGTCCGGTACGTGCCCCGGCGCGAATAAAATAATGCATCAATTCAACCGAAAAAGGGCTATAGTAGCCTCGATATTACGGATTCCGGGGAAATCTGGGCTTTTCCTTGTCGTGGGGAATCTATTTGCCGATTCGATTTCGGCGGGACACGTTTCACTACAGGTGGTTCTCGTTACTGGAACGGGAATGGGGGTCATATGAATAGGAAGTTCCTCGTATCTACCGTTGTTTGTGGTGCGATGCTGGTTCTCATTTTAACGCTGCCTGTCGGGGCGGGCGCGCAGGCGAACACCTCGGTGATTTCCGGTACGCTCAAAGACCCATCGGCGGCGGTGATTCCTTCGGCGAATGTCCGAATCACCAATCGGGAAACCGGCTTAACGCGGGCATTGCAGTCCGACAGCCTCGGGTTCTATCGCGCCCCGCAGTTGGCGGCCGGCCGTTACGAGGTGGAAGTGTCGAAAAGCGGTTTCGAAACCCAGGTGCGCCGTCTCGACGTGACTGTGGGTCAGGAAGCCGTGGCGAATTTTTCGCTCACCCTGGGGGGCGCCGAGCAGAAGGTCGAAGTAACCGAAACCGTCCCGCTGGTGCAATCCAGCACCTCCTCCATTTCCGGAATCGTGGGGGAAAAGGAAATCCGCGATCTTCCGCTCAACGGCCGTAGTTTCCAGGAACTCGCCCTGTTGCAGCCCGGCGTCAAGTTCTCTTTACAGTCCGATGCAACCGTGTTTGGCGGACGCGGCCAAAAAATCAGCATCAACGGCAACCGCTCCAACGCCACCTCGTTTCTTCTCGACGGAACCACCATCAACGACACCATGAACCGCACGCCCGCGAGCGTCGCCGGCACGCTGGCGGGCGTGGACACGGTGCGGGAATATCAGGTGCTGACCAACACGTTTTCGGCGCAATACGGCAGGCTCCCGGCCGGAATCATCAACGCCATCACGAAATCGGGCACCAACGAAGTGCACGGCAGCGCCTTCGAGTTTTTGCGCAACAGCGCCCTGGACGCCAGGAACTTTTTCGATCTCAGAAACGTCCCGCCCTTCAAACGCAACCAATTCGGAGGCGTTTTGGGCGGGCCGGTTCGCCGCAACCGGACCTTTTTTTTCGCCGGCTACGAAGGCTTGCGGGAGCGCAAGGCGCTCAGCGGAGTGGCCACGGTCTTATCGCCGGAGCAAAGGTCCCGCGCGATTCCCTCGGTGGTCCCGTACCTGGCGCTCTTCCCATTGCCGAATGCTCCCTCAAGTCAGTTCCGCTATAGTCCTTCGCGCTCGCTCGACGATGACTTTGCCCAGGCGCGAGTGGACCACACTTTTTCGAATTTCGACACGTTCTTCATCCGCTACACTATCGACGACGGGCGGGGCCTGCGTCCGAAGCCCGCTCAGGCTCCCACCTTCGCCCTGAGCGAGACCAGCCGGAACCAATATGTCACCGTGCAGGAAAACCATATCTTTTCGCCCACTGTGCTGAACACGGCCCGTTTCGGCTTCAACCGCTCGCTGGGGGGCGGCTTCGACGTGGGGACCATACCGATTGACCCTGCCCTCTCGTTCGTTCCGGGACGCCCCTTCGGTAACCTGACCATCGCCGGCCTCTCCGCGCTAGGCGCAGAGTTTACTCTTCCGCTCGAGCAAATCCAGAACCTCTTCGAGTACAGCGATGACCTCGACGTCATTCGGGGGCGCCATTCGTTTCGCATGGGCGGGTTGGTGCAGCGGCTCCGGTATAACACTCTGCAAGACCTCAATCCGGGAGGCCTGTTCTCCTTCACCAGCATTGACAACTTCCTCGCCGGGCAGGCCAGCACCTTCACGGCACCGTTGCTCGGAACCAATGACCACCGCAGCCTCCGGCAATCCTTGGCCGGCTTCTATTTGCAAGATGACTACAAGTGGCGTCCTTCCCTGACGCTGAATCTGGGCGTTCGCTATGAATTCATCACCATCCCCGAGGAAACTCGCGGCCGGCAGGGGATTCTGTTAGATCCTTACGGGGGGCCCATCGTCTCGGGAAAGCAGATGTGGGCGGGTAATCCTTCGTTGAGGAACTTTGCTCCGCGCGTCGGCTTTGCCTGGAATCCGGGAGGAAATTCGCGGTGGGTTGTGCGCAGCGGTTTCGGAATTTTCTATAACCAGGTGCTGGGTGACTTCTACACTCTGGCGGCGCATCTCCAGCCGCCGTTCTTCCTGAGTGGATTTGTCGCCAACCCCGTCTTCCCTCGTCCGTTTGCAGCCTCTACTGGCTCACCGGACCTGAGCACCCAAAGCAGCGACGCCCACGTGAGCACTCCCTACGTGATGCAGTACAACTTCAACCTGCAATATCAGGTCGGCAAAGACACCATGGCCAGCGCAGCCTACGTCGGATCCCGCGGCGTGAAACTGCCGGATCAAAGTGATTTCAACATCGCCAACCGGACTATCCTGGCGGATGGCCGAAGTTTCTTTCCCACGCCGGTTGTCCGCCGCAATCGCAATTTCAGTTCCATGCGCTATTTCCGCACCGGCGCGAACGCTTTCTATAATTCCGCACAACTGAAGCTGCTGAAAACCTTCAGCCACGGCTTCCACGCCGAAGTTTCCTATACCTTTTCTAGAAACGTCGATCAGGCTTCGGCAACCTTCAATACCGACACGGTGCAGAACGGCGGAGCCACCGGCTTGCTGGACCCCGACAACATCGCCATGAACCAGGGACTCTCCGAATTCCACGTGGCGCACGACTTGAGCATCAACTACTCCGTCGAGCTTCCCTTTGGTTCGGGACGACGATTCCAGCACGGCGCGAGCGGCGCACTGGGGAAAATCCTGGAAGGATGGCAGCTCAACGGAGTCACCTCCCTCCGCTCCGGCCTGCCCTTTACGATTAGTGAGGCTGCGAATCTCTCCCGCACCGGCGGGACCGGCTCTCGCGGCGCTTTTCAGGACCGCCCCGACCTCATCCTCCGCGCCGGTTGCAGCAATAACCCGATCCGTGCGGGCAATGTCAGCCATTACTATGATCCTTCGTGCTTCTCGCCTTCAACGCCGGGTTTCTTCGGGAATCTGGGCCGCGACACGCTGATTGGGCCGGGCCTGGTGAACTTCGATTTGTCGGTGATCAAAGATACGCGCCTGACGGAACGGCATACGCTGGAGTTTCGCGCGGAATTCTTCAATATCTTCAACCGCCCCAATTTCAGCGTCCCTTCGGGGCTGACCATCTTTAACGCCCAAGGCCTGGTCCCCGCCAATGCCGGAGTCATCACTTCCACCGTGACCGACTCGCGCGAGATTCAGTTCGCCCTGAAGTACATCTTCTGAGCGCCGTCCGAGGATCGCCGGCTCGTTGGGTACCGAAATTCTGCGGGGATGAGTGAGAATGGGCGCGGGGCTCAATGGGATGCGACTTTACGGTGCCACCCGAAGGGGCAACCACTGCGCGGCGGGGGAAAATCCCTGAACCCCGCTCTTTGTCCGAGCTCTCCGCGCCCAAAAAAATGTTACTGCCGCGCTTCCGCGCTGTCAATGAAAATTTGAGGCCGGTAAATCGCCGAAACTTCCCGCCGATGTTATAATACTTTTTCCCTAGAACCACCGGCGATGGAGTTCGCCGTAACCGCCTGCGGGCTGATGACTCCTACCAGTTTCAGCGGCTCGGAGTCTTGCCTTGCAAACCATACTTTGGATCTCAATCGGCGCCATCGTCGGAGCAAACCTCCGCTACTTTATCGGACAATCGGTCGCCAAACTTTTCTCGTCCAGCCTTCCATATGGAACCCTGCTCATCAACATCACGGGAAGTTTCATCCTGGGCTTTTTCCTGGTATGGACAGGCGAGCGGGTGCTGGCCGACCCGCGCTGGCGGTTGCTCATCGCCATCGGCTTCTGTGGCGGGTATACTACGTTTTCGAGCTTTGCCTATGAAACGTTCGCGCTCTTTGAGCAGGGGCGCTTCGCGGCCTCGGCGCTGAACGTTGTGGCATCGAATGTGCTGTGTCTGATCGGCGTTGCGTTGGGCGTTGCGATTGCGCGGAGCATCTAACAGTGAGTACAGAATTCAAAACCGCGGTCCAGGTGACGGCCTACCTCAATGAAGCAGACAAGTGGCTGGAGGTTCTGCAAATGCTCCGGCGCGAGGGTGTCGCCGGAGCAACAGCCTTCCATGCCGTCGCGGGCTTTACCGGTAGGAACAGCGTTCACACATCGAGTCTCGTCGAAGCCGGCGGCAACCTGCCCGTGATCATCGTCTTCGTGGATTACGACGAGCACGTGACACGCGTCCTTCCCAAGCTGAAAGAACTGGTCCCTCACCGGCTCATCGTTCGTGAAAATGTGGTGATCGAGCAGGGAAGTCTGGATTAGGCATGCTGGAGAGGAGTGGGGCTCAGCGCGTTGCCGGGGCGGACTTGCGGTTTTCAGCCACCACGATATTCACCAGCTTATTGGCAACCACGATGACCTTCAGCAGTTCCTGTCCGCTGATGATATAGGCGATACGCGGATCGGCGAGCGCGATCTCTTTCAGTTCATCCGACGTCATATTCTCTCGCGCCAGGATTTTGCTGCGGAGCCGTCCGTTTACCTGGACGATTACCTCGACCTCCTCTTCCTTGGCGAGGACCGGATCGTACGGTGGCCACGGAATTTCCGAGAGGTCTTCGGAGTGCCCCAGTTGCTGCCATAGCTCCTGAGAGAGGTAGGGAGCAAACGGCGCCAGCAGCTTCACTAGCGTCTCCATGCACTCACGCAGCGCCTGCGGCGAGAGTTGGGCTTCGACGCTGGTCAGCAGATTCACCAGTTCCATCAATGCCGCGATATCCGTGTTGAAGTGCCAGCGTCCTTCGAAATCATTCGTAACACGCCGAATAGTCTGATGCAGTTTTCGAAGGGCAGTGCGGTCTTCTGCGGTGCTTGCGGAGGCGACCGCCGGGGTGGCCGCTGCCACATGGCGGATCACAAACCGGTAGACGCGCGTTACGAACCGGTGGATTCCTTCGACGCCGGCTTCGTTCCACTCCAGGTCCTTTTCCGGCGGCGCGGCAAAGAGGACGTACATCCGCGTGGTGTCCGAGCCGTATTTTTCCACCATGTCGTCGGGGTCCACCAGGTTCCCCTTCGACTTCGACATCTTGGCTCCGTCCTTGATTACCATCCCCTGCGTGAATAGCCGCGCGGCCGGCTCATCGGCTTTGGAGAGGCCCAGGTCGCGCATCACCTTCGCGAAGAAGCGCGAGTAGATCAGGTGCAGGATGGCGTGCTCCACGCCGCCGATGTACTGATCGATGGGGAACCAGTAGTTCACCGCATCCGAGTCGACCGGCGCTTTGGTGTAAGCCGGGTTCGTATAGCGGTAGAAATACCAGGAAGAATCGACGAACGTGTCCATGGTATCGGTTTCGCGCTGGGCCGGCCCCTGGCAGCGCGGACAGGTCGTGTTGAGAAACTCGGGCAGATCTCGTAGCGGCGAGTGGCCCAGGCCCGTGATCTGAACGTTTTCCGGCAGCAGCACGGGCAGTTGATCTTCGGGAACAGGCACGATGCCGCATTTGGCGCAATAGAGAACAGGAATGGGAGTGCCCCAATACCGCTGCCGTGAGACGCCCCAATCCTTGATGCGAAAGGTAGTCTCGCTGCGTCCAATGCCGCGCTGCGCCGCGTCCGCCCGCATCTTCTCGATGGCTTCTTCCGACCCCAGACCCGTATATGGTCCCGACTCGGCGAGCACTCCGTAATCCGTAAACGCTGCTTCGAGCCTATTCCCGTCCACCGATCCATCCTTGGAAGCGACCACGAAGCGAATCGGCAGCCGGTATTTCTGTGAGAATTCAAAGTCCCGCTGATCGTGAGCAGGCACCGACATGACCGCGCCAGTCCCGTACTCGGTCAGCACGAAGTTTGCCACCCAAATGGGAATCTGCTCGCCGCTATAGGGATTTGTGGCGAACCGTCCCAGAAACACGCCCTCTTTCTCCATTTCAATCGACGGTCCCGACGGACGCGAGGACTTCAGCCGCTCGACGCTGGCCAGAATGTTCTCGCCTCCCGCGACTCCCTCCAGCAGCTTCGGGACCAGCGGATGATCCGCCGCCACCAGCACCGAGGTCGCCCCGTAGATCGTATCGAGCCGCGTCGTAAAAACGGTGATCGACTCGTCCTTTCCCGCGACCTTCCCCACGACGGGAAACTGAATCCGGGTCCCAATGGATTTTCCGATCCAGTTGCGCTGCATGGTGAGCACTCGCTCCGGCCAACCCGTAAGCTGTTTCATGTCCTCCAGAAGCTGGTCGGCATACGTGGTGATACGGAAGAACCACTGTTCCAGCTCCTTCTGAGTGACGGGTGTATCTTCGTGGCGCCAGCAGCATCCTTCCACCACCTGCTCGTTCGCCAGCACCGTCTGGCATTTGGGACACCAGTTCACGCGGCTGTTTTTCCTATAGGCCAGGCCCTTCTCCAGCATCTTCAGGAAGAACCACTGGTTCCAGCGGTAATATTCCGGCTGACAGGTGGTCAGCTCCTTGGTCCAGTCGTAACTGAAACCGAACCGCTTGAACTGGCCTTTCATGTAGGCGATGTTGTCGAAGGTCCATTTTCGCGGATGAACTCCCCTGGCGATAGCGGCATTTTCGGCGGGCAGTCCGTAGGAGTCCCAACCCATCGGGTGCAGCACGTTGAAGCCCTTCATGCGCTTGTAGCGTGCCAGCGCGTCTCCGATGGCGTAATTGCGGACGTGCCCCATGTGGAGTTTCCCGGAAGGGTAGGGAAGCATCTCCAGCACATAATATTTGGGACGCGACCCGCCGGCGCTGGCCTCGAACCCCTTCGCCGCCGCCATCCACTTTTCTTCAATCGTCTTATGATCGTAAGTTCCTGTCACCGATTTGCCTTTCCATGCCGCTGTTCGCTCGCCCGAGGGATATGAATTTTGCGTCTGAGCGAACCCGCGGCGGTCCGCTTTATTGTCCGCCGTGGCTCAGAGCCGGGACGGAGTGAGCGGATCGCTTGCATATTCCAGCGGTCGTCCCCCGGTTCGTCGAGCGGCGTCTCCAGTATAAATGTCTTGTCTCGCAGGGACGGATGGTTGACGATTCGCCGGAATCCCTCCCGGCCGATGCCGCCCTTGCCGATGTGCTCGTGGCGGTCCAGATGCGATCCCAGCACCGAACGCGAATCGTTGGTATGGATCACACGGACGCGGCCCAGACCCAGCGTTTCGTCGAGCGCCGTGACGATTTTTCCCAGTCCCGCGTTGGTCGAAATGTCCATGCCCGCGGCGTAACAGTGCGCCGTGTCGATGCAGCAGGCGACCGGAAGCCCATCAACGAGCGCCAGAATATCGCGCAACTCCTCGAACCGCCCGCCCAGCGTGTTTCCCTGTCCGCAAGTGTTTTCAATCAGCAGCGTCACCTTCTCAAAAGACGTCTCGCGCGCCGCTTCCCGTATCGATGCGGCAATCGTGCGTATGCCCGTCTCGGGCGATCCGTCGCGATAGCTGCCAGGATGTAAGACCAAATATTCGGCGCCCAGCGCCCGGGCTCTCGAGATCTCTCCCCGGAACGCTTCGACCGAGCGGCTTCGCATCGCTGTGTCCGGCGATGCCATGTTGATGAGATAGTTGGCGTGGATGACCAGAGGACGAAGGTCGTATTGCTCGCGGAGACGTTGGAGCGCGGAAATTTCTTCCGGCCGCGGATCGCGCGCCTTCCACATTCGGGGGCTGGAGGAGAAGATTTGGAATGACGTGCAGCGGAGCTCGTGGGCCTTCTCAGCGGCCAGATCGTAAGACCCGGCGATGGACGTATGGATTCCTACACGCCACGAGGAAAATGCTTCCGTTTCTTCTGTCATCTCATTCCAGGAGAGCGCCCGCCGGTCGCACTGACAAACGGTAGGTCTCTACTATACTATCAGACCGTTTCCCGGCCGGTCAACGCTTGGCGGGTGGTCCAGTCCGCCAGTCAATTCATCTCATCGATGATTTCCTAAGCACTTGGAGAAAAGGGAGGAGTTATATGAGAATCTGCTTTTGAGGAAACTAATCCAACAAGCGGCGGTATAATCTGTGCCGGTATAGTAATACGCTGGTTTTGATCCTGCGAATCTCTTGATTTACAATCCCAATTGGCATTCACGGTCATTTGAGCCGAAAAGTAATCGATTCAGAAAGCACTTGACGACAGGCAACTCAAAACATGCGCGCAAATCCGTCGGGAATGCGTGAAATCGGAGAGGTAAATGAGCTATCGAGTGGATGACCTTTCTGCGAATTATCGAAGGATGTCGGAAGGCGAGTTAATGGAATTGGCTGGCCAAAAGGACCAGTTGACTACAGAAGCCCAAACAGCCTTGGCGACAGAGCTTGCTAACAGGGGAATTACCGAAGACGCATTGAAGCCGGAAAGTTCAGATGAATCCCCGGATGCTCCGTCCGAGCCTGCCGATTATCTTCGTTCAGGATTGTTTGGTGCTGAAGCGCCTGAGACGCCATCCACTGATCTGGTGGCGGTATTCTCCGCAGAAAGCGAGGCTGAAGCCAAAGCCGTTCAGTTATCACTGGGCTGTGCCGGGATCGAAAGTCAGCTACAGATCGTTGTGCTGGTTGCGGAAAAAAAGGCAGAAGAGGCAATAAAGATTGTCTCTTCTAAGGTTGAAGACCTTTAGCCGGCGAACGGTATGGTAGCATGCAGCCACGTCACGTTTTCAGTTCCGTGGGTTTGTTCTCCCGGTTTTAGTCCGACCCGCCGCAGCTTTCCAGAAGTTCCTGGAAGAAAGTCCTTTACCGGCCTGGATGCTGGCTCGCGATTTGGCGAGCAGAGCTTGCAAGCGTGGGGACCGAGCCAGCAACAGGCTCTCCAAATCCTCGTCATTCATGGGCGCCAGCAACACTGCTACGGCCTTTCCATTCCGGGTGATCACAACCGGGCCTTCCGTTTTGCATTGGTCCAGATATGCGCTCAGGCGGGCTTTCACGTCTGCCAGCGAGGCGATTTTCATGGCTCAAACTCCTCCCCACCAATCAGCAACTTGTTCTCCCGGTTTTAGGCCGACCGGCGAGCACGCGACCGTGGGAGGCGGGCTGATCGCTTGGCAACCTCCGCTAGCGACAGAAGAGCGGAGTTCACGGAGGCGGCGTTCGGAAAGAATTCGGCGACTCGCGGGTCCAGCACGACCACGTTCGACTTCTCTCGCAGCCGCTCGGCATACTTGCCGCGGACCAACTCGCCGAAGTCTCCTCTTTTGTACTCAGAGCGCAGTTCGTCCGCGACACGTCTTTTAGCCTTCTTCATAGATCACCCTTTCTGCCCTTGTGGTCGGGCGTGCGCTGATGATGCGGATGGCATCGCCTCTTGCGGCATGAGATACCACGAGAAGTCTCCCGTTCGAGGACACGCCGAAGGTGACAAAACGCCTTTCATCGACCGAATGATCCGGGTCGTCGCCGGTTGCCGAAAGAGGATCGAAGAACACGCTCGAAGCTTCCTCGAATGAAACGCTGTGTTTGCGGAGGTTTTCCCGGGCCTTTCGGGCATCCCATTCAAGACGCATCAGCCGTTCCTACACCGGTAGCGTTTGGAACCCAAGAATACTTCAGCGAGAACGTCCGGTCAACCGGATCAATACCCACGCTGCCTCGTTGTAAAGAATCGTTGCAACGCCGCTTTTTCCCAATTCGGCTCCGCCGTGTTAATTTCATACTGTCACATGTGGTCTTGACCTGAGCGTCGAGGCATGACTAGAATCAAGGTTTTCGACGTGTTTCTGCGTCATAATAGAAAGTTGTCCGCTGGGGACCTTCCAGGGAGGCGGAGAAACGGGGCCGGAGGGCACCTTAGCCGTGTAAGGCCGAAGGTGATTCCCTCTGCATTCGCCGGGAACCAGAAAGAGAGAGCAGAAGCTATTGCAAAACCTCTTGGAACCCCGTAAGGGCACGACTTTAGTCGTGCCGATCGCAGAATCGTAGGAAGGGAGGGCTTTAGCCCCTGAGGTGCGTCGTTGGACCTCAGCGGCTGAAGCCGCTTCTTCACCACACGTTTTCGGCACGGTTAAAACCGTGCCCTTCCAAAATCTGAAAACAGGTTTTGCAACAGTTTCTGGAACATTATCAATCTAAGGGAGGGCCAATGGCCTCAGTTGAAGAAAAAGTGAAGCAGATTATTGTGGAGCAGCTTGGGGTCGATGAGGCGGAGGTCACTCCTACCGCTTCGTTTGTCGACGACCTGGGCGCCGATTCGCTCGACACCGTCGAGTTGGTGATGGCGCTCGAAGAGGCGTTCGAGATCGAAATTCCGGATGAGGACGCCGAGAAGATTCTCACCGTCAAACAGGCCATCGAGTACATCCAGGACCATAGCAAATCCTAAGGCTGGCCGCTGCGGATTCGCGGCGGGTTCGCAGCGGATGATCCGATGACTCGATGATTCGATGTCCCGTGAAATCCCGCCCCCGAGAGCCTCCTCCCGGAGTGGGAGAGCAGGTCCTCACGGACGCAGGCTGCCGGGGGGCTCGGCGAGGGGAGCAATCCTTATATGACCAAACGTATTGTGGTAACCGGCGTCGGTTTGGTTTCCAGCTTGGGAATCGGGACCGAACAGAACTGGAAGGCCCTCCTGGCCGGTCAGTCCGGCATTGCCACGATCACGCGCTTCGACCCCGCCGCCTTTGCCTGCCGCATCGCCGCCGAGGTCAAAGGATTTGATCCGCTCCAGTTCGTCGACAAAAAAGACGTCAAGAAGATGGCCTTGTTCATTCAATACGCCATGGCCGCCAGCGAATTCGCGGTGCGGAGCGCGCGTCTGGAAGTCACTCCGGAGATGGCCGAGCGAACCGGCGTCTATATCGGCTCCGGCATCGGCGGATTCGATGTCATCGAGCGGGAGCATAAGGCGCTGCTCGATGGGGGGCCGCGAAAGATATCGCCCTTCTTTATTCCGGCCTCGATTATCAATCTGGCGTCGGGACAGGTATCCATCCGCTACGGAGCCAAAGGACCGAACTCGGCTACCAGCACGGCTTGTTCGTCGAGTGCTCACGCCGTCGGCGACGCTTTCAAGCTGATCTCCCGTTGCGACGCCGACGTCATGATCTGCGGCGGTTCGGAGTCCTGCATTACACCGTTGGGCGTGGGAGGCTTCGCCGCCATGCGCGCTCTTTCCACCCGCAACGACGAGCCGGCCCGCGCCTCGCGTCCCTTCGACAAGGACCGCGACGGCTTCGTGGTCGGTGAAGGATCGGGCATCCTGATTCTGGAGGACCTGGAGTTCGCCCGCCGCCGCGGCGCTCCGATTCTCGCCGAAATCGTCGGTTACGGAATGTCCGGCGACGCCTTCCATATCACGGCTCCTTCCGAGGACGGCGACGGCGCTTACCGCGCCATGCGCAGCACTCTGAACGATGCCAAGATTCAGCCCGAGCAGGTCAGTTACATCAACGCCCACGGCACCTCGACCGAGTTCAACGACAAGCTCGAAACCCTGGCGATCAAGCGCCTCTTCGGCGAACACGCCAGGAAATTGGCCGTCAGCTCCACCAAGTCCATGACGGGGCATCTGCTGGGAGGCGCCGGAGGCTTGGAGGCCGGATTCTCGGTACTCGCGCTGCGCGATCAGATCGCTCCCCCCACGATAAACTATGAAACTCCCGACCCGGAGTGCGACCTCGATTACGTTCCCAATCATTCCCGGAAGATGCCGCTCGAATACGTGCTCAGTAACTCGTTCGGATTCGGAGGCACCAACGCCGCATTGCTGTTCAAACGCTGGTCGGAGTAGTTCTGGAGGCAATCAATTCCCAAAACCCAAATTCCAAACGCCAAACAAATCCCAAACCGCAAGTTCAAAAATCCCAAATAGCACGGGCCGCGTTTGGAATTTGGGATTTTGAGTTTGTTTGGGATTTGGTGATTGGAATTTGTAATTTCGTTCTGAACGCGGCCATCATCTTCACCGATTGGAAATCATCCTATGAAAATCATCGTTTGCATCAAACAGGTTCCGGCCAAGGATTCTCCCTTGCGCCTGAACGAAGAATCGACGTGGGTCCGCGAGGCGGACCTTAGCTTTGAAATCAATGAGCCGGACGCCTACGCGCTGGAAGAAGCTTTGCAGTTGAGGGAGAAGCACGGTGGGGAGGTTGTCGCGTGCTCCATCGGCCCGGCGCGCGCGCAGCAGGTGATCCGCGAGGCGCTCGCCAAGGGCGCCGACCGCGCCATCCACATTGAAGAGGACCCCGGCGCCCGCCTCGACAGCTACGGCACGGCACGCCTCATTGCCGAAGCCATCCGCGCCGAAAAGCCCGACCTCATCTGCACCGGGCTCCAGTCCGACGACCTGGGCGCTGCGCAGACTGGCGTCATTGTCGCCGAGCTTTTGGGGCTGCCCCACGCCACCATCATCATGGATGTCCAGGTGGCGGAGGGCCACATGAAGGTCAAGCGGGAGCTGGAAGGCGGATGGTTCCAGTGGGTCGAGATGCCGCTGCCCGCCTTGCTCACCATCCAGTCGGGCATCAACAAGCTGCGCTACGCCACGCTCAAGGGCATCAAGGCCGCCAAGACCAAGGAAATCCGGCGCGTTACCGCCGCCGATCTTGGCTTGACCGTGGACGCGCTAGCCGGCCGTCAAAAGATCCACAAAATCTACGTGCCGGTCAAGACGAAAAAAACCGAGTTCATCCAAGGTTCTCCGAAAGAGGCCGCCGCAGCGTTGGTCGAAAAGCTCCAGCGCGAAGCGCGGGTCTTGTAAGGGCTGAGGCACAGTGGTAGCCACGGCACGCTTTTTGTGCCGTGGGTCCGTTCCGGTTACGTTCCGGCGGAAAGCCCACGGCACACAAAACGTGCCGTGGCTACCTCGCTAGAAATTCTTAATCGAACGACAGAGGAAATTATAATGAGTGATCAAATACTAGTTATTTGCGAACAGCAGCAGGGGAAGATGAACCGCATGAGCTGGGAGGCTCTGGTCGCGGCCCAGCAAATCGGCGCGCAATTGTCGAAGCCCGTGGAAGCCGTCGTCATGGGCCAGGGAGTTCGCCCGCTGGCCGAGGAAGTGGCGACAAAACAGGTCGCCTGCGTGCGCCTGGTCGAGCACGCGCTCCTGGAAGAATACACTCCCGACGCCTATTGCGCGGCGCTCGCGCAGTTGATCGAGACGCAGAAGCCGTCGCTGGTCCTGTTGCCGCACACCTATCAGGTCCGCGACTTTGCGCCGAAATTGGCCGCGGCGCTCGACCGCTCGTTCCTGAGCGACTGCACCGCCTACCGCGTGGAAGGTGGCTCGCTGGTATTCACGCGCCAATTATTCCAGGGCAAGATGAATGCCGATATATCGTTCGGATGCGCGCCTCCGTGTTTTGTCTCGGTACAAGCCGGCTGCTTCCGCGCCGATCAGTTGGTGGCCGGAGCGGCGCCCGCTCCCATTGAAACCTTCTCACCCAAGATCGACGCGGCCCAGGTGCGGACCAAGCCGCTCGAACGCTTCAAGGAAGCCAAGAGCGCGGTCGATCTAACGCAGGCCGAGATCATCGTCTCGGTCGGCCGCGGCATCAAGGAGCAGGAAAACATCGCGCTGATAGAAAAACTCGCGCAGGCGCTCGGCGCGGAGATCGGCGGCTCGCGCCCCATCTGCGACAACGGCTGGCTCCCCATGGAGCGCCAGGTCGGCAGTTCCGGCCAGACCGTCTCACCCAAACTCTACCTCGCGCTCGGCATCTCCGGCGCCATCCAGCACCTGGTCGGAATGAAAGGCTCCCGTACCATCGTCGCCGTCAACAAAGACGCCAACGCCCCGATATTCGAGGTGGCCGATTACGGCATCGTAGGCAACCTCTTCGACGTGGTCCCGGCGTTGATCGAGGAAGTGAATAAGGCGAAGGGGCACTAGGCAACGCTTGCAAGTCAGGAAGGGAGGGAGACCGCGATGGGAGATCCAAGTCAAAATGCTGCGCGCGGCATGCCCGTCGCGGAGGTGCTACGCTTGACCGATTTGGTGAGCTATCAGGAAGGGGCGGTGGTGAGCCGCCAGATCATCAAGCAGGACAAGGGAAACGTCACTTTGTTCGCATTCGATGAGCGCCAGGGCCTGAGCGAGCACACCTCTCCTTTCGATGCCTTGGCGCATGTCCTCGATGGCGAAGCGGAAATAACAATTTCCGGCAAGCCCCTGCGAGTCAAGGCCGGTGAGATGGTCCTCCTGCCAGCGAATCAGCCGCACGCGTTGACTGCGGTCACCAGGTTCAATATGCTGCTGACCATGATCCGTTCGTGAGCTAGGGGACTGGCAAGTCATAGAAATATGAAACGTTTTTTGAATCTGGATTGGGATGCCGTAGCAGGGATATTGGCCGCTGTCACAGCACTGATCCTGCATTATCTGCACATTTTGGAAGCGGATGCTCTCATAGGCTTGATGCTTCTGCTCCTGGCACTGCTTCTTCTTCACGATTTGCGCCGGGAACACCAGCAGGCGCGCATCTCGGAGCGTATAGAACGAACCGAGGCGGCGGTGCTGAAGATGCAAACGGCGTTGCTTCCGCCTGACGCCGTGCTCGTTGGACCATCCAAGCTGCGCGCGGTAAGCGCGCAATTTGCCGGTCGCGCCGTTGGAGAGATGCTTTGGTTCAACGTTTGCGTCTTGATGTTCAGGCCGCAAGCCCTTTTTGACGCTCTCCTGCGGCCGGCAATCGAAAATCCCCGCGTTACTGTCATCCAGTTCATTCTCGATGAGAGCGAGAAGGAGCGATGGCGCGACGAGGTGCTGCCAAAGGTCAAATCATGTACTGGCGGTGAGAAAGTGCGGCAGCCCATCTGGTGCAAGCTCCACGAAAGTGTCTCGTTTATCCGGGCGGAGACGGAGCCGGATGGAACCGCCGAGGTGCTGCTGAGCTTCTGGGGAGAGCCGTTTATGGCTCGCACCACGGAACGCGACGTACCCCGGTATCTCTTTCACGTGCAGTCGCACTCGGAATTGGTAACCCGATTGGGTGAGCTCGAACGCAGTTACCGTTTCGGCCAATAGGTGGTAGGTGCTGTTTGATATAAAACTCTCTCCCATATATCATAAAGCCATGACCAGCGAAGTCGTCTTCAAAATCGACAAGAGGCTCAAGGAGAAAGCGATAAAGAAGGCTCAAGATGAAGGTCTGCCGTTTACGGCCGTCCTAACGCTCGCCACTCATGCTTACGTAAACGGAGATTTGGACGTCCGGTTAGTCAGACAGCCAAGACTGAACGCCAAAACCCGCCGCGAGCTTCTGAAAATCTCCAAAGACATTCGAGAGGGTAAGAATCTTTCTCCGTTGTTCGATAACGCCGAGCAAGCCATTGCCTACCTCAAGTCCTTGCGATGAAAGTTCGCTACCATTCCCGCTTTCTCAAGGTTTTCAGGAAACTGCCGGCCAAAGTCCATGACCGGTTTTTTGCGCGGCTAAGTTTATTTCAACTCGAGCCATTTCATCCCTTGCTCAATAACCATTCAGTGGAGGCCGCCTATCCAGGCTGGCGAAGCATCAATGTCACTGGCGACTACCGGGCGCTTTTCGAAATCACCGGTGACGACGCAGTCCTGTTTATGAAGATCGGCACACATTCGGAACTATACGGCTGACGAAAAGTCGGATTCCGAACCCACATTCCGACGGTCGCGAACATTGATTGGTGCTATCATGCAACGCAGGAGGAAACGGTGAAAGCCCGCGTTTCTGAAATTTCCTCTGAGAAAGATCAATTTGTCGTCCGGACCGACCGGCCCGAGTGGAGACTGAGCATGAAACACTGTCAAAAATCCTTGGCGTCGTTGATATCCGGCCTGCTCTTGCTTCTCGGTGTCCATCTCGCTTGGGGGCAAAGTCTGCCGCCGTTGGCCAAACATCTGAAGCCCGAGGAGACGGCGATTCTCTTCGTCGATTTCCAGAACAATTTCGCGACGCCCGAGGGCGAGCATTATCTGGCCTACAAGAAGGTCTTCGACGATAGCAAGATGCTCGAAAACTCCGTAGATCTGGTGAAGAAGGGACGCGCAATGGGAGTGCAAGTCATCCAGGTCTACGAGGGCTATACCCCCGATTACAGAGAGCTCGACTGGACCAACCCAGGGACGTTCCATCGCAGCCAGATTTCGCGCCAGGCCTGGAAGATGGGGACCAAGCGCGTGGAGCTTTACGAGCCGCTTCGTCCAGGACCCGCCGACCGGGACATTCTACTTCCGAATCGCATTGCGGTCAGCGGTTTTGACGGAAATGCGCTCGATTACATCCTCAAATCCCGAGGGATAAAAAACATCGCGCTGGGCGGCTTCAGCACGGACGGATGCGTCTATGCGACCCTGATCTCCGCCTTCGATCTGGGCTTCCACGTTTATGCCGTGAAGGATGCGATGGCATCCAATCAAATTCAGCTTTCCGATCTTCTCCTTAAAGAGAGTTATCCGAAATACTCCCGCGTGATTGGCTATAAGGATTTCTTGCAGATGCTCAATGGTTCGGAGATTTCCAAGAAGTAAGCCTCATCTGTTTGTAGCGTTGCCCCAACGGTCCGATAATTGCTTTATTCGAGTTGGCGGGTGGAGCTGTGGGTGAAATGGCTATAGAATCGCGTCTTTGACACATTCTCGGCGGGGATTTAGGAGAAATTGAGCGAAATGACCCAACGGGAAACCATGGAAATGGATGTGCTGATCGTAGGCGCCGGGCCCTCCGGGCTGGCTACGGCACTGCGGCTGGCGCAACTGATCGAGCAGCACAACGCCGAAATCGACTCCGGCAAGCGACAGGGAAAGAAGCTTTCGACCGAAGAGATTTATCTCTTGGAAAAAGGCCGCGAGATCGGCGCGCATCTGCTTTCCGGCGCCGTGGTCGATCCGCGCAGCCTGCGGGAGCTTCTGCCTGGTTTTGACGCGGCGGATTCCCCGGACATGCCTGGCTTCCTCACTCCGGTCGGCGAGGATGGCGTCTATTTTCTCACCGAGGGAGGGCAATGGAAGCTTCCCATCACGCCGCCGTTCTTTCACAATCACGGCAACTACGTTGTCTCTCTCAACCGGCTGGGCCGCTGGCTCGGCGAGCAAGTGGAAGCGACCGGCGTCAGCGTCTTCACGGGATTTTCCGGCACCGAATTGTTATACGAAGACAGCCGCGTCGCTGGTGTCCGCACGGACGACAAAGGTCTCGACAAGGACGGCAAACAGAAAAGCAACTTCGAGCCGGGCTACGATCTTCGCGCCAAGGTGACGGTGCTGGCGGAGGGTCCGCGCGGGTCGCTCGCCAAGCAGTTGATCGCCAAGAAAGGCCTCGATCAGGGCTGCAATCCGCAGGTGTATGGCATCGGTGTGAAGGAATTGTGGGAGGTCCCCGAGGGACGCATCGCTCCCGGAACGGTGATTCACACCGCCGGGTGGCCGCTCGATTCGAACCAGTACGGCGGCGGCTGGCTCTACGCCATGCCCGAAGGACGCATCTCGGTCGGCCTGGTCTCGGGACTCGACTACAGCGAACCGTCCTTTGATCCCCACGAGGCATTCCAGCGCTACAAAACGCATCCGTTTTTCCGCCGCATTCTCGAAGGCGGCAAGATGCTGAAGTACGGCGCGAAGACCATCCCCGAGGGCGGCTGGTTCGCCATGCCGAAACTCGTAACCGATGGCGCATTGCTCGTCGGCGACAGCGCGGGCTTTCTAAACTCGCAGCGGCTGAAAGGTATCCACCTTGCGATCAAGAGCGGAATGCTTGCGGCCGAGTCTATCTTCGAAGCCTTGCAAAGCGCCGACTTTTCCGAGCGGAAGCTCGCGGGCTACGTCCAGCGCGTCGAAAATAGCTGGGCGAAGGAAGAACTGTGGAAGGTACGCAACTATCATCAGGCCTTCGAGCACGGCATGATCGGCGGCGCGTTCCATGCCGGCTTACAGATGGTAACCGGGGGCAGGGGACTCTACGAGCGCTACTCGAACCGCGCCGGACACGAGCATCTGCACAAGCTGAACGGCACGCGTCCCGTGCCGCGCCCGCCTTTTGTGCCGGACGGCAAGCTCACCTTCGACAAGCTCACCGACGTCTATCATTCGGCCACCAAGCACGGCGAAGACCAGCCCTGCCACCTGCTGATCGCCGACACCAACATCTGCAACGGTCGCTGCACCGCCGAGTACGGCAACCCCTGCCAGCACTTCTGTCCCGCCGCCGTCTACGAGATGGTGGAAGCCAAAGACGGCTCGCGCCAGATCCATCTGAATCCTTCCAACTGTGTCCACTGCAAAACTTGCGATATTATGGACCCGTACCAGATCATTACCTGGGCCACGCCGGAAGGCGGCGGCGGTCCGAATTACGAGAATTTGTAAGATATCGCTGAAGCCGAAACAGAGCCGCGACCGAAAGGGAGCGGTCCCGGCACCTGTAATGAGTTCGGCATCCCACTGCTCGCTCACGGTCGCCGTTCGACAGGCTCACGGCCCTGAGCGAAGTCGAAGGGCGGCTCTGAAACGAAGAAACCGCTCCCTTGCGGTCGCGGCTCTGATATCGCGGTTCCGATATGAAGAAAACTTATCGACAGGGACAAATTCTGAACCTGATTCGCGGCCAGACCATCCGCACGCAGGAAGAGCTTGCCGTCGCGCTGAACAAAATTGGGATCGACGTCACGCAGGTCACTCTCTCTCGCGACATCCGCGAACTTGGCTTGCTGAAGGGCCAGGAAGGCTACCGCGAGCCACAGACGGAAGAGGCGGTACAGGCCGAAGTCGGAACGCTGCAGTGGACGCTGGAGCAGTTCGTGCGCGACGTGAAGACCGCCCAGAACATGGTCGTCATCCGCACTGCGCCGGGTCACGCCCAGACCGTCGCCATCGCTATCGACCAGGAAGCATGGCCGGAGATTGTGGGAACCGTCGGCGGCGACGACACCGTATTTGCCGCCACGCCCGATTCCAAACAGGCCCAGAAGATCCGGGCGAAACTTCTGGGGCTGATGCGGTAAAGCCGACCTCGGGAATTCCAATCAAAGAGATTAAAGCGACAAAACTCTTGCCACGCCCAGGCGCACTCGCGCGAGTCCCGCCTGAACGCCGCGCACCATTCCCTTTTCCGAAAGTTCCGCAAACAGCGAATACGAGACCGGCGTAACCAAAAGCGTCAGCAGCAGGCAGAGCGTCTGTCCGCCGACAATGGTCACGGCGATGGCGGAGCGTTGCGAGGACCCGGCTCCGATCCCCAGCGCCGTTGGAATCAGGCCGGCGACGATGGAAGAAGTGGTCATCAGGATGGGCCGTAGCCGTACGTGGTTGGCCTGCACGATGGCCTCGCGCAGCGCGACGCCCTCGGCCCGGAGCTTGTTGGTGTAATCCACCTGCAGAATCCCGTTTTTCTTGACGATGCCGAGCAGCAGAAACATGCCCAGGGCGCTCCATAGATTCAGAGTTCGGTGCGTAAGCCAGAGCGAGAGCAGAGCGAACGGGATGGCGACCGGCAGGCTCAGCATGATGACGAGCGGATGCAGCAGGCTTTCAAACTGCGCCGCCAGCACCATGTACATGAAGATGGAGGCGAGCAAGAACGCGATGATCAGGTTACGGGTGGTTTCGTCGAGAATCTTGGCCGTGCCCGAACGCACGAAGCTATAGCCGGGCGGCAGTCCGAACCGCTGGATTCCCGCCTCTACTTCACGAATCGCACCGTCGAGAGGAAAGCCCTCCTGGGTATTGGCGTTGAGGTTGACGGAGAACTGCCGTTTGTAACGGTTGATCAGAGTCGGTCCAAATCCGCGACGGATAGTGGCGATATTGTCCAGTCGCACCTGGTCGAGTTTCGAGGAGGGCACCATGATCTGGCCCAAAATGGCTGGATCGCCCACCTGTTCCGGCAGCAATTGCATGGTTACGTCATATTGCTCCGTGCCTTCCTTGTAAGTCGTAATCTGGTCGGTGCCCGCGATCATCAGCCGCACGGCGCTCGCGATGTCGCCCGCGCGGACACCCAGATCGGAGGCGCGCTGGCGGTCGATCTGGATCTGAAACTCCGGGTTATTGAGGTCGGCGGACACAGAGACGTCGGCCAGTCCCGGAAGCGATTGCATCTTCTGCACCAATTTCTGAGACATTTCGATGAGCGGAACATAGTCCGGACCGGTGATTTTCGACTGGATCGCCGAGGTGTTTTCGCCGGTGCCGAGCAGGCTGGGCAGCGAAATCCGGAGCCGGTAATCCCTATACCGGGGCTGGCTCATGATCTGACGAATTTTTTCGGAGACCTTGCCTGCCGACAAGGTCCGCTTGGAGGAGTCCACCAGGTGGATATAAATATGCGCGTGGTTGGGCCGTTCGTTGATGATCGGGGAGGCAAAATCGACTTCGGGAAGTTTCACGAATTCGGCCGACAGCTCCTCCGTCACTTTCTCCGTTCCCCGAATCGAGGTGCCCACGGGAGTGTCAACCTGGGAGTTCATCTCGCTCTGATCTTCGGAGGGCAAGAAATCGCGGCCCACCATGCGATTGAGAGGGAAAGTGGCGGAAAAGCATCCCAAAGCCACCAGGATCACCGCCGCGCGATGGTCGAGCGACCACACCAGCATCCGTCCATAGGTGCGGTCGATCCAAGCGTAGAAACCGGTTTGCTTAGCACCGTGCGGTTCGCTCGATCGAGTAGCTCCCGGGGAGCCTTCGGGAGGCGCGGCGGAATTCAGCACCGTGCGCTTCAGCAGAAGCGAGCTGAGCATCGGCGTCAGCGTGAAGCTGACCAGCATGGAAACCAGGATCGCAAAGGCCATGGTCCAGCCGAACTGGTTGACGTAGCGCCGCGCGTAGCCCGTCATGAAGGCGACAGGGACGAATATTATCACCAGCGAGAACGTGGCGGCCAGAACCGCCAGCGTGATCTCCTTGGTGGCTTCAATGGCGGCGCGGCGAGGCTCGTAGCCTTTTTCCTCGATCCACCGGACGATGTTTTCGAGTACCACGATGGCGTCGTCGATCACGATCCCCACCGACAGCGTCAGCCCCAGCAGCGTCATGCTGTTCAGCGTGAAGTTCATCACCTTGATCATCGCGAATGTGGCGATGATCGAGGTCGGAATGGCGACCGCCGCGATCACCACGCTCCGCCAGTTCCGGATGAAGAGCAGCACCACCAGCGACGCCAGCAGGCTCCCGAACAGCAGGTGTTCTTCCAGGGCGAGCACGGAGGCTTCAATGAACCGGGAGTTGTCGCGGATTATTTCGACCTTGACGCCGGGCGGAAGCTGGCGCTGCAATCGTTCCAGTTCCCGCTTGACTTCGTGGATCACCTGGACGGTGTTGGTTCCCGATTGTCGGCGGACGTCGACGATCACAGCCTCCTGGCCAGGTCCCTCTTTTCGCTGTAGATAGTACCAGGTGATCTCTTCGGGATAGCTGTCCTCGACGCGTCCGAGGTCGTTCACACGGATGGGCGAGCCGTTGCGGTTGGATACCACGATTCTGCCGAACTGCTCAGGGGCGTTCATTCGCCCCAGCGTCCGCACTCCCGTTTCGCGTTCTCCCTGATGTATCGTGCCGCCGGGCACCTCGACGTTTTCCTGCTGGATGGCCCGCTCGAACTGGTTGATGGTGATGCCGTAGGCGTTCAGCTTGTTGATGTCGGCGAAGATGCGAATCTGCCGCGGCCGTCCTCCGCTCAGCGAAACGTCGCCCACGCCGTTGACGGTCTGGAGCCGGCGCTTGATGGTCTTGTCGGCGATCTCCGTAATTTCGCGCAGGTTACTGTCGCCGGAGACCACCAGGGAGATCACCGGGTCCGAGTCCTTATCGACCTTTTGAATCACCGGCGGCTCGAGGTTGGAGGGTAGGGTGCGCATCGCCCCGGCCACCTTCTCGCGAACATCCTGCGCGGCGCTCTCCGAATCGCGCTCCAGCACGAACGATGCTGTCATTTGCGAGTTGCCTTCCCGCGTATTGGCCTGCAACTCGTCGAGACCGCTAATGCTGCTGATGGCGTCTTCCAAGGGAAGCACCACCTGGCTGACGATCTCCACGGGCGAAGCTCCCGGCAGGCGCAAAAAGATGGTGACGGTGGGCTGGTCGGCCGTCGGAAACAGGTCTACGCCGAGGTCACGGAAGGAAAAGATCCCCAGTACCACGAGGAACCCTACCAGCATGACCGCAAAGATCGGCCTCTTCACGCAAACTTCGGAAATCGTCATAGACGTTCGCTCGTTCGGCCTGTACCGGTAAGGCGCGATTCTAGCATACCTATGGACAGCACTGTTTGGATGACGGATCGGCGCGAGTTGCGGTTACAGGGGATTTCGCGGTGCGGGGTTGTGCTATGGCGTAGTCATGCAGAGAGCGCGAAAGTTCTGTTGAAGAAAGAAATACGGGATTACAGACGCAGACCTGTAAAGGTATCTGCACGAAGCCTCTTGCGTCAGCGCCGAGACTCCCCGTTGCGACCCTCTCTGAGATAACGGTCAACCAGAGCGATAAGATTTTTTAGATTCTCACCCGTGCGGTTAATATTCTCTTCGGTACGAGATTGGGCCTGGGTGAGCGCCTCAATCTTGGCGTTCACATCCTTCAGATTCTCGTCGGTGCGCTTCAGATTCTCGTCGGTGCGCTTCAGATTCTCGTCGGTGCGCTTCAGATTCTCGTCGGTGCGCTTCAGATTCTCATCGGTGCGGGATTGTGCCTCGGTGAGTGCGATTTGAGAATCAACCAGCGCGTCAATCTTAGCATCCGTATTCTTGAGATTCTCTTCGGTGCGAGATTGGGCCTGGGTGAGCGCAATTTGAGAGTTGACCAGCACATCAATCTTGGCGTTCACATCCCTAAAGCCCTCCTGCGTCACTCTTAGGCCCTGATCAACCACGTTAGCGAGGCCGGATACAACCTGTTCGGTCCGCACTAAATTTTGTTCAGTCCGCGCCTGCGCATCGCCCAGTTGTTGAATGTCGGAGGCAAACTGCGCCTGATGCTCAACGATAAATTCCATTTTCCTTTCGAGCTCTTCGTTTGTCATATCTGGCAACCTCAAACTTCCGGCGCCCGGAAGCAGGCATCCGAGCAGGCCGATCCGGAACCCATTCCGCAGCGATCGCTTCAGCGAGAATTATACCCGAATCCGCGTCTGAGATGCTCCCCCACCCCCACTTGGTTGCCGGATGCCCGTGTGTTATGGTTGAAATGGATTCGGCGTTCTTTCTTACGCACGGGCGGAGACATGCAAAAAGCGCACCAATTTTTCGAGGAAAAATACGGGATTGCGGACGCGGACCTGGAAAAATATCTGGGCGAAGCGTTGTCGGCGGGCGGGGACTATGCCGATCTCTACTTCGAGTACCAGGCGAGCAGCTCCATTTCGCTCGACGAATCCCTGGTGAAAGGGATTTCGCAGGGGGTGTCGGTTGGATGCGGTGTGCGGGTGATTTCAGGCGAACGGACCGGGTATGCTTATACCGACGACCTCTCTCCCGAAAAGATCCGCAAGGCGGCACAGGTGGCGGCGCATATTTCGAAAGGGCCGGCGCACGTCACGACCGTCGGGCTTTCCGAGTTGCAGCTTCCCCGCAATCTTTATCCCATCGTCACGGCTC
>Ga0080064_1001930_pt1 | contig 38309 bp, 30 predicted proteins | sample Subgrocontami54m_FD_69260 | JGI IMG/M metagenome (GOLD analysis project Ga0080064, IMG submission 69260) | Subsurface groundwater microbial communities from S. Glens Falls, New York, USA - GMW46 contaminated, 5.4 m (SPADES assembly) (version 2) ...
CGGACCACCTCGGCCTCGCTCAGTCCGACGCGCGGCGCCCGCTCACGGCCGAGTTGCGCCAGGTTCCCAGGCTCCAGGCCGTGGTCGCGCGACCGCTGGAAAATGCCAGCCAGGTCCGGCGGCGCCTGCGCCAGCGCCTCCCGCCGTATCGCCCAGAAGGCGAAGACAAAAGGTCTTCCCGTCAGCCGGCGCCACTCCTCTGCCAGGTCGTAGATCAGGTATTGTGAGCGGCTGATAGTGAGCGCCGGGTCGCCGATGAGCAGCGCTGCGTCGCACCGGGCGAGCATCGCCCCGAGGTCAGGTGCCATGGCGGTGAACTCGCGGTCGCCGCCGTGCCATTTGCGGAAGAGCAACTTCGCGAGCAGGACGGAGGTCCGGGAAGAGGTGTCGGCGGCCACGCTGTGGATCTCATCCATCGGGACTTTGCTCACCAGCACGATGGAGCGCACGGTGCGCTTGGTGGCGATGGCCACATCGGGAATGACGACCAGATCGGGAATGGCGTGATAGGCGGCCACGGGGATGATTCCGACATCCGCCGCGCCCGCGCGCAACTGCTCGGCGCAGGCCGAGGGCACCGTATACTCCAGGCGGAACTTAGGACGCGGCGCGCCGTGCTCGAAGTCCCAGAGCAGGGGCGCGGTGTTCAGGAACGAGATGGCGGAGACGCGGATGGGCTGCATGGCGGTCCCAGGCGCGATTCTAGCAAAGCGCCTGTGGTCCGCGCCCATCCTTCGCTGCGCGCTGAACAAATCAAACTGTTCGTTGAGAATACAGAGATCCTTCTCCCGCTTCGCGGGATCAGGATTTCGCCCGCGGGCTCCCGCCTCGCACGCTCGGCTCACGCCCGCAAGGCGGCTCAACTTGACAGAGATTCTTTCTCCTCTGTACAGTCCGCGCAGTTTTTCTATTTTGAAGGGGCCGAACGATTCCTACTGACCCAAGACCCGCAACGGAACCGGGCCACCTGCAATGGCTGGCGCTGGCGCTGACGCCGCGCCTGGGGCCGGCGCGCGCCCGGCTGCTGGTGGAGCACTTCGGCGGCGTGGAGAACGTCTTCCGCGCCTCGCTGACCGAGCTGGAAGCCGCTGGCCTGGAAGTGGCGTCGGCGCAATCGCTGGCCACGGGCAAGTCAATGGAGCTGGCGGAAAAGGAAGCAATCACCGCAAGCGCCGCCGGCGCCCAACTGCTGACGCTCGACGACCCCGGCTATCCCGCGCGCCTGCGGCAAATCTACGACCCGCCGGTAGCGCTCTACGTCCGAGGTGACGCCGCGGCGCTCACCCGGCCGTCGCTGGCCATAGTGGGCACGCGGCATCCCACGCCCTACGGGCTGGGAATGGCGGAGCGGCTCTCCTGCGACCTGGCCAATCGCGGCCTGGTGATTGTCAGCGGTCTGGCGCGCGGCATCGATGCCGCCGCGCACCGCGGCGCCCTCACCGCCAAGGGATGCACGGTCGCCATCTTTGGCACCGGCATCGACGTGATGTATCCCCGCGAGAACAAGAAGATCGCCGAGAGCCTGCTCAAGCTGGGCGGCGCATGGGTGACGGAGTTTCCCGTGGGGGCGTTTGCGGCGCCGCAGAATTTCCCCATCCGCAACCGCATCATCAGCGGGCTGGCGGTGGGGGTGCTGGTGATCGAGGCGGGCGAGTACAGCGGCACGCGCATCACCGCGCGCTGCGCCCTGGAGCAGAACCGCGAAGTCTTCGCCGTTCCCGGCAACGTCACCTCCAAGGGTTCCTGGGGACCGAACACGCTGATCAAGCAGGGGGCCAAGCTGGTGGCCACCTGGGAAGACGTCTTCGAAGATCTGCCCGCGGACGTGCGCCTGGCGCTCGCGCCCGCGGGAGCTTCCGCAACCGAAGCCGGGGGAACCGCATCTCTATTCGACGAGGAGGCGCTCCCTCCGCACGAGCGCCGCCTGTTTGCCCTGCTCAAGCCCGACGAGTCCACGCACATCGACGAGCTGGTGGAGCGCCTGGAGCCAGAGATCTCCGCCTCCGAGATCTTCGCCGCGCTCTTCGAGCTCGAACTCGCGGGCAAGATCCGCCAGCTGCCCGGCAAGAATTTTGTAAGAAGCTTCTAGCTGTTTCCGCGCGGGAGGGAAACACCTCAAAGCTGACAGTTCGATTCATTCCGTGCTAGTGTCGAAATAAGAGAACAACATTGCCCAAGTCCCTCGTCATCGTCGAATCGCCCGCCAAGGCGAAGACCATCAACAAATATCTCGGCAAGAACTACGAGGTCGAAGCCTCGCTCGGCCACGTCAAAGACCTGCCCAAGAGCGGGCTGGGAGTGGATGTGGAGAACGAGTTCGCGACCGAGCTGGTGATCATCCCCGGCAAAGAAAAAGTGGTGGCGATGCTGAAGAAGAAGGCGCGGAAGGCGGCGGCGGTGTACCTGGCCCCCGATCCGGACCGCGAAGGCGAAGCCATCGCCGCGCACCTGGCGGAGGAGTTCGGGGTCACCCGCGACAGCCCGCAGGCGGCGGTGCCGGTGTATCGGGTGAGCTTCAATGAGATCACGCAGCGCGCGGTGAAGGAGGCCTTCGAGCATCCTCGCGGCCTGGACTGGAACCTGGTGGACGCGCAGCAGGCCCGCCGCGTGCTCGACCGCCTGGTGGGATACAAGATCTCTCCCTTGCTTTGGGACAAGGTGAAGCGGGGCCTTTCGGCGGGCCGGGTGCAGACGGTGGCGCTGCGCTTCATCGCGGAGCGCGAGATCGAGATCCGCGCCTTTCGGAAGCAGGAGTACTGGACCATCGACGCCGTCCTGGCGGGGGCGGTCCCACCGAACTTCGAGGCGCGCTTCACCGACAGGAACGGCGAGCGCTACGAGAAGATGCAGATCGGCGACCAGGCGCAGGCGCAATCCCTGGTGCAGCCGCTGCAAGTGGCGGAGTGGACCGTGGCCAGCGTGGAGCGGCGCGAGCAACAGCGCCGGCCGCTGGCGCCCTTTACCACCAGCAAGTTCCAGCAGGACGCCTCGCGCAAGCTGGGACTTCCGGTGCGGGTGGCCATGGGCATCGCGCAGAAGCTCTACATGGGCGTGGACTTGGGGAACGAGGGTTCGGTGGGCCTGATCACCTACATGCGCACCGATTCGGTGCGGGTGGCGAATGAGGCCATCCACGAAGCGCGCGACTACATCGCCCGCGAGTTCGGCCGGCAGAACCTGCCCGATTCGCCCAACGTCTATCGCTCGAAGAAGGGCGGCGCCACCCAGGATGCGCACGAAGCCATCCGCCCCACGTCGGTGGAGCGCACGCCCGAGATGGCGCGGCGGCATCTGCAGCCCAACGAGTTCCGCGTGTACAACCTGATTTGGCAGCGCTTCGTGGCCTCGCAGATGCTGCCCGCGCTGTACGACCGCACCACGGTGGAGATCGAAGCGAAGGCGGGCGGCGCGACCGCCAACTTCCGCGTGACCGGCTCGGTACTGAAGTTCCCCGGCTTCCTGACGGTGTACGAGGCCGCCAAGGAAGGCAAGGACGAAGCCGACGAAGAACTGGAGCACAGCCTGCCGCCGCTGGAGGCAGGCCAGCGGCTCCAGCTGCAAGGGCTGAAGCCGGAGCAGCACTTCACCGAACCGCCGCCGCGCTACAACGAGGCCTCGCTGGTCAAGGAGTTGGAGGAGCGCGGCGTGGGCCGCCCCTCCACCTACGCGCAGATCATCAGCAGCATCCAGGACCGCGGGTACGTGATCAAGCACGAGCGGCGCTTTGCGCCCACCGAGACCGGCGAGGTGGTGTCCGAGCTGCTGGTGAAAAACTTCGGCGACATCTTCGATCCCAACTACACCGCCCGGCTGGAGGAGGAGCTGGACGACATCGAAGAGGGCCGCGAGAAATGGACCGTGGCCATGGGGGACTTCTACAGCAAGCTGGAGAAGGACATCCGCATCGCCGAGAAGCAGATGGAAAACATCAAGACCATGAAGAAGCCGACCAGCGAGAAGTGCGAACGCTGCGGCTCGCCCATGGTGGAGCGCTGGGGGCGCCACGGCTGGTTCCTGGCCTGCAGCACCTACGACCGGAAGAAGAAGGGAAGCTGCGACTTCACCCGCGAGAAGCCGGACAAGGAACTCTCGGCGGACGCCGACACCGAAGAGGAGATTTGCGAGGAATGCGGGCAGCCCATGGTGCTGCGCCGCGGACGCTTCGGGCAGTTCCTGGCCTGCACGTCGTATCCCAAGTGCCGCACCACCCGGCGGCTCGACCAGGGCAAGCGCGTGCCGGACATTCCCCTGGACGAGAAGTGCCCGCAGTGCGGACGCAACATGGTGATGCGTCACGGACGCTTCGGGGAGTTCACCTCCTGCTCCGGCTACCCGGATTGCAAGTACATCAAGCAGAACTTCATCGGGATGAAGTGCCCGGAGTGCAAGCAGGGCGAGCTGGTGGAGAAGAAGGCGCGGCAACGCGGCAACCTCTTCTATGGCTGCGCGCGCTACCCGGAGTGCAAGTTCACCTCCAACTGGAAGCCGGTGGCAGAGAAGTGTCCGCAGTGCGGCAGCGAGTACCTGGTGGAGAAGAGCCTGAAGGCAGGCGCGGTGCTGGCCTGCCCCAACTCCCGCCGCAGCGAGGAGGACGAGCCCCGGCCCCGCCGCCGCAAGGGCAAGGCCGCCGGCCAGGAAGCCGCCGGCAAGGAAGCCGCCGGCCAGGAAGCCGCGGGCAAGTGTGACTACTCCCGCCCGCTGCCGGCGCCGGTGGCGGCGGTCTGAGCGTCTGGCGTAAGATATCCCGCTGCAATCCAATCCGACCCAAGAGGGGATCCAGCCCATGGCAAAGAGAAAAGCAAACGCAACCGACGCGCAGTTGATCCTCCAGCTCTACGACCTGCGCCGCGAGGCGGAGATGCGCAAGGCGCGCAACTTCTACGGAATCCAGTTCAACCCCCAGTCCGTGGAAGAGGCGATGAAGGTGATGGCCGCCTTCGGCTCCGATGAGAACCGGTGGCTGCGGCAGGTGGTCTCCTACTGGGAGATGGCGGCCTCGCTGGTGCTGCGGGGAACGATCAACGAGGAGCTCTTCCTCGACTCCAACGGCGAGATTTTCTTCGTCTATGGGAAGATCAAGCCCTTTCTCCCCGGCCTGCGCAAGGCGATGAATGCGCCCGAGTTCCTGGGGCACATGGAGAAGCTGATCCATCGCTCCGCGGAGGGCCGCAAGAGGCTCAAGGACATGGAGCAGCGCATGGCGCAGTTCAACAAGATGCGCGCCGCCTCGGAAAAAGGGAAGCGGGAGTACGGGACGTAATCCTCAGGCGATGTACTCGCGGATGTACTCGTCGCGCGAGGCGGCGAGTTCCCGCGAGGCGCCGTCGAAGATCACCTTGCCCTCGCGCAGCACCAGAAACGTGGTGTGCACGTCGGTGCGGGAGGCCTGGGCCAGGGGGCGCATCTCGTTGGCCGCGGTATCGAAGTAGTGGGACGCCATCATGAAGCCGTCCTGCAGGCGATGGCTCACCAGCAGCGCGCTGGTCTTGTAGAAGTCGCGCTGCTTCACGATCAACTCGATGATGGTAGTGGAAGTAATAGGGTCGAGGCCGCCGGTGGGCGAGTCATAGAGCAGGATCTCGGGCTCGCTCACCATGGCGCGAGCGATGGCCACCCGCCGCCGCATCCCGCCCGAAAGCTCCGAAGGCATCATGGCCAGGGTGTGCTCCAACTCCACGAAGCGCAGCGCCTCCGCCACCCGCCGGTGAATCTCCTCCTCGGAAAGTTTGCCTTCCTCCATCAGGCGGAAGGCGACGTTCTCCTCCACCGTCAAGGAATCGAAGAGCGCGCTTTCCTGGAAGACCATGCCGATGCGTCCCCGCAGGCCAAACAGGTCTTCTTCGGGCATGGCGCTGACGTCCTGCCCCAGCACGGTGATGCGGCCGCGGTCCGGCTTGATGAGTCCCAGCACTAGCTTGAGGATGGTGGTCTTGCCAGCGCCGGCGACGCCCAGCAGGACCTTGGTCTCGCCCTGCGGCAGCTCGAAGGAGACGCCGTCCAGCACCGGCTTCTCTTCGAACTCGATGGCCACGTCCTCAAAGACGATGGTGGCGCCGCGCTGCTCCGCGGCGGGTGCGCCGGCGCCGCGGGGCGGAGAGAGCGTAGTGGACATGGCGTTGCCCGCTTACGTGAACCAGGCGATCAGCAGCTTGGTGAGGAAAAAGTTCGTGGCCAGGATGAGCACCGAGGAAGCGACCACCGCCTGGGTGGTGGCGCGGCCCACTCCCTGCGTGCCTCCACGGGCCGAGAGGCCGTAATAGCAGCCCACGGTGGCGATGATAAAGCCGAAGAAGACCGGCTTGGTCAGTCCCATCACTACGTCCTTGAACTCCAGCGACTGGTAGGCCATGGTCCAGTACTGGTTGGCGTCCAGATTGAGCACCAGGCTGGCCACCATAAAGCCGCCCCCCACGCCCACCAGGTCGGAAATGACGGTCAGAAAAAAAAGCATGACCACGGAAGCCACCACGCGCGGGGTTACCAGCTTCTTTGTGGGATCGGTGCCCAGGGCGCGCATGGCGTCGATCTGTTCGGTCACCCGCATGGAGCCCAGTTCGCTGGCCATGCCGGAGGCGTTGCGGCCGGCCACCATCAATCCGGTCAGCACCGGGCCCAGCTCCCGCACCATGGAGAGCGATACCACTTGCCCGGTGAGCGAGAGCGAGCCGAACTGCTGCAGGGTCTGTGAGGTCTGCAGAGCCAGCACCGCCCCGGTGAAAAACCCGGTCAGCACGACGATGGAGACCGAGCCAACGCCGATGACGTCGGCCTGCTGCAGGGTGTCCGCCAGGTAGCGCGGCTGGCGGAAGAGGTTGCCCACGGAGCGCCCCGCCAGCAGGGAATACTCCTGCATGGCGTGGAGCTTCTCCTTGGCAAGCTCGGCAGGTGAGATCAGTTCCATGGCGAACGCCGCACTATAGCAGAGCGCCGGGCGCTAGGCCACAGACGGCAAGAGGAGGCTCTGCCCGTCGCCATAGGTTCCCGCCTTCCCGGCCGTCATCCTGAGCGCAGCGAAGGATCTATGGATTCCGCGGCACGAAGCGAAGGCAAATGCATAATAGATGCTTTGCTGCGCTCAGCATGACGGCCCTCTTGGGGCGGGCTATTCCTTCGACTTCTTGCGGATCTCGATGCTCAGCCGCTTGATCTTCTGGTTGAGAGTGGAGAGGGGGACGCGGAAGCGCTCGGCGGCCTCGGTCTGGTTCCAGTGGGTCTTTTCCAGCATGTCCGCGACCAGGCGGCGCTCGCAATCATCCATGATGTCGAAGAGCGAAGCGTCGGGGCGGTGCTCGATGGCGCGTCCGGCGAGGTCGCGGCCGGTCATGTGGCCGGGCAGCAGATCGAGGCCGATGGTGGCGCCCGAGGAGAGCACCACGGCGCGCTCGATGACGTTCTCCAGTTCGCGCACGTTGCCGGGCCACCCGTAGTCCAGGAGCGGGCGCATGGCCTCGGGAGTGATCTGGCGCAGCGGCCGCTCGTTCTCCGCGCAGAACTTCTGCAGGAAGTGCTCCACCAGCAACGGGATGTCCTCGCGGCGGCTGCGCAGCGGCGGCAGCTCGACGGTGATGACGTTCAACCGGTAGTAAAGGTCCTCGCGGAATCGGCCCTGGGAAACCAGGGGCTTCAGGTCCACGTTGCTGGCGGCGATGATGCGCACGTCCACCTGCAGCTCCTGCACCCCGCCCAGGTGCATGAACTTGCGGTCCTGCAGCACGCGCAGGATCTTGGCCTGAGTGTCGAGGCCCATGGTGGCAATCTCGTCCAGGAAGAGCGTGCCGCGGTCGGCCACCTCGAACAGGCCTTTCTTGGAGGCGATGGCGCTGGTGAAGGCGCCCTTGACGTGGCCGAAGAGCGTGGACTCCAGCAGGTCGGCGGGCATGGAGCCGGTGTTGACGGGAACGAAGGGCCGGTCCTTGCGCGGCGAGTTCATGTGGATGGCCTTGGCGATCAGCTCCTTGCCCGTCCCGCTCTCGCCCTGGATCAGGATGGTGGAGCGGCTGGCGGCGACCTGCGCCACCAGGTCGAAGATGCGCAGCATGGGATCGCTCTTGCCCACGATGTGCTCGAAGTTGTAGCGCTGCTTGAGGGCGCGCTTGAGCTGGACGTTCTCCTCCTCCGCCCGGCGGCGGGCGACGGCGGCGCGGACATCGGCCAGCAGCTTCTCGTTGTCCCAGGGCTTCTGGATGAAGTTGGTAGCGCCCGCCTGCATGGCCGTGACCGCGTTCTCCACCGTGCCGTAGGCGGTGATCATGATGACGGAGAGCTGCGGGTCGCGGTCGCGGATGTCGCGCAGCACCTCGGCCCCATTGCGGTCGGGCAGGGCAAAGTCGAGCAGCACCAGGTCGAAGGGGCGGTTGCCCAGCCGCGCCAGCCCCTGCTCGCCGCTCTCGGCCGACTCCACTTCATAGCCTTCGATCTCCAGCAGCGTGGCCAGGGACTCGCGGATGGCCGCTTCGTCATCAATGATGAGGATGGAAGCCGGCGTCGCCGCCTCGCGGCCGGCAGGCTTGCGGGTCAGCACGGCGCTCTCAGGCATTGACGGTTTGCCTCATCAGCGGGAATTCCAGATGGAAAGTGGTGCCCTGGCCGGGCCGGCTCTCCACCCGGATCTTGCCGGCGTGCTCCTGGATGATGCCGTAGGTGACCGACAGTCCCAGCCCGGTGCCGCGCCGCTGGCCTTCGTTGACCGAGGCCTTGGTGGTGAAGAAGGGGTCGTAGATGCGGTCAATGTGCTCCTGCGCGATGCCCGAGCCGGTGTCGCTGATGGCCACGTTCACTCCCGAGCCGTTCTGCGTGGTGACCGTCAGGGTGCCGCCGCCCGCCATGGCGTCCTTGGCGTTGAGGAAGAGGTTCAGGAACACCTGCTGCAGCTTGCCGGCGTTGCCCTGGATGGGAGTGAGGCCGGGGGTCAGCTCCTCGCGCACCTTGATGCGCACCGTCTTGAACTGGTGCTCGAGCAGCGCCAGGGTCTCGGTGATGATCTTGTTCACGTCCACGTCGCTGAACTCGGTGCCGCTGGTGCGCGAGAAGTTCAGCAGGTTGTTCACGATCTCCGAGGCGCGGAAGGTCTGCGCCGTGATCTTCTCCAGCAGCTCCGCCTGCTTGGGATCGCTCTGCATGCGCTTGGAGAGCATCTGCGCATAGGAAGAGATGACGGCCAGCGGCGTGTTGACCTCATGGGCCACGCCCGCCGCCAAAAGGCCGATGGACGACATCTTCTCCGCCTGGGTCAGCTGCGACTCCAGCCCCATCCGCTCCGTGATGTCATCCACCAGGATGATGCGCCCGATCACCTGGAACTCGCGCGACACCAGGGGCGCGATGGCGATGTTGGCCACTCGCGTCTCCCCCGCCGCCGTGGTCATGCGGAACTTGTACAGGTTGCGGATGCCGGGACTCTGCCGGTGGCGGTAGAACTCCTCCATGAAGGAGGCGGGGAAGATCTCGCTCAGCCGCTGTCCCAGCGCCTTGCCGCGCGCGGTGGCGAACATCACTTCCATCTGCGCGTTCCAGGATTCGATGCAGTCGTTCAGGTCCACCGCCAGCACGCCCACGCTGATGGATTCCACGATGTTCTCGTTGAACTCCTTCAGCCGCTCGTACTCCCGCGCCTTCTGCTCCAGCGAGGCGTACAGCCGCGCGTTCTGGATGGCGATGCCCAGCGTCCCCGCCAGGGTCTCCAGCAGTTCCACGTCTTCGCTGGAAAGGAAGTTGCCCTCCACGGTCTTGCCCAGCCCCAGCACGGCGATGGTCCGGTTCTGCACCGTGCAGGGGATGTAGTAATTCAGGTCGAGCTGCGCGATGGCCTCCTGCGCGCTGGGCGTCTCCCGCACCGCCTGCCGCGGATTGTCGAAGAACAGGTGCCCCTCCGCCAGCTCCGGCCGCACCGTGCTCAGGAAGCTCAGGTCCAGATCGCCCGCGTAGGAGATGCCGGAAGACCGGGCCATCGCGAACCGTTCCGTATCCCCGCTGGCCACGAACACAGCCAGGCGGTCCACCAGCAGCGTGCGCGACAGACGGTCCACCACCGCGCTCAGCATGCGGTTCAGATCGGTCTCCGCATTCAGCTCGCGTCCAAACTCCAGCAGCGTCCGGCGGTAGTCGTAGCGCTTCTGGTAGAAGAACTTGTCGATGCGGTCCTGGATCCACCGCTTGAAGGGTTCAAACAGCAGTGCCGTTACCACCACGGCGACGATCAAGCCCACCGGCCCCGAACTGGGGATGCGGGTCTGCACCAGGAAAGCCACCAGGGCGACCGTGCCGAAGTACATTCCCACGATGGCTACCGTGGTCAGGGTGTAAGTCATGCCGCGCTTGAAGATCAGGTCTACGTCCATCAGGCGGTAACGCACGATGGCATAGCCGAAGGTCAGCGGCAGGAAGATCAGGGAGAGCACCGAGACCTTCATCAGCGGACTGGGCATGGCCCCGGCCAGGTAGGGAATCACGTACAACGCCGTAAAAGGAGCGATGGCCAGCAGCGTGCCCCAGGTGACCCACTTCATCTGCTGGCGCAGCAGGGGACCGGTGGCGGCGCGGTAGCTCTTCCACAACACCCCGGTCGCGAGCACGAAGAATACCGCCTGGTAGGACATCTGCAGCCGGTCCAAGTTCCAGCGCAGCAGCTCGCTGGCCTCGCGCGTCAGGGCCCAGACTTGCAGCAGCAAGAGCAGCAACCCGGGCACGTACACGGCGGGCAGCAGCCAGCGCCGCTTGCGCACGAACTCCCTGGTCTCCGGGAAGGTCAGGACGAAATGCAGGAAGAGCGCCGGCTGCAGCAGCCCGGCCACCACGTTGGACCAGTAAATGCCGCGGTCGAACAGGCTCCAGTTGCCCACATACTTGAAGGAGTACAAGACGAACGAGACCAGGCAGAAGATGTAGAAGTGGGTGGACTTGGGTGCGGTCCAGCGCCGGAGCAGCACGAACAGCCCGATGCCCAGGTAGATGAGCGCGATCAGCCTGAGCCCGGTGTTCAGCGACTTGTCCGCCGGCGCCAGGATGACCGAGACCTCCAGCGGCACTCCCTGGCGCCGGAGCCCGTAGGTGGCCTTCGACCAGATTCCTGTGCGCTCGAGGCGCCTGACCACGCCCGCCACGGTGGAAACCGGCTGCGTATTCACCGTCAGCAGCAGGTCGCCTTCCTTCACTCCGGCGTTCTCACCCGGACCGTTCGGGTCCACGCGCTCGGCGCGCACCGAACCCTCGCGCTCCATCCACCACACCCCGTCGTAGGGCACGGCGAGGCTCTGTTCTTTCTGGAGGTTGAACCAGGCGAAGAAAATGGCAGCGACCGTGAGGACGGCCAGCAGGACCGCGGTAAAACGGACTGTGAGCTCCCTCTTCATCGGCCGTTGAGGCGAAGTGGAACCCCTACTCCCTGAGCGCACGGAAGTAGAATGCAAGTCGCGTTCCACCGTCGAGGGCATAGCCACAAAGCTAACCTGCTGCTGCTAAAGCGATTACAAGATTGTAAATCAAGCCACGTTGGCAATCTACAGTTTTTGGTAGGAAAATGTTATTTAATGTAAGTACAGGAAAGCAAGGCTCGTGGACTCGTCCTCGCGCCAAAACTATAGAATTCCACATCACACAGATGCTGGAGGAGACCTGCGCGTCGCGCGCCCGAGTTGAGTTGACTTGAGCTTGAACCCCATCGCCGCACCCGCTGTGAGCGTCCCCGAGGTCGAGGAACACTTCGCGACCGTGGACGGGCTGCGCATGCGCTACCTGCGAGGCGGCGCAGGGCCTCGGCTGCTGCTCATCCACGGACTGATCGGCTACTCATTCTCCTGGCGCTTCAACTTGGCGTCCCTGGCGCCACACGCCACGCTCTTCGCCGTGGACCTGTTGGGGATGGGCTATTCCGACCGCTCCTCCACCATGGACTGCCGCCTGCCTGCGGCGGCTGGGCGGCTGCTGCGGTTCCTCGATGACCAGAAGATCGAATCCGCCGACGTGCTGGGCACCTCGCACGGTGGCGGGCTGGCCATGGAGCTGGCGGCGATGGCCGAAGGGCGCGTCCGTCGCCTGCTCCTGGTGGCGCCGGTGAATCCCTGGTCGCGGCACGGACGGCTGCTCGCCCCCCTGCTCGCCCGCATCCCGGGAGGCGGGCGGCTGCAGCCGCTGCTCATGCGCCTGGGCCCGCTGCACCGCTTTCTTCTGCGCCGGCAGTACGCCGACCCGCGGCGCATCTCCCCCGGAACGCTCGAGGGCTACCGGGCCGCGTTTCAGATTCCCGGGACACTCGACTACGCCCGGCGCGTCCTGCGCGGCTGGCGCGAAGACCTGCGGGAACTGGAGCGCATCCTGCCGCGCATCGCCCACATCCCCACGCTGCTGGTTTGGGGAAGCCGCGACGGTGTGGTCTCGCCCGCCTCCGCCCAGCCCCTGCTCCAGAACTTCGAGCGCGCGGAATTGGCCATGCTCGAGGGCGCCGGCCACGTCCCCTACGAGGAAGTGCCGGAGGAATTCAACCGCGCGGTGATCGGCTTTCTGACCAAGCAGCAGGGCTGAGTGGCGCTTGGAACCACGGCGCAGGTGCTTCGGCCCGTACGAGCCGCAAGAACGCGGGCGCGGATTGACTGATATGCTCGTTCCAGGGAGCGGAGATGACCGTCAAGCGCATATTGGTCCTCGCACTGGGATGGATGTTCATCCTGCTGGGCATTGTCGGCCTCTTCCTTCCCATCCTGCAGGGCATCCTGTTCCTGCTCATCGGGCTCATCATCCTCTCCAGCGAATACGTCTGGGCGCACCACCTGCTGCGGCGATTGAGCGAGCGCTTTCCGGGACTGGCGAAGCATGCCGAGTCCGCGAAAGAGCGCGCCCACGCCTGGTTGCGGCGGATTTCCGGCCGCTCCCCGGACGCCGGCCCGCCCTGAGCGCATTGCCGCCGGCAGCAGCGGGTGCTAGGCTGCAATCTCCGTGTTCTCGCTGCTGAAATCCGCGCTGGCCGGGCTGGAGCGCGAAGCCTGGATCCGCTTCCTCGCCTCCGTCGCCGGCCTGAGCCTGGCCTTCGCCGCCGCCATTTTTTCCACCGTCTTCCGCCAGGAGGGGAACGTGGTGGCGACGGCAATCTCCGCCTCGCTGGCGCTGCTGATCGCCGGTGGCGTGGCCGTGACCTCGGTGCCCTATCTGGCGCGCCGCGTCACCCTGGCCCGCATGCACGACGCCTTCGACTACGACGTCACCCGCGAAGGCATGGTGTACCTGGCGGTAACCCTGGCTATTGGCGTCGCCGCCCTCAACACCGGCAACAACCTGCTGTTCATCGTGGTGGCTGCTCTGCTGGCCGGGGTCCTGGTCTCCGGCGTGGCCTCGGCGGGAGTGCTGCGCGGACTGCAATTGGAGATCTCGCTTCCCGCCCACGTCTTTGCCGGCAAGTGCGTGATGGCGCGCCTTACCCTCACCAACACCCGGCTGGGCGCGCCTTCGTTCTCCATCAGCGTGGCTCCGCCCCGGCGCAAGCGCGCAGGCGCGAAGCGCCGCTGGCAGCGCGGCGTGTGGGCCTTCCCGCCCGGCCCGCCGGAGAAGCAATGGCTGCGCTTCCCCGACCTGGTGTGGAAGAAGCTGCCCGAGTCCCCCGACCCCGAGCAGATCTTTAGTGGGTCGGTGTATTTTCCCTATCTTCCGGCGCGGGGGCAGGCGACGGCGGAAGTCGAGCTGAAGTTTCCGCGCCGCGGCCGCTACGTGCAAGAGGGCTTTGGCGTGGCCACGCGCTTTCCTTTTTCTTTTCTGGTGAAGACGCGCCGCATGGCCCTGCGGAAGGAGGTGCTGGTCTATCCCTCGGTGGAGCCCATGGATGAGTTCTTCGAGATCCTGCCCATGATCACCGGCGAGTTCGAGGCCTTCGTGCGCGGGCGCGGCTACGACCTGTACCGCATCCGCGAGTACATGCCCGAGGATTCGGCCCGGCACGTGGACTGGAAGGCCACCGCCAAGTCGGGCGCGCTCAAAGTGCGCGAGTTCACCCGCGAGGACGAGCGCAAGCTGCGCATCGTCTTCGACAATCCGTCCCGGGAAGCGGTCTCGCCCCCAGCTTACGAGCGCGCCGTGGCCCTGGCGGCGTCCCTGGCCTGGCATTTCGCCACCGAGGATACCGACCTTTCCTTCGCCGCCCCCGGCTACCGCGGCGCTCCCGACATCTACGATTTCCTCGCCTACCTCGCCCTGGTGGAAGCCCAGGAAGGCGGCTCGCTGCTCGAAAGCCTGCAAGTCACCGACGACTACAACGTCATTCTCACCGCCCGCCCCCGCGGCAGCATTCCCACGGCGCTCTGGGCCTGCTCCTATTTCGTTTTTATCGAGAACCCGGGTGAATCCGGCGGCTAGGACCCGCGCTCCCGCGCTTGTGTTCCGCACGATCTCCGGCGTACGATTCCACTAGCAGGCATCTTGTTGGTCTGTGGGGGAATCAAAAAGAACGAGGGACCTGATCATGAAACGTACCTGGTGGATGTTGGTTGTGTTGGCGCTGGCAGCCCTGCCGCTCTCCTGGGCGGCGCCCAAGAATTCCGCGGCGAGCACCATTCCCGCCGGGACCCTGGTGCACGTGCGCATCACCGACGAATTGAGCAGCGAAGAGGCTCAGCCCGGCGATACCTTCCACGGCGTTCTGGAGAATGCCATCGAAGTCAACGGGAAGACCGTCTATCCCCGCGGCTCGGCGGTCACCGGCCGGGTACGGGCGGTGGAGAGTTCCGGCCGCCTCCATCATCCCGGTCTGCTGGAGCTGGAACTGATCCGGGTGGAGTCGGGCGGCAAGTCCTCCACGCTGAGCACGGAGCCCTGGCGCCTCGAGGGTAAGTCGCACACCAAGAGCAACGTAACCAAGATCGGCGGGGGCGCGGCCGCCGGAGCCATCATCGGAGCCATCGCCGGCGGCGGCAAGGGCGCAGCCATCGGCGCCGGAGTGGGTGCAGCCGCGGGTACGGGCGTGGCGGCGGCTACGGGCAAACAGCCGGCCAAGGTCGAATCCGAATCCCTGGTCACCTTCACGACGGTCTCCTCGGCCACCTCAACCACTGCCGCTGGACCGGCGGCGGCTACGGCCTCCAGCCCCAAGTCCTACGACGAGGAGAGTCCCGAGGCTCGCAGCTTCAGCGCGCGCGACCGCCGCGTCATCCGCGGCTGCTTTGTGGAGTATGCCTCCCAGCTGCCGCCGGGTCTGGCCAAGCGCGATCAGCTTCCCCCGGGCCTGGAGCGCCAGATGGAACGCAACGACACGTTGCCTGCGGGCTTGCAGAAGCGGGTGGACCCGCTGCCCCAGGTGTGCGAGAGCCAGCTCTCCCGGCTTCCCGGAGACCTGGAGCGCGTGGTGTACAACCGCCGCGTGATGCTCATCAATTCCGACTTCCTCATCCTGGACGCTTTCGACGTGGATGCGGAGTAGGCGCCGGCCCTTCGGGAGGGAGTAGATGTCAAGAATCCGCGAGTTGCTGAACGACCGGCCCATCTTCCAGGTGGAGGCCGAGCAGTCGGTGCTCGAAGCCGTGAACTACATGGTGGACCACAACATCGGGGCGGTCCCCGTGCTGCGCGACGGCGAGCTGGTGGGCGTCTTCTCCGAGCGCGACTTGATGAAGCGCGTGGTGGCCGGCGCCCGCAGCCCGGGCTCCACCAAAGTCTCCGAGGTGATGACCCCGCGCCCGCACAGCGTCTCGGTGGACGAGAGCGTCGAGAACTGCATGTTCCTGATGCGGGAGCACGGCTTCCGCCACCTGCCCGTGGTCGAAGGCAAACAGCTCAAGGGATTCCTCTCCCTGCGCGACCTGCTGCTCCACAACCTCAGCGAGAAGGACAGCGAATCGCGCATGATGAGCGACTACATCCAACAGACCAGCTCCCGCAAGACCTGAATCGTCCGCAGGTGCCCCACGTTCGCGCCGTGCCTTTCGGCGCTAACGTGGGAGAGTCCCGGTAGTGACGCCCGTTCGGGCGCCTCATTCTTTTTTCCGATGTAGAATTGCGCGCGCGAGCCTTCCCCATGCGTTTTCCCGCGGTCGTCAAGCGGCTGAAGAAGATCGTCGGCGCCGATTCCGTCCTGGAGCGCGAAGAAGACCTCATGCTCTACGAGTACGACGGCGGCTTCAGCCGCGGCACGCCTCGCGCCGTCGTCTTTCCCCGGACCACCGAGCAGGTCTCCCAGGTCATGCGTCTGGCGGGGGAGAGCGGCGTGCCCATCGTGCCCCGCGGCGCCGGCACCGGGCTGAGCGGCGGCTCCATCGCGCGCACCGGAGGCATCGTGCTGGGGTTCTCGCGCATGAACCGCATCCTGGAGATTGACCTCGAGAACCAGCGCGCCGTGGTGCAGCCGGGCGTGGTCAACCTCGACCTCTCGAACGCGGTGGCGCGCGACGGCTTCTACTTCGCCCCCGACCCTTCCAGCCAGAAGGCCTGCACCATCGGCGGCAACGTCGCGGAGAATTCCGGCGGGCCGCACACCCTGGCCTACGGCGTCACCGTGAACCACGTCACCGGGCTGGAGGTGGTGCTGCCCAGCGGGCGCGTGGTGGAATACGGCGGCAAGGCGGCGGAATCCTGCGGGTACGACCTGACGGGTTTCTTCGTGGGCTCGGAAGGCACGCTGGGCATCGCCACCAAGATCACGGTCAAGCTCACGCGCCTGCCGGAGTTCATAGCCACGCTGCTGGCCATCTTCGACCGTATCGACGACGCCGCCCAGACCGTCGCCGCCATCACCGCCGAGGGCATCACGCCGGCGGCGCTGGAGATGCTGGACGGCTGGACCCTGCGAGTGGTCGAAGAGGCCACGCACGCCGGCTATCCGCTGGACTCGGGCGCGGTGCTGCTGATCGAGCTGGAAGGACTGCGGGAGGCGGTGGAGGAGCAGGCCGAGGCGGTAGGCGAAGTCTGCCGGCGCCTGCGGGTGCGCGAGTTGCGCCGCGCCCGCGACGAGCAGGAGCGCCAGCGCCTGTGGGCGGGACGCAAAAATGCCTTCGGCGCCGTCGGCCGCATCTCTCCTTCTTATTACGTGCAGGACGGCGTTATCCCGCGGACGCGGATCCCCGACACGCTGCGGCACATCGAATCGGTCGCCAAGAAATATTCGCTGACCATCGGCAACATCTTCCACGCCGGCGACGGCAACCTGCATCCGCTCATCCTCTTCGACGTCCGCGACCCGGAGCAGACCCGCCGCACTCTCGACGCGGGGCGCGAGATCCTCGAGTACTGCGTGAGCGTGGGCGGCTCCATCACCGGTGAGCACGGCGTGGGCATGGAGAAGAACGAACTCATGCCCATGCTGTTCACGGACGACGACCTGGAAGTCATGGCCCGGCTGCGTAACGCCTTCAACCCCGATTCGCTGCTTAACCCGCAGAAGATCTTTCCCACTACCCGCAGTTGTCGTGAGACCTCGGGGGCGACGCTGCCCGGCGGAGTCCCGCTATGAGCGCGACTGGCACCGCGGTTTCGCCGGCGCGGGAGCTGGCGGCCATCGCGGGCGAGGAGCATGTCCGCGAGGATGCCGCCACGCTCGCGGCTTTGGCTGTCGAAGAAGTCGCGCCCGCAGTCGCCGTCGCGCCCGGCTCCGCCGAAGAAGTCGCGGCCGTCCTGCGCTTCGCTTCCAGCCGCGATTTGACGGTTGTCCCCGCGGGCGGATTCGCGCGGCAGGGAATCGGCGGCGTTCCCCAGCGCGTGGACATCGTCCTTGAAACCCGCCGCCTCGCTGCGCTCGAGCACTACGACCCCGGCGACCTTACCCTGGGCGCGGGCGCCGGGATGACTCTCGCGGCGCTCGAGGAGAAGCTCGCGGCGAATCAGCAGTTCCTTCCCGTCCAGTCGGCGCGCCCCGAGGTGGAGACCCTCGGAGGCCTGCTGGCCACCGCCGCCTCCAGCCCGCTCCGCCACGGCTACGGCGGGCTGCGTGACTACTGCATCGGCGCGCACTTCGTCACCGGCGACGGCCGCCTCGCCAAGGGCGGCGGCCGCGTGGTGAAAAACGTCGCCGGATACGACTTGATGAAGCTGCTCATCGGCAGCTTCGGAACGCTCGGCGTCATTGTCAGCGCCAACTTCAAAGTCTTCCCGCGCCCGCGCCAAACCGCGACCTTCGCCTGCGACTTCGCTTCGGCGGAGGAAGCCCTTGCCTTCCGCGATCGCCTGCTGCGCTCCGCGCTCAGCCCCATCTGCATGGAACTGGTTTCGCCGCGCGCCGAGGAATATCTGCGCGAAGCTCCGCCGCCGCGCAACGTGGACGACCTCCACCCCGCGGCTTCCGTCAAGCTCGCAGCCGGCGCGTGGCAGGTGTTGGTGCGTGCCGCCGGCTCGGACGCCGTCCTCGCGCGCTGCCGGCGCGAGTTGGGCAGCGCCGTTTCCCAGGAACTGGTCGGCGAGGACGAGTCCGCCTTGTGGCGCCAACTCCTGCGCTTTGAAGAGGCCGTGCTGGCGCGCCATCACAACGCCATGATGCTGAACGTCAGCCTTCCCTTGAGCGCGGTGGGGGAAGCGCTCGCCGCCGCCGAGCGCGCACTGGACAACAACTTCATGCCAGCTGCCGTCGGCCGCTTCGGCGCGGGCTCACTCGAGATCGCCTTCCTGCCGCTGCTGGTGGACCCGCCCTCGGCCATGCAGTACGTGGCCGCGGTCTCCGCGTTTCGCAGCGCGCTGCCGCGCGACGCCTCGGCGGTGGTCGCGCGCTGTCCCCGCGAAGCCAAGCTGCACTTCGACGTCTGGGGATCGTCGCCCACCGACCGGGAGTGCATGCGCGCCGTGAAGCGCGCCATGGACCCGGCGAATGTGCTCAATCGCGGGAGATTCATGACCGAAGATTTGTAATTTGCAATTTGTGATTTGTGATGTGCAGCCGGGGAGGAATGCGCAGTTCAGCCTGCAAGCGCTGAAATCACAAATCACAAACTACAAATCAGAGATGTCCGCCACCGCCCAATCCGCCGCCTCGAACTTCGCAGGCCAGGACCGTCCCTCTTGGGAGCTCTATTCGGTCTGCATCCACTGCGGCTTGTGCCTGAACCACTGTCCCACGTATCGCGTGCTGGGCCTGGAGGCGGATTCTCCCCGCGGCCGCATCTATCAGGTGTTGCAAGCGGATTCGGGGCGGCTGGCCATCGGCGACTCCTTCGTCACCCACATTGACCGCTGTCTGGACTGCCGCGCCTGCGAGACGGCGTGCCCCTCGGGCGTGGAGTACGGACGCATCGTGGAGCGCGCCCGCGCGCAGATCGAGCAGCACTACCAGCGGCCGTGGCTCGCGCGCAGCCTGCGCCGCTACTTCCTCGGCACGGTCCTGGGGGACTACCGCGTGCTCGCCCGCTGGGCACGCCTGCTGCGCTGGTATCAGCGCTCGGGGCTGGGGAAGTTCGTGCGCTCGACCGGCATCCTGAAGCTCCTCGGCCTGGCGGAGGTGGAGGCGCTGGCCCCGCGCATCGACGGCCAGTTCTTCTTCAAAGAGGTCGGGAGGGTCTTCCCGCCCGAGGGCGAGCGGCGGGGGCGCGTGGCCTTCCTCGCCGGCTGCATCTCCAGCGTCGCCTTCGCCGAGCTGAACCGCGCCACCGTGCGCGTCCTGACGCGCAACGGTGTGGAGGTCGTCATCCCCGAAGGCCAGGGCTGCTGCGGCGCGCTCCATGCTCACGCCGGCTTCCGCGAGGAGGCGCGCCGGCTGGCCCGCCACAACCTCGATGCGATGCTCGACCACCGCTTCGGCGCTGACGCTATTGTCACCAACGCCGCCGGCTGCGGCTCCACGCTCAAGGAGTATGACGACCTGCTGGCGGAAGATCCGGACTACGCGGAGAAAGCCAAGCGCTTCGCAGCCAAGGTGAAAGATGTGACTGAATACTTAGCCGCGCTGGGCCTGCGCCCGCCGGCGAAGAAGCTCAACGCTCGCGTCACCTATCAGGACCCCTGCCACCTCGCTCACGGCCAGAAGATCCGCTCCGCGCCCCGCGAGATTCTGCGCGCCGCGGGCGCCGAACTGGTCGAGATGCCGCGCTCCGACCACTGCTGCGGCTCGGCCGGCATCTACAACGTCATCGAGAACCAGCTTTCCATGCAGATCCTGGACGCCAAGATGGAAGACGTGGCTTCAGTCCCTGTGGAAGTGATCGCCACCGCCAACGTGGGCTGCATGCTGCAACTGCGCGCCGGGGTGGCGCGCCGCGGCCTCAAGATGGACGTAAAGCACGTGGTGGAGTTGCTGGACGAGGCCTACCGAGCGCATCCCGTAGAGACGTAGCTTGCTACGTCTCTACAGCAAATCGGCGGGCTTGTTCGCAGACGTAGCAAGCTACGTCTCTACACCAAATCGGCGGGCTTGTTCGCAGACGTAGCAAGCTACGTCTCTACACCAAATCCGCCGCCTTGTTCACGTCCGAGACGCCCATGATGATGAGCGCGCGGCCCTCGCCCTTCACGATGGAGCCGTAGGCGTAGTGGATGTTGATGCCCTTGTCGGCGAGCTTGCGCGTGGCCTTGCCCAGCGCGCCCGGGCGGTCGCTCAGCCGCACGGCTATGGCGTCTTCCTCTCGGTAAGGAATCCTTAGCCCGTCGAGCACCTTCTTGGCGGCGGCGTGGGGCGTGGCCACGATGCGGATGCCCTCCGCTTCGTCTCGGGACGCCATGATGGCCGTGATGTTCACCGCCACCTTGGCCAGCTCCGAGCAGATTTGGGCCAGCGACCCGGGCTTGTTTGCGACCTGAATCATCAGTTGCGTGATCTTCGCCATGTTTGCTCCTCTATTTCTTCTCTCTGAGAATCTCTTCTTCCTCTTTCCCCTGCTGGCTGAGCTGGAGGATGACGTTGTAATCCTCGAGCGTGGTGGTGTCTCCCGAAACCGAGTGGGTGGTGACGATCTCGCGCAGCAGGCGCCGCATGATCTTGCCCGAGCGCGTCTTGGGCAGCGAGAGCACGAAGTGGATGCGCTCCGGCCGGGCCAGCGCGCCGATCTCGTGCGCCACCCACTCCCGCAATTCTTCGCTGACGCCGTCGCCCATGGGCGCGTCCTTTTTCAGCGTGACGAAGGCGTGGATGGCCTGGCCCTTGAGCTCGTGGGGCGCGCCCACTACCGCCGCCTCGGCCACGCTCGCGTGCCGGACGAGCGACGACTCCACCTCCATGGTGCTCAGCCGGTGCCCGGCGACGTTGATGACGTCGTCCACCCGGCCCAGGCACCAGATGTAGCCGTCTTCGTCGCGCGTGGCCGCGTCGCCGGTGAAATATTTTCCGGGGAAGCGCGACCAGTAGTTCTCCTTGTAACGCTCCGGGTCGTTGTACAGCGTGCGCATCATCGCCGGCCAGGGCTGTGTGAGCACCAGGAATCCTTTGCCCACGGCGACGGAGTTGCCGGCGTCGTCCACCACGTCGGCGGCCACGCCGGGCAGCGGACGCGTGGCCGAGCCGGGCTTGGCGGGCGTCGCTCCGGGCATGGGCGAGATCAGGATGCACCCCGTCTCCGTCTGCCACCAGGTATCCACGATGGGGCAGCGCTCCTTGCCGATCACGCGGTGGTACCACTTCCACGCCGCCGGATTGATGGGCTCGCCCACCGTCCCCAGCAGGCGCAGCGACGACAGGTCGCGGCCCTCCGGCCAGCCGTCGCCCTGGCGGATAAACGAGCGGATGGCCGTGGGCGACGTATAAAGGATGCTCACCCGGTATTTCTCGATGATGCGCCAGATGCGATCGGGCTTGGGCCAGTCGGGCGCGCCTTCGTACATCAGCAGGGTGGCGCCCGCGGCCAGCGGGCCGTAGACCACGTAGCTGTGTCCGGTGACCCAACCGATGTCGGCCGTGCACCAGTAGATGTCGCCGGGCTTCAGGTCGAAGACCCAGTCGAGGGTGGCCAGCACCTGCGTGAGATATCCGCCGGTCGAGTGCACCACGCCCTTAGGCTTGCCCGTTGTGCCGGAAGTGTAGAGGACGAAGAGCGGATGCTCGCTGTCCAACTCCACGGCGGGGCAGACCTCGGAGACGCCGGTGGTGAGGTCGTCCCACCAGTGGTCGCGCCCGGACTTCATCTGCGTGAGCGCGCCCAGGCGCTTGTGCACGATTACGTGGCGCACGCTGGGGCAGCCGCTGGCGAGCGCCTCGTCCACGTTCTGCTTGAGCAGGATCTCTTTCCCGCGGCGCAGGCTGGCGTCCGAGGTGATGACGGCCTTCGCCTCCAAGTCCTCGATGCGGGTCTTGAGCGCCTCGGCCGAGAAGCCGCCGAAGACCACCGAGTGCGTTACGCCCAGGCGCGCGCAGGCCAGCATGGCCACCGCCGCCTCCGGAACCATGGGCATATAAATGATGGCGCGGTCGCCGGCCTTCAGCCCCAGCGTCTTGAGCGCGTTGGAGAACTTGGCGACGCGGCGCGCCAGTTCCTGGTAGGTGAGGATGCGCTGCTCGAAGTTCTCGCCCTCCCAGAGGATGGCCGCCTGGTTGCGGCGCGGCGTGGCGAGATGGCGATCCAGGCAGTTGTAGCAGACGTTGGTCTTCGCGCCCACGAACCACTGGGCAAAGGGAGGATTCGACCAGTCGAGGACTTTCGTCCACGGCGCGAACCAGTGCACGGCCTGGGCGCGCTCCGCCCAGAACTTCTCGGGATCGTCGGCGGACGCGCGGTAGAGGCGCTCGTACTCCTCCATGGAGCGCACCGAGGCGCGCTCAGCGAACGCTTTCGGAGGAGGGAAGACTTCCGTGTGGTCCATTTGGGCTCCGCCTCGGAATCCGTAAATCTACCACGGAGAGCGGAAGAGGCGTTTCCTTAGCGGCTACCGGCTCCCGCGATTACCTCTTGCAGCAACCGGCGCAACTCTTCCGGATCGCTCACCGGGGGGCGGCAGGCGAAGCCGGAGCAGACCACCGCCACCGTCCTTCCTTCCTGGACCGCGGGCAGGTTGGGGATGGTTTCGGCCAGCGCCGGCGGAAGATTCTGCGGCGCCGCTTCACTGTCTCCCAGCCGCAACACAGCTTTGTTCAGCGCGAAGGCGGCAAGCGCCTCGGCGTAGAGCCGCTCAGCGAGGGCGTCGCTGCCCACCACGACAACCTTGATGTGCGGCGTAGAAAAATAGATTCCGGCGATGCCGTAGGTCCCAGCAAACATCCCGTATTGCTCGGCCAATCCGGCGAATACCTCAAGTGTTTCCTCAGCTTTTACCTGGTAGCGGGAATCGTTGGTGTAGCCGAAGAGCCGCAGCAGCGCGATGGCGGCGGCGGGGTTGCCGGCGGGGGTGGGCGAGTCCTGAAAGGGTTTGCGGCGGGCGCCGAGGGCGCCGAGTACAGGCGACTCTGGCGAAAAACCCGCAGCCGAGGGCGGCTGCGCCACATGGCCGGGGGCGGTCGTCCCCACAGGGGCGTCGAGGAAGCCGCCGGAGGTGGCATCGAAGAAGCGCTCCAGCATGGCGTCGGCGATTTTCTGCGCGAAGTAGAAGTAGGTGAGGACGGCGGTGGTCTCGTAGGCGTCCAGGCAGGCGAGCGCGGTGAAGGCGTAGTCGTCGAGCAGGCCGGGAACCGCTCGAGATTTGGGCGATTCCTGCGACTCGACTCGCACAGCCGAGGACGGCTGTGCCACATGGTCCTCGGAGTAGGCGATCACATGGCGCAAGCCCTTCTCGTTGTCCCAAGCCTCCGCCAGGATGCGATCGAGGGAGCGCAGCGCGAAGCGCCGCGCCGGCTCCAGACCGAGTACGCGCGCGGCGTCGAGATACGCCGAGATGCACAGCGCGTTCCAACTGACGTACACCGTCTTGTCCACGTAAGGCGCCGGGCGCTGGAGCCGCGCGGCGTACATCTTCTTCTTGGCGGAATCGAGGATCGTCTGCACCCGGTCCGGCGGTGTTCCCATTCGCACCGCAATGTCTTCGATGGAAGCCCGCTCGTGCAAAACGTTCTTGCGCTGGTTGTGGTGCATCTCGCCGACTTCGCCGATGTCGTAGTGCAGCTCGGCGACTTTCGATTCTTCCTCGGTGAGCGCCGCGCGCGTTTCTTCCACCGTCCAGGTGAAGTAGTCGCCGTCGTCTTCCAGATTTATGTCGGCGTCTTGCGAGGCGAAGAATCCGCCGCGCTCTCGATCGGTGAGCCACTCGTCCATCCAGCGCACGATGTCGCGCGCGACCTGCGCGAAGAACATGTTCCCCGTCGCCTGATATCCGTGCACGTAGTTCTTCAGCAGCTCGGAGTTGTCGTAGGACATTTTCTCGAAGTGGGGCACGACCCAGCGCTCGTCCACAGAGTAACGGTGGAAGCCGCCGGCGAGCTGGTCGTAGACTCCGCCGCGCGCCATCTTGTCGAGCGTGGTCTCGATCACGGTCTTCAGAGTCGCTTCGCCCGAGCGCGCGTAGCGGTCGAGGAGCAGATCCATGGTTGCGGGATGGGGAAACTTGGGCGCCGTGCCGAAGCCGCCGTTCTGCGCGTCGAACATGCGCACCGCGGACTGCGAAATCTTCTCGATGATGGCCGGAGAAAAATCGGCGGAGCGGCCGGCGAACTGCTCCGCCTGGCTGAGCACGTTCATCACCTGCCCGGCGGATTCCATCACCTCGTCGCGTCGCTCGCGATAGGCGGCGGCGATGGACTCGAGAATTCGCTGGAAGCCGGGGCGTCCCCAGCGCTCGTCGGGAGGGAAGTAGGTGCCGCCGAAAAAGGGCCGGCCGTCGGAGGTAAGGAAGGCGGTAAGCGGCCAGCCGCCCTGTCCGCTGATGGCGGAGACCGCCGCCTGGTAGCGGCTGTCAATGTCGGGGCGCTCGTCGCGGTCCACCTTGATGGCGATGAACTCGCGGTTCACCACCTCGGCGATGGCCGGATTTTCGTAGGATTCCCGGTCCATCACGTGGCACCAGTGGCACCAGACAGCCCCTATGTCTAACAAAACAGGCTTGTTATCTCGCTGGGCTGTGGCGAAGGCCTCCTCGCCCCACTGGTACCAGCGGACGGGCTGGTGCATGGCCGAGCGCAGGTAGGAGGACGAGGCTTCCGCCAGGGCGTTTTTGGCTTCCGTGGTCATAAACATTCAGTGTAGTCGTTTTTCACCGCGGAGACACGGAGACACGGAGGGGAAGGGAAAAGGAAAAAGTAAAAAGGAAAAAGTAAAAGGGCAGCCGTGGCGGTGGAGGTGTCTTATGCCAGTAGCCGCTTGGCGATGGAGCAGTAGAGGTCCATGGCTTCGAGCAGTTGCTTCTTCTCCACGTACTCGCCCTCGGTGTGGGCCACGTGAATGGAGCCGGGACCGAGGAGCAGCGGCTCGCCCCAGTTGGAGAGCGCGGGAATGTCCGTAGTGAAGGCGGCGACCATGGTGGGCAGGCCGTCGAGGGCGCGCAGGCGGACGCAGGGAATTTCCAGGACGAACTCAACCTTCGCCAGGCCGCCGACCGCGGCCACTATTTCCTGCTTGAGATTCTCCGCGGGGCCCACCAGGCGGTAGAGCAGATGCGCTCGCGCGTGATCGGCGATGACGTTGGGCGCGCGTCCGCCTTCGAGGATGCCGATGTTGACCGTCGTTGGTCCCAGTTCGGGATCGCTCGCGAGCTTCACGGCGCGCAAGCGCTCGAGCGCCGCCAGCAATTTCTCGATCGCAGATTCGCCCAGCTCCGGATACGCGGAGTGCGCCATCGTACCGCTGGCGGTGATCTCCACTCGCAGCGAACCCTTGCTGGCCACTGCGAGGTTGTTCTCCGTGGGCTCGCCGTTGATGAGGAAGCGCGAACCCGGCGCGTGTTGATTCGCAACCTTCGCGCCGGCACTGTCGCGCTCCTCGCCCACCAGGAACAGCAGGCCGACGGCAACGTTCTCTTGGCGCAGTTTTTCCGCCGCGGCGATCTGCGCGGCGATGATACCCTTGGCGTCGCATGCGCCGCGGCCGTAGATCTTCCCGGTGGTCTCGGAAGAAGGGAAGAAGGGCGGCACCGTGTCCATGTGGGTAGAGAGGACCACCGCGGGCCGCGCCTGCCCCCGCGGCATGGCATAGACGTTGAAGCGGTCCGCCTCTACCGGCATCTTCTGCGCATCGTAGCCGAGCGCCGCCAACTCCCGCAGCAGCATCTCGCCCACCGCGGCTTCGCCCCCGGTGGTCGAATCCACGTCCACCAGCTTGCGGGTTAGGGCGATGACGTCCACGGGAAAGAGGATAGCATTCAGCACGACGCGCTCACCCCGTGCTGATAAGCTGACGCCTGGCTACCGCATGCCCGAGATTCGCTCTCTCTTTCTCTCCGGCCCTGCCGGCCGGTTGGAAGCCCTGCTGAACGCGGGCGCGGAGCGCGCCACACGCGCGGCGCTGGTCTGCCACCCGCATCCCCTTTTCGGCGGGACCCTGCACAACAAGGTGGTCTTCCGCGCCATGAAGGCGCTGAACGGCTTCGGCTTTCCCGTGCTGCGCTTCAACTTCCGCGGCGCCGGGCTGAGCGCAGGCTCCCACGACCAGGGCCGCGGCGAGGTCGAAGACGCGCGCGCGGCGCTCGACTGGCTCGACCGCGAATTTCACCTGCCCATCATCTTCGCCGGCTTTTCGTTCGGCGCCTGGGTGGGGCTGCGCGCCGCGTGCGCCGATCCGCGCGTCGCGGCGCTCCTCTCCTTGGGGACGCCCGTGAACGTGGAAGGCCAGGCCTACGACTACGGCTTCCTCCGCGATTGCGCCAAGCCCAAGCTCTTCGTCAGCGGCGCGCGGGACCAGTTTGGCCCGCCGGGCGAGGTGGAGCGCATCGCAGCCGCGGCAGCCGAGCCCAAGCGCCTGGTGCGCGTCCCGGGCGCCGACCACTTCTTTGAAGGCCGCCTGCCCGCCCTGGAGAGCGCCATCGCGGACTGGCTGTGCTCCCTCCTTCCCGGAACGGGCCAGCCGTTATAATCTCGCCCTATGTCTTTTGAGCCTGAGGACGACAGGGGCTTCCGCGCGATGCGGGAGATGGCGGAGAGCATCTTCCGCAACGCCCTGAAAGACAGCAGCATCGCCGAGGCCTTCGACCGCCACCTCGATTTCGGCCGCGGCGTGCTGCGCGTGGGCGAGGACCTCTACAGCCTGGACTCCTACCGGCGAGTGCTGGTGATCTCCATGGGCAAGGGCGCGCACGCCATGGCCCACGCGCTGGCGGCGAAGATGGGGACGCGCGCCGAGGGCATCGTGGCCGGCAGCACCGAGCAGTCGGCGCAGGTTCCCGGCTTCCGTTACTTCGCCGGCGGACACCCGGCGCCCAACGCGGAATCTTTGCGCGCGGCCACCGCCATCACGCACTCGCTCCAGGCGCTGACCGCCGACTCGCTGGTGCTGTACCTGATCTCGGGAGGCGCGTCCTCGATGGTGGAGCAGCCCATCGACCCGGAGATCACGCTCGACGACCTCATCGCCACCCACCGCGCGCTGGTGTTCAGCGGCGCTCCCATCGCCGAGATCAATGCCATCCGCAAGCATCTCTCGGCCGTGAAAGGCGGGCGGCTGGCGCGGATGGCGGCAGCAGCGCAGCAGGTTTCCGTGCTGGTCTCCGACGTGCCCGACTCGGCGCTCCACGCCCTGGCCTCCGGACCCACCATGCCCGACCCCACCAGCGTGGACGATTGCTACCGCGTCGCCCGCCAGTACGGAATGCTGGCCAACTTTCCCTCCTCGGTGCGCGAACTCTTCGAGAAGCGCGCACTGGAGGAGACGCCCAAGCCCGGCGACCCGCTCTTCCATCGCTCGCGCTGGTGGCCGGTGCTTTCCAACACCACGGCGCTGAAGGCCGCGGCCAAGGCGGCCGCCGACTGCGGCTTCGCCGTGGATATCGACAACTCCTGCGACGACTGGGACTACGCTCGCGCCGCCGGCCACCTGCTGGAGCGCCTGCGCGACCGCCGCCGCAACGAGCCCCGCCTCTGTCTGCTTTCCGGCGGCGAAGTTACGGTCGAGGTGAAACCGGGCGGCGGCGGCGGGCGCAACCAGCACTTCGCCCTCTACTGCGCGCAGAAGATCGCCGGGGAGAACATCACCGTGCTCAGCGCCGGCACCGACGGCGTGGATGGCAACAGTCTGGCGGCAGGCGCCGTGGTGGATGGCTCCACGCTGGAACGCGCCGGCGCGCTCGGCCTCGACCCGGCCCAGGCCCTCGCCGGCTTCGACAGTCATCCCTTGTTCCGCGCCATCGGAGATGCCCTGATCACCGGGCCCACGGGAAACAACCTGCGCGACCTGCGCATCCTGCTGAGTTGGTGATAGGCAAGGGCGATGCTCGTGTGGGCGCGGGTCTTTGACCCGCGCTCAGCGCGCCCGGCTCAGAGAGCCGGGCCTACACGAGCAAAGCGAGGGAAACATGAAAGTCGCATTCCTGGGACTGGGCATCATGGGCGGCCCTATGGCCGCCAATCTGGTGAAGGCCGGCCACGAGGTCACTGCCTGGAACCGTACGCCGGGTAAGGGGGTGGAAGGCGCGCGCGTGGCCGCCTCGCCCCGCGCCGCCGCCCAAGGCGCCGAAGCCGTCTGGCTTTGCGTATCGAACACAGAAGCGGTCGAGCAGGTGCTCTTCGGCAAGGATGGCGTGGAACCGGCGCTGCGCGCAGGCATGGTGGTGGCGGATTCGAGCACCATCTCACCCGCCGCGACTGTGGAGTTCGCCCGGCGCATCCGCGCCCGCGGCGCCGACGTCCTCGATGCTCCGGTCACCGGCTCCAAAACCGGCGCCGAGAGCGCCCAGCTCATCTTCATCGTGGGCGGCGCGGAAGCAACCATCGCCAAGGTCCGTCCGCTCTTCGACGCCATGGGGAAAAAAGTCCTGCGCATGGGCGAGAATGGCAAAGGTCAGGCCGCCAAGCTGGCCATGAACCTGATGATCGCCCTCATCTACCAGGGCTTCGCCGAGGCGCTCACCCTGGCCGGTCGCCTGGGCGTGGAGCCGGAAAAGCTGCTCGAACTCATCCAGTCCTCCATGGTGCGCTCCGGAGTGGTGGACTACAAGGCGCCCTTCGTCCTGCGCCGCGACTTCTCCCCCAACTTCCCCCTGCGCCTCATGCACAAGGACATCCACCTCATGCTCGACGCCGCCCACGCCCTCGGCTTGAAGCTGCCGGGGATCGAGACCGTGGACCAGGTGTACGAACAGGCCTCCGCCGCCGGCCACGACGATTTGGACTACGCCGCCACGCTGATGACGGTGGAGAAGCAGTAGTCGTTGGGGAAGTTACTTCGCGGTAGTAGAGGTCCAGGGGTAAAATGCCCACCGGTCGCATGTCCGTGACACCCTTCACGGCTATTCCAAGGGAGGGCTAACCCATGTCGTATGTGGATAGCAATCTTATTCAAGGCGAGCAGGTGCTGTATCGCACTCGCATGCATTGGATTATTTTGGCCGCACCCGTTATCCTCTGCGGCTTTTTCTTTGTCCTTCCTGGCTTCATGTTCATTGTCGGTGGGTTGGCGAGTAAGGACTCTGGTGGCATGGCTGGTATCGGACTGTTCATGTGGCTCATCAGCGCAGCAGTGATTGGTGGTGCGTGGTTGCAGCGAAACTCTGTCGAGATGGCCGTCACCAACAAGCGCGTTATCGCCAAAGCTGGCGTACTCAGCAGACGCACGAGCGAGATGATGTTGGCCAAGGTCGAAAGCATCGGCGTTTACCAAGGCGTAATCGGTCGTATGTTCGACTACGGCAATATCATCGTGCGTGGGAGCGGCGGTACGCCGGAACTCTTCAAGAAGATCACCTCCCCACTCGAGTTCCGCCGTCACGTACAAGAGCAGCTAGACTCGATACAGAACCGCAGTCAGGCTGCGACCGCACAGTAATCACCTGGGCCTCAAAGAGCGACGCCCTTCCTCTGAAGGAAGGGCGTCCGTCTTTCTGGTCCCCGTTCAGCTACTTCACGATAGGCTTCGCCTTGGTCTCCGTCTGGGTGCGAGTCACAGGCTTGGCCGGTTTGGCTTGAGTGGTCTTGGAAGTCACCGTCCCGATTGCGCAAGGCCAAACCGGGCAGCGATCATTCTGCAGCGACGAGAGCGGGGTCATTCGCTTCTCGCCCGCGGAAGCCTGCACCAAGGAATCGCCGCCCCTCCAGTAAGACCGGTTCGGCGGCCGCTGCCCAGGCATTAGCCCCTAGCCCCTGATTCGAAAAGCTGCTAGGGTAGAGTAGTAGTTTTAGAACCTGTTGGGAGCCCCGAGCCGCGAATTGCGAGGCCTGAGCACAGGAGTCCGAGGAGCGGAATGACACTGGAAGAACTGGCAATCGGCAGGCCGGGCAAGCTGAACTGGACGACCTCGTTCTTCATGGGCATGTTTCATGTGGGCGCGGTGGTGGCGCTGTTTTTCTTCAGTTGGAAGGCGCTGGCGCTTCTGATCTTCCTGAACTGGGTCTCGGGCAGCCTGGGCATCGGCATGGGATACCACCGGCTGCTCACCCACCGCGGCTACAAGGTTCCCAAGTGGATCGAGTACTTTCTGACCACGTGCGCCACGCTGGCGCTCGAAGGCGGACCGATCTTCTGGGTGGCCATCCACCGCATCCATCACGCGCGCAGCGACAAGGAAGGCGATCCGCACTCGCCCCGCGACGGACGCTGGTGGTCGCACATGGGCTGGATCCTGGGCGGACAGTCCCGGCACCACGACACCAAGGTGCTGGCCCGCTACGTCCCCGACCTGGCCTCCGACCCCTATCACCGCTTCATCAGCCGCTTCCATTACATCCCCATGATTCTTCTGGCGGGCGTGCTCTACGCCCTGGGCGGCTTGCCCTTCGTCCTCTGGGGAATCTTCCTGCGGGTGACCGTGGGACTGCACTCCACCTGGCTGGTGAACTCGGCCACGCATATGTGGGGCCGGCGGCGCTTCACCACCGCCGACATGTCGCGCAACAACTGGTGGGTGGCGCTGCTCTCCTTCGGCGAGGGCTGGCACAACAACCACCATGCAAATCCGACTGCAGCCCGTCATGGCCTGGCTTGGTATGAGATCGACATGAACTGGTGGGGCATCCGCACCCTGCAATTGCTGCGCCTGGCGAAGAATGTCAAGCTGGCCAAGGTGACCCAGCTGCCGGAGGAGGAAGCCCCGGGCGAAATCCCGGCGTGGGCTTCCGGCTCCGTCCCCAGCCCCAGCGAGAACGCCGCCTCGGATTAGGACTGGCAGCGCCGGAATCTCGCCGGACCATCCAGCCACGCACCTTGCACGACTCTCCTTGTTTTCATGGCGCCTGAGGGGGCGAGATGCCCCGTCGACCGCCGCCGAGACGGCGACGCTGCTAGATCTTGATCCAGCACCACTCCCGGGTGAGCGGCGTCTGGTTGATCTGCTCGCCGCCCTCTTTGGTCACGCGCACCAGGTTGGAGTGGTTGTAGCCGAAGCCGCCCTCCGGGTTGTAGAGGCCGGGCTCGTTGGAGAAGGTCATGTTCTCCGCCAGCACGGTCTCGTCGCCCAACGCCATCCACGGGGCCTGATGGCCCTCGCTGCCCTCGCCGTGCGCCGGGCGGTGATAGACGTACGTCTCCAGGCCCGCGTCCTTGGCCAGCTTGAGTACGCCCTCGGCCACCTGGTTGCAGCGCGTGCCGGCGCGCATCAGCTTCTGCTGCTCCAGGGTCATGGCGGTGTGCGTCTCCCACATCTTGGAATGCAGGCCGGTGACGCCCGGCCCCTCGATCTGCATGGCGCGGTAACCTTCGCCGCCGTAGCCGCCGATGCGCACCCCGGCGGCGATTTGGATGGCGTCGCCGCGCTGGATGCGCTGGTAGAAGAACTGGTTGGGATGAGGATAAGCGGTGGCCACGCCGGTGCGGCAGCCGAAGCCGACATCCACGCCCACGCCGGTGTGCGGCCGCCCGTCCAGCTTCAGATACTTCACCAGCTCGGCGGCGCCGAAGGCCTGGGTGGCGTGCCCAACCTCGAAGTCGGTGGCGTCGGTGCCGTGAGCCAGGATGTAGTCGCGGGCGAAGTCCATCATGCGGTCGTGCAGCGACATGCCCACGCGGTCGAGCGCGATCTCCTCGTCCGTCTTCACCATGCGCATGTCCAGCAGGATGCCGCCGGGCGCGCTCCACACTTTTTGCATCTGCGGCGCCGCCTTGCGCAGCGACTCGATCTGGTCGTCGCTGCCGTAGCTCTCGAAGGCGATGCGCTTCTTGCCGTAGCCGCGCTTCACCAGGCCGGCGAGCATCCATTCGAAGAGGTTCTCGGCGCTGCCCGCCGCCCACATCACCGCGTTGTAGCCGCCGTGGTGCAGGTAGTCGAAGTACCACTCGCGGTCCTTGATCCACCAGGTGCCCCATAGGTCGCGGTCCAGGCCGGGGAAGAAGATGGTGGGCTCACCCTTGGCGGGGACGAACAGCCAGATGGCGCGCTCCGTGCTGGTGGCAAAGGCGCCGGTCAGGTACTGGAGGTTGTCCGGAGAGTGAAGGATGGCGCCGTCCCAGCCCTTGGCCGCAAGCTTCGCCTGAAAGCGCGCGGTGGTGGCCTGGTGCCACTCCGCGGGCAGACGGAAGGGGCCGCTGAGCGGCGGATAGGACTTCTTCGGCATGCCACCGGCGTTGTCTTCGGCGCGCAGCAGGGCGCGGGCGAGTTCAGGCGAGGCCACGGCCGCCGCTGCGGCGGCCAGCGAGGATGACTTCAGGAACTTGCGACGCTGCATGAGCTTCTCCTTTTACGAATGAGCGTTGTCACAAACCTTTGTAGATGCCGCCGTCCACCAGGATCGTCTGGCCGGTGATGTAGGAAGCGCGGTCGGAGGCCAGCCAGACGATGGTGTCGGCGATCTCTTCCGGGCGGCCCAGGCGGCGCACCGGGACGTCCGCGGCCCATCGCTCGTAAATCTCCTTCTCGCTGACGCCGGCGGCCAGGGCGCGCGTGCCCGCCAGCTCACTCAACCGCTCGGTGGCGGTGTAGCCCGGGGCGACGTTGTTCACCAGGATGCCGTCCTTGCCGAACTCGTTGGCCAGGCTCTTCACCAGTCCGACCACCGAGGCACGCACCGCATTCGAAAGCACCAGGTCGGCGATGGGCTGCTTCACCGAGACGGAGGTGATGGTGATGATTCGTCCCCACTGGTTCTTCTGCATGTAGGGGATGGCGGCGCGGGCGAAGCTCACCACGCTCAGGAAGTTGAGTTCCACCGCCTTGCGCCACTCTTCGGGCGTGAGCGAGAGGAAGTTCTTTGCCGGCGGCCCGCCGGCGTTGGTGACGCAGACCTCCACGCGGCCGAACTTTGCGGCCACGGCCTCGACGAAACGCGCGACGGCCTCGCCGTCCGTGACGTCGAGGGGCTGGGCGAAAACCTCGGCCCTGTGCTTGGCGGCAATCTCGTCGGCGGCGGCGCGCAGCGTCTTCTCATTGCGCGCGCACATGGCGACGCGGGCGCCCTCGGCGGCGAAGGCCTCGGCGGTGGCGCGTCCCATGCCCTGGCTGGAGGCGGCCACGATGACTGCGCGGTTCTTGAGTCCGGTTTCCATGCTGGATGTCGGCGCGCGATTATAGCAATTCCGGCGTGGTGTTCGAGCCGCCGCGTTGGGGCAGCGCGCGACCAGTCCGGGTCAAGGCGTTGGCGGTATACTTTTTGTGGAATCTTTTTCCCTCGAGGTCCGCCGTGCGCAACGTAATCCGAATGCTCTGCTTGCTTGTGATCGTGCTTCTGGCCGCCGACGCGGGCAGCCAGTCGAAGTCCAAACCCCGGGGTGTTCCGCCGCAGCCGATCGCCGAGGCCGCCCCGTCCGCCGATCCGCAATTCCCCGGGTCCCGCCAAGAAGAGGACCGCTTCCGCCTCGAGCGCGAGCGGGCCATGGCCCGCCAGCGCAACCAGGCTCGTCAGGCGGCGCTCAAGAAGGATACGGACAAGCTGCTGGAACTGGCCACCCAGCTCAAGGAGTACGTGGACAAGACCAACGAGAACATGCTCTCTCTGGACGTGATCAAGAAAGCGGAGGAGATTGAAAAGCTTTCGAAGAGGGTGAAGGAGAAGATGAAAGCCGACGAGTACTATCCCGCCGCCGGTTCCACTCCGCTTTCCCGGTAGTGGCGGGCTAGGCTTCTTTCCTCGGGATGCGCATGCCGTAGAACGAGCGCCACACGAAGAACGCCGAGACGGCAAAGAAGACCACCGCCAGCACCAGGCCCAGATTCGGGCGGTCGCTGGAGAGGCTGACGGCCAGCTCGACGGCCAGCAGGCCGAAGAGCGTGGTGAACTTGATCACCGGATTCATGGCCACCGACGAGGTGTCCTTGAACGGGTCGCCGACGGTATCGCCGACCACGGTGGCGTCGTGCAGCGCCGTTCCTTTCTGACGCAGTTGGGTCTCCACCACTTTCTTGGCGTTGTCCCAAGCCGCTCCCGCGTTGGCCATGAAGATGGCCTGGTAGAGGCCAAAGAGCGCGATCGAGATCAGGTAGCCGATGAAGAAGTAGGGCTCCACGAAGGCGAAGGCCAGGGTCCCGAAGAAAACAGCGAGGAAGATGTTGAACATCCCCTTCTGCGCGTACTGGGTGCAGATCTCGACCACTTTCTTGGAGTCGGCCACCGACGCCTTCTCCGCGCTATCCAGCTTGATGTTGGCCTTGATGAACTCCACCGCGCGGTAGGCGCCGGTGGTGACCGCCTGGATGGAAGCGCCGGCGAACCAGAAGATCATGGCGCCGCCGGTGACCAGACCCAGGAAGAAGGGCGCGTGCAGCAGCGAGAGCTTGTCGGTGTTGACGGTGAGGCCCTGGGTGAGCGCCATGATGATGGAGAAGATCATGGTGGTCGCGCCCACGACCGCCGTCCCGATGAGCACCGGTTTGGCGGTGGCCTTGAAGGTGTTGCCGGCGCCGTCGTTGGCTTCCAGCATCTCCTTGGCGCGCTCGAAGCGGACCTCGAAGCCGTTCTGCTGCTTGAGCTCCGCCGCGATGTTGGGAACCTGCTCGATGAGCGAAAGCTCGTAGATGGACTGCGCGTTGTCGGTGACCGGGCCGTAGGAGTCCACGGCGATGGTGACCGGCCCCATGCCCAGGAAGCCGAAGGCGACCAGGCCGAAGGCAAACACCGGCGCCGCCACCATCACCGCCGCCAGGCCCTGGGAGGCGAAGTAGTGCGCCACGCCCATCAAGGCGACGATGCTGATGCCCAGCCAGTAGGCGGAAAAATTCCCCGCCACCAGGCCGGAGAGGATGTTCAGCGACGCGCCGCCCTCCCGCGACGAGATCACGATTTCCTTCACGTGGGCGGATTCCACCGAATTGAAGACCTTGACCAGCTCGGGGATGACCGCGCCCGCCAGCGTGCCGCAGGAGATGATGGTGGCCAGCTTCCACCACAGGGTGTCGTCGCCGGCCAGGTGCGGGATGATTTCGTACGAAGCCAGGTAGGTGAGTCCGATGGAGACGATTGAGGTCAGCCAGACCAGCGAGGTCAGCGGCGCCTCGTAGTTCATCTCCTCGGCGTTGCCGTAGCGGGCCTTGGCGTAAACCTGGTTCAGGAAGTAGGCGGCCGCGCTGGCGATGACCATCAGCACGCGCATGACGAAGATCCACACCAGCAACTGCACCTGCAGCGCCGGCTCCTTGACCGCCAGCAGGATGAAGGTGATGAGGGCAACGCCGGTGACGCCGTAGGTCTCGAAGCCGTCGGCGGTGGGGCCGACCGAGTCGCCGGCATTGTCGCCGGTGCAGTCGGCGATCACGCCGGGGTTGCGCGCGTCGTCTTCCTTGATCTTGAAGACGATCTTCATCAGGTCGCTGCCGATGTCGGCGATCTTGGTGAAGATGCCGCCGGCGATGCGCAGCACCGCCGCGCCCAGCGACTCCCCGATGGCGAAGCCGATGAAGCACGGTCCGGCGTAATCGCCCGGGACAAACAGCAGGATCGAGAGCATGATCAGCAGCTCCACCGAGATCAGCAGCATGCCGATGCTCATCCCCGCCTTGAGTGGGATGTTGTAGATGGGATAGGGCTTGCCGGCGAGCGAGGCGAACGCGGTGCGCGAGTTGGCGAAGGTGTTCACCCGGATGCCGAACCAGGCCACGCCATAGCTGCCGCAGATGCCCACGATGGAGAACAGCAGGATGATGGGCACCGTCACCCCGATGGCGTGCCCCGGCACCGGATGCAGGAAGCCGAAGTAGGCGACGATGACGATGGCGATGAACAGCCAGAGCAGCAGGATGAACTTGCCCTGCGTGATCAGATAGGTCTTGCAGGTCTCATAGATCAGCTCGGAGACCTCGCGCATGGCGCGGTGCACCGGCAGGTTTTTCAGGTGAATGTAGATGCGGAGCCCGAAGACCATGCCCAGGGCGCAGACGATCAGCCCGAAGAGCAGCAGAGTATGGCCGTCCACGCCCAGGAAGTCGACGGTAGAGAGGTCGGGCAGCTTGAGACTGGCTTCGCCGCCGGCTTCATGCTTCACCGCCTGCGGTTCCACGGTGGGCGCGGAAGCTTGGGCGAGGGCGGCCGAGGTCAGTGTCAGGACCGCGACCAGGGCAAGGATGGCGAGAGCGCGGCGCAACCGGGGTCCCCGACGCGCCCGAATTTGGCGCGGTGGGGTGAGGGAAAAGCTCGCGGCGGGCGAGTGCGACATAAAATCCTCCGACCAGTACAGGACGTTTGGGACCGTCAGGTACGCCGGCCATCGTGGCCGGCGGTTCGGAGTCGCGCTTCCACTTCAAGGACTGAGTGAAAAACACTTTGCTGCTGAGGTCCTTCTCCCGCTTCGCGGGATCAGGATTTCGGCAGCGGGCTACGCCCGCTAGTCGCCTCAAGCTTGGCCGCTACCCCGTCGTACCCGCGCGCATAATGCACCGGTGCGACCTATGCTTTATACCACGCGCCAAAAAATCGGGTCAAACCGTGGGGGTTCATTCGGCGACGGGGTGCATGCCATCAGAGAAGGAGGTGCGCGCCTAAGCGCTACTGCACGATGACCTGGTCGTCCTTCTTGAGGCCGCTGCCTTCAAGAAGCTCCGTCTTGGCGCCATTGGAGACGCCGACCTTGATCGACAACTTCCTCTTGCCGTCCTTTCCATGCGGGTCAGGCACTTCGATGGAGGCGTTCTTCTTGTCGTCGTAGAGAATTGCGCCCTCTGGAACGTAGAGCACGCCTTTGTGCTCCTCGAGGATGATCTCGGCGTTGGCGGTCATGGCCGCCTTCAGTTCGCCCTTGTCGTTGGTGACCGAGACCCGCACCTCGAAGGTGGTGACGTTGTCCTTCTCCACCCCCAGGGGGGAGATCTTGGTGACCTTGCCGTCGAAGGTCTTGTCCTTAAAGGACTCCACCTTGATGCGCGCCGGCTGGCCCAGGTAGACCTTGGCGATGTCGCTCTCGTCCACCTTGCCCTTGACGTAGACCTCGCTGGTGTCGCCCAGGGTCATCACCAGCGTGGCCGAAGACCCCAGGATCAAGATGGAGCTGACCGCATCGCCCACCTCCACGTTGCGGGAGAGGATCAGGCCGTCCATGGGCGAGACGATGGTCGAGTTGCGATACTCCTGCTGTAACTGCTCCAGCGTGGCCTTGCTCTGCTGCACCTGCGCCTGCGCCTGGGTCAGGGCGGCCTTTGCCATGTCGCGCTTGTTGACCGACAGTTCGTAGTTCCTCTGGGCGTCGTCCAGGGCCGCCTGCGAGACCACGCCCTCTTTGGCCATCTGCTGGGCGCGCTCGTAGGCGCGCAGCAGCAGCGGGACATCCGGGCCTAGCGCATCCACCTTGGCGCGCTCCACGTTGGCCTTGGCCGCCTGCAGCGCCGCTTCCGACTGGCTCACCCGCGCCTGGATCTCTTCCTTGTCCAGTTCGGCGAGCAGTTGGCCGGTCTTCACCTTCTCGCCCGCGTCCATGTACAACTTCTTGACGATGCCGCTGGCCTTGGACTTGATCTCCACTTTTGTGATGGGCTCGATCTTGCCGGTGGCCACCACGCTCTTGGCCAGGTCACCCTTCTCTACCTTGGCCAGCTTCGAGGGGTCAATCTTGCTGCCACCGCGGGTGAATGCCACCAGCCCCCCCACTACCAGGAGGAGGAGCAGGATCGAGCCACCGATGTAAAAAAAGCGTCTCCGCTTCTTGTGCTTTCCGTTGCCGTTCGCCACAACGCCTCCCTGACGCTCGGGCCCAATCTCCCAATCTTATAGCTCTTGATACGCGATTCCTACCACCCCGGTTCCCTGAGATTCCGAGGCCCAACCGGGGGGTTCCGGGCCGCCGGTGCGGGCCTTGGCCTGCCCGGCTCCCTTGGCTCCTTTAGACACTCCGGAAGGGGAAAGGGAAGCAGGAAAAGCCGCCTCCAGGGCGGCGGCAGGCGGGTGGTAGAATCCCGATTCCATGAACACTCTGGTGCTGCTGCGGGCGTTGCTCGTGGCGGCGCTCATCCTTCTTAACGCCTTCTTCGTGGCGGCGGGGTTCGCGCGGCTCAGCGGGCGCGGGGGCCGCACCCAG
>Ga0080064_1001932_pt1 | contig 38269 bp, 7 predicted proteins | sample Subgrocontami54m_FD_69260 | JGI IMG/M metagenome (GOLD analysis project Ga0080064, IMG submission 69260) | Subsurface groundwater microbial communities from S. Glens Falls, New York, USA - GMW46 contaminated, 5.4 m (SPADES assembly) (version 2) ...
CGAAGGCCGGCGCAGAAGGGAAGGGGATTCGGATCATGACCCCGCTCATCCGCCTCACGAAAGCGCAGATCATCCGGAAAGGGCTGCGCCTGGGCGTCCCTTACGCCAAGACCTGGTCCTGCTACCTCGGCGGCTCTCGCCCCTGCGGCCGCTGCGACAGCTGCCTCCTGCGCGCCAAAGGTTTTCGTGAAGCCGGAGCCGCCGATCCTGCTATCCTAGTCCCATGAGCAAAACGGCGCGGGTCATCGAGGTCTTCCCCTCCATCCAGGGGGAGGGGATCCACGCGGGGCGGCGGCACCTCTTCGTCCGTTTCTGGAACTGCAACCTGGCCTGCCATTACTGCGACACCGATTACAAGGGCCCTTACCGGGAAGTGACGCCGGAGGCCTTGCTGAGCGAGGTGGAGACCCTCGTCCGGCAGAGCGGCCCGTTCCACGCCGTGAGTCTGACCGGCGGGGAGCCGCTGCTGTGGGCCCCGTTCCTGAAGGGGTGGCTTCCCTCGCTTAAATCGCTCGGCCAGCGGGTCTACCTCGAGACGAACGGCACGCTCGACGCCTCTTTCAAGGAAGTTTCGGGCTGGGTTGACATTGTCGCGATGGATTTGAAACCCCCGAGCGCCACAGCCGACCGCTCCGTCTGGACGGAGCATGACGCCTTTCTCCGCAGCGCGCACGGGGCCGGCCGGGAGCTTTTCGTGAAAATCGTTGTAACCGCCGATACGCGGGAGGAGGAACTTCGGAAATCTTTCGATCTGGTCTCTCAGGTGGACCGAAAGATCCCGGTGGTGCTGCAGCCGGTGACCCCCTGGGGTCCGGTGCGCCAGCCCCCCTCCGAGGAACAGATCGCCCGCTGGACCCGCGCGGGGGAGGAAACCCTCTCCGATGTCCGGGTCCTGCCGCAGATCCACCGCTTGCTCGGGGTGCGCTGATGGCGGGAGCCCGGAGCGACCAGCGCGGCCCCTCCGACTTAAGGCCCCTCTCCATCACGCCCGGCTACCTCAAGTATGCCGAGGGCTCCTGCCTGATCGAGCTGGGCAACACCCGCGTGATCTGCAGCGCCTCAGTCGAGGAAAAGCTCCCCTTCTGGATGCAGGGTAAAACGGCCGGCTGGGTCACCGGCGAATACGGCATGCTGCCCCGCTCCACCCACCGCCGCAGTCCCCGGGAAGCGACCCGTGGAGGGCAGGGCGGGAGGACTCAGGAGATCCAGCGGCTGATCGGCCGTTCGCTGCGGGCCATCATTGATCTTCCGGCGGTCGGGCCCCGAACGGTCTGGATGGACTGCGACGTGATCCAGGCCGACGGAGGCACCCGGACCGCCTCGGTCACCGGCGCTTTCGTGGCGCTAGTCCACGCGCTGGAGCACTTGCGGAAGAACGGGGTGTTCCTCAAGCTGCCGGTGAAGGATTTCGTCGCGGCCACCAGCGTGGGATTCGTGGACGGGCAGGCGGTGCTGGACTTGAACTACGAAGAGGATTCAAAAGCCCAGGTGGACATGAACGTCGTGATGACCGGCGCGGGGAACCTGGTGGAGATCCAGGGGACCGGCGAAGGAAGCACCTTCACGCAAGCGCAGATGGAGCAGATGCTGGCCCTCGCGAGGAACGGCATCGAGCGCCTGGTGGAGGCGCAGCGTACTGCCCTGAAAGGCCTGCTCTGAAACGGTACCAGGTACCGATTTCCTTTTTGGTACCTGGTACCGATGTTTGATCGTGCTCACTTTCCTTTTCGCAACCCGGAATCGCCACAAGGTCCGGGAGTTGCGCCGCCTGATGAAAGGCCGGTCGCTCCGCTTCGTCACCTTGGACCGCTTTCCCTCCATACCACCCGTCCATGAAAACGGCTCCACCTTCCGAGCGAATGCCGTCAAGAAAGCGGTCCAAACTTCCCGCCACACGATCTTGCCGGTGATCGCCGAGGATTCCGGGCTGGAGGTGCGGGCGCTGGGGGGCCGGCCGGGGGTCCGCTCCGCCCGGTTCGCCCCGCGGCATACTCAGGGCGAACGGACTCCTGATCAGATTGACCGGGCCAACGTGGCGAAATTACTTCGGCTCCTAGCCCGCGTGCCGGCGAGCCGCCGGCAAGCGGGCTTCGTTTGCGTGATGGCGCTGGCGGCCGGAGGCCGCCTGATCAAAACGTTCGAGGGAAGCTGCCGCGGATCGATCGCTTTCGAAGAGAAGGGACAAGGCGGGTTCGGCTACGACCCGGTTTTTATTCCCCAAGGCCATCACCGGACAACGGCCCAAATGAGCGCCTCCAAAAAAGACTTGCTGAGCCACCGCGCTCAGGCTGCTGCGAAACTATCTCCTGCAATCTTCCGTTATATAAATTACAGCCAGAGAGACCGGTACCGGTCGGCGGTCCCGTCTAGGGCGCGGATCGCGGATTCGCCGTAGGGGGTGCCCAAAAATTGAGCCACCGTCTCCAGTCCGGAGACGGCGTCCACCACGGTCACCTGGATCTGCTCCCGGGAGAGCTGGTCTTGAAGGGTGATCCGCGCCTCCCTTTCCCCGCCGAACTGCTGGGTGGTGTAGACGCGGTAATCGGTGAAGCCCAGCGCTTTCAAGCTCCTCCGGACTTTTTCCCGCTGCTTCTCGCTGGTTACCAGCGCTTCGATCCGGAACTGCTTCTGGCCCGGGACCAGGAACATCGGGGCCGCCGAAAGCTTATACAACCCGTCCGGCATGACGATCAGCGCCCGTTCGACCCCGTCTATCTTGACCGCCTGATCGGTGAAGGGCAGCTGCGAAAGCTCCGATTTCAGGTCGGCAGCCATCGCTTCCAAGACATCGTCGGTCGCCTCCAAGCCGGCGGCCTTGTGGAAGAAGACCCGCTCTCCGTTGAGTAGCCGGTAAGCCGCGGCAAGCTCCCTGGAATCCGGCTTCGCGACGATCAGGAGCCGGTCCCCCTCCAGCGACGGGAAGGGCGCGTCGGCCCGGTAGCGGGAATCCCCCACCCGTACGGAAGCGTAGCCGTTGGCCTCTTCAATGGGTGCCCCGGACCAAGCCACCCGGTGAGCGCTCTTGATCTCGGTGAGATTCCAGAATTGGCCCGCGTCCACCTTGTCCGCATCCAGCCAAAACCGGCTGACTGCGCTCTCGATCCGGCCGTTGGAGATCAACGGATCCACCGAGATCAAGATTTGGCGGGCAGGATAAACTTTCCGGGAGAGTCCATCGAAAACCGATTCCACGATGGGAAGGCCCTGCTGCGCGCCGGGATGGGCGTGAATCAAAAGCCGCATTCCGGAATCGGGATCGTAAGGCAGGTCGGTCAGCACGATCTGGCGCTGGCCCACCTTGACGCCGGCCACGCCGTTAAAGTCCGCCATAGGCACTCCATCCAGCAGCACATTTTCAGACAATTGGACCTCCATATTCCCCCAGAAGGTGGGGCCCAGCAGGGAGGTGGTCATCGTGGACCGGCTCCCGGAGGGTACCGATCCGCTGGCAGGGGCGATGTCCAGATAGACGCGGATGTCCGATCCGGCGAAAGTCGGGGAGATATTTTCCCGGGCTCCGTTGAACACCCGGGTGACGATCCATTCCATGGGCGCCTCCGGATTGCGCCCCATTTCGGCCATCACGGTCCGGTTGTGAAGGGTGGAATACCTTCCGATGGTAACCACCTCGGCTTCTTCGCCTATCCGGAAAGCGGCCCAGCCCCTGGAGCTGTATGCCGGGATCCCCCTGAGAAAAACGCGCTGGACGGTCGCATTGTTGATCCGGGGATCTTTCCACAGGGCGGTTCCGACATCATCGGTCAGGAAAGCGTAAGGCTCCTCTTTCTTCGGGCCCCCGCCGGTGATTTTCAGGTCACCGGTGTCCACGTAGACCTTGACCCCCTCGATGATTTCCCTGGCGCCGTTATAGACCGCTAGGACTTGAGGCGGGGCTCCATTCTGGTCCGGACGGACCTTCACCATCACTTCTTGGTTGTACGCCTTCGCGTAATCCCCAGTGGTCACGATCGGCTTGCCGCCGAGGCCCTTTAATTGGATGACCGCTTTCCCCCGGCTGTCTTTGGCCTTCCCCTCCGCCGTTTTCACGCCTGTCAAAACCACCCACTCCGCCTGGCGGATGGTTGTGTCGCTCCAGAGTTCCGTGTCTTTTGAGGGGTCGATCTTCCGGGAGGGCCGGTACGGCTCCGGGCGCCCTACAAGGGCTCCTTCCCGGAGGGTGGGCTCAATGAAAATGGAAATCTGCTCCACACCGGCCTTGAGGAACTGCTCTATCCCGGCCGCGGTGGGGGTTTCGCTAGAGGCGGGCGCTCGCATGGCGAAGGTTGGTCCGCATGCCATAAAGAGAACCAGAAAGCCGGAGATGACCTTAAAGAAGTTTTTTCGAATAAGCATGAGTGGGGTTTATCCCTTTTAAAACCAAAAGTACTCAATGTAACCCAAGATGTCAAGGTGTATTGTAAATTTTAATACCATCTAACAATAGTTAGTAGTATGAAAATCTTATATTTATATTCGCATTTTAATGGAGAAGCAGGTATCCTTTAGTTATCCAACTCTATGGGAATGAGCTAAACATGAAAAGACCCCCGTTTAAGATCTCGGCATTTGCGCTCACCGTCAGTCTCACATTGACGTCGGGAACGGCTCCCTCTCTGCCCTCCCGGGATGAGACACGTTCGCCGGTTTCTTCCACACTTCGTCCCAGCCAAGAGGGGCCTCAGCGGGCCGGGATGGAGGCGCTTCTCAGCCCCGCCGGATCGGAGGAGAAGATCAAGGTCTACGTGAATGCCGAGATTGAGGATGGCCGGTTGATCGGGAATCCGAAACCGATCCATGAAGGCATCCGGGTGGGCTCCACTCTTTGGGGAAAAACAGAGGTACTGCAGGCGCGGACGCTCTTTTTGGAAGGGGTCCACGTTCACAAGATGGGGGCAGGAGGCAAGGGGGTTGGATTTTCCCTGAAGGGCAAGCAATACCTGATTGAGGGGACGCCGGGTTCCGTCATCCGGTTGCTGGTGCAAGCCGATCCGCGAACCGGCCGTCCCCAGGCGGCATACGATCTAAAAACCGGGAAAAGAGTCTATCCTAGAGAAACAAAACTCCGGATTTATCTCGATGATTCGGAATCCCCATGGATCCAGGCGGAGGTTGTTCCAAGAGGGTTTTGGAGCCGTCAGGAGGTCTTGGATTCGAAGAAGGTCGTGATCGAAGGGATTAAGGTATTTGCCCCCGCAGAGACGCGCGGCGGAACTAATGCCGGGTTCACGATCGGCTACGAGCGTTATACCACCTCGAAAAGAATTGATCCCCAGCACCCGCTGGAGCTTCGGGTGGTGGTGGATCCCCAGACAAAGCTTGTGCAGGCCGCTTACGACCTGGCTACCGGAGAGCAGGTCTATAGAGCAGCGGATCAGATGGCCGTCTATCTCAATCCCAAGATTGAGAAGGGCCGCCTTGTCGCCCCGTTGGAGCCGTTCTTGCTCACCGCCACCCTGGTCCCCGCGACGTGGGAAAAGCGTGTCCAGCCGAACGCGAAGGGATGGGCGGCGATCCAAGGGGTCTACACATCGGACCAGAAAGGTTTCTCCGGGTTTTCTCTTTTCGGCGAGACTTATTACACGACACGGAAATTCGATCTCAAGAAACCTCTTCGGCTTCTGGTCGTGGCGGATGTCCAGACTATGCTTCCCTCGGAAGCGTACGACATGACGACCGGGGAGAAGGTTTTTGACGCCGAGAATCTCACCGCCGTCTATTTTGACCCGGAGATCCGGGAAGGCCGGCTGGTGAATCCGGGCGCTCCCTACCGGCGGATGGGGATCATCCGGACCTCGGTCTGGGAGGAGGCGCGGAAGCAAAAGGTCCAAACGGTTGCCCTGCTCGGGGTCAATGTTTTTGAGGCCCGCGGCTCCAAAAACTCTAAGAGCGTCTACGGTTTTTCCCTGGCGGCAAGTCCTTATCGGACAGACCGGAAGTTCGACCTCAATAAACCATTGCGTCTCCTGGTCTTGGCTGACCCGGGGAATGAAACTCCTCTCCAGGCTTTTGACGCGGAGACGGGAGAGAAGGTCTATGACGCGGGTGATTTGGTGCGCGTCTATCTGGACCCAACGGTCCAGGGAGGCCGCGTGGTGGAACCGGCGAAACCTATCTTTTCTGTCCGCATGATTCGGGACGGCGCGTGGGATCAGCTCCAGGGCAAAGCGGAGCGCGTGGCGTTTGAGGGGATAGGCGGCCACCATCAAAAGAACCGAGGCTATTTCTCGATGGACGGAAAAGATTACCGGACCTCCCAACCGCTCAAGCTGGGGGAGAACGCCCGGTTGCTGGTCGTGGCCGATCCCGCCACCCGAAAGCCCATCGAGGCTTTCAACATGGCCACCGGCAAGCGGATCTTCCCGGTGGATTCTTCCTCGGCAGAGGCAGATCCCCGGCTGAGCGGTCTGGTTGACCTGGCATCACCGGATGAGACCGGCGCGCAAGCCGGCTCGGAGGAGCAGGTGGTCCAGTGGGCGGAAAGCACCCACCCTTTGTTTGCCAAGGGAGGGTACTTGCCTCCGGAACCGGTGAAAGAAGAGAACGTCGGCGAGGACGGCGTCACGGTGCCGATCATCAAGCAGGGCATGAAACCGATGAAGTTGGTCCTGCCCGACAAATACCGGCAGAAGGGCCGGCGGCCGATCCAGGCCCTCAGCGCGGACCATGTCGCGGCCCAGATCCACCTGACGGCCGATGGGCGCCTGATTGACCGGCCGGTGATCAAGGTGGTGTTCGAACACGGCGGCAAGCCCGCCGTCGAGTATTTCCTCGCACGGAAGAAGGCCTCCGGAGCCCCCGAACCGGAATTCGTTTCGGTCACGCCCGGTTTGACCCCTCTGCAGTACGTCGCGCTCAGCAAGGAGTGGTGGCTGGAGAAGGATAAGGTTCGCCCCATCGGCGAGTTCACGCTCTGGACCAACCGGAGCGGCTATTGGCTCGACCTCGGCCGGGGCAGCTTTCCCAACGGCACCCGGACCGCCCTGCGGATCTGGCTGCCGAAGGAACGGTTCCAGGGCCAGGATCCCTTCCCGGTGACGCTCCGCACGGAATGGCAGGAGAAGGCCTATCTCCGTCCGGACGGCTCTCGCGTGGGCGGCTACGTGACGGTGATCACCGTGGACCAGGGGACGGAGAAAGAGCAGCAGTTCCGCTACCAGTTCCTCGGGGACAATTCCGGTTTCGCCGCCATGGGCACGGAGGAGCTGTTGGACGACGTTCAGAACGCGGGGACCGCGCTGCAGGGCAATCCGGGGGATTTCCTGGACTACCTGTTGATCTATTTGGGGGATGAGAGGACCGAAGATGAAGTGAAGGAAATGGTCCGGCGGTTCGATGAGCTCCGGCTGGGCCAGGTGGCCGTGGGTGGCGGAGGGGGGAAGGGCCCGGGGAAGATCCTGCTGGAAGACTACTTCGAAAAAGCCGCCATTTTCGCCCGGAAGCCGATCCGGGACCAGGAGACGCTGATCGCGGTCCTCTTGAAGGTGGCGTTCCGTGAGCTGATCAAGCCGGAGAGCCGCCAGGACCTCTTCCGCATGCTGACGGAAAAGATGAAGCAGCTGCAGCAACAGGTGAAGCAGGCGGGCAAACAGCCGGAGGGAGGTGAGCAGGTCAAGGAGCTTGAAAAGCAAATCAACTTCTTCCTTCTTCTGCAGGGGAAACTTCACATCCTGACCGATGAGGCGCTGTTGTTCCAGCCGGCCCACATCAAGACGAAACTCCTGCCGCACCAGGCGGTGGGCGGCTATTTCTTCAAGCACCATCCCCGCGGGTACAACGGCGATTTCACGGGAGCCGGCAAGAGCATTGAGACGCTGGCCGGCTTGGACCCGAGCTGGAAGGCCTTCATCGCGGCGCCCGCGAGTCTTGTGGACAACTGGAAGAAGGAGATCAGCAAGCACATCGATCCGCGCTTCCTGAAGAGCAAGAAAAACCCGGATGGAATGATTGAGGTGGTCGTCTTGAGCGGTTCCCGGCAGCGGCGGGAACGGATTCTCGAGGAGACCAAAGACAAGAAGAGCGTCATCCTCATCGCTTCCATCGAGGGTTTCCAGGGAAAGGAGGAGCTCAAATGGACCGCCGAGAAGCTTGCCCCGCTCAATCACGGGCTGGACTGCGTGATCATTGACGAATCCCAGTTCGTGGCCAATTACCGCGGGGAAGGGTCCCGAACCAACGCGCAGCAGGCCGAGGCGCTGCAGATGATCACCGCGCCCAACATCTGGTGGCTCTCCGCCACCGGGTACGGCTCCGATCCCACCCAGCTCTGGGCCACGCTGCGGGCTTTGACGCGCGGGACGGCCGAGGAAGACCGGTTCCGCGACTTTAAAAAATTCAGGAAACAGTACCCGGCCCGTCAAGGAGCGGGCTTAAGGCACCTGCGCGGCGAGATGCGGCCCCGCAGTTTGAGCCGGGAAGCGCCGGAGGTGATGGACTACTATGACGACCCGGCGTCGGGTGTCTCGCTGGAAAAACAGGGGGCCCGCCTCCCGAACCTGACCCAGCGCTCGCACAAGGATATCGGAGGGTACGAGCTGAATGAGGAACAGGAAAAGGTCCTCCTGATGATGATCCTGGATTTCCCCGCCTTCGTGGAATGGTTCAACCAGAAGATGGAGGAGCGGGGGGAGACAGAGCGGCAACTGGACACCGCGGATCTCAACCCCTTTGTAATGCTCAACATGATCCTGCGGCTGGCGGTAGATCCGCGTTACTGCGGATGCGATCAGGAATCTCCGGTGTGGGACAAGCTAGATGAGATCGTCGAGCACTTCGTAGTCCAGGAGAAAAAGAAGGGGATCCTCTACACCGAGAACGTCATGATCCTGGAAAAACTCCTTGAACGGTACGGCCGGCACGGCGTAGTCCGGATTGACGGCAGCGTGCGGGGGCACGTCATGGATCCCGACCGGCCGGGAGAAATCCTAATGGGTTACTTCGACGACGGCGAGCTGGTCATTGACCCTACCCACCCGGACGCGGAGCCGGTGGACGCCAAGACCTACGCGCGCCACCTGTTCCAGAACAACCCCACTATTCGCCTGGTGGTGGCGAACATGAGAGCGGGCGGCATCGGGCTGGACTTGACCGCGGCCGAATTTGAGGTGGACGTCCAGCTGCCCCGCGTCTACACGAGGGACCGGCAGATGAAAGGCCGCTTCGACCGGATGGACATGAAGAGGCCGCGGTACCGGATCGACCGGATGCGGATGGTCTCCATGTTCAAGCCGGGATTGGCGGAACGGTGGAAGGGAACGGTTTATGAACAGCTTGCCCAGGAGCTTGAAAAATCCGGTCCCCCGGATGAGATCAACGTCGAACGCCTCGAGATGGGCAAGGAGGTCTTCAAATACGTGATGACCGACCTGGCGACCGACCGGGACCTGGACTTCTTCGACCCGCACAGCTTGTGGGAGGCGATCCCCGGCATCAAGGACAATCCCACGCTGGAACAGTATTATGCCAAGTTGCCGTCCAAGCGCCTTCGGGAGACCTTGGGGATGTTCGTCCCGCTGTACGATAAAGCACGAGGGCGGGAGAGAAAACAGGACATTATGCAGCTCGCCGAGCTGTACTTCCGCACCGGCCTGGTCAGCCAGATGGACTCTCTCGTGGCGATGCTCGCCGAGGAGGAAGAGGAGACGATCCGCCTGGTTTCCTCCCTGCTCCACATCCAGAACAAATATGCCCGCGCGATGTGGCTCAACCACATTATTCAGCTGGTCACGAAGGACTTGCCGGAGAACGAGGTGGCTCTGCGGGACTTGGTGGAGATGTTCGATTTTCTGGGAGACCAGGCGCCGTACCTGATCCTGCCGCTCTACGACACCGCCAAGGCCTACCAGAACGGGCCGGTGCTGGACATCCTGACGGGCTTGCTCTCGGAGGTCCAGGATACTTACCGGGAGAAGAAGCAGCACAGGGAGCTCCTTTTCCAACAGATGGTCCTCTGGTTCCTGTCTGCCCGGGGCCCCAAGATGGGAGAGGATTTCCGGGACACCCTGAGGAAAATCCTGGAGCTTTACGAACATCTCTTGCTGAATAAAAAGATTCCCCTGGAGGAGCGTTTGGCCGTGGCGGAGCGGCTCCTGCGGCTGGTCCAGTTCACGTCGGCGGCGGATACTCTCATCCAGGGCGGGGTCCCCAAAGACTTGGCGGGCGCGGGCAAGGTTCTGGAAAAGGCGGCGGCCGCCGCCGTGCAATCGGAGTTCCAGATGTCCCCGGAAGAGGCCCTCCGGTTCGCGGATATTTTTCAGGGTGTGCTGACTGTCCTGCAGATTCAACGATTCCTCGCGGCCAAGTATCCGGAGCAGGCGGAGGGGCTTCGGGAAGGGATGCGGCACGTGGCCGCCGGGGATTTCGAGCCCTGGAGGAACACTCAGCAGGGGGACCGGCAGAGCGGCCAGAAGGTGGATTATTTGGAGGAGGAGCCCGGTTTCTGGAAGGTGTTCACGCGGGAAGAGACCGTCTCTTTGCCCGGTCCGATCATCTTGGGATACGAGAGCCACCAGGCCCAGATGGCCAAGGGCGTAGCGATCCTGGAAGAGATGATGCTGCAGGAGGATTCCCTTTTGGTGGCGGAAACCGATGGGGAATGGGTGGGGGCCCAGTTCTGGGAGCGGTCCAAAAAACAGAAGAGGTTCGGCAGGAAGGAGGACTCCCGCCGGAAGGTCCTCGCTTCCGCGCTGGTCCAACTGCGCAAGGGAAGCTCCTTTGAGGATCTGGAACAGAGCGAGAAGAAGGTCTTGGAGGAGGAAGGTTTCGGAACCCCGGACAAGTGGGTGGACCTCCCCGACAAGGTGGAAGAGCGCCTTCACGACTACGGGCACCTGCAGGCCTGGCTCGATTTTAAGAATGCTCTCGCGAAGCTGTTGGAGGAAAAGCCCGTGCCGCAGCAGATCGCCGATATCAAGGTGTTGGCCGCCCGCTTGAGCGGCCGGGCGGCGAATGCCGGCGTGACGCACGTGGCCGATCAGCTTGATCGGTTCATCTCTCTGATGGAGGGGCTAAAGACACGGGAGAGGCACACCGGCCTAGCGATCCAGTTCACCACCGACCCTGCCTGGATGATGGAGCGGGGCATGCTGCATCCGCGGCTGGTGGATTGCTTCAACAGCTTCGGGAACCCCGACCAAGTGGGTGCCCTCGTGGACGACTTGAATTCACGGAATAAGATCTTGGGCCTGGTCTGGCCGGAAGGTGTCACCCCTTCCTGGGAAAACCGGGACAAGGTCCTGGCCCGTGTCGTGGTGAAAGTGAAAAAGCGGGGGCCGGCCGCCGACGCGCCGCCGGCTGTTTTCCCGGAGCGTCCGTTACCGGAGAAGAAGGGATCTTACGATTTCGAGGATGAAATCCTCGCGGCGCTGAGGATCAGCAAGATGGACGAGCTGGCCCCGTACGGCGCCGAGCTCTGGCGCGAGGGGACCCGGAAAGATGAACGGCAATACCTTTACGACAGCGGAGGTTACTCGAAATGGGAATACTTCGAGCCCCGCTTCAAGATCTTGAAACGGCCCAAGAAGGGGTCCGTGCCCATCTTCCACAAAGGAATGAAGGCGGCCGGAGCGGAGGAGAAGATCCAAATTTATCTGGATCCGGTCCTGGAGAAAGGGAAATTGCCTCCGGGCCTAAAGCCGTTTGAGTCCGCGGTGCGCAGCGTGCAGGCCTCGGTTTGGAAGCTGCCGGAGGTCCAGAAGGCTTCCAAGGTGGTTCTCGACAACGTTCCAACTCACAGGCAAGGGGCGTTCTTTGCTTTTCCGGCGGCCGGGAGGCGTTACCGCACCCAGCGAGCCTACGACTCTAAGAAACCTTTCCGGGTTTTGGTGGTCCTGGATGGGAAAAGTAAAGTCCCACTAGAGGCGTACGAGCAAGGCACGGGGGAATTGGTCTACACCCGCAGCGACGCTCTGGAGGTTTATTTCACTCCGCTGCGGAATGGCAAGCTGCCCAACAGGGCCCGGCCGGCTTTTACCACCAAGGTCCTCAAGCCCTCATTCTGGGATTCGGAAACGGTTCGGAAAGCTTTGCACCTTGTTTTAGGGAATGTCTCCACGCATGACGATATGAAAGGCACGGCCCAGTTCTCGCTCAAGGGAAGCTACAGGACCACGAAGCCTTTCGACGAGCAGCATCCGCTGAAGCTCATCGTGGTGATGGACAAGGCTTCCCGGAAACCGTTGGAAGCGTTCGACCAGGACACCGGTGAAAAAGTCTATCCCGATGGCAGTTGGATGGATGTTTATCTGGACCCGGTTCTGCGGGAAGGCAAACTCGCGAGAGACTCCAAGCCCTTCCGGAAGACCGGTATTCTGCAGCCTTCATTTTGGAAACTACCGAAGGTGAAGAAAAGCAAGCGTGTGGTTTTGGGCAACCTGCCGGTTTTTGATGTGACCGGAACTTGGGCATTTGCGTTGGCTGGGCGCAATTACAGGACCAACCGTCCATTTGACCCCGCGCATCCGTTTCGCCTTTTGGTCTCCGTGGATGCCCAGGCGAAAGTTCCGGAAGCGGCCTATGACATGGCCACAGGGCAAAGGGTTTTCTCTTCGGAGAACCTCCTGCATGTTTACCTGGATGCCGTTGTTGAGAATGGGCGGTTGCAGGGATCTCCCCAATTGTTCTGGATCCGGGAAAACTTGGGGCGTCTTTTCTGGGCCCGACCTGAGGTGAAGCAGGCAAAGCAGCTCGTGGTGACCCATGTGCGCGTGACGTCCTACAAAGACAAGATGCTGTTCTCCTTCGGTGGTGGATCCTACGGCATCTCGCTCAAATTTTCCCGCCTGAAACCGGAGAGCCTCCTCGTAGTGGCGGATCCCAATACCCGGGTTCCTCTCGCGGCCTACGAGATGGTCACCGGCGAGCAAGTCTATCCGGCTCCACAGCAGCCGGCCGACGAGCGGCTGGGCGTGCTGGCCGACTTGGCGGAGGGGTTGGACCAGGCCGGGATGGAGGAGGTGCTTTCCGATCTATTGGCGCGGTGGGCGGCCGTAGAGGGGACGGACGCGGTGGTGGTGTCGGGCCAGTTGGCTGGCGGGCCGGAACGGGATCTGATCCGCCGGGCGCTGGAGCGGATGCCGGAACGGATGGCGCGGCGGGTCTACGCGGCGGGGAACTGGCCGGGACTCAAGAACCGGTGGCTGAAGGTGATCCCAAGCGGAGCGCCGGAGGATGTGGCCTATGAGGTAGCGCGGCAGGTGCCGGCGCCGGAGAAGGCGTGGGTGATCGGGAGTTTGGGCCGGGTGTTCGGGGTGCTTTTGAAGGATTTCTCAATCGAGGTGGAGGAACTGGCGCCGGGAGAAGGGTTGGAGGAATTTCTGGAGCAGCTGGGCTTGGCGCTTGGGGTGCCGGCGGCGGAGATCGAAGAGGGGTTGCGGGAGATAAGGAACGCCGCTGTTTACGAGCGGGAGGCTTAATTGCTGACGGGATGAGAAGTTTTTTTCTCCGCATATTTAGGATTTTTGTTATCGCCACGCTTTGCGTGGCGAATGCGCTTCCGGGGCCTGCCTACGCGCTGCGTCCGGCCCAGCGGGAATCCGCCTCCGGCGCGGAGGAGATCCGGTCTTATTTAATGGCGCAGGCCGGATCGGAAGGAAAACAGATCGAAGTTTACCTGGACCCCAAAATGGAGAAGGGGGTCCTGATAGGCGCGCCTTCCCCAACATGGGTGCTGCGCACCATTCGGTCGAGTTTTTGGGAAGAGTCCGACGTCTTGAAAGCAAAAAGGATTGTCTTCAAAAATATAACAACGGAGGAGCGGGGCCGGTCCGCGACGTTCAAGATTCGCGGCAGGGATTATAAGACGGATCGCGAGCCGGATCCGGCTCTGCGCTTGATGGTGGTGGTGGACCCCAAAACCCAGCTGGCTGCGGAGGCCTATGACCAGGCCACGGGCCAGAAGGTGTACGATCTGCAGGAGCAAATCCTGGTCTACCTGGACCCGGTGATCGAGTCCGGGAAGCTGAAGGGGAGCCCTCCCATTGTCCACCTGGGGCAGAAGATGCATGCCGCTTTCTGGAAGAGCGGTCCGGTCCTGCAGGCCAGCCAGGTGGTGCTCTCCAATGTGGCGACGTACAAGGCCCCCGCAAGCGGCAAAGCCGTCTTTTCTGCCGGCTCCCGGAAATATTATCTCGACCGCCCGTTTGACCCCCATTTGAGGCTGCTGGTGGTTATAGACGCAGTTTCCCGCATGCCCACGGTTGCCTATGAGCTTTCCACGGGGAAGGAGCTTTACCGAGCTCTGGAGCTGCTGGAAATCCATCTGGACCCTGAGATTGAGGAAGGCAAGCTCAAGGCCGGACAAACTCCGTTCAGGACCTCGGCCGTTGCCCCGCGCCCTTCCTTTTGGAGCCTAAAGGAGGTCGCGGAATCGGAGGTAGTCGTGCTGACCAATATCCCTCCGCATGAAAAGAGAGGGGTCGCTTCTTTTTCTCTCTATGCTTCCAAATACACGATCTCTAAAGATTTTTATAAGGGAATGCGGCTGCTGGTGCTGCTGGACCCTCAGACCCAGCTGCCGGTCTCGGCCTATGATTCTTCAACCGGTGAGCAGGTCTACGGTTCCGCCGGAGCCGGCGTGGTCAATTTCTATATCGATCCGGTGATGGAGAGCGGCAAACTGGCGGAAGGATCGAAAGTCTTCAAAAGCGGTTACGGTATTTCTCAACAGACATGGGAGTCGGCGGAGGTGGGCCGGGCCGAGAAGGTGGTGGTCACCGGTATCTCCACTTATGACAACTCCGGCAAGGCCGCCTTCCATATGCGGAAAAAGGGCTATGTCACTTCCCGCCGCTTTAATCCCGAGAATCGGTTGGTCCTCTTGGTTGTGACCGATCCCAAAGGGGTCCCTTCCGCTGCCTATGAGCTGGCCTCCGGTGAGCAGGTCTATCCCCAGCCGCCAAAGCCGAAACGGCCGAAACCGGAGCCTAAGCCCAGGCCGGAACCGAAAGCGAGAAGGCCGGCGCCGGACCCGAAGAACCGGATCGACCTTTACCTTGACCCCGTGCTGGAGGCGGGCCGCTTAACCCCGGGCCAGGAGCCGGCCGCCTCTTTCTACAGCTATTTCCCGAATGTCGGATGGAAGGACAGCCTCATTGGGCAATCGAACAAGATCGCTCTGACGAATTTCCCCGTGCGCCACTACCATGGAATAGTGCGGTTCCGGCTGGCGATGAAGACCTATTACATTGCCCGGCCTTTTGATCCGGAGGCGCCTCTTAGGCTGCTTGTGGTGGCGGACCCCCGCACCCGCGGCGTGCTGCAAGCGTACGACATGAACACCGGCGGGTTGGTCTATCCGGAATCCTCCAAGGTGAAGATCTACCTCTCCCCCCTCATGGAGGGGTGGAGGCCGGGGAAAGAGGCTGTCCCCTGGAAGGTTTCAGGCTACGTTCCCGGGGAGGTCTGGTCGGCCGCCGCCGTCCTGGCCGCGGAGTCGGTTGTGTTGGAAGGCATCCCGACCTATGCCCGGGAGGCCGGGGGTCCCACCGCTTTCTATGTCGGCGGCAAGTCCTATTCCTCCGAGGTCCCGTTCGATCCCCGGAACCCGATGCGGCTGGTGGTGGTCATGAACCCCAAGACCACTCCTCCTGTTCCGGTAACCGCTCATGACCTGGAGACCGGCCTGCTCGTCTTCTCCTCGGAGGAGCATATCCAGGTGGTGTTGTCTCCCCGTGTGGAGGAGGGGAGATTGATCGACCCCGTTATCTACCGCACCTCGAATCGCCTTTCTACGCAGTTCTGGGAGGACCCGAAGGTCACGGCCGCGAAGACTGTGGCCCTTGACCATATCCCCACTTTCCCGCAATCGGGGGGGCGCTTGGCCTTCTCGTTCTGGGGCCAGCGCCATTTTACTTCCCGGAACCTGGACCCGCAGAAGCCGCTTTGGCTGCTCTTGGTCGTCGATTCCTCCTCCAAGCCGCCGATGGTCCTTGACGCGTATGACAGCGGGACCGGAGAACAGGTCTATACCTCTTCGACGCTGGTTCGTATTTATTTGGACCCTGTCGTGAAGGCAGGAAAGATTTCAAACCCAGAGAGCTTCTATGGGGCGGTGACCACGAGGCATTTCGGGTTCTGGGACCAGAAAGAGGTGAAGGAAGCGAAAACCATGGCCCTGGAGGGGGTGCCTGTCTCTGACCGGAACAACTATGCCACCTTTTCCGTGGGAGGGAAACGGTACTCCTTGGGGCGGCGCTTCGACGCCGATCAGCCTTTGCAGTTGCTGGTGGTCGTGGATCCGAAGAGGGTTGTTCCTTTAGAGGCCTATGACATGGCCACCGGCGAGAAAGTCTATACCGGGTCGGACCGGATCCTGGTCTATTTAAATCCCCGGGTCGAGAACGGCCGCTTGATGGAGCCCTTGGAGCCCTATCGCACTGTGGACAAAGTGTCCGGCGCTTTTTGGAAGATAACAGAAGTCCAAAGCTCCTCCGTGGTGGGTCTTTCCAATGTCCCTGTTTCCTTTAAAGAAGGGAATGCAAATGTCCGGTTCTCCGTGGCCGGCAAGAGTTATCCGGCTGCGCTTCAGCCGGATCCGGAAATGGAAGCCCGGCTTCTTGTGATCGTTGATCCGCCGACCCAACGTCCCACCGCCGCGTTCGACATGGGGACCGGCGAGCAAGTCTATCCGCTTTCCGACATGATCCAGGTTTACCTGGATCCGCGGATAGTGGCCGGAAGATTGGAGGAGGGCCAGGAGCCTATCCGGCAGGTCCAGAGGGTCGGATCCACCTTTTGGGGGCTTTCAAAAGTGAAATCAGCCGCCCGGGTCGCCTTCGCCAATTTTCGGACGCACCGGTCCGGAGAGGTCGTCGAATTCTCCCTGGCGAGCCAGAGTTTCCGGACTAGCCGCCGTTTTGATGACGCCTCTCCTCCGCGGCTTCTGATCCTGGCCGATCGGGGGACCCGTTCCCCCATTGCCGCCTACGACATGGAGACCGGCGAGCAGGTTTTCCCGGTGCCGCAACAGCCGGGAGTACCTGCGGATAAGCGGCTCGGCACCCTCGCGGAGCTGGCGGACGCGCCCGATTTGCCGCAGCCGCTTGCCGGCGCCGATCCCCGTTTGGGTGATCTCGCCGACCTGGCGGAGGAGGGAGACCAAGCCGGCGCGGAGGAGAAGACGCGGATTTATCTGGATGCCGTGGTGGAGGACGGGGCATTGGTAGGAGTCCCTGAACAGCACGGGTCTTTTCTCAGGATCCCTTCCGTGTTTTGGGAAGGACCCGAATTGAAGCGGGCCAAAACGCTGGTCCTTTCCAACGTTCCCACCCGAAAACACCGTTACATGGTGGAGTTCTCAGTCGCCGGGGAATCATACACGGTGGCCGCGCGAGCGGTTCTCCCGGAGAACCTGCGTTTGCTTGTGACGGTGGACCCGCTCTTGAAACGGCCGCTCGCCGCGTATGACATGCGGACGGGCCGGCGACTTTATTCCAGCGCCGATCTCATCCATGCTTATTTGGATCCGCCCTTCGAGAATGGACGATTGGTTGGAGCCGCAATGCCTTTCTGGAGAGGACAAAAGCTGGGCCAATTTTGGAGTGAGCCGAAAGTTCAGCAATCGGGCAGTGTAGTCCTTACAAACGTGGAAACATCCCATCCTCGGGGTTGGAGGAATTTCGCTTTTTACTTCGACAATCTTTATTACAGGACAACACGGCCTTTTGATCCTGACCGGCCGTTGCGGCTTATCCTTTCCGTGGATCCCAGAAGCAAGAAAGTTACAGCCGCCTACGACATGGAGACCGGCGAACAGGTTTATCCGGCGCCGCGGCAGCCGGCGGACGAACGTTTGGGCGCCCTGACCGACCTGGCGGAGGAGGAACCCACCCAAGCCGGGGCGGAGGAAAAGCGGGAGATCCGAATTTATCTGGATCCCAAGATGAGCAAGGGTCGTTTCGTGGGCAACCCCGCGCCCTTCCGGGTCAGCAAGACGTTCCCGGCCTCTTTTTGGGATCTGCCTGAGATCCGGGAGGCCGAACGTGTGGTATTGACCGGTGTGCCGGTGAAGCGGGCGGGGAAGGGCAGCAGGGCATTTCAGATAGGTGGGCAGCACTACCGAGTGAGCGGCAGTACCCGGGAAGGTCTGAGACTGAGGGTTATTTTGGATCCGAGACAGAAAATCCCGCTCGCGGCATATGACGAAGCCGAAGGAAAGCTCCTTTTCGACGGCGGGGAGATGATCCGCGTTTATCTCGACGCGGAGGTGAAAGAGGGCCGCTTGGCAGGGGAGCCGGTCCCGCTCAGGGTTGTCCAATACCTTCATCAGGGTTTTTGGGATAAGAAAGAGATCCAGGAAGCCGGGAAAGTGGTCTTGGGCAACGTGCCCACCCATCGCATGAACGCCATGACAGAATTCGCCTTTTTGGGAGAAAAGCACCCCATATCGCGAGCTTTCAATGAAAAGAAACCACTGCGCCTGCTTCTGGTCGTGGACCCTAAGGACACGAGCTCGTTGACGGCTTATGACCAAGCCACGGGAGAAAAGGTTTATCCGGAAGCCCGTGCGATCAAGATCTACCTCGATCCGGCGGTCAAGAACGGCCGCTTGGATGGGAATCCGGCGCCGTTCCAAAGCTTCGATCAGGTCAACGCTTCTTTCTGGAAGCAGGACAAGGTCCAAAAAGCCCAGCAGGTGGTTTTTGAAGGGGTCCCGGTCTTTGACGTGGAAGGAATGGCCGGTTTCTCACTCGGTTCAGTCCATTACTTCACGACCCTTCCATTCGAGCCGGGTCTCGCCTCGACACTCCTGGTAGTTCTGGATCCCGCCAGCGGGTTCCCGCTCGCGGCTTACGACGCTTCCGGGGGGCAGGTCTATTCGTCCGAGGACCAAATCCGGATTTATTTCGATCCCAAGCATGAGGAAGGGCGGCTGGCGCAGGGGGCGGTCCCCATCGCCCAGAGGCAGTTCGTGTCGCCCGCTCTCTGGAAGCAGGCTCAAAGCCAAGGGGTAAAAACCGTCGTGCTCAGCAATGTTCCCGCCATTAATCTGAACGGGAAGTTCGGGTTCATTGTGAAAAGCCGGAGTTATAGGACAGCGTTAGAATTCGATCAAGGGAAGACTGTTCGCCTCATCGTCTTCGTTGACCTTCTTCCAAAGCCGCTTGTCCGGAGCGCTTATACCCCGGGGACCCTAGAGCAGGTTTATCCGCCTTCAAATCCGCCCGCGAAGGAAGACGTTCGGCGAACTTACCAGCCCATAGATATCTATCTGAATCCCGTCATTGAAAACGGAAAATTGAAGGACGGCTCGGTCCTTTGGGACCGGTTCAGCGCCATTCACTATAAGTTTTGGGGCAAACCGGAAGTTCAAGGGGCCAAAACCATTGTTTTCAAGAATATCCAGGCTAAGAACTTGCAGGGTAAATTCGGTTTCGCATTGCGGGGAGAGGATTACACAACTACCCGGCGATTTCAGGAAGGGGTTTCTCTACGGCTTCTTTTGGTTTCGGACAATAAGGGGTTGCCCTTGGCCGCCTATGACCAGGACAGTGGAGAAGCGGTCTATTCTTCGGAAGAGGTTGTTCACGTTTACCTCGACCCGGTAATCCGAGAGGGAAAACTAGCCGGGGATCCGATTCCCTTCAGAGATGTCCGGAATATCCGTGCCGAGCTCTGGAATAATCCGGAATTTTCGGGTGTTCAGCGGGTGGTATTCGAAGGGATTGCGGGAAGGAGATACAAAGGAGATCGGCTCACGTTCTTTTTGCTGGGGAGGCACTATTACACCCAGTATCCGATGAAGACGCCGGAGCATGCGCGTCTCCTGATCGAGGTGGACTCCGAAAGCAAGCAGGTGCTTGCCGCTTATGATGTGCGGACGGGAGATCCGGTCTATTCGGGTCCGAAAACCTCGTCAGACCCGCGGCTGGGCGCCCTGACCGACCTGGCGGAGGAGGAGCCGGCCCAGGCCGGAACGGAGGAGTGGCCCATCGTCTTGAGGACCTTACAACCGCACTCCAGCGCGGTCAGGGGGATTGCTTTCAGCCGGGACGGAAAAGTGCTGATGACGGCGGAACGGGATGGCGAGGTCCGTTTGTGGAACGGATGGACCGGAGGGTTTCTCAAGGCTTATTCGGAAGGAGGCTTGGACACTTCTAATTCGGCCGCTTTGTCTCCGGATGGGAAGCTCCTTGCGCTGAGTGATGGGGTGGGTTTTTTTCTCTATGACCTCCAACGTGGAGGTCGCAAGCCTTTCTCTCCGAGAGACGGAGAGATCACCGCGTTGGCCTTTTCGCCCGACGGCCAAGTGCTGGCCATGGGGATAGAGTATTCCGGTTCTAAAAGCCATGTGAAGCTGTTCGATATCCGCAAGGACACATTCCTTGATCTAATTATTAAAGAAGAGGGAGAGAGGATCGCCGCGCTGGCATTCACACCGGACGGCAACCGCCTGGCGGTCGGGAGACTGTTGAACGGGGTGTCTCTGGTGGATCTGGATACCTTGGAGAGAGTGACGGAGGTGATGGTGGGGGGCGACTTCGTTTCGCAGATCACCTTCTCACCGGAGGGCCGGCGGATGGCGGTCGTCTCCCTTATGGAAAGGCACGGCGCCTTCACGGAAGGTGTGGTCACGACCTGGGATCTTCGGGATGGAGAGGAGGTCGATGGAATAAACCTTACCTCGAAGATTGACCACAGCTTGGCGTTCAGTCCCGACGGCATGATGCTGGTAACGGGGAATGAGGATGGGGAGATCTCTTTCCGGGGGCCCTCTTTGGAGACGCTCCGGAAGATTTTAACGGACGACATCTACCTGATGGAGACCAAGATATCGGCTGCCCGCCTGTTGGCATGGATGGGAGGAGAGGAGGCAATCGGTTTGCTTACGGACCTCCTCCGCCGTGACCAGGCGCTGCCCGACGCCTTGGTTTCAACGGTTTTCCTTTCCTTGCTGTTCGCCAGCGCCCATCCGGAGCACCCTGTTCCGTTGAACACGGAACAATGGGCGGTTTTCCTGCGGCGATTGGGTTCTTTGGATGCGGGTCAGTTTTCTTCCTTTGGGCGTGTTTTCAGTGAAGCCCTGGCTTTGAAAGGGATTGAGCTTGACGCGGCGGCTCTGTTGCCGGCGGTTCAGCCGTGGCTTGGTGAAGAGCCTCTCTTGGCGAAGATGCTTCCCAAGGATCTCATCTCTCAGGCGGTCTGGTCTTTCCTTTTGGGAAAGAATCTTCCTGATCCGGAGGTTGCCCGCTTGCTCTCCGCTTTCACTTTGAGTCAGGGGGTTTCCTACTCCGAGTTATTGCGCGCGATCCAGCTCTGGGGCGGACATCTTGAGCTGCTTTCGCATGTGCTGGGGGTTTCAGGGGCGCAGGGTTTGAGTCTGAACGGAAAGAAAAGGAGCCAATACCTTGGCGCATTCCGCCGCTGGTTGCGGACAGCAGCGCTTGTTTCACCTGCGCTGGAGGTCCTGGGTTTGACGGATGACATGGCCCGTCATTTCCGGGCGCAGCCTTGGCCGGCGGATGGCCCCAGCCTTCTGGAACATGCCAAACAAATGGAGACGATGGTTCTGGGAAAGGCGGGCGAGCTGTTGGACGTGAAGTTCGACCCGGATCGGCCGGATCCCTTCACCGATGAAGATATCCCTCCGTGGATCAGGCAACGCTTCTTGCGCGCCTTGATTTACCAAGGAGAGCACCGGGACGCGGTTCTCAGGAGAATCCTCGCGGCCTTTTTCAAGGAACTCCAAAGATCGCCTGCAGATCTAAAAACCGCGGCCCAGAGAGCGGAAGAGGCCGCACCCGAAGATTCAGAGGTGGTTTTCGCCCGGGCTCCGGAAGGTCCTGGGCCTAAAGAAGAGAAGATAGAAGCGGTCTCCACCCGGGAATATCAGATTGAGCAGATCCGGAGGGAATGGCAAGAAGCGAGAATCCATTTGGAACGGGAGCTGATGCCAAAATCACCGGAGAATCTTTCTGACGCCCTCCGCGCGTTGCTGGCGGATTGGTCTGCAGAGCTTTCCGTGGACAGAGAGCAGGTCCGGACCTTGAGGATCCGGGTGAGGAAACTGACCCAGGAAATTCTGGAGCGGACCGGGGGGCCGGAGAAGAGCCCGCTGCTGGATCTGGTCAAAACCATCCGGACCCATATGGACCATGTCCAGAGCAAATTGTTTCAGCACATCGCCGAACAGGAAGCGCAGACAATCCGCCTGTGGGCTACCCAGGACCCGGTTGAAAAACTCCATCTCGGCTGGCCACAGCTTGGAGGGAGTTGTCTCGACTGTATGGTGGGCACGATGCGCAAATACGCTCAAGCCTATGCTTCCCATCCAGGGAGCGTGGTTCTGTTTGCCGGTAAAGCGAGCCCGCCGGAAGCTCCTCCTCTAGCCCGTCTGGCGCTGGTTCTGGCCCAAGGGACCGGCCAAGCCTCTGCGCTTCTCGCAGTCTCTTCGATCTACACCAGCCAGCCGATGAATTTCCTCCCTTCTTTCATCCGTTATCTTGAAGCTTATGCGGCGGCGGCTTCCACGCCGGTTTTTCTTCCGCTGGAGCTCTTTGTGAACAATCCAGGACCGGGATGGGAGAATATCCTAGTGGAGGTAAAGATTCCCGCCGGCCCCAATGCCGAGTTTTATTCTGATCTGACCGGCAGCGGGATCCTTCCCTACACGCGCTTGATCCATGTCTGGGCTTTTTTCCCGAAACGGCCTGAGGTTCTGCCGGCCCAAGCCGGCGCGGAGGAGGCGGCCGCCCGGGCGGTGGAGAGTTGGCAATCCGAAGAGGGGACGGCCGCGGTGGTGCTCTCCTCCAGTTTGCTGAATCAACCCTACGCGGCCGATCTGAAAGCGGCCCTGAGAAACCTGCCACCGGAGTTGGCGGAGCGGGTCTACCTGGCTGGGAATTGGGCAGGAATGAAGGAAGCCAACCGTCACCTGAAGGTGATCTCGAACGGCTCTCCGGACGACGTCTCGATCGCGGTGGGGCAGCAGACGCCGGCGCCGGAGAAGGTCTGGCTGGTAGGGGAGTTCGCTCCGGTTTACGGTTGGATGCTGAGGCAGATGGGAATGGAGCCGGAGGAGATCGCCTCAGGAGCGGACATCCAGGAATTCCTGGCCCAACTGGGGATCTTGCTGAGTGTGCCGGAAGCCCAGGTGCAATCCGGGGTGGAGGAGCTGCATCGTGCCGAGGAAGCGGTGGAGGGGCAGGTATGAGGCGCCCTTTCTGTCTGGTCTTAATCCTCTCTTTGGCAAACCCGGTGCCGGGGGTCTGCCGGGCGGATGAGCTGCGTCCGGTCCAGGAAGGCACCCAGCAGGCGGGGTTGGAGAGCCGTTTGGCGGCCGCCGGGACGGAAGAAGGGATCTTGGTTTATTTGGATCCCAAAGTAAAAAATGGGCGATTGGTGAGGCCGGGAGAACCTTTTCGGGTGGAACGAAAAATGAATCGGTGGCTGTGGGATAGACCGGAAGTCAAGACGGCCAAAGTGGTGGCCCTGTCCAATATGAGGACCACCCGCCGGAGAAAGAGCGGGAAAGCCCAGTTCTCCCTGTCCGGCCCGAGATATGGGACCACCCTGGACTACGACGCGGATTCACCGCCCCGCCTCTTGGTTCTGGCGGACCCCAAGACCCAATTACCGATCGCTGCCTACAGCATTCCCGGTGGGGAGTTGGTTTATTCGGAGTCCGAGCAGATTCAAATCTTTCTGGATGTTGCTCTGGAGAATGGCCGGTTGACAGGGACAGCCAAGCCTTACCGCGCCATGAAGATGGTCCATGAAACGCTCTGGGAAGATGCCGCGGTTCGGAAAGCGAAAACCGTCGTCCTGGCCAATGTCCCCACCGGAAAACGGGACGACATCCTTTCTTTCCATGTGGCCGGACAAGGTTACCCGACCATCCTGGATTATGTCCCCGGAGAGCCCCCTCCTCACCTGCTCGTGGTGATGGACCCTCAAGCGCGCGTTCCTTCCGCGGCTTATGACAGGGTGACCGGGGAACAGGTCTTCCCCGGCTCCAACCAAATGCGGGTTTACCTGGACCCGAAGATAGAAGGAGGAAAGCTTGTCGGAAATCCCGCCCCACTCCTGATCACCGGCAAAGCGACTGCCAGTTTTTGGAAGAACAAAAAGTTCCAGGGGGCGTCGAATCTGGTATTCACGGATGTTCCAACTCGGAAATCGGCGAATAAGGGAAATCATAAAGACACAGCGGTGTTTTCGGTGAGAGGGAGGGGTTACTTCACCACAAAAAAGTTCGACTCGAGTCATCCGCTGCGGCTGCTTGTGGTGGTGGATTTGAAGAGCCGGGAGCCGACCGCGGCATACGACATGGAGACGGGGGAGCAAGTCTTTTCGACCGACGAATGGATCCCTGTCCATCTGAATCCCCGGATCGAGGCCGGCCGGTTAGTAGGCGAACCCGAGCCATTTGCCCTGATGCACCGGAATCTCACCGGGCTTTGGGAGAGGACAGAGGTAAAGCGGGCTGCTGCCGTCGCTCTGGAGAATGTCCCCATCAAGAGATCAACGATGAGCAAATCCGAGGTTTCGGCCGCGTTCGGGTTGGCCGGGGAAACCTATGTAATTGACCGGCAATTCAATCCGGACCAGGACCTCCGCTTGCTGGTGGTGGTGGATCCCTCAACCAGATTCCCGATAGAGGCCTACGATTCCTCAACCGGCGAGCGGGTATTCTCGGAAGAGGACCTCATCCGGGTTTACATCAACCCATCCGTTCAAAACGGCCGCTTGGCGGGTGATGCCCGGCCCTTCCGGATCGCGCGGGCGGTGAGCGGCAAGGTCTGGAATCAGCGCGAAATCCGGGAAGCGGAAACCGTGGCGCTTTCAAACGTTTCCACCATCCATGTGGCCGGAATAGCGACCTTCTTCGTGGATACCCGGGGCTATCCGACCCGGCGCAGATATGACGCGGAACACCCTTTCCGCCTCTTGGTCATTGCGGATCCGGCGACCCGGATTCCCACGGCGGCTTATGACCTCTCGACAGGCGAGGAGGTCTTCTCCGCGGGAGATCTTGTCCAGATTTACTTGAATCCCCGGATTGAACAGGGCCGCCTTTCAGCGGGAGAGAAGCCGTTTCATCTCTTACAGATTCCGCGGCTTAGCGCGACATTCTGGAGCAAGCCGGAAGTGGAACAGGCGACCACCCTCGCGCTGGCCAATGTGCAGGCGAGCAACCTGCGGGGGACGGCCGGTTTCTACCTGGGCAATACCGGTTATCGCACCACCCGCCGATTCGACGCGGACCATCCTTTGCGCCTGCTCATCCATGAGCGGATCGATCCCTGGCTTCCCATCGCCGCCTACGACATGGCTACCGGCGAGCAGATCTACCCGGTTATTGAAACGCCTGCCGACCCGCGGCTGGGTGCCCTGACCGACCTGGCGGAGGAGGGGACCCAAGCCGGCGCGGAGGAGAGCCGCGTCTACGGGGGGGGAGAAGTAAAGAAAGGGAAGCTGGTTGGTGTCGGCAAGCCCATCTGGGAGGGGCGTAGTCTCTTTAGATCCAGTTTCTGGGGCGATGCGCGTCTAAAGGGCTCCTCCCACATCATGCTCGAGAATGTGAGTACCTATGATCAAAACGGGGCATCTTTTCACTGGTTGGGGAAGCACCATCGTACCAACCGCGCTTTCGATGCCAAGCATCCGTTGCGTTTATGGGTAAAAGTGAGCTACCCGGATGGAAAGTTACTCAATGCTTGGGACATGGCGACCGGGGAAGAAGTTTACTCCATTGCGGAGAAGGTTAGGGTCTATATGGGAGGCGATATCGAAGAGGGCAATCTGGTCAATGCTGGAGAACTGATTTGGGAGGGAGGGATGTCCCCTCGGCCCGGTTACTTGAACGATGAACGCCTGAGAGCTTCCCCCCATATCACCGTTGAAAATGTAAGGACGCACCGCTCTAACAACCACTTCTTTTTCCAGTGGCAGAAGCGAACGTATCCCACCAGCCGACGCTTTGATCCCGAGAATCCCCTGCGTTTATGGGTGAAGGTGAGCCACCCGGATGGAAGGGTGCTCGGCGCTTGGGACATGGCCACCGGCGAGCAGGTGTACCCCGTTCCGCACCATATTCGGGTCTACAGCGGCGGTGAGATCGAGAAAGGGGAATTGTCAGGGGCCGGGAGCCCGGTCTGGCGGGGGCCCCGGATGCAGAAATTCCGTTTTTGGAATGACGAAACTCTGAAGAGCTCTTCCCATGTGGTGTTGGAGAACGTGCCAACGTTTTCAAGAGCCAGGGTATCCAATTTTACCTGGCAGGGGCGGAGATATCCCACGGATCTCCCATTTGACGAAGTGAATCCTCCTCGTTTATGGGTGAAGGCGAGTTATCCGGAGGGAGAGGTACTCGGCGCGTGGGACATGGCGACCGGGGAGCCGGTGCAACTTGCTTCAGGAGAAATAAAGGTTTATGCCGCCGGCGAAATAAGGAACGGTGAACTCGCGGGGGTTGGTGATGTCATTTGGAGCGGGGATCGGGTGTTTCGGACCGCATTCTGGAAAGACACCCGCTTATCCTCTGTTGCCCATCTTACTCTGGAGAACATCCCGACGAATAACAGGAGGAACAATTCTTTCATTTGGCAAAAGGAATCCTTTGTGTTCAATCTGCCGTTTGACGCGGAAGGTCCGTTGCGTTTGTGGGTGAGGGTGAGTTATCCGGAGGGAGAGGTGCTCGGTGCTTGGGACATGGCGACCGGAAAGCAGGTCTATTCCCCCTCTGAAAATATCAGAGTTTATGCGAAAGGCGAAATCGGGAATAGGGGATTGATCAACGCCGGGGAACCGATCTGGGAAGGCAAAGTGCATGTGAAGTCGGGCTATTGGAGCGATGCCCGCTTAAAGAGAGCGCCCCACCTGATCCTGGAGAATGTTCGAATAAGAAACGCGAAAGGGAGGGCTGTCTTCACGGTGGTTGGTCAGGATAAAAAGCACACGTACCCCGCTGGCCGGCGCTTTGATCCCAAGAATCCCCTGCGTTTATGGGTGAAGGTGAGTTATCCGCAGGGGGAGGTGCTTGGGGCATGGGATATGGCGACGCGGGAGCAAGTCTACTTCCCGCCGGAGAAGATCCGGGTTTATCCGGGCGGCCAGATCGAGCGAACTAAGCTGGCGGATGCCGGGAACCCCATCTGGGAGGGGCGGCCGTGGGAGAGGGCCGGTCTTTTCAGCCGCGTGCAGGTGGAAGGCGCCGCGCATATCACGCTGGAAAACGTCATGACCGTTCCCTCGGGAGAAAAATCAGGTTTCAAATGGGGCACGAGATTTTATCCTATCGATCGCCCTTTTGATGAAAACGCCCCGCTTCACCTATGGGTGAAGTTGAGTTATCCGGAAGAGGAGGTGCTTGGAGCATGGGACATGGCGACGGGGGAACAGGTCTATTCCTTCCGGGAAACCATCAAGGTTTATGCGAGCGGGGAGGTGAAAGGTAGAAAGCTAACCAACGCCGGGCAGCCTATCTGGCAGGGCTGGACTATTCGGCGACCCCGTGTTTGGAAAGAAGCGCGCCTTAAAGGCGCCTCCCATCTCATACTTGAAAACGTGAGAACGTATGACCAGGCAGGGAGGGCTTCTTTTCATTGGTCTAGCGGCGTCTCTCGGAACTATCGCACCACACGCGCTTTTAACGCAGCGAGTCCCATGCGTTTATGGGTGAAGGTGAGCTACCCGGACGGAGAGGTGCTCAGCGCTTGGGACCAGTCCACCGGCGAACAGGTTTATCCAGCTCGGTCCCCCCAGCAGGCCGATCCGCGCCTGGGCGGCTTGGTCGACCTGGCGGGCGAGGAGCCGGCCCAGGCCGGCGCGGAGGAAAAGATCGCCGTCTATTTGGATCCCAAGATTAAGAACGGCCGGCTCGCGGACGGCTCTAGACCATTCATGAAAACGCGCTCTTTTTACCGGGGTTTTTGGAGCTATCCAAAAGTGCAAAGGGCGAAAACCATCGCCATTGCCGGGAAGCCGACCTACCAGCTGTCCCGCAACCCGCTGGCCTACTTTTATTTTAGAGGGAAGCCTTACCCGACGGCTCTTCCCTTCAATTCAAAACGCAAACAGCGGTTGCTCCTGGTAGTGGATGTCCTGACGCAAATGCCCACTGCCGCTTACGACATGGACAGCGGGAAACGGGTCTACGCGCTGGCGGAGAAAGTGAAGGTTTACCTGGATCCGGTTGTGGAGAAGGGCCGGCTGAAGAGCCCCCAGACGCCTGTCCGTGCCGTGCAATTCATCACCCGGTCGTTTTGGGCGAAACTGAGCGCTCGAACCAACGGGCCGGTGGCCTTGGAAGGGTTGCCCACCTCCCCGGTGGGGGCCGGCAAAACGGCCGCTTTTTCCCTCGACAGCGAAACCTACATAACGGACCAGCGCTTTGATCCGGAAAACCCATTGCGCCTTCTTGTGTTGGTCGATCCGGCCGCGCGGGTCCCGTTGGCTGCCTATGATTTGAAGACCGGCCGGCAGGTGTATAGTCCGGAGTCCCGTATACAAGTTTATTTGGACCCCAAGATCGAACACGGCCGCCTGGTCCCGGAGCAAAAGCCTTTCCGCTCGGCCGGCGTGATCCACCCCGCTTTCTGGGAGCAAGACGCGGTCCTGACCGCGTCGGCTGTCGTGTTCTCAGGCGTCGGCACCTATCACGTGGATGGCATGGCAAAATTCAGCCTTGCCGGAAATATCTACCTGACCCGCCGGCCGTTTGATCCGGACGAGCCTTTCCGTTTGCTGGTGGTGGCCGATCCCCGCGCCCGTATTCCAGTTGCCGCTTATGACCAGGAATCGGGGGAGCAGGTGTATGACGCCGAGGATTTTATCCGCGTCTATCTCGATCCCAAGATAGAGGACGGCTTCTTACTGGAATCGGAGAAGCCGTTCCTGAACATCAGCAATATCCGGGCCGCTCTTTGGAAAAGGCCGAAAATCAAAGCCTCCAAGTCGGTGGCTTTCCACGGAGTTTCAACGTCTTCGAAAATAAACAGCCTCTTCTTTTCTTTGGGGAGATCCTCTTATCCCTTGTCGGGGATCCCAGGCTCCACCCCTCCATTCAAACTCTTGGTGGTGGCCGACCCGGAGTCCAAGGCCCCCACGGCCGCTTATCATCTGGAGTCCGGCAAGCAAGTCTACGATGTCGAGAAGATGATCCGGATTTATATCAACCCAGTCGTGTCAAACGGCCGGCTGGTTGGACCCGAGAAACCGTTGAAGAGCGTGCAAATGATGACGGGAGGGTCCTGGAAAGATGTCCAATCCCACTCGAGCGGCTTGGTTGCTCTAAAGGGGATCAGCACGCGGGCTCCTCGGGGCAAGAGGATCCGGGCTGTCTTCAGCCTTTTTGGACGCTCCTACGCCATCACGCACCGGTTTGATGCCGATGCCCCCTTGCGGTTGCTGGTCCTCGCGGACCCCAGTCGAAGAAAACCTGTCTCCGCTTACGACCTGGAAACGGGCGAGCAGGTCTATCCGGCGCCGCAGTGGCCGGGAGCGCCCGCGGACGCACGGCTGGCCGGCCTGGCCGACCTGGCGGAGGGGGAAACCCAGGCCGGCGCGGAGGAAAAGATTTCCATCTACCTGGATCCCAAAATCGAGGGAGGAAAGCTGGTCGGAGATCCAGAACCCTACCAGGTCCGGGGGCAATTCCGTTCCGAGCTTTGGAGGGATGGACCGATTCAAGGGGCCAGGATGTTGGGGCTTGCCAATGTGCCGACGCACAACATGGCGGGGACGGCCGTTTTTGGATTCAGCAGCGAGACGTACCATACCCGAAGCGGTTTTGATCCGGACCGCCCTCTGCGGTTGCTTCTTCTGGTGGATGTGGCTGGCCGAAGTGTGAAGGCCGCCTATGATATGGAAACGGGGGAGGAGGTTTTTTCGGACTCCATGATGGTCCGGACCTATCTCAACCCGCCCGTGGAAGGGGGCCGTCTCTCCCCGCAGGCCGTCCCTTACAAGATCTTCCAAAAGGTTTCGCCCGCTTTCTGGCGGGACCCGGCGGTGAAAGAGGCCACCGTCGTGGGGGTGGCCAACGTCGTCACCCGGGACCGGGGAGATGGGACAGCCCTCTTCACCATGGCCAACCGGAATTATTCGATGGATCAAAAGCACGATCCGAAGAAACCCGTCCGCCTGCTGGTGCTGGTGGACCCGAAGTCTCAGATCCCGTCCGCGGCTTACGACCTAGAATCTGGAACATTGGTCTATGAAATGGGAAACGCGATTCATATTTACTTGGATGACAGCCCGACTCCCTATCGAATCGTCCGGACCATCAAGAAGGCACTGTGGGGCCGGCCGGAGGTGGCGCAAGCGAAAAAAGTGGTGCTGGCTCATCTTCCCACGTGGGGAAGGACGGAGGGGGGATCGGCCATCTTTTCCGTGGCAAATACCCAATACATCGCGGCGCGAAAGTTTGATCCCGATGATCCATTAAAACTACGTGTTGTGGTGGACCCGAAGGAGAGAATTCCGACGGCCGCTTACGATATGAAAACGGGAGCGCAAGTGGAGTTCCGGCGGGTTCAGGCCCTGATTAAAAAGAGAAGCGCCGCTCCTTCCGGGGCCGCGCCAGAACGCGATCCATCGGCCGATACTCATTTCGAGGTGAAACCGCGCTTCGAGGTTTACTTGGATCCTCGGGTGGAAGGGGGGAAGCTGGTTTCCGGCCAGCAGCCCTTCCGGGTCACCGGAGCCCTCTCGGCTCATCTCTGGGAGCGCTCCAAGGTCAAACAAGCTGCAACGATTGGAGTTCTTAACCTGGCGACCTATCCCGATAGGAGCGGCACAGCGCAATTCAAAGTAGCGGCTCAAATTTATTCGACCACCGAGCGTTTCAATCCCGACGCGCGCATGTTCCTGCTGGTTCTTATTGATCCGAGAACGAAGCTGCCGGTTGTCGCCTACGACAAGGAGTCTGGAAAGCAGGTTTACCCGGGAGAGGATTGGGTCCGGGTCTATCTCAACCCCCAACTGGAAGATGGCCGTCTGGTTTCCGGCCAGCGGCCCTACCGGGCCCTACAGGTGATCTACTCCAGGCTTTTCGATGAACCTGCGGTGAAAGGGGCCGGGGAGGTTGCCTTAGAAGGGGTTCTTGCCTCCCGGAGAGGAGAGGCATCCGGGTTCTCGTTGCTGAACCAGGACTACCTGACCACACGCTCGTTTGATGAGAAGAACCCCTTGAAGCTGCTGGTCATCGTGGACGCTCAATCCCGGCTTCCGAAAGCGGCATATGACCCGGCTGGAGAAAGGGTTTTTTACGATTCCAGCCAGATGTTTGTGTATGCCGACCCGACGATCACCGAAGGACGGTTGGCTGCCGATGCCGTTCCGCTTGCCGTGATGCCGGTATTCCGGCCAAGTCTGTGGAACGACGTGAAGGTGAGCGGAGCGAAAACCATGGCGATCTCCAATATCACCGGCGGGGACCATCAGGGGGCGGAGGTGTTCCGTATCGCCTCGGAGATGTACCGGACGGGGAAGAAATATGATCCCGGGAAGTCTCTGCGTGTCTTAGCGGTCATGGATGTTCGCAATCGCTTGGTGACGGTTGCCTATGACATGGCCACCGGGGAGAAGATCTTTTCCGCGGAGGATTTGGTCCGGGTCTACGCGGATCCGATCCTTGAGGAGGGACGGTTGGCGGGTGACCCCGAGCCGCTGGCCTCCGTGGAGCTGGTCACCGAACACCTTTGGGACAAGCCGGAGGTCAAAGAAGCCGGCATTCTGGTGTTGGATAACATCTCCACCCATACCCGCTACAAAGACGCGATGTTCAGTCTTATGGGACAGGTTTATCAGACGACCCATCCGTTTGACGCCCAAAACCCTCTCCGGTTGCTGGTGACAGTGGACCCGGAATCGAGGCGGCCGGTAGCCGCTTACGACCGGAAAACCGGGGAACAGGTTTTCTCCGCGGAGGGGCTTGTCCGCATCCATATCGATCCTGAGATCCGGGATGGGCGCGTTGTGGGCAACCCCAAACCGGCCCACCTTTCTCTGATTGTGAGGCCTTCGGCATGGAAAGACCCGCGGTTCTCGGAGGCCTCGGTTATCGCCGTGGAAAACGTTCCCACTAATGATCGCGCGGCGTACGCCTCTTTCAGCTACGCGAAAAAGAATTACAGCACCAGCCGCCGTTTCGACCCGGAAAAACCGCTGAAGCTTCTTCTCCTGATCGATGCCGGAACCCGGCTGCCGGTGGCGGCCTACGACCAGGCAACGGGTGAAGAGGTCTATCCCTCGATTGGGGAGATGCGGGTGTTCCTGGACCCGGTTCTTAAAGAGGGACGGCTTCCGGAAGAGGCCAAGCCGTTCCGGATGACCCAGAGGGTTGATAAATACCTCTGGTCGGCGGATGAAGTCCAGAAAGCGGACCGGGTTGTCCTGGCAGACGTCCCCACTTTTTCCACGCGAAGCCTGACTGCCAGCAAGATCATCGCGATGTTCCGGTTTGAGAACAAAAGCTACGCGACGTCAAAGCTGTACGACGCTGGTAATCCCCTGAATCTTCTGGTGGAAGTGGAAAAGCGTACGAAGCGTGTTTTGGCTGCTTACGACATGGCCACCGGTGAGAGGATGTACCACTCCTCGGAGGAGGTGGCGGTTTACCTGGATCCAGCCATCGAAAAGGGCCGGCTGGTTGGAAACCCGGATCCCTTCCGAGTGGGACGTTTCACCTGGTTTGTGTTGGAAAAAGCGTTGGAGCGAAACCCCAAAGCTATTGTGCTGGAGAACGTCCCCGCCGTGAACACCAGCGTTGCCGCCGGCTTCCGGGTATTGGCGGAGAGCTATCAGACTCGACGGAAATATGACGCCGGGAACCCCCTTTCTTTGTTGGTGGTTGTGGACCCGAAAAACGGGATTCCCACCGCCGCGTACGACCAGGAGTCCGGAGAGGAGGTCTTTTCCATCCGGGATCAGATCCACGCCTATTTGGATCCTACCGTGGAAGGGGGCCGTCTGGCGGGAAACCCTCCGCTTTACCGGGTGATGCGAGTGGTGCCCGGAGCTTTCTGGAAATATTCTCCCGTTCAGCAGGCCAGAATGGTGGCGTTTGGGAACATGGAGTTCTCCAGAACTCATGAGGACGGAGAAGAGATCCGCCTGGCCGGTCGGGCTTACCGTACGGGCCGCAAGTACGATGCCGAGCGTTCTCCCCATTTGCTGGTTCTCGCCGACCCCCGAACGGGAACCCTCTTGCGGGCCTATGACGAAAGCAGCGGAGAACTGGTCTACCCGCCCGCGGATCTGGTTCGCGCCTACAAAGACGCGGTGATTAAGAGCGGGCGACTGGCCGGGGATCCCGAACCGTTTTGGGAAGGCAGACATATGTTGCCCTCTTTCTGGAACCAGGATGGAGTGAAGCAGGCCAATGTAGTGGTCTTTTCCAATGTGGGAACGCATAAGAACCTGGAAGGGAAGATGCTTTTTTCCATGGGAGGGAAGCAGTACCGGACCACGCGCCGGCCTGATCCCGCGGACCCGCTGGCCCTCCTGGTCTCCGTGGACCCGCGGACCAAGATCCCCATGGAGGCGTATGACCTGAAGAGTGGCGAGCAGGTTTTTCCGGCTCCTCAGCAACCCGGCATCCCGGCCGACCCGCGGTTGGGAAACCTGACCGACTTGGCCGACGCGGAGGAGGAGACCCAAGCCGGCGCGGAGGAGAGGATTAGGATATATCGGGATCCTGAGATCAAAAACGGACTGGTCGTCGACGGAACGGAACCGGTATTGACCGTAGGATTAATGCGAAAGGAGATATGGGGTTTGCCCGAAACGCGCGGGTCCAAGCAGCTGGTTTTTGACGGAGTTCAGAGCTACCGGGCCAAGGGCGACAAAGCCCGGTTCGGATTCAACGGGGAGCAGTACACCACCACGATGGATAGTTCCGAGTTGAGCCGCCTGACGGTGGTGGCGGACGCTGTCAGCCGCCTGCCGCTGAGGGCATTTCAGGCAACGACAGGCAAAGAGGTTTTTTCGAGTGGCAATCACATCAAGCTCTACCTCAACCCCCGGATTGTCGAAGGTCGCCTGGCTCCCGGAAGCATCCCTGAGAGGCAATTCCTCAACCTGTATCCGACGCTCTGGCGGAAGGTGGCCAAGTCGAAATCCGGCACCGTCGCGTTGGAGAACGTGTCCACTTCCGGTTCTAAAGGAACCGTGAAAGGGACGGCGCACTTCTCTTTCTTGAGTAAACGCTACCCGACCCGGCGAGCTTACGATCCCGCGAACCCTCTCAAGCTCCTTGTGGTCACGGACACGCGCCTTAGAATTCCCACGGCCGCTTACGACTTGGCCACCGGAGAAGAAGTTTATTCCTCTTCCGAAGAGATCGAAATCTACCTGGATCCTGTGATCGAGGTGGGACGCCTGGCGGAGGGGTCCAAATCTCATCTTCGCATGCAAATCGCCGGGCGTTATCTCTGGACCGATCCAGGGGTTCGTGCCGCCCAGCGGATCGGGCTGCGGGGGGTTCCCACCCACCAGTTACCCAAGGTGGAGTGGATGTTGTTCAGTATGATGAAGCGCACGTTTAGGACAACCCGGCGGTTCGACGCCAGACGCCCTTTGCGGCTCTTGGTGGTGGCGGATGTTTCCACGCGCGAGCCGATCGCCGCTTACGATGTCTCCACAGGGGAGCAGGTCTACTCGGCTGATCGGCAGTTGCGCGTGTATTTGGACCCTTCTTTCAAGGAAGGGAAATTGGGAAAGACCGCCGAGATCTACTATCAGACCAGTGCGCTCATCCGGTCGACCTTCTGGAAGCGCCCCGAGGTTCTCAAAGCCAAGAAATTGGTATTTGAGAATTGGCCGGTCTTCTCCATGCGTTCCAGGAAGTTTCTCTTCTCGCTGGACTATAAAAGGTACCTGACGGATATGGAGGGCGACCCTGCCCACCTTGGAGAGGCGCGCCTGAGTCTTGTGGTGGACCCCCGAGGCCCTATTCCGCTGGAGGCCTACGACTCGAAGACGGGCCGGAAGGTCTTCGATTGGAATGAACGCCTCCGGATTTACACGGATCCGGAAATTCAGAACGGACAGTTGGGAAAAGAGATGTTTCCCGTCCGGGTTTCCAGCAACCTGAGCCGCGCCATCCTTAAGGAATTCTCTTCCAAAGCCAAGGTCATCGCGATTGCCGGGGTCCCCACGCACCAGCTCAGCGGAGGGACCGCGGCCTCGTTTTCGCTGTTGCGGTCCCGGCATCGCGTTTCACGGCTGTATGATCCGGCGAACCCCCTGTTTCTCCTGGTGCTCATGGATGTAAAAAGCGAAACGGTCCAAGCCGCCTACGACATGTCTACCGGGGAGCAGGTTTACCCGGTGAAGGGGGAAACCGCTGCGGATTCCCGGTTGAGTTCCCTAGCCGACCTGGCGGAGGGGGAGCCAACCCAGGCCGGCGCGGAGGAAGCGGCCGCCCGGGCGGTGGAGGGTTGGCAATCCGAAGAGGGGACGGACGCGGTGGTGCTCTCCTCCGGTTTGCTCAACCAGCCGTACGCGGAGGAGTTGAAAGCCGCGTTAAGGAGTTTGCCTTCTGATCTGGCGGGACGGGTCTACTTGGCAGGGAACTGGGAAGGGTTAAAGGAAGCCAACCGGCATCTGAACGTTATCTCAAATGGATCTCCCGATGATGTGGCGGTTGCCGTGGGGCAGCAGGCGCCGGCGCCGGAGAAGGTCTGGCTGATCGGAGAGTTCGCTCCGGTTTACGGTTGGATGCTGAAGCAGATGGGAATGGAGCCGGAGGAGATCGCCTCGGGAGCGGACATCCAGGAATTCCTGGCCCAACTGGGGATCTTGCTGGATGTGCCGGAAGCCCAGGTGCAGTCCGGCGTCGAGGAGTTGCGGCAAGTGGAAGAGGCGGTGGAGGCGGAGGCGTAACCGCCGTTTCAGAACAGGTCGCTGAGGACGTCCTGCAGGTTGAAGAGCTGCTCGTTCAGGATCTGCGTCAGTTTCTTCGGGACGAATTTGCTCTTGGGCTCTTTCCAGGTTCCGGAGAGCTGCACCGCCCCCACGAAATAGCTCGCCCCCTTCGCGATGGCCCGGCCCAGCGGGACCCGGCCCTGCTCCGGGATAAACTCCGGCGCGAAGACCGGAAGGATCTTCCATTGGATCGGGCTCTCCGCCCCGTTGAGGAAGCCGCCCCACCCGGAAATGGTGAGGGCCGCCTGAGGGGACCGCAGAATCAGGGAATCCGTCTCCACGCGTCCCTGCTTGATCCCGAACGGTCCCATCGCCTCCTGGAACCGGATCGTGCGCAGTGTCGGCAGACCCAGGAAATCGGCGAACTTCCCCAGCAGCGGCAGCTCCAGGATCTGGGCGCCGGCCACATGAAGGTTCCCCGAACCGGCGATCTCTTTTGGGTCGCCCCAGCCACCTCCACCCGACCAGTCCATCTGCAGCTGACCGGAAAACCCTTCCCGTGTTTTCCAGTGGAGCGCGCGGGCCAGCTCCGACAGCTGTACCCCCTCCGCGTTCAGGGCCGCTTTCCACCGGACGGGGGAGGAAGCGCGGTCCAGGGAGCCGGTCGCGGAGAGGGCGCCGCCGGCTAAGCCGGCCTGGGCCGAATGGAGCGTCACAATCCCTTCGTTCTGCCGCGCGTGCGCCGCTACGTTCTCAAGCGGGATCCCCTCGATCCGCAGCGCCGGCGAAGAGCCGTGCAGGTCCAGGTCCCAGCTGCCGGGCCGGTTGATCAGGCCCTGCAGCAGCCACCGGGCCGTGACCTCTCCGGAGGAGGGGTGGCGCTTCAGCCATTCTTGCGCGGCCGGCCAGACCTCCGCCAAGTCTTCAACCCGCACCGTTGCTTCACCGTAGAGGTTGGCTTCCGGGTCCGGGCGGCCGATCTCCCCGAACAGGCGAAATGTCCCTTTGCCGAACCGGCCGGTGAAGGATTCCACCGAGACCTTCTCCGAGGTGAGGGAGAGCTGGGCCTCGCCGTCGAGTTTTCCCCAGGAGAAGGAGGCGTTGATCTCCGGCTGCTCCCAGTGGGCAAGGGTCCCTTCCAGCCGGAACGGCTGCTCCATCGAGCTGCCCTCCAGGCCGGTGAAGGTTGTCAGCTCCGGCTGCCACCGGATCTGGCCGCTTTGGATCCGCGCGCTGGGCCCCCGCGGCGGCTGCAGGGCAAGCCCCTCCAGTTGGGCGGTCACCACCGGCCGCAGCGTGAATTGGGGCAGCAGCGCTCCATTGCCGACCGCCTCCAAAGAAACCCCTCCGGACATGCTCAGCTCTTTGATCTTCTTGAGCCATTCCGCCGGAAAGGGCGGCGGCTGCTCCGCGGTGAAGGCGGCCGCCGCCCGGAAACCGAAGCTGCGGTTCTCATCATTGGCCACCGATCCGCTCAATTTGACCGGGACCCCGTTGGAGAGCTTGAGCGTGAGTTGCTCGGCCCGCGCCCCCTGGGCATCGAATTGGATCTCCCCGGACAGATCCTGGAGCTCCCCCAGGCGCGGGACGGAGGCCAGTTTGAGCCCTTCCAGCCGCAGGGATCCCTTCAGGGGTTCCAGGAGATCCTGTTTCCGGAGGGAAACGGCGTGGGTCCCGAACCGGGCGGAGAGATCCCCGCTCCCCTCCATTTGAAAGGCCTTCCACTGCAGCCCTTTTGTCCGGGCCTCGCCCCGGATTTCCAGGGGACCGCGCGGGTTCCCGGAGAGATCCCATTTCACCGAGGCCGAACCGGCAAGCTGTTCAAGCTGTTTCCCAACCTTCTCGGGCAGGAAGGGCAGCAGGGAAGGGAGGCGCCATTCCGAATCCCCTTTGAGCTCCACCCGGCGTTCCTGCAACAGGTACCGGCCCTCCAGCGACACGCGGCCGGCGGATGAGTAGGGTTCCGCTGTCCCGGTGAAGATCTCCGCCTTCAGGGCGCCCTGGATCTGGGCCGGCAGCGAGAGGTGCAGGTCGGCATCCAGCTTCTCGACCCGGATGGCGGGAAGCCCGGCGGGACGGGTGAGCCGCAATTCACAGCTTCCGTCGGTCAACAGAATCTTCGGAAGGGTGACGCGGAAGCGAGGTTGATCGGGGGCGTCCGCCGGTTTCTGAAAGGCCAACGTCCGGAAATTCCATTCCCCCTCCGGGTTTTGGAGCAGCCGGACCCTCGGCCGGACCAGATGCAGGACCGGGATCAGGATCTCCCTCCTCCCCAGCAGCGGGAGGAACAGCACTCCGCCGGAGATCTGATCCGCTTCGAAGAAAGGGGCGGTCCCGTGCGCGGGGTCCTCCGCGACCGACACCCGCTCCAGCAGGAAACCGCGCCATAAGCTCAGGCGCACCGATCCGACCGAGACCTTCCGCCCCAGCGCCCGCGTGGCCGACTCCTCCGCCCACTGGCGGG
>Ga0080064_1001933_pt1 | contig 38255 bp, 39 predicted proteins | sample Subgrocontami54m_FD_69260 | JGI IMG/M metagenome (GOLD analysis project Ga0080064, IMG submission 69260) | Subsurface groundwater microbial communities from S. Glens Falls, New York, USA - GMW46 contaminated, 5.4 m (SPADES assembly) (version 2) ...
ACGAACCATTTGACCGCGACCGACGCATCGACGACCCGATCCATTACCGCCCGCGAATCTCGCGCAACAGCTTGACGCTGTCGGTATGCTTCCGCCCTTTCAGCTTGTTGCGCAGCGCATCGATTCTGGCAAGCAACGCAGGATCCACTTGGCTCACCAGCGCGGCCTGCGTAACGATCAACTTGAGCTCTCCCTGCAAAGAACGTTGATTGCGCTTGGCCCGCTCCTTAAGCGCTTCGATCACTTCATCTTCGAGCTCTCTGATCAAAACTTGCCCCATATTCAACCTCTCCACAACTTGTCATCAAAATAAACCGTGCCAGCTACCGCGCTCGACATGGATATAGGCGTCAATTTCCTTTTTTCGATAGGTTTCCCGCTGGGCGGCGCTTCAGCCATTCCCAGACGCTGGCGCGCAACGTGGCGCGCCTTTTGAGCCGCTTGAGAGCCCTCTCCAAATCCCGAATCAATATCCGCGCCATGGCCATGCCCGATCAGTCGTATGCTATCGAAATGATAGCACAGCGGCCGGCGCAACTCAAAATTGCGGAAACCGGGGTAATGTCTCAGTTTGAATTTTACTTAACGGCCTTTCGCGAACGGCTGCTTTTCGGAAAACGTGAACGGCCCGTATCGACCCGTACCGGTCAGTCAAACTTTCGGAAAGCAGTCATTCAACGTTCAACATAACCGCAGAGCATTCGCCTCACGAACGACTCTGTTATAAGTTTGAAACGACTGATGGTGCTCTGCAGCGGTGAGTCGAGCATTCGGCTGCGCAACAACGGTAAGTCGGGCGCTGAACGGCTGCAAACGGTCGCTAAGAGCGGAGGCCACTCCCTTACCGATACAGATCAACCGGGCGGGGGCCGCGGCCTTGATAACTTCCCCCACATGATGATCCCAACTCGTTTGCAAACACGCTGCAAGAATCTTTGCAGGCGGTTTTATCTGGCCCGGCTGATAAAGCGCGGCAAGACTTGTATCTACTAGCCATACACCCAGTTCGCGCATGCGCTGAAGGACTGCAATCTTGTTCGCAATGCGATCGACCAGGGGAACGCCAGATTGGATTCCCACGAAATCGTCGTTGGCGCGAACAGGGTTCACGCAACTGTAAAAGATCTTCCAAAACTGGGGAGTGCCAGAATTTGAGGGGGCCTTGATTGGCCGGTCCAGCAGTTGATTTTCTCCGTATCCGAGACAGTAGACCAAGCGGACAAACCCACTCGGCAGACCAGGCGGTTCTAAGACAGGTAATGTGGTGGTCCGCGTGAGCTCCCCCGGCGCTGTGTAAACATGAGACTCCGCCAACAGAATGACCTTTACTCGTTCGGGCCGCCAATAAGACCTGTGCTCTTCTGTCCGACGCAGCACATCAAGTGGCTCGGTGCTTGATCCGAGCAGCTCAGTCAGGCGGGAGTGGCAGTCCGCAATCGTGTCCATCGCAGTGATAGTCGGCTCTGCCTAGTGTCTTGGCAAACAGTGGGCTAGCACAGCGGTAGATAGTGGCACAGCTTTCCGGAGGGAGTTCTTACAGACGGTGATCGCGGCTGGGAACTTAACGGGCGCCATGCACCTTCAGATCATTTCTTCCAAACTAAGGCGGCAACGAAAGTTACAAGAAACGCAAAAAATATCAGCACGAGCTTGATCGCAATACGGAGGATCGTTTCGGCCAACTTCGCAAAGCTAAGTAGCGCTTCCATGCCAACCCCATTTATGACGGTCACCCCACCCTGCCAACACGTTACGCCGTTTGGAGCATTGAAGCAATTCCGCCGGAGGAGCAACCGTCCGGTCTTGGCCGAAATGCGACGTTCGAATCTAAACTGAGACACTACGGAATATGGCGACCAATTTAACTTGGCCTCAATGAGCCTTCGCCTACCGGTTTTTTTGGCGCGTTCGCCATTTCCTACGCCACTTCGCCTCGTCGAAGGTTTTCGCCTTCGCCACACGACTGGCACCGCCCGCTACGACACCTGGTCTTTTCGCAAGATTGGCGAGCTTGTCGCGTGGTTCGGCGGGCACGATGCGCACCTTCTTGCCGCGCAACTCGACTTCGACCGGTACGCCCTTCCTGATCACGTTTTTGATCACGCGGTCGGACCTGAGCTTGGTTGCCGTGATGGCCATGAACGGGGTTTCCGGTAAAAGTAGCGGCTATTCTAGATCAGCATCAGGCCGCTGCAGACTACTCCGGCTTTTCAAAGTCGATGCGCTCGCTCACCGGCAGGCCCTGCAGCTGGCGGCGCAGACAATCGAGGCCCATTTCCACCGCGCCCAGACGCACCCAGTCGCGGCCACCGACGATTCGGCTGCGCCGTGACGCCGCCGCGTCTGCGGTCGCTATCGCAAGGCAGATAGTGCCCGCGAATTCGATCCGGTCCGCGCCTTCATCGAGATCGATCAGCACCGCCAGCGCATGCGTCGAGCCGGTGTGGCGCCGGGCGGCGCGCGCCACGGCTTCGGCAGCCTCCGGCGTAATGCCGTCCGGCACCGATGCGCCGTCCAATCCAACGGCGGCGCACACTTCGCCCAGGTCACGCGACACGATGCCCCGGCGCACGACGGTCTCGGCGCCCGGTAAGTGCGCGATACGCGCGGAAATCTGCCCGCCTGTGAACATTTCGACGATAGTCAGCGTAGCCTGGCGGCCCGTAAGCTCGGCCAGCACCACGCCCTCGAGCGTGCGGTCGTCCTCCGCCAGGATGAAATTGCCGAGCCGCTTGCGCACTTCCTGCTCCACCGGCGCGAGCTTGCTCCTTATGTCGCCCATGTCGCTGCCGCGTGCCGTAAGCTTGGTCTCGAGCTGCGGGTAATGCGCGCGGAAGCCCAGTTTCACGCTGCCGTCGGGCGCGAGCGCTTCCACGCCTGCCAGCAGCGAGTCCGCATGCGATTCGCCTATTCCGTAGGAATGGAACCGCTTCAAGTGAATCGCCGTCTGCATGCCGCTTGCGGCGAGCAGGCGCGGGATGATCTGCTCCTCGAGCATGCGGCGCAGTTCGCGCGGGACCCCCGGCGTGAAATAAAAACGTGCGCGGCCGATATTGAGCGCAAATCCGCAGGCGGTGCCGACCGGGTTGTCGATAACCTCGGCGCCGGCGGGCAGTATGGCTTGTTTCCGGTTGTTGGGCGGCATCACGCGGCTGCGCCGCTGGAAATACGCCTCCATCCTGGCCAGCCACTCCTCGCTCAGGACGAGGGCTACCCCGGCGGCACTGGCCGCAATTTCCTGCGACAGATCGTCGACCGTGGGTCCTAGACCGCCGTTGACGATGACGGCATCCGCGCGCTGTCCGGCGAGCTGAAACGCGAGCAGCAGGCTCTCGCGGTCGTCGCCGACCGTGGTCTCCCAACTCAGCGAGAGCCCGAAATCCTCGATCTTCTGGCTGATGTAGCTGAAGTTGGTGTTGACGATCTTGCCGGTGAGGACCTCGTCCCCCGTGCATATGACTTCAATGCGCATATCCGACCGGAATGTGTTGACGGCAGGATTATGGCACAGCGGCGCGTGCCGTCGGCGGCGGCGCGTTTGTCCGGCGTAGCGTGGGCGCGCACGCAGGTCCGGCGCCAGTGGAGAACACTGCGCGACGCTGTTAATATCCTGCGGTCAAACAAGTTGCGGGAAGAAACGGAGAGGTGATTCATCATGCGCGTGGGATTCATAGGATTGGGATTGATGGGCGCTTCGATGGCGCTCAACCTCCGGAAAGCGGGACACGAACTCATCGTCAACGACGTGCGGCGTGAAGCGGCGGCGCCGCTTTTGCAGTCGGGTGCGACGTGGGCCGACAGTGCACGCGATATCGCCCGTAAATCCGAAGTCGTCTTCACGTCGCTGCCCGGTCCGCGCGAAGTCGAAGCGGTTGCGGACGGCCTGATCGACAACATGCAGCCGGGCGCCGCATGGTTCGATCTGTCCACCAATTCGCCGACCGTCATTCGCCGGCTGCATGCGCGCTTCGCCGCGAAGAATATCGCGCTGCTCGACGCGCCCGTGAGCGGCGGGCCGCGCGGCGCGAAATCCGGCAAGCTCGCGCTGTGGATTGGCGGCGAGCGCGAGGTGTTCGACCGCTTTCGCGCGGTCCTCGATGCGATCGGCGACCAGATTTTGTACATCGGACCGATCGGCGCGGGCTCGGTCGCCAAGCTCGTTCACAATTGCGCGGGCTATGCGATTCAGACCGCGCTCGCGGAAGTCTTCACGATGGGAGTCAAAGCGGGCGTCGAACCGCTCGCGTTGTGGGCCGCGGTGCGGCAGGGATCGCTCGGACGCCTGCGCACCTTCGACCGGTTGGGACGGCAATTCCTGCAAGGCGTGTTCGATCCGCCGGAATTCGCATTGAAGCTCGCGCACAAAGACATGACGCTTGCCACCGAGCTCGGGCGCGAATTGGGCGTGCCCATGCGCATGGCCAACCTCGCCCACGCGGAATTGACTGAAGGCCTCAATCGAGGCTGGGCGGCGCGCGACTCACGCGTGCCCATGCTGTTGCAGGAAGAGCGCGCCGGCGTTGAAATCAAGGTGCCCGCGGCGGATATCGAGGCCGTGCTCAAGCGCGATGGTTAGGAACGCTGCCGGTGGCGGCGTTCCCCGCGCCGCTGATGGCGCGGCACTTGTGCTAGACTAGCCGCGTTTTTTCGTTTTTCTTTCCCCTCATCGATCATGCCAGAGCCAATCACGCTCAAGGTCAACGGCGTTGAGCGCTCGGTGCACGCCGAGCCCGACACCCCGCTGCTCTACATTCTGCGCAACGATCTCAAGCTCAAGGGCGCGAAATACGGCTGCGGACTCGGCCAGTGCGGCTCCTGCATGGTGCTGATCGACGGCCACAACGTAATGTCGTGCGACACCCCGCTGTGGGCCGCCGCCGGCAAATCGATCACCACCATCGAAGCGCTCGGCAGTCTGGATGCGCCGGGCGTACTGCAGCGCGCGTTCATCGCCGAGCAGGCTGCGCAGTGCGGCTATTGCCTGAGCGGCATCATCATGACTGCCGCCGCGCTGCTCGCGCGCAACCCCGACCCGACTGAAGCGGACATCAAGCAGGCGCTCGCGCGCAATCTGTGCCGCTGCGGCACGCATACCCGCATGATCAAGGCGGTGCAGCGTGCGGCGCGGGAAATGGCTACTGCCAAGGCGGCGTCGTGAGTACGCCCGCCAAGCTGCCCGGCAGCCTCAACGCCAACCGCCGGCTCGACCGGTGGCTGCGCTTCAATCCGGACCGCACCGTCACCATATATACCGGAAAAGTCGAAATCGGCCAGGGCATAGTCACCGCCATGGCGCAGATTGCGGCCGAAGAGCTCGACGTCACGCTCGAGCAGGTGCGCATGGTGTCGGGCGACACCGCACTCACGCCGGACGAAGGCCACACCTCCGGCAGCCGCTCAATCGACGAAGGCGGCAGCGCGCTGCGCTACGCGTGCGCCGAGGCGCGCCACCTGCTGCTCAAGGCAGCCGCGCAGCGGCTCGACATCCCCGCCGACAAGCTCAGCGTCGAGAACGGCGTGATCGCCGGATTCGACCGCATCCGCAAGCTCTCCTACTGGGAGTTGCCGCATGCCGAATTGCTCGACCGCGAAGCAACCGCCGCGGTTCAGCCCAAACCCGCCGCGCGACACACCATCGTCGGGGCGAACGCCGCGCGGCTCGACATCCCCGCCAAGGCGACCGGCGCGCCGCGCTTCGTGCATGACCTCGAACTGCCCGGCATGCTGTTTGGCCGAGTGGTGCGGCCGCCGTCCTACAACGCGCAACTTCAGTCATTCGACGCCGAGGCAGTGCGCAAATTGCCCGGCGTGATTGCGGTGGTATGCGACGGCAATTTCATCGGCGTCGTCGCCGCACGCGAAGAACAGGCGGTCAACGCGCGGCAGGCCGCAGTGCGCGCTGCGAAATGGCGGGAAAATGCGCTGCCCATCGACGATGCCGGCATACATGACTATCTGCAAAGCCGTCATACCAAAGACGAGGTGATCGTCGAACGCAGCGACGCCGCAGTGAGCGCGCGCGGCACGCGCACCCTCGAAGCGCGCTACACCAAGCCCTATATCGCGCACGCATCGATCGGCCCGTCGTGCGCGCTGGCGCGCGTCGATGCCGGCAAGATCGAAGTGTGGTCTCACAGCCAGGGCGTGTACCAACTACGGCACGACATGGCGGGTGTGCTCGGCGTGCCGGCTGAGAATATTCACGTGCACCACGCCGAGGGCGCGGGCTGCTACGGCCACAACGGCGCCGATGATGTCGCGCTCGACGCGGTGCTGCTCGCGCGCGCGGTGGCGGGCCGCCCGGTGCAGGTGCAGTGGATGCGCGATGATGAGTTCGCGTGGGAGCCGTTCGGCCCGGCGATGGCGATTAAAACGCGGGCCGCGCTTGACGATGCGGGCAACATCGTCGATTGGGCGTTCGAGGTATGGAGTAACGGACACAGCGGACGCCCCAACACGGCGAAGACAGCCGGCAAGGTGTCCTCACTGCTCGCGGCATGGCATGTGGCGGACCCGGTGGCGCGGCGGCCGCAGGCGGATCCCCCGATGTCGGGCGGCGGCGGCATGGCGCGCAATTCGCCCGCCACTTACGATTTCCCCAACGAGCACGTCATCGCCCATCGCGTCGAGGAGATGCCGCTCAGGGTCTCGGCACTGCGTGCGCTTGGCGCCTATGCCAACGTGTTCGCGCTCGAGTCATTCATGGACGAACTCGCGGCGGCGGCAGGCGCGGATCCGGTCGAATTCAGGCTGCGCCACATGAAGGACGCGCGCGCACGCGCGGTGATCGAGCTCGCCGCACAGAAAGCGGGCTGGCGCGCCGGTGCACAGAGTGACGGTGCGTCCGGACGCGGCATCGCGTTTGCGCAATACAAAAACGGCTACGGTTACCTCGCGATCGTGATCGAGCTCGGCCTCGAGCCCGAACTGCACGTCAGGCGCGCGGTGGCGGCGGTTGATGTCGGCCAGGCCATCAACCCCGACGGCATTATCAATCAGACCGAAGGTGGCATCATTCAGGCGATCAGCTGGACGCTCAAGGAGCAGGTGCGGTTCGACCGCGAGCGCGTCTTGAGCCGCACCTGGGAAGAGTATCCGATACTGACTTTCCCGGAGGTGCCGCCGGTCGAAGTGCACCTGATCAACCGGCTGGACGAAGCGCCGCTGGGCGCCGGCGAAATGGCGGCCGGCCCGACCGCGGCGGCGATCGCCAATGCGCTGCATCACGCACTGGGCGTGCGCATCCGCGACCTGCCGCTCACGCGCGAGCGGATCGTGGCGGCTTTAACGTAAATCTGGAGCGGAGGAACGACGCATGAAAGTCAAAGCCAACGGCATCGAAATCAACTACGAAATCGCGGGCAGCGGCCCGTGGGTCACGCTCTCGCACTCGCTCGCGTGCAACCTGAATATGTGGGACGAGCAGATGGCGGCGCTCACCAGGAAATATAAAGTGCTGCGCTACGACACGCGCGGCCACGGCGCGAGCAGCGCGCCGGCCGGCGCCTACACGCTCGAGCAAATGGCGGACGACGCGCACGGGCTGTTCGCGGCGCTCGGCATCAAGCAGACGCACTGGGTCGGGCTGTCGATGGGCGGCATGATCGGGCAGACGTTCGCGCTCAAGTACCCGGGCGTGTTCCAGAGCATGACGCTCGCCGACACCACCAGCCGTTATCCGGCCGCGGGTGCTGCGACCTGGGCTGAGCGCATCAAGACCGTCGAGGCGAACGGCATGCAGGCGGTGGCCGACGCGACGCTTGCGCGCTGGTTCACCGAGCCGTACCGCAAATCGCACCCGCAGGTGATGAACCGGATCGGCGGCCATATCCGCGCCACGCCGGTCGCGGGGTTCGCCGGCTGCTGCCAGGCCATCCCCACGATCAACGTCACCCACCGCTTGAAAGATATCCCCTGCCCGACATTGATCATCGTCGGCGAGCACGACCCCGGCACGCCGGTCGCGATGGCGCGCGAGATACACGAAGCGAAGCCGGGATCGGAACTGGTGATCATCCCGTCGGCAGCCCACCTGTCGAACGTCGAGCAGCCGCAGGCTTTCAATGCCGCGCTGCTCGGCTTCCTCGAGCGCGCCGCGCGCTAGACTGGATGCAGGAGCGGAATGACCTGGCGGCCGTTGCGGCGGTAGTGCTCGAAATCGGAATCCAGCGTGAACAGTCGGCAATCGGAAAAACGCTCGGTGAGCCGCACCAGACAGGCATCCGCCAGAGACATGGGGGTATCCGCGTACCTTTGCATCAAGGACTCGATGCCAGACGCATCCTCCTCGAGGTCGATACCGATTTCGAGGCTCCGCTGTGTGATCTTGCGTATCAGGTCTGCAGGCTTGCCGCCCGCCCGTTGAATCAGAAAACACGCTTCTGTGATTACGGGCTCGCAGGTCAGCAATGGCGGATTAAGCGCAGCCATTTGATCCGCTACCCAGCGATGCCATCTATCGCGACGATTGAAATAGGCGACGAGCGGACCGGTGTCAACGATGATCCGGGTCATTCACCGAAACCCGACAGGTGCTTGGGATTAGTGGACAGATCCTTCGGGCCATCGATGACGCCACACACATCCGCAAACAGATCGTGACAACTGACCCCGCTTTTCCCCGCCCTGACGCGCTGAAGCGCCTCCCGCACGAGCTCGGATTGGGACCGGCCCAGATCGCGCGCGCGGCGCGAAAGCCACGTTGCGAGTGCTTCAGGAAGTTTTACGGTGATGGTTTTCATTTGGCTATGGTATTACGATTCTGCGTTTCGTGCAATACGCAGTTCACATAATCCCTTGCGCGCCACGCCGGTCGCGATGGCGCGCGAAATACACGAAGCGAAGCTAGCTCTTCTTGGCCGCCGGCTTGGCCTTGGCGGCTGTCTTCTTTTTCGGATGATGCGGGCGGGTCTTGCCGTACGAACCCTTGAAGATTTTGCCGCGCAGAGTTCTTTTATCGCCTTTTCCCATGGTATCGCTTTCAGGTTGGTTGAAACGGTTCAGTCGAGCGCCGCGACCGCGGAGATTTCGAGCAGCATATCTTCGCTCACCAGGCGATCAACGATGAGCAGCGTGTTCGGCGGGTATTTGCCGTCGGGGAAAAACCGCGGGTAATTGCGCTGGCGGAATTTCCTCAGCTTGGGAATATCGCGCGAATCGACCAGATAGGTGGTGAACTGAACGATGTTGCCGTAGCCCGCGCCCGCCGATTTGAGCGCAGCGCCGAGATTCCTGAATACCTGCCGTGCCTGCGCCTCGAAATCGTCGTGTCCGACCAGCTTGCCGCCGGCGTTGACCGCAACCTGTCCGGCAATGAACAAAAACTCGCTCGCGCGGGCCCGCGCAACGTGCGAATACGAGCCGAGCGGCTTGGCCAGGCCCTTGGGATTGCTGATCTTGATACGGGATGCCATGGCGTGGTTCCTTGTTGAAATATCAAACGACTTTCGCGCCGCAGGCCATCCTGAGGCAGCGCCGATTATAGCGCGGCACCGCTATTGCGGCAGCGTGAAGTAATGTACCGAAAACCGGCCGTCATCGTCGGTCCAGCATTGCACCGGCTCGAAGCCGGCATCACGGCCGATCTGCTGGAATTCGGCGATCCCGTACTTGCACGAAATCTCGGTATTGATGGTCTCGCCCGCGTGAAACGCGATTACGCGGCCGCCTACAGTGACGCGCTGCGGCCTGAGGCTGACCAAATGCATTTCAATACGACCCTGCCCAGGGTTGTAAAACGCGTGATGGCGGAACGCGGCGAGATCGAAATCGGCGCCGAGCACGCGGTTGATGTGGCGCAGCGTGTTTAGATTGAAATCCGCAGTCACACCACGTGCGTCATTGTAGGCTGCGTCAAGCAACGCCCGGTCTTTTTTGAGATCGACTCCGATCAGCGCACCACCGCCGGCGCCGAGCAAGAGCGCCCAGCGCGAGAGAAACTCGCGCGCTTCTGCCGGATTGAAATTGCCGATTGTCGATCCGGGAAAATAAAGCACGCGCCGGTGCGCCTGCCGCAGTTCGGCAATGGGCAATGCGATCGGTTGCGTGAAATCGGCGCGAACCGCCACCAGCTTGATGCCGGGCAATGCCTCGGCGAGGGCGCTGCACGACGTTTCGAGCTGTTCGCGCGCGATGTCGATCGCCACGAACACCGCGGGCTGCAGGACCTCCAGCAAAAGCCGTGATTTCTCGCTGTTGCCGCAGCCGATTTCGATCAAGGCGCAGCGTGCGCCCAGCAAACCGGCCATCGCGTGCGCGTGCTTGCGCATGATTGCAAGCTCCGCGCGCGTCGGGTAGTACTCGGGTAGGCCGCAAATCTCCTCGAATAGCTCACAGCCGCGGGCGTCGTAGAAATACTTGGGCGGGATTTCCTTCTGCGGTTTCGCGAGCCCCGCGAGTACTTCTTCGAGCATGCCGGCCCGCGGCTTCAGCAGGTCGTGAAAGGCGTGACCAGGAATGGTCATCGCGGCGTCACCCGTACGGGAACGTAACGCGTCCCGGTGAGGTGGGGCATCAGCCCAAAGGCTCGCGCCCCAGTTGAGACTCAATCCACTTTTTGATCCGGTTGGCGTCGCCGATGCGGGTCAGCGTGCCCCACGAATCAAGCAACACGATGATCACCGGCCGCGCCGCAATCGTCGCTTGCATCACCAGGCAGCGTCCGGCTTCGCTGATGTAGCCGGTCTTGGACACGCCGATATCCCACGCCGGATTCTTGACCAGGCCATTGGAATTGCGGAATTGCAGGATTCGTCCGGCCGCAGTCTCAACCACGTGCGCCGGCGTAGTCGTGAATTCGCGTATCAGCGGATAATCGTACGCACCTTTCACCATTTTCACCAGCTCATCGGCGGTCGATACGTTCTCGCTCGATAGACCGCTCGAATCGACAAAACGCGTTTGCCACATACCGAGTTCAATGGCTTTGCGGTTCATCGCTGAAACAAACATCTCGGACCCGCCGGGATACGCGCGGCCGAGCGCCGCTGCGGCGCGGTTTTCCGAGGACATCAGTGCCATACGCAGCAGGTCGCGCCGGGAAAACCCATTGCCAATTCCGAGGCGCGAGCCGGTATGCTTGAGGTTATCGACGTCGGCGGGGTCGATGTAAACCGTTTCCTCGAGCGGCAGGTTGGCGTCGAGCACCACCATCGCCGTCATCAGTTTGGTGATCGAGGCGATCGGTGCAATGCTGTTGGTGTTCTTGGCGTAAATCGTCTGCCCGTCATTGAGATCAACGACCAGCGCTGCCGATGACTTTAGATTGGGGCCCCATGCCTCCACGGAGTCCCCGTTATGATGCGAGGTGGCGGGCCGAGATTTTCGGACCGGGGCTTGCGCCGCTTTTTGGGGGTTCTTTATCGTCACCCGCTGCCTCTGGTCGGCCGCGAACGCCGGCGCAGCGAGCATTGCAGTTACGCTGCAGGTACATGCGGCCAGCAGCAATGCTTTATGTCTCAAACTCACGATCCTCCCGATTCGGTATCAATGCGACCCGCGCTGCACGCGCGGTGCCATAAGATAACAAAATTCCGTGGTTAAGGAAAGAAATTAATAAAATACTATAACTATATGAATTTAAACATATTTGTTATACAACTGGCCTTGCATTAGCATCCGACCGCGGTTTGACCGGGCTTGGCCGCCAAAACCACGTCCCGCGAAACACGGATGTGGTCAGGGCTATCGCGCTGCCGGCCTGCGCTCCGGAACCGGCAACGGTTTGAACTCGCCTGCTATCGTCTGGAATCCGCCGTTATCCTGGAACGCCTCTTCGCGATACAGGCCGAACGGCTGGAGCACGGCCGAGTCGCTGAAGGAGAAAAGCACCGACTCGCTCGCCGCATGATGCTCATGCCAGGCCCAGCTCGGCACGACAAAAGTGTCCTTCTCCTCCCAGCGGAACGCAGTGCCCCCGATGATCGAACTCCCGCTGCCCTGGATCACGTGATAAATCGTGCCGCCGGTGTGCCGGTGCGCCTTGGTATGCAGGCCGGGGCGCAGCAGCGATGCGAAACAGGCGATGGTGGGAAGCGCGGGACCCCCAGTGAGCGGATTCGTGTACTCCACCGAGACGCCGTCGTAAGGACTGCCTTCGGTCTGCTCGGCCATCGCCTTCAGCGCGGCGTAAGTCTGCGCGAACTTGTAATTAATCAGCGGTGAATGAACCGGTTTGTGCTTGACCCAGGTCGGCCTCAAGCTGCCCGCGCCATAGAGCCGCAGCGACAAGTCGTCCGGATTTGTCACGGGAAACTTGTTGTCTTTGTAAATCTCGTAGAAGTTTGCTTCCAGCCCCTGCACCAGTGGAATGTCGAGGCCATCGAGCCAGATCATCGCGCCGTCGCCCTCGTTGCCGTGATCGTGCCAGGTTCCGTTGGGCGTCGTCACGAAGTCGCCCGGCTCCATGTACGACTTCTCGCCGTCAACTGCGGTGTATGCGCCGCTGCCCTCGATGACCAGCCGCAGCGCGGAGGCCGAGTGCCGGTGCGAGCGCGCGACTTCGCCGGGCTTGATGATCTGGAGATTGGCGAGCAGCGTGTTGGAAGCCTGCCAGTCGCTCACGATACCGGGGTTCGCCATCATCAAGACGCGCCGCTCGGCGAGCTCGATCGGAACGATTTCCGCAGCCTTGACAAGCAACGGCCGGAAATCCCGGTACTTCCAGAGATAGGGCGCGGTCGGCGGCTTCTTGGCGGTTCCCTCCGTCTGCCACAAGGCGCGGCCGTGTATGCGCTTGACCTCTTCGTAGAAAAGTTCCATTTCCGCCGTCCCGCTGACGGCACGCGCGCTCATCGTCATTTATTTCTCCCGGGCTGTTGGCGTATCCGCGAATATAGCACCGTCCGAATCCAGTAATCCTCCCCGGCGACAAGCGCAAGGCCATGACCGCGCGCCGCTTACCGGCCAAGGCCGGAACGCGGATCACGTGCTCGGAATGAATTTATCTGGCCGCCACCGCCAACCCACTTGCGTTCGGCCTCACACCACGCCCCGCTTCTTCTTCCTGCTGCTGCAACGCCCACATCTCGGCGTAGGCGCCGCCGCGCTCGAGCAGCTCGCGATGCCCGCCACGCTCGACGATGCGCCCGCCATCCATCACCAGGATTTGGTCTGCATCCATCACCGTGGAGAGCCGGTGCGCGATCACCAGCGTGGTGCGTCCTTCGGCGATGCGCGTGAGCTCGACCTGTATCGCCTGCTCGGTCGCGGAATCCAGCGCCGAAGTCGCCTCGTCAAAGATCATGATGCGGGGGTTCTTGAGGATGGCGCGCGCGATTGCGACGCGCTGCTTCTCGCCGCCGGAGAGCTTGAGGCCGCGCTCGCCGACGCGCGCTTCGTAACCGTCGGGCAGGCTCGCGATGAAGTCGTGGATGTGCGCCGCCTGCGCCGCCGCAATCACCTCGTCGTGCGTCGCTGCGGGACGGCCGTACTGGATGTTGTAATAAATCGTGTCGTTGAACAGCACAGTGTCCTGGGGCACGATGCCGATAGCCCCGCGCAGGCTCATCTGTTGCAGGTCGCGGATATCAACGCCGTTGATCGTGATGCGGCCGCTGCTCGCGTCATAGAAGCGGTACAGGAGCCGCGCCAGCGTCGACTTGCCCGCTCCGCTGTGACCCACGACCGCAAGCTTGGCGCCGGCGGGAATCTCGAAGCTCACGTCGAACAGGATCCGGCGCTTCGGATCGTAGTTGAAATCAACGTGCTCGAAGCGGATCTCGGCGCTAGAGCCGGCGAGCGGCAGCGCCCCCGGCTTGTCCTCGACCTCGCGGTGCTGCGTCAGCAGCCGGAACATGCGATCCATGTCGAGCAGCGACTGCTTGATCTCGCGATACACCATGCCGAGGAAGTTGAGCGGGATGTAAAGCTGGATCAGCAGCCCGTTGATCAGCACCAGGTCGCCGAGCGTCAGCGTCTTGTCGGTCACGCCCTGCGCCGCGAGGATCATCAGCAGCGTCACCGCGATCGCGATGATGCAGCTCTGACCGATGTTGAGGATGCCGAGCGACGCCTCGTTCCTGACTGCCGCCGATTCGTAGTTCTGCAGGTTCTCGTCGTAGCGCCGCGCCTCGTATTCCTCGTTGTTGAAGTATTTGACCGTCTCGTAATTGAGCAAGCTGTCGATCGCGCGGGTACTGGCCTTGGAGTCGAGGTCGTTGGCGAGGCGCCGGATCTCGATGCGCCATTCGGTGATCCAGAAGGTGAAGCCGATGTAGAACGCGACCGCGATGAAGGTGATCGCGGTAAAGCGCCAGTCGAATTTGGTCAGCAGCACGGCCGCCACCAGACTGAATTCGAGAATCACCGGAATGATCGAGAACAGCATGAAGCTCAGCAGCGTGCCGATGCCGCGCGTGCCGCGCTCGATGTCGCGCGTCATGCCGCCGGTCTGGCGGTCGAGGTGGAAGCGCAGCGAGAGGCTGTGCAGGTGACGGAATACCGTGAGCGCGATGCGGCGGATCGCGCGCTGAGTGACGCGCACGAACACCATGTCGCGCAGCTCGGCGAACAACGTATTCGACAGCCGCAGCACACCGTAAGCGACCAGCAGCGCGAGCGGCAGCACCAGCACCGCCCGGCTGGAGTCAAGCGCATCGACGACTTCCTTCAGCACCAGCGGCACGCCGACGTTGGCGAGCTTGGCGGTGACCAGGAACGCGAGCGCGAGCAGCACCCGCCCGCGATACTCCCACAGGTACGGCAGCACTCTTGCCACCGTGTACCATTCGTTGCGCCTCGCCGTGCCGTCCACCGCTGCGCCGGCAGGCGCGGATTGATGCCAGGTGCTCATTTATGGAATTTCGGAATAGGCATGCAAAGGCGTGTTACGGCGGAGCTATCTTAGCATGGCGTATTCCCGGCCCCGGAGGCGGCGGGGAACGCTTGGTCACGGTGCGGATTTTTGTAAAAGATTGTAAATCCGGTAAACCTAACTCCGTGAACGGCGTTCTAATGGGCGTAATGTCCATTTTCCGGAATATTTGCAGGAGTCCGTCATGAAATACAAAACCATAGCTGCGATGCTCATCGCCTTCGGCAGCGGTGCAGCCACGGCCGCCAATGACCTGGTCGATACCGCGCCGGTGATATCGGCGGCGCCGGTGTACGAGCGCGTGTCCGAACCGCGCCAGGAATGCTATATGGAATCCGCACCCGCGCGGCACAAACCGCAGGAGCGCAGCCTCGCTGCACCCATCCTCGGCGGCCTGGCGGGCGCCGTGCTCGGACGCCAGGTCGGCGGCGGCAGCGGGCGCGATGTCGCCACTGCAATCGGCGCTGCGGTCGGTGCGATGAGCGGTGATTACGTCGCGAATCCCGACGCCAACCGCTCCAGTACCGGGGCGATGGTCGGCGCGACCGCCGGCGGACTGCTCGGCAACCAGGCTGGTGGAGGTAGCGGCAAGGGTGCCGCGACCGCGGCAGGCGCGATTGCGGGCGCGATCGTCGGTGACCGCGTTGCCACCCAGCATTCGGGCTCGGCCGCCCAGCCGGTGCAGCGCTGCCGCACGGTTGAGTCGTGGCGCGAGGTGATCAAAGGCTACAAGGTGGTCTATCGCTATAACGGGCGCGACCTGGCGACCACCCTGCCCTACCATCCGGGCAGTTCGGTCAGGGTTGGCGTCGGCGTCATCCATGACGGCGTTTCCGACGCCGGCCGCGACGGGTATCGTAACCCGCCACCGGTCAGCATGACCGATACCCCGCCCGCCAATAACGCAAATTTCAACTATCGATATTGACCGCAAGCAGCGGCATAGGGCGAGCAGATCCTCCTGCTCGCCGTTTTTTTGTACGCCGGCTACCTGAACTCGCGCTCGCGGCCGTATGACGACCAGCCGGTCAGAAACCGCACCAATTGGTAGCAAATCCAGCTCATCATGCGCACCCGCAGCGGTTGTTTTTTCCAGCCGGCACGATGCACCTGTTGCGCGCCATCTGTCATCGCATTGGTCAGACTTTGCCTGAGTTCGTGCGCAAAACCGGCGTCATCGATGACAATATTCGCCTCGCGCGCAAGCAGCAGACTCATCGGGTCGATGTTCGAAGAGCCGACAGTGGACCAGCGGTTGTCGATAACCGCGACTTTGGCGTGCATGAAACTGCGGCGATACTCGTGGATCTCGATGCCGGCGGCAAGAAAAGCGCCGTAGAGCGCGCGCGCCGCGTAATGCAGCAGCAGGTACTCGACGCGCCCCTGCAACAACAGCATCACGCGCACACCGCGCCCCGCCGCATCGACCAGCGCACGGCGAAAACTCCGGCCCGGGAAAAAATAGGCACTGGCGATGATGATCTCGCTTTTCGCATGCGCGATCGCATCGAGATAAGCATTTTCAATGTCCCTGCGATTGCGCAGATTGTCACGGACCACAAACGCCGCGCGCTGCTTACCGCAGCGCTTTGCGTAAATCGATGTCGCTGGACTGTGCCAGCGTTGGTGGAGCTGCGTCCACATCACCAGTGTCCACAGCCGCGTCACCACGGGATAGATATCGGCGAGCAGCGGCCCCTCGATGCGCACCGCATAATCAAAGCGCGGCGGCTTTTGCCTCGGCGTATGCATGTCGTCGATGATGTTGATGCCGCCGACAAATGCGACCCTGGCATCGATCACCGCGATCTTGCGATGCATGCGCCGCAACCGCTCGCGGCGCAGCGTCCACGGTGAAATGTCGGGACGGTACTTGAGCACGCGCACGCCGCCATCCTGCATTTCCCGCAACAATTCGTCGCCGGTGTCCCTGGAGCCGAACCCGTCAATCAATACATTGGTGGTGACTCCGCGCCGCGCCGCGCGCACCAGCGCCTGCGCAATGCGCCGGCCGGTGGCGTCATCCGAAAAAATGTAGGCCTCTAGACAGATTTCGCGCTCGGCGGCATCGAACGCCGCCTCCAGCGCCGGAAAATATTCCCGTCCGGTATGCAGCAGCCTGATGCAATTGCCGGATACGAGATCGGTCATATTCTGACAATGGTGGACGTCAACGCCGCATGGTCGGACATGCGATGCCCGTGGTGCACGCGTGCGCTGCGCACGCTGAAACCGCGCACGTAGATGCGGTCCAGACGCAGCAGCGGCAGCACCGCCGGGTAGCTGCGAGCGGGCTCGCCGTCAATCTGCTCGAATACCTCGTGCAATCCGAGCGGTCGCGCCAAATTCGCCGCGGCGTCGCCGCGCCAGTCATTGAAGTCGCCCGCGACCACCAGCGGCGCATTCTCCGGCACCAACCGGTCGATGCGCTCACGCAAGGCCCACAGTTGACGGCGGCGTCCGGCCGCGAGCGTAAGATGCACGCATACACAATGCAACACCTCGCTCCATCCCGGCACCTGTATTTCGCAGTGCAAAAGCCCACGGCTCTCGAAGCGGTGCGCCGAGACATCTTCATTGTCCCAGCGCAGGATCGGGAACCGCGACAGAACCGCATTGCCGTGATGGCCGCGGTCGTAAACCGCATTCTTGCCGTATGCAAAGTCATGCCACACCGAGTCGGCGAGAAACTCGTATTGCGGCATGGCCGGCCAATTATCGAAACGCTTACGGCGGTGCTCGTGCAACACCTGCACTTCCTGCAGGAACACGAGGTCGGCGCCGAGCCCGCGCAGCCGGTCGCGCAGAGCGTGGATTATCAGCCGCCGGTTGAACAGCGACAGCCCCTTGTGGATGTTGTAGGTCGCGACGTGCAGCGTGTCGGTCATTTTTCAGCGTGCTTTCGGCCGCTAATGCGCGAGCCCCGGCGCGGCGGTCAGGTGTGATGCGGGGATGTGATGCAGGAATCGGCGCGCGAGCTCATCACGCCAAGGTAACGACAGCGCTAAACGACTTCGAGCATGCGTTTGAGCGCGGTGCGCGCAAGGTCCGCCTCGCGTGCGGGCACCCTGATCCGGTTGACAACCTTGCGTTCGACCAGGTTTTCCAGCGTCCACGCCAGATGCTGCGGGTCGATGCGCGCCATGGTCGAGCACATGCATACCGTGGGCGCCATGAACCGCACGATTTTGCCCTGCGGCTTGAACTGCCCGGCGATGCGGTTGACGAGGTTGAGTTCGGTGCCGACCAGCCAGCGCGTATTCGGCTTCGATTCGGCGATGGTATTGATGATGAAATCGGTCGAGCCGACGTAGTCCGAGAGCTTGCAAACCTCGAAATTGCATTCGGGATGAGATATCACCATGCCGTCCGGATACTGGTTGCGGAAATTCAGCACGTGCTGCACCTGGAACATCTGATGCACCGAGCAGTGCCCTTTCCACAGCAGAACTTTGGCTTTCCTGATTTGCTCCGGCGTGAGCCCGCCCAGCGGCTCGTCGAAATCCCACACCACCATCTCGTCGGGCGGAATGCCGATCATGTAGCCGCTCCAGCGGCCGAGGTGCTGGTCGGGAAAGAACAATACTTTCTCGCGCCGCGCGAACGACCACTCGAGGATTTGTTTGGCGTTGCTCGAGGTGCAGACGATGCCGCCGTGCTCGCCGCAGAAAGCCTTGAGGTCGGCTGCGGAATTGATATAGGTGACCGGCGTGATCGCCTGGTCGGGATCGAGCACCGCGGCGAGTTCGCGCCACGCGCGCTCGACCTTGGCGAGGTTGGCCATGTCGGCCATCGAGCATCCGGCGTTCATGTCGGGCAGAATTACGGCCTGCTCCGGCCTGGAGAGAATATCAGCGACTTCGGCCATGAAATGCACACCGCAAAATACGATGTAATCGGCGTCGGTTTGAGAAGCGAGCCTGGACAGCTTGAGCGAATCGCCGGTCAAGTCGGCGTGCCGGTAGACATCGGCACGCTGGTAATGGTGGCCAAGGATGACCGCGCGCTTGCCAAGCGCCGCCTTGGCGGCGACGATGCGGCTCTCGCAGGCGTCGTCCGCCAGCGGTTCAAAGCGGTCAAAAGCAATTGCAGCAGCTTGCATTGCACGTTTCCTAGTCTATTGGAATCAACACATTATCATAGTATGACAGGAAATCCAGCGCCGAATTCAATCCGACACTTTTCCCTCATCCCCACCCTTCTCCCGGGGGGAGAAGGGCTTTGCATCCCTCTCCCTCCGGGAGAGGGACCGAGGGTGAGGGAAATATGTCGGGATCGTTATTCAGTGTCATGGGGTTCGGTAATACTCATTAACTCGCTGCGGCAGTTCGCGTATGGCCTCAGCATTGCTCCACGAGAATACCGTGTCCGCGGCGTCGCGCCACGGCAACCACAAATATTGCACGTGCTCCCGGGCGGCCAGCGTCACCGGTAGCGCATGCGGCACCTCCATGCTGAATACGTGTTCGGTGTTGTGCGTGACGCCCGGGGCGTAGCGGCCGCGCCAGTGTTGGTAGATTTCATACTGGTTCTGCTTGCGCCAGTCGAGGAGTGCGTAAACGCTCGCGTCGAGGCCGGTCTCCTCGAAAACCTCGCGCCGTGCAGTTTGCGCGAGTGTCTCGCCCGCATCCTGGCTGCCGGTCACCGATTGCCAGAATCCGGGCCGGTCGGCGCGCTCGAGCAGCAGCACCTGCAACTCCGGCGTGTGTATCGCCACCAGCACCGAAACCGGAATCTTGTAGACCATGCCCGCCCCGTACCCGTGCCTCTGAACGCAAGCAGCGTAATCGCGAGTAGCGCCGCCGCAAGGCGGCACCACCCTTCACCCTTCACTGCATCTATTGCCGCAGCCGGATATGCAGTTCGCGCAATTGCTGTTCGTCCACCGTGTTCGGCGCGTGAGTGAGCAGGCACTGCGCGCGCTGCGTCTTCGGGAATGCAATCACGTCGCGAATCGATTCCGCGCCCGCCATCATCGCGACGATACGGTCGAGCCCGAACGCGATGCCCCCGTGCGGTGGCGCGCCGTATTGCAGCGCCTTGAGCAGAAAACCGAACTTGGCTTCGGCCTCCTCCGGCCCGATGTTGAGCGCGCGGAACACTTTCGACTGCACATCCTGGCGATGGATCCGCACCGAGCCGCCGCCGATTTCAGAACCGTTCAGCACCATGTCATGCGCCTTGGCGCGCGCCTTGCCGGGATCCGAGTCGAGCAGCTCTTCGTGGCCGTCGGCGGGAGCGGTAAACGGATGGTGCATCGCGTTCCAGCGCTGCGCTGCATCGTCCCATTCGAACATCGGGAAATCGAGCACCCACAGCGGCTGCCAGCCGGGTGTTGCAAGCCCGCGCTCGTGGCCGATCCTGACGCGCAGCGCGCCGAGCGCCTCGTTGACGATTTTCGCCCGGTCGGCACCGAAAAAAATCAGGTCGCCGTCGCGCGCGCCGGTTCGCTCCAGTATGGTCCCGATCGCGGCCTCGGACAGGAACTTGAGGATAGGCGACTGCAGGCCCGCGCCGCCCTGTGCGAGCGCATTTACCTTGATGTAGGCAAGTCCCCTGGCGCCGTAGATTTTGACGAATTCGGTGTAGTCGTCAATTTCCTTGCGCGTGAGCTCCCCGCCCTGCGGCACCCGCAGCGCGGCAACGCGGCCGTCCTTGAGTTGTGCCGCATCGCGGAAAACCTTGAACTCGACCTCGCGCATCGTATCGGTAAGCTCGGTTAGCTTGAGCGGCACACGCAGATCGGGTTTGTCCGAGCCGTAGAGCGCCATCGCCTCGTCGTACGGCATGCGCGGAAACGGGCTGGGGAGATCGACGCCAAGCACGCTTTTGAACACACTCACGATCAGTTCTTCCACCAGCGCCGTGATTTCACGCTGGTCGAGGAACGAGGTTTCGATATCGATCTGGGTGAACTCGGGCTGGCGGTCGGCGCGCAGGTCCTCGTCGCGGAAGCACTTGACGATCTGGTAATAGCGATCGAAGCCGGCGATCATCAGCAACTGCTTGAACAGTTGCGGCGACTGTGGCAACGCGAAGAACTCTCCGGAATGCACGCGGCTCGGCACCAGATAGTCGCGCGCGCCCTCGGGAGTCGAGCGCGTCAACATCGGCGTTTCGATGTCGATGAAGCCGTGTGCATCGAGGAATGTGCGCACCGCCATTGCCGTCTTGTGGCGCAGCATGAAATTCTTCTGCATCTGCGGCCGGCGCAGGTCGAGAAAACGGTGCTCGAGACGCACGCTCTCCGAAAGGCCCTCGTCGTCCATCAGGAATGGCGGGGTCAGCGACGGATTCAGTATTTCAATTTCTCCTGCCAGCACCTCCACCTCGCCGCTGACCAGATTGGGATTGAGCGTACCCTCGGGACGCGGCCGCACCTTGCCGATCACTTTGAGTACGTATTCGTTGCGCAACGTCTCGGCGACAGCGAACGTCGCCGGATTGTCGGGATCGCACACCACCTGCAGCAGTCCTTCGCGGTCGCGCAGGTCGATGAAAATCACGCCGCCGTGATCGCGCCTGCGGTGCACCCAGCCGACCACGGTGACGGTCTGCTGCAGGTGCTTGCGGCCGATCAGGCCGCAATATTCACTGCGCATTGCGGCCGCTGCCGTTGGGTGCGACCACGCCCATCGATATGATGTATTTGAGCGCCGCATCGACGCTCATGTCGAGTTCGATCACGTCGGCTTTCGGCACCATCAGAAAAAACCCCGATGTCGGGTTCGGCGTGGTCGGCACGTAAACGCTCCAGTATTCGCCGCGCAGGTGATTGACGACATCGCCGCCGGGCTGGCCGGTCAAAAATGCGATGGTCCACGAGCCTTCACGCGGATACTGCACCAGCAGCGCCCTGCGGAAAGCGTGGCCGCCTGACGTGAACAACGTGTCGGAAACCTGCTTGACGCTGCTGTAGATGGATTTGACCACCGGAATGCGGCCGAGCAGGCCCTCCCAGAATCGCAACAGGCTCTGGCCGAGGAAGTTCGCCGCAACGAGGCCGGTGGCAAGCACCACGATGAACGTCATGATTACGCCCATGCCAGGCACGTAAATGCCGAGCCAGTTCTCGGTCCTGAATCCCTCCGGCAGCAGCAGCAGCGTCTGGTCCATGGTGCTCACCAGAAGATGAAGCACCCACACGGTGATGACCAGAGGCACCCAGATCAATAGCCCCGTAATGAAATATTTTTTCAACCCGCCCTCCCCGCTGACAACGAATGAATCACGTTACCGGGTTGGCGCCGGATGTTGCGCTCGAAGCGGCCGCGTCGGATTTTTTCGCCGGGGCTTCCGCCGCAGGCTTGTTATCCGCTTTCGCCGCAGGCTGGCTTTCCGTTTTTGCAGCGGACTTGTCGTCGGATTTCGTGGCGGTTTTGTCTTCCGCTTTCGTGGCAGCCTGGCCTTCCGGTTTCGACTTCGGCTGTGCGCCGTGCTTGAAATCGGTTGCGTACCAGCCGCTGCCTTTCAGATGAAAGCCGGCAGCGGTCACCATTTTGCTGAGGCTCGCTTTACCGCATTCAGGACAGTCCGTCAGCCGCGCATCGCTCATCTTCTGGAGGTATTCCCGCTGGAACCCGCAGGCCGTGCAGCGGTACTCGTATATCGGCATAATTACCCCAAAATTCAGAAGCTTGGATTATAGCGGAAAGCGCCCCGCCGAGCGAGATATGATGGGGGCGGACCGCTGGAAATCAAGCCATGCGCTGTGCGTTGCAGGTGCCGCGTGCGCCGCGCCGGCGGGGACTGGTGAATATTCCTGCGCGCCCGGATTTGGCCGAAAATATGGGGCGGTCGACAACGGAGAAAACCTTGACGGACGAATCAAACGAGAAAATCGAAATTCAGCGCGGACTGAAGGGCGTGTACTTCGACCGCTCGCGCGTGTGTTACATCGACGGGCGCGCCGGCGAACTTCGCTACCGCGGCTACTCGATCCATGATCTTGCCGGGCGCTCGGCCTTCGAGGAGACCTGCTATTTGCTGCTGAAGGGCGAGTTGCCCACGCGCGCGCAGCTCGACGCGTTCGCGGCCGAGTTGAAGGCAGCGCGCGCGTTGCCTGCGCAGATCTACGACGTAATCCGGCTGGTCAGGAGCGCGCACCCGATGGACGTATTGCGCACCGCCGTGTCCGCGCTCGCCACGTTCGACACCGACGCTGCCGACAAGTCGCCCGAGGCAACGCTGCGCAAAGGCATCCGGCTCACCGCGCAGGTGCCGATGATCGTAGCGGCGCATGAGCATATCCGCAACGGGCGTGAGCCGGTGGCGCCGAACCCGCGCCTTGACCACGCCGCGAACTTTCTCTACATGCTCACGGGTCGCGAGCCCAGCGCGGAAGCGGCGCGGCTGATGGACATCGACATGGTGCTGCACGCCGAACACGGTTCGAATGCGTCGTCGTTTGCCGCGCGCGTGGTTGCCGGCACGGAAGCCGACTTGTACGGCGCGATCACGTCTGCGATTGCCGCGTTGGCCGGCCCGGCCCACGGCGGCGCGGCCGAAAACGTAATGCGCATGGCCCAGGAAATCGGCGATCCGGCCAACGCCGCCGCATACGTACGGACCAGGCGAGCGAACAAGGAGCCCGTGATGGGTTTCGGCCACCGCGTTTATCGCGCCGAGGACCCGCGCGCCCGTCACATGCGCGCCGGAGTGGAAAAGCTTTCGCGCGAAATGGGACAGCCGCATTGGTACCGGATACTCGAAGCGGTGGTGGAAGCCATGAAGCCCTACGCGCGCCACGGCGTCAACGTGAACGTGGATTTCTACTCGGGGGTCGTTTACTTCCTGAATGGAATTTCCGAAGACTTGTTCGTGCCGATCTTCGCCATTGGGCGCGTGCCGGGCTGGACGGTGCAGGTGCTCGAGCAGATCGAAAACAATATCCTGATCCGCCCCCTCACCCTGTACAACGGGCCCGAGCCGCGCGAGTATGTCCCGATCGACGCGCGCTGAACGATCAGGGCAGAAACCGCAATTTCTGCGAGCGGTCGCGGCGGTCAGCTAATTGCGAGGCAGATGAGCGCCGCGATCGCGCAGGCAAGCCCTAATCCCTTGCGCAGCGTCAGCGTCTCGCGCAAAAAGACGAAACCGAGGCCGGCGGTGACCACGAAACTCAGCTGCGCGACCGGCACGAGCACGCTCGCTTCCCCCCGCGCCAGGCCTGCGAGCAGCATGACCAGCCCGAACAGCAGCAGCACCGCGGCCGTGGCCCCATGGCGCCAGGCGCCAGGCGGCGGATGAAATCCGCGGTCGCGCGCGAGCGCGAACAGCATCGCCAGCGGAAAAAACACGCTGGCCTGGCCGGTAAGGACCGTGGCCGGGCTGCCACCTGCAAGCGCGCCGAGCTTGTAGATGAAACTCACCAGTCCCATCGCCACCGTTGCGAGAAGCACGCGCAACACCGACGTTGTGGTTGCGCGCGGCGCCGCCACCGGCCCGCCGGCCAGCAGCAGCCACACCGCGGCGAGCGCGGCGGCGAGCCCCGCGAGCTTCCAGCGCGTAAGCGGCTCGTCGAGTAGCCACACCGCAAGCGCCGCCGTGATCGTGAAACTCAGCCGGAAAACCGGCGCAACGATACTGACCGCGCCGCTCGCGAGACTGCGCGCGAAGTGATAGAGCGCGACGAAAACCAGCACGCCGGCCGCCATGCCCCACGCGAACGGCACCCCCAGCACCAGCGTGCCGGTCGCGAGCCCGTAAAGAAAAATGCCGGGCACGAAGAAGAAGGCCTGCAGCACCAGAAAATGATGGGCCTGCACGCCGCTTGCAGCCGCGCGCTTGTAAACCCAGTCGGCGAGTCCATAGAACATCATGGTGCCCAGCGCCAGTTCCACTCCTTCAGCCATGCCGGCTCCATCCTCCCTGCTGTTCGGGGAACATCGTGTCCCGTTAATGCCACAACCCGGCGTTAACCGGGGTGACGTCTGGTGGCCGCTTATGCCCGCGCGAGCACAATCACGGCGGTGGCGACGATGTCTTCGACGCTCGCGCCGCGCGAGAGGTCGCTCAACGGCCGCGCGAATCCCTGCAACACCGGGCCGATCGCGCGTGCCCCGGCCATGCACTGGGTGAGCTTGTAGCCGATGTTTCCCGCGTCGAGGTCGGGAAAAATGAGGACGTTGGCTTTGCCAGCGACGGGACTTTCGCCCTTCAACTTTTTTGCCGCCGCCTGCGGCACGAGAGCGGCATCGGCCTGCAACTCGCCATCGATCGCGAGCTCCGGTGCGCGCGCACGGGCGAGCGCGAGTGCGCGCGTCACCTTGTCAACACGTGGGTGCTGCGCGCTGCCTTTGGTGGAAAACGAGAGCAGCGCGACACGAGGCTCTTCGCGCAAAAGCGCGCGGCAGGTTTCCGCCGAGGCAAGCGCGATGTCGGCGAGCGCCTCGGAATCCGGATCGACATTTACCGCGCAGTCCGCATAGATAAAGCTTTTGGCTGCCCCGCCATCCCTGCCGGGAACGATCATCAGGAAAAAACTCGATGGCGTGCGTATGCCATCCGCAAGCCCGATGGTCATCAGCCCTGCTTCAATCACGCGCCCGGTCGGGTTCGCCACACCGGCGATCATCGCGTCCGCATCCTGCGCCTTGACCATCATTCCGGCGTGAAACAGCGGCCTGCGAACCAGCCGCTCTGCGACTTTTGCGCTGGTGTTAGGTCTGCCGGCCGCATAGAGGCCGGCATAAGCGCGAATCCGTTCGCTTTGCTCCGGGTCGAGCGTGGTCATGCCCTCGAGCGATACCCCGGCGCGCGCGGCCGCCGCGCCGATCTCTGCGCTTGCGCCCAGCAGAATCGGAACCGCGATGCCGTCGTCTTTTAATTTCCGTGCGGCCGCGACGATGCGCTCGTCATGCCCCTCCGGAAAAACCAGGCGCTTGCAGTTCGCGCGAGCCTGCGCAATGCATGCGTCAACGATGTCGCTCACCGTTCACCTCCATGCGAAAGCATGCATCCTACCAACATCGCCGCGGCGGCTCCAGAATCAAATTCCTAACAGTGCCGCCTTGCGGCGCGGCGAAGCAGGATCTCGGCATGCTCGTAAGTCAATGCAACGCTCCCTGGATATTCGAGAACTTGCATAATTATGCGTAATCCAGCATACTCCCGCCTCCATGAAGGAGGTCATCTGGATGGGCAGCAGCAAAGCGGATTTGAAGGCTTTCCCCGCCGCTGTTTCAGAGGAAAACGCAGCAGACCTCGCAACGCGATATCAAACCGGCCCGAAAGAGACTGCAGGATATTTTGAGATGAAAGTCATGGCAAAAAAGAAGGTGCGCAGTGTGTTTTACGATCTCTACCCGGAGGATCGGGCGGCTGAAATGGAAATGCGATCCCTGTTGCTCAGTGGGCTGGGACGATGGCTCGCAGATTCGGGTATGACGCAAACCGAAGCTGCCAAAGTGCTGGGCATCTCGCAAGCGCGGGTGTCGGACCTGAAGCACGGCAAGATCAGTCAATTCAGCCTTGATCTGCTCGTGCGACTGGCTGCGAGGGCGGGGCTCCACCCGAAATTGAAGTTAGCAGCCTAGCGCAATCCGCGTTGACGCAGAGCAATACCGGGGGTCAGGATCGATCGGCGGCTGCTCGAATGGCAGCCTCAACCGCGCGTACGAGAGAAGGGTGCAGCGTGCCCATGGTTGGCTTTTCCCCCAGCGGCGCTGCTGGAGGGACGGAAAACCACTCCGTCGTGTACGGCAGATCGACTACATGTCTCAGGTCGAATTTGGTGTCGTAGCTAAGTCCCGCAGCCTCGTAGGCCGCCGGGTTGCGCTCGCGCAGGATTACGAATTCGCCACGATACAACACAGTGGTTCGTTGACTGGTGCCATAAGCGACGCGCACCTCGAACTGCGGGGCGTCATCGTCGAAAACAACCAGGATCAGGGCGGGTCGAAGCTTGGGGCGAGGATTGATGTTGTCCGGGAAGCGACACCACACTATTTCACCAGCGATAGGTTCGTCCCACCATTTCATTTCGACGCCATCTCGAACAGGCTGGAGCGCACCGAGCGCTTGGTGCCCTGCGGTACACGCTTTTTGATCTGTCGAAGTTGAGCCGCGCTCAGGGGGCCATCATCAGCCTTGTACTGCGGAAGCATCTTGACGGCCAACGCGTGCAAGGCTTGGTGAATCGCTTGCGTCTCATCGACGCCTAAACGCTCAGCGAGGCGCTTCGCGGTTTCGCGGGTAACGCCGCTCGCGCTATCGGTCGCGCGGTAGCGGAAGGCAATTTGGTTGGCGGACGATCTGCTGGGCACGACTTTACTCCATCAATAGATATCCATAAGATATCCAAGTAGCCGCCCACTGTCAAGGCGGGTATGACGCGAACCGAAGCCGCCAAAGTGCTGGGCATCTCGCAAGCGCGGGTGTCGGACCTGAAGCACGGCAAGATCAGTCAATTCAGCCTTGATCTGCTCGTGCGACTGGCTGCGAGGGCGGGGCTCCACCCGAAATTGAAGTTACGAGGTGTTTTTCGCGCGTTAATCCCACTGCGCGCGGGTTGGCCGCGCGCGGAGGGAAACGAAAGATTACGAAACGCGCCGCTCAGAACGGGATGTCGTCGTCCATGTCGTCGAACGACGCCCCACTCTTCTTCGCCGCGGGTTTGGCACCGCCGTCGGGCTCAGCAGCCGCCGCTTTGGGCTCGCGCGCCGCCGGCTCCGAGCCGCCGCCCCGGCTGCCCAGCAATTGCATGCGGTCGGCCACGATTTCCGTGGAATAGCGGTCCTGTCCTTCCTTGTCCTGCCACTTGCGGGTGCGGATGCGTCCCTCGATGTAGACCGGGGATCCCTTCTTGAGGTATTCGCCGGCGATCTCCGCAAGCTTTCCGAAAAACGCGATCCGGTGCCATTCCGTGTGCTCCTGCTTCTCGCCGCCTTTGTCTTTCCAGGTTTCGGTGGTTGCGATGCGGATATTGGCCACTGCGTCGCCACTCGGCAGATACCTCGTTTCAGGATCCGCGCCCAGATTGCCGATCAGGATTACTTTGTTTACCGAAGCCATTTAAGTCTCTCCTCCGATTAATTCAAGCACATGCTGTTCATCGAATCCCGTCAAATCCACCTTGAGATACGCCACACCTTCCCCGGCCGGGACCGACGCTTCGCGCACTCCCGGCAACCTCGCGAGCCGTTGCGACAGGGCCGCCGCGCGCGGGTTATCCATCGCCTGGACATGATACATCCTTGTGCGCACCGCGGCGGGCGGCTGCATCGACGCCGCAACCGCCAGCCATAACGCCGACAGCACGGCGCAGGCGCCGAATAATGCGTAGGCGCCGTAATGTTCGGATAAAAACCCGCCACCCGCGGCGCCGGCGAACGTGCCCAGAAACTGGATACTGCTGTAGACGCCGATCGCGGTGCCCTTGGCGCCTACCGGTGCGACTTTGGTGATGAGCGACGGCAGGCTGGCTTCCAGGATGTTGAACGCGACGAAGAACACCAGCAACGCAAGCACCATCCCCCAGAATCCATGCAGCAATGCCAGCATCAATTGCGCCACGAGCATCAGCCCAACCGATGCGACCAGCACCGGCTTCAACCTCGCCTTGCGCTCGGCATAGACGATGGCGGGCACCATCAGCGCGGCGGATCCGAGCAGGACCGGCAGATACACCTGCCAGTGATGGTCGGCGGCAAGCCCGAATTTCCTGAGCGAAAACGGCACCACCAGCCACAACGCCATCAGCACCGCGTGCAGCGTGAACACGCCGAAGTTCAGCCGCAGCAGTTCGCGATCGCGCAGCACGCCGAGGAATTGGCTGGACTGGGCCTCGGCATCGCTGTGGAAATGGCTGAGCTGCGGATTCGGAATGATGGCATACACCAACCCGATCGCAAAAAGCGACAACACGCCGGTCAACGCAAATATCCCCGGTACCCCGATGAAGCGGTTGAGTACCGGAGCGACAATCAGCGACAGCGCAAAAGTAGCGCCTATGGTCATGCCTATAATCGCCATCGCCTTGGTGCGATGTTCTTCCCGGGTCAGGTCGGCGGCCAGGGCCATGACCGCCGCGGAGATTGCCCCGGCGCCCTGAACCACCCGCCCGAAGATGACCCAATAGATGTCGTGCGCTCCCGCAGCGATAAAACTGCCGAGCGCGAACAGCACCAACCCTCCGGCTATCACGGGCTTGCGGCCAATACGGTCGGAAAGCCAGCCGAAGGGGATCTGCAGTGCCGCCTGGGTCAGGCCGTACGCGCCGAGCGCGACGCCGATCAGGGTATGGCTGTCGCCGCCCGGCAGGTGCTCCGCGTACAACGCGAAAACCGGCAGGATGATGAACATGCCGAGCATGCGCAGACCGTAAATGCCCGCGAGGCCGGTGCTCGCGCGCAACTCGGCCGCGCTCATGCGGTTGCTGGAGGACATAGCGAAATACGGCTTGGGGAGAAGCGGCGAAGTCCGGTATATTAACAGGTTTACCCCGGAATTCTCACTTCTTGTCAACTCGTCATCCCACCGTCGTCCGGCTGCAATCTTCTCCTGCGGAAACACCCGCCGGAGGCGCCGGACTTATCCGCATCCGCGGCGCGCGCACCCACAATCTGAAGAACATCAGTCTCGATCTGCCGCGCAACCGGCTGATCGTGTTCACCGGCCTGTCGGGATCGGGCAAGTCCTCGCTCGCGTTCGACACGCTCTACGCCGAGGGCCAGCGCCGTTACGTCGAATCACTGTCGGCCTATGCGCGCCAGTTTCTGCAGTTGATGGAAAAACCCGATGTCGATTTGATCGAAGGGCTGTCGCCGGCGATCTCGATCGAGCAGAAGGCTACCAGCCACAACCCGCGTTCGACGGTCGGCACCATTACCGAAATTCACGACTATCTGCGACTGTTGTTCGCGCGCGCCGGCGATCCGCGCTGCCCGGATCACAATATCGTGCTCGCAGCGCAAAGCGTCTCGCAGATGGTCGACCACGTCCTGCAGTTGCCCGCGGACACGAAGCTGATGATCCTGTCGCCGCTAATCGCCGGCCGCAAGGGCGAGCAGCTCGATCTTTTCAATGAATTGCGTGCGCAGGGTTTCGTGCGCGTACGCATCGACGGCAAAGTGCACGAAATCGACGAGTTGCCGAAACTCCGGAAAAATGTGAAGCACACGGTGGAAGTCGTGGTCGACCGGCTCAAGGTGCGCCCCGAAGTCAAGCAACGGCTCGCCGAGTCGTTCGAAACCGCGCTCAGACATTCCGACGGGCGTGCGCTCGCGGTCGAAATGGACAGCGGCTCTGAGCACATGTTCTCGGCCAAATTCGCGTGCCCGGTGTGCAGCTACTCGCTGCCGGAACTCGAACCGCGCCTGTTTTCCTTCAACAATCCGATGGGCGCATGCCCGCGTTGCGACGGACTCGGCCAGATCAGTTTTTTCGATCCCAAGCGCGTCGTCGCCTGTCCGCACCTCTCGCTTGGCTCCGGCGCAATCAGGGGCTGGGACCACCGCAACCAGTTCTACTTCCAGATGCTGCAGTGCCTCGCGCGGCATTATGATTTCGACCTCGAGGCGCCATTCGAGCAGTTGCCGCAATCGGCGCAGGACATCGTGCTCCACGGCTCGCGAGGCGACAAGATCAAGTTCATTTACCCCAGCGAGCATGGCGACAGGAAACAGCGCGAACATGCGTTCGAAGGCATCATTCCCAGCCTCGAGCGGCGCTACCGTGAAACCGATTCGGTGGTGGTGCGCGAAGAACTCGCCAAGTTTCTCAACAACCAGACCTGCCCCGAGTGCCAGGGCACACGGCTGCGGCGCGAAGCACGCCACGTGCACGTCGCCGGCCGGACCATCTACGAATTGAGCGCGCTGCCGCTCAAGCAGGCATCGCAGTTTTTCGAAACGATCGAGCTGACCGGCACCAAGCGGGCGATCGCCGACAGAATTGTCACCGAGATCATCAACCGGCTCACGTTCCTGAACAACGTCGGCCTCGAATACCTGTCGCTCGATCGCGCCGCCGATACGCTGTCGGGCGGCGAGGCACAGCGCATTCGTCTTGCGAGCCAGATCGGCTCCGGGTTGACCGGTGTCATGTACGTGCTGGATGAACCGTCGATCGGGCTGCACCAGCGCGATAACGCGCGCCTGCTCGACACGCTGAAGCGGCTGCGCGATATCGGCAATACCGTGATCGTGGTCGAGCACGACCGCGATGCGATCGAGTCGGCCGATCACGTCGTCGATATCGGGCTCGGCGCCGGTGAACACGGTGGACGCATTATCGCGCAGGGTGCGCCCGCCGAAATCCGCGGCAACGCCGAATCGCTGACCGGGCAATACCTCACCGGGCGCCGCCGCATCGAAATTCCGGGGCTGCGCCACAAACCGGACGCGAAACGCCAGCTGACCATCAGCGGCGCGCGCGGCAACAACCTCAAGGACATCAGCGCCAGTCTGCCGGTCGGCCTGCTGGTCTGCGTGACCGGCGTCTCGGGCTCGGGCAAATCGACGCTGATCAACGATACGTTATATAACGCCGCTGCGCGGCATCTGTATGGCAGCACGGCGGAACCGGCACCGCATACCGCCATCAGCGGTATCGAGCATTTCGACAAGGTCGTCAACGTCGATCAGAGCCCGATTGGGCGCACGCCGCGCTCCAATCCCGCGACCTATACCGGACTTTTCACACCGATCCGCGATTTATTTGCGGGAGTGCCGGCGGCGCGCGAGCGGGGCTACGGATGCGGACGCTTTTCGTTCAACGTCAAGGGCGGACGCTGCGAAGCGTGCCAGGGTGACGGCGTGCTCAAGGTCGAGATGCATTTTTTGCCGGATATTTACGTGCCGTGCGACGTCTGCCACGGGCGGCGCTATAACCGCGAGACGCTGGAAATCCAGTACAAGGGCAAAAACATCAACCAGGTGCTCGAAATGACGGTCGAGCAGGCGGCGGGATTTTTCGGCGCGGTGCCGGTCATCGCCAGAAAACTCCATATGCTGCTTGACGTCGGGCTCGGGTACATCACGCTTGGCCAGAGCGCAACCACGCTCTCGGGCGGTGAAGCGCAACGCGTCAAGCTTGCACTCGAATTGTCCAAGCGCGACACCGGGCGCACGCTCTACATCCTCGACGAACCGACAACCGGATTGCACTTTCACGACATCGACCTGCTGTTGCGCGTGCTGCACCGGCTGCGCGACCATGGCAATACGGTGATCGTGATCGAGCACAACCTTGATGTGATCAAGACTGCCGACTGGATCATAGACCTCGGTCCCGAAGGCGGCGACGGCGGTGGACGCGTGGTCGCCGAAGGTTCCCCCGAGGCGGTCGCGAGAAACAAGGCGAGCTATACCGGGCAGTATCTCAAAAACGTGGTGAATGTCTGACCCATGGCTCCGCGCGAATTATTGCTAGGCAGCTTCAAGGCCGCAGTCGCCGCAGCAGACCCGCTTCAAATCGTGCCGCGACACCTGCCACGGCCGCCCACAGGGCGTACCCTGGTGATAGGCGCCGGCAAAGCCGCAGCGGCCATGGCGCTCGCGGTCGAGCAACATTGGCCGGCGGATGCGTCGCTCGACGGCATCGTCATCACGCGCTATGCGCACGGGCTGCTCACCAACCGCATCACCGTGGTCGAGGCCGGACATCCGGTGCCGGACGAATCGGGGGAAGCGGCGGCGCAAAAGATACTCGACGGCGTCAAGCGGCTGTCGAAAGACGACCTGCTGCTTGCGCTCGTCTCCGGCGGCGGCTCCAGCCTGCTGAGCCTGCCGGTCGCAACGATTACGATGGCCGATCTCAAAGCGGTCACCAAAGAGCTGTTGCAGTGCGGTGCAACGATCCAGGAGATTAATACAGTCCGCAAACACCTGTCGGTCATCCAGGGCGGCCGGCTCGCCGCGGCGTGCAAGGCGAGGATACTTGCGCTGGTGATTTCGGACGTGACCGGCGACGATCCGACTCACATCGCTTCGGGACCGTGTGCGCCCGATCCGACGACTTATCAGGACGCGCTCGACATTCTCAAGCGTTACGAATGCAAAATTCCGAAAGCGGTGCAGGAAACGCTCGAGCGCGGCATCGACGGCGAGCTGGCGGAGACGCCCAAGCCCGGCGACAAGGCATTCGCCAAAACCGAAAACCGCGTGATCGCGACCGCACAGCTCTCGTTGCAGGCGGCGGCGAAATTTTTCGAAGCCAACGGCGTGCGCGCGGCGATCCTCGGCGACAGCGTGACCGGCGAAGCACGCGAGGTGGCGAAGGTCTATGCCGCTCTTGCGCGCCAAATCAGGGCGCACGCGGCACCGTGGCAGCCGCCAGTGGCGCTGATCTCGGGCGGCGAGTGCACGGTCACCGTACGCGGCAAAGGCCGCGGCGGACGCTGCACGGAATTTCTCCTGTCGCTGGTGAACGATCTGAAGGGAGCAGACGGAATTCACGCAATCGCGTGCGATACCGACGGTATCGACGGCACCGAGGACAACGCCGGCGCAATCGTGGCGCCGGACTCCTTTGCCCGCGCCGCGGCGCTCGGCCTGCGCTCCGACAAATCGCTTGAAAACAACGACGGCTACAGCTACTTCTCCGCGCTCGGCGATCTCGTCGTCACCGGGCCTACGCGTACCAACGTGAATGATTTTCGCGTCATTCTTATCACGCCATGGCGTTAACATCCTCTTTCCGGGGTTCCTGCTTCACGGAATAAACCTTGACCCGGCTTATTCTTTAGCGCAGTTTGTCTCCACCTTCGGGCACCGGCACCTCGAAAGTGGTGACGATGCCGCACAGGAGGCCGAAGTACCCCGCGGCGGCGGTCAGCTCGACCAGCCACTTCGTGCCGTAGCGCTTGTGCAGCGCGTCGAAGGTCGCGCGGTCCACATTGCTGGTGCGGATCAACTGCTGGGTGTAGGCCACGACCTGTCGCTCGTCCGCGGGCAGCATCGCGGGGTCGCCCTTGGCGCGGATTAGCTCGATTGCCTCCTCGCGCACGCCGGCTTTGCGCGCCGACTCCACCTGCGCCGCCCATACGTAGGCTCCTCCGCGCTCGCTCGCGGCCACCAGCGCGGCAAGCGAGCGCACCTTCTGCTCGACAACGCTCGAGTCGCGCATGAAGTTCACGATACCGAGAAAGTGCTGCGCCAGTCCCGGCGTGTGCAGCAGCATGCTGAACGGGCCGCGGATGCGGCCGAAGGTTTTCATCACGCCGTCGACCACGGCGTGGTGCTCGGCGGGTATGTCGGATTTACCGGTGATGGGAGCGACTCTCGGCATGGCGGCAGCCTCCTTGATTAATCAGGGTCAGTGTAACTTTATCGTGGCCGCCTCACAAATCAGACATCGATACCAGTGACACCGTGCACATCGCCCTGGAAGGCAATAGCCATAAGGCTTTCCGGATTTCCTGCTTGACGTAATGTTACTCTGACCCTGATTATTCGTTATGGCCATTCAAATCTGCATGGGCGGCTACGGCCCCCCGACCACGACCCACAGCCGCGCGCTGAAAATGATCGGCGATCGTCTCGCCGCGCAATTCGGCTCGGAAGTGGACATCAAGTACGTGTGGAACGTGATGGACTTCGGCTACAAGAGCGAAGACATTTTGTGGATGACCGAGCGCGGCATCCTGACGATTTCCTACCAGTCCACCAGTTACCTGACCGCGCTGGTGCCGGAACTGGAATTTGTCGATCTGCCCTTTCTGTTCGACGACCTCGCTCATGCGAGGGGCGCGATGGACGGCAAGCTCGGCGCCTGGCTGAATCAAAAGATCGAGGAACGCATCCCCGCCTATCGCATGCTCGGCTACTTCGAGAACGGCTACCGCCATGTTTCGAACCGGCTGCGCCCGGTGCGCAGCCTGACTGATCTCGTCGACATGCGGATAAGGATGATGCCGAGCCGGATGCATTGCCGCACCTTCGAGCAACTGGGCGCGGTGCCCTTCGTTTGCGATCTCAAGCCGGGGCTGGAGGCGATTCTGTCGGGTGCAGTGGACGCGCAGGAAAATCCACTGGCCAACACGGTCGATTACGGCGCTCACAAGGCGCACCGCTACATCACCCTGACCGGGCACAGTTATGTTTCGCGCGGCATCTACTGCAATCGCGCCGCTTTCGACGGCTGGCCGCAGGCGCTGCAAACCGCGATAAGGCAGGCCGTGCGCGAGGCCGTACTGGCGCAGCGCGAACTCGCGGAGCGCGAGGAGTCGATCGCCCGCAAGGCCATTGTTGACGCCGGCGGAGAGGTCATCGAGCTGACCCCGGAGGCGCGCGCGGAGTTCGTCGACGCCGTTAAACCGCTGCACGACGAAGCCCGGAACCGTTTCGGCGAGGCATTCGATTTGCTGCGAGCCTAGAGGCGCCCCTCAAGCCTTTATGCGATGGGCGTGAGCACCGGCTTGCCGGCAAAATGTGCGCGCAGATTTGCCAGCAGCTTTTCACCGCGCGCTTCACGCACTTCCCGGGTGGATGATCCGATGTGCGGAACGAGCACGACCTGCTCCATCGCGATCAGCTCCGATGGCACGCGCGGCTCGTCCCGAAACACGTCCAGCCCGGCGCCCGCGATACGCCCGTCCCTGAGCGCCGCGATCAGCGCCGCCTCATCGACATTTGCACCGCGCGAAATGTTGACGAGAAAACCCTCGGGCCCCAGCGCATCCAGTATGCGCGCGTCGACGAGATTGCGGGTGGCCGGCGTCGCCGGGCATGCCACTACCAGGCAGTCGACTGCGCGCGCCATGCGTTCAAGATTGTTGTAGTAAGGATATTCGACGTCCGGCTTTTCGCGCGGTCCGTGATAACACACCGACATGCCGCAGGCCTGCGCCCGTCGCGCGATCCCTCTTCCGATCCGGCCAAGGCCGACGATGCCGCAAGTCTTGCCGCGCACCTCGCGGCCCGGCGGCGGCGGCCCGTCCAGCCATTTGCCCGCGCGCACGTAACGGTCGTTCTCGCAGATCCGGCGCATCACCGCGATCATGAGCCCCAGCGCCAGATCGGCCACGGACTCCGTGATGGCATCCGGCGTATTGGTGACGATAACCCCGCGTTGCTTCGCCGCATCAAGGTCCACCGTGCCGCGCGGCGTGCCGAAGCAGGCGATGATCTCCAACTCGGGCAATGCCTCGATGCGGCCGCGGCTGAAACCGACGAGCCCGTTGGTTACCGCGCCGCGCACGCTCGCAGACACTTGCCTGATGAAGGAATCCGGATCAGGTGCTGTCCACAGATTGTGCACGGTGAACTCGCATTCGAGCGCGGCCAGCGTCGGGGCATGAAGTGGGGTGACCACCAAAATTTCCGGCTTCATTCGCCGAGCAGTTCAAGTGCGTTCAATCCGAGGATACGCTCGCGCTCGTGCGCAGTAAGCCCCGGCAACGCGGCTATCATCGCCAGCGGATTGTCCTCGGCCATGTCGAATGGCGCATCGGTGCCTATCATCACGCGATCCGCACCCGCCTTTTCGACCAGGTATTGCAGTGCTTGCGCATCATGAGTAAGTGCATCGAAGTAGAACCGCCGCAGCAGTTCGCGCGGCGAATTTGGCGTATTTGCCCTCGCTTCTTTCCTGACCTGGTAGCCGTGTGCGAGGCGCCCGATCTGGTATGGCAAATGGCCGCCGCCGTGCGCCAGGATGATCTTCAGTTGCGGCAGCTCGTCGAGCGCCCCGCTGAACATGAGGTGTGCGGCCATCAGCGCGGTATCAAAAGGAAGACCGGCGAGGTTGCCGAGGTAATAACAGCCGAGATCGGGGGGCAAGGCACCGGCAACGTAAGGATGCGTAAAGATGAATACGCCAAGCTCCTGCGCGCGCTTCAGCACGGGGCGAAACTTCGGATCCGCCAGCAACTGTCCCCGCATCCTGCAACCGAGCTCGACCGAGCGGAAGCCGTGTTCCCTCACGACGCGTTCCAGTTCGGTGACGGCGGCGTCGGGGTCCTGCATGGGCAGCGTCGCCATGCCGCGCAGCCGGTCGGGACGCGCCGCCACCATGCGCGCGATGCCGTCATTCATTACGCGCGACGCGGCAAGTCCGGCATCGGGCTCCAGCCAATAGAAGAACACCACCGGCGTCACCGAAATCACCGAGATGTCGATGCCCTTGCGGTCCATGCCCTCGACCTTGGCGTCGGCGTCGTGGAACTCGGCATAGACCGGCGTCGAGTGCGCATCATCGCGCACGAACAACTCCTTCCCGCCCGCTCCGTCCACGCGCATCTGGTAGTCACGAGGACGCCGCCTGATTGCATCCAGCATCTCCTGCGGCAGGACGTGGCTGTGCACGTCCACGCGCCTGGTTCCAGTCATCAATCGGCCTTGATGCCGGCTTCCTTGATCACTTTGGCGAAGCGCGCGGCCTCGCTGCGGATATAGTTTCCGAACCCTTCCGGCGTACTGGTCAACGGCTCGACCCCGGCCGCGGCCAGCCGTTCCTTCATGTCGGCAGCAGCCACCGCTTTGCTGAACTCGGCGTTCAGCCTCACGATGATTTCGCGCGGCGTGGCTGCCGGCGCCAGCATTCCGTACCAGACGCTGATCTCGAAGTTGTCGAAACCCAGCTCCTTCGTGGTCGGCACGTTCTGTAAATCCGGCAAGCGCGCAGGAGACAGCACGGCAAGCGCACGAACCCGGCCGGCCTGAATCTGTCCGAGCGCCGCCGGCGCTGCCATTACCAGCATATCGACCTGCCCGCCGGCAAGCGCGATCAACGCGAGCCCGGACCCCTTGTACGGCACGTGGACGATATCGAGCTTCTCCAGACTTTTCAGCAGCTCCGGCGCAAGATGCGTGGTGGTGCCGATACCGCCGGAACCGTAGTTGAGTTTGCCCGGACTCCTGCGTGCAAGCTGAATGAACTCCTTGAGCGACTTCGCCGGCACCGAGGGATGGACCACGAGCACGTTGCGAACCGCGCCCACCAGGGAAATGGGAGCGAGATCCTTGTTCGGATCGTAGTTGAGCTTGCTGTAGAGCAACGGGCTCAGCGAGATCACCGGCGAGCTCAGCACGATGGTGTAACCATCCGGCGGCGCTTTCGAGGCGAGTTCCAGGCCGACGTTGCCGCTCGCGCCCGGCCTGCTGTCGGCCACCACGGACTGCCCGACCTGCTCGGAGAGCTTTTGCGCGAACAACCGGCCCACGATGTCGGTGGGGCCGCCCGGGGGAAACGGGAGGATCATGCGGATCGGCTTCGATGGGTAATTCTGAGCGGCAACCGGTTCGATGCCGAGCGAAAACAACGCGACCCCGCAGACCAGCGTGCATGATGCCAGCGCAAGAACGCCTGAAATGATGCGTGACAAATGATGCATGGATTTCTCCTTAGAGTGTCTAATAAAATAAACTCCCCTCTTGTCGCGACGCGCTTCGAGGGTACCCACCTCAGATCTCGTCGTCACCGGCCCGACGCGCACCAACGTGAATGATTTTCGCGTCATTCTCGTCTCGGCGTAGAACGTCTGAAGCTTTCACCACAAAAA